>Ga0181524_10001846_pt1 | contig 23261 bp, 24 predicted proteins | sample PEATcosm2014_Bin_34_FD_119761 | JGI IMG/M metagenome (GOLD analysis project Ga0181524, IMG submission 119761) | Peatland microbial communities from MTU Mesocosm Facility, Houghton, MI, USA - PEATcosm2014_Bin05_60_metaG | ecosystem: Environmental > Terrestrial > Soil > Wetlands > Peat | place... | reverse complement strand
GGGAACCACAGTGAATGCGCCTTGACAATCCGGCAGGATCGTGACTTCGCCCAAACCGGGCACGTGAACATGAACACCCCGACCGACCCAACACCCCCTTCCGAACAGCAGACACTCCGCAGGCTTGAGATTACCGTTGAACGGGCTACCGGCCAAAGTGCCGAAATCCTGCGAAATCAGACGCTTACCCAATTGCGTCGGCAGACTGAAGCAAAGACCGGGCACAAGATGAAGTTTGAGTCCCGCTTCCCTTTGATTGGGCGCGGCAATGTAATGCGCGACAGGGTGATCGACCATGAATCCGTGGAGGCGGACCTGGAGCAAGCCTTGCGATAATGCCTTCCGAGCCAACGACCTTTGAGGAGCTTTTCAAGTTTTACCACGAATACGTAAAACTCCTTTACGCCTCGGTGTCGTCAGGTGGAATCCTTCCCCAGGAGACCCTGTTTGAACTTAACGCCGCCCTCGACCACATATCTCGCCATTGGGTCTATGGGGAGCCTGAGGGGGACGCGGTCAAAAAGGCATATTCACATCTGAAAAGAAGTTGCCTTGATGTATTCAAGATAAAGGTTAATAATGCTAATGACCAATTCAAGTATCTTCGGACGATAGACACGAGCGTATTGGACAACGGGGAGTTTGACAGGAAACTAATCGCCCTCCACCATGAAATCAGGATTGGGGCAACGAATGCGAGAAGGCTGGAAGGGGAATCCCGGAATGATGCCAGCGGCGCAATTAGAGCTTTCGAGCTCTGGGAGCCGGTTTATGAGAAATGCACCCAGTTGGAGACCGACTTCATCCTTCACCCAAGACTCAATTGGGCCAAGAAACGAGCCAAATGGTCTAAATGCAAAGAGGGCTTGATCCGGGTGGTCATCGCTGTATTGGCGGCTTCCATCGCCGCTTTGGTGACTCCGAAAATGCCAGAATTCCTAAAGTGGATTACGCACACATTCCACGCTTGGGTTGGATGATGAACCGACGAGGCCCGACCGCACGGGAATAAACCAAATTAGGACACTACGGCCCTGTCCCAAATCCTGGCCCGGGATTCCTTGTGAAACCGGGGAAAGCGAAATACGCGGAAAGGAGAGGGTTTTTCGCGTATCCCGTATTCCGCGGTTCTCTATCCTCTCTCGATTGGCATGAGATTTGAGGGGCTTTGACTCTTCCGGTCTTGCTCGCGCCCGAAGGTCGCTAGGCGAGGATTTGGGCCTTTCGCTTTGACCCAGCCCGGCGGTCCCCATACTCTCACAGCATAATGAACTGTTGTTACGAGCGGGCGCGGTTTTCGGTGGGCTTGGTTACGGCCGTTGCCAAGGGCTGAGCCTGTCCGGGCGGATATGAATCCCTTTTTATACGACAAGAAACTCGACCTGGTCGATTTCGAGGATATCAAGCTCCTCATGTTTCGCGACGATTCCCTGTACCATATTACGGTTTCCGACGATCGCAAGAACCGCGACCTGCGACAGCATTTTCTCGAGGTTTCGCGCAACGGTTATCCCAAGTCCTTTGTCTGCCCGGCCAATGTCGATACGGTTTCGGCTGCCCGGTTCGGCCTGTTCATCTATCTGCACCACTTGTGGCGGGAGAACATCGAGTTCACGGTGCTCGATATCGGGAGTCATGTGGGCGATTTCAGCATCAGAGTGGCCAACTTTGCCAGGACCTTTCAAAAGAAGCTCAAGGTCATTGCCTTCGATCCGAGTCCGGCCGGAGCTTTGGTCGAGTACAACGTCCGGATTAATGGACTCCAGGACTATGTGCGGTACGAGGACCTTGCGGTATCCGATGTCAATGGTCTCATCAAGTTCCAGGCGGTCAAGGGGCATTCCGACAGCCCGTCGGCCTTTGTCAAACCGGGGAGCGAAACCCTCGGGGCGAAGCTAAGCAGGTTCCTCGGATCAAGGCACAAAGCCACCCAGCTTTGGCATCTGCTCTCGAACTTAAGAGGAAACGAGACCTTCGAGTTCATTGCAAAATCCGTGACTATTTCCGATTACCTGGATGCAGAAGGCATCCAGGGGCATTTGGTGGTTAAGATCGACATCGAAGGACTGGATGAATGCGTGATCGCCGGCCTGCTGCCCAGGGCGCAACGCGCCCTGATTCTTCAGCCCTCGCGTCCGCTTTCGAGGTGGACCCACCGGGTCCCAAACGACCCCGAATTCTCTCCGGGTGCGTAGAAGCGTGCGTAGAAAGCGTGCGCATCGATCTCTTCCTGCTGGCGGCGTGAGTGTTTTCGATGCGACGGTTGCGCCCATTTTTGAAGCGCGTGGCGCAAGCCCGCTGCCTGCGTCCCCTGGCGGCAAACGGAGCCTTGAGTACTCTCTGCCTGGCGCGCTGATGCCTAAGCCAAGCAGACCTCGGCCCGAACCCGAATTTGTTCGCAATTCGCGCCGGGCGAGGTAATGTTCGGGTCATGACGGTCCTCCAAGCACCGAAATCAGCGCTCCATGGCCCGCAGGTCTGGCCGCTCGGCGTGAAAGCCTACCACGCGCTGGGCGAGTTGGGCCTTATCCCGGAGAAGACCGAACTGCTCTACGGCCAAATCTACCGCAAAATGCCCAAGTCTCCCTACCACCGCCTCCTCCTCATGCGGCTTTTGGAACTGCTTCAGCGCATCGTGCCGCCCGGCCTGCACGTTCAGCCGGAACAGCCGATCCAGTGTGGCGATTCGGAGCCGGAGCCGGACCTCTCGGTCATCCGCGGCTCCATCAACGACTATGTGGCCGAACATCCCCGCACCGCCGAACTCGTGATCGAGATTTGTGTGAGCAGCCACGACTACGACCGTTCCAAGCTCCGCGCCTACGCCGAAGCCGGCGTGAAGGAATGCTGGTTGGTGCTCGGGCCGGAGAAACAGATCGAAGTCCACCGCAGACCGCAGGGGGGGCAGTTCGCTGAGCACGCCGTCCACGGGCCGGGCGGATTGCTCACAAGCCCGACGCTCCCGAGCTTCACGGTGGATTTAGCCAACCTGTTTCATTCCCCACTTGAAGCATAGCGGCATTGGCTTTTCGACCTCGGGCGGACTTCGCTCCCGCGAGAGCACATGTCGCTGATGCACTCGACGCTTTCCTGCTGGTGGCGTAGGCCGTTTGGAGGCGGGGGTTGCGCCGATTTGCGAATTACATGGCGCAGACCCGCTGCATGCGTCCGCTGGGGGCAAACCGGGCCTTGAATACGCTGCTTGGCGCGCCTGTGCTTGAGCCATGGAAGTGATTTTGCCTGAACGGCTGCAGCGCGGGCTCACGCCGAAGTCCACGGCGTTGCATCTGGCCCTCGGCTTTTGAGGGAGCATTTCATCACCGGGGGGCGAATGGCTTTACTCCAGAGTGATCGCGAAGAGCGACATAGGCCCCCAGCTCATGCCGGACACCAGGTCAATGCTCTCGATCTCCAGGTCAGGCCAGGGATTCTCCCAGGTGGTCTTGTAAAGTCGCGCATGGCTCTGCTCATTCCGGCCCGTCCAAGCCACGACGGATCGTTTCACCTCAATGGGATCACCTTCCTGGTAGAGGTAGCCGCGCGTGTCGGCGCCGCCCACGACCGGGATTTCCCAGCTTCGGCCGTCGACATAGTGAATCACATAGCTGCCCATCCAGGGATTGGTGTCCGCTCCGGCATGAAGAAAATGGAGCAGCCGAGCCTTGCGCTTAACCCTGATGTCTTTGACTTCGCCGGGGAATTTGTCGGCATACTGTTTCAACGCGCCACTGGTCACCTGGACGACACCCCGCACCTCAAACTCCGTTCCCGCGAATTGCTGCCGGCCACGCGGCAGCGAAGAAAGTGGCCTTACAGCAGATCCATACAGCCAATCCTGGTCAAGCGAACCGTTGTATTGGGCGGTGAGATCGACCGGGAATGACTGGCCCTGATGGTGGGGCGGCGTCTCGGCGCCGGAAAAATCGAGAATGTCGGCGTTTGCGGCCAAGGCCAGCTTGTCCGGCCCCGCCAGGTGAAACGCGACCGGGGCGCTGCGCGGGGGAAGGAGCGCATCGCCGGGATACTTGCGTTGCAGTTCCTGCCACCCCGCCCGAATCTTCTGCGCCGGCAACGGGATGATCGCCCCGCTCTGGTCAATCTCACGGCCTGCCAGGAGCACCGCCAACCGGCCCAGGTCATGCGCGGGGCGTGGGTCAAGCGGAAAGCGCCAGGTCCACGCGCCGTCCGCGCATTGGGTGATGAGGTCGAGGCCATCGGCGGAAAACGCCACCCGTAACACGGCGCGCTTATGCCGGATGGGAACGATGACCGGGTTCCCGGTCGCCGTGTCCCACACCCGCGCGGTGGCATCGCAGCTTGCCGTAGCGACGAGGCGGCCATCCGGGCTGAAGGCGGCGTGAATCACGGCTTGCTCGTGCTGGAGCGGGGGTATTTGGGGCTGGCCCGACGTAGTGTCCCACACGCGAGCGGAATTGTTCTCCGAGGTCGTCACCAGCAGGCGGCCATCGGGGCTGAAGGCGGCGAACTGCACGGCGCTAATGAAACCGCCGCTGTGTTCGAGTGGCGGCGTGAGGGGTTCTCCCGTCGCGGCATTCCAGACGCGGGCCGTGTTATCCTGGCTGGCCGTGGCGACGCGACGGCCATCGGGACTGAAGACGCCAAAGAGAACCTGGTGGCGGTGTTGGAGGGGCAGACCCTCCGGCTGGCCCGTAATCGAATTCCAAATCCGGGCGGTGTTGTCCGCGCCGGCGGTGAGGACGCGCTGGCCATCGGGACTGAAACCGGCGAACAGGACGGAGTTGCTGTGCATCAAGGGAGGGCCGATCGCACGGCCGGTCCTGGTGTCAAAAACGCGGGCGCTGTGATTCGCGCAAGCCAGGACGATCCGCCCGCCATCGGAACTCTGTGAGACACGGTTGATGATGAGGCCCGGCCACTGGGGGACCAGATTGGATTGGGCCGCCGTTACATCCCAGACACGCGCGGTGCGGTCCCGGCTCACCGTCACGAGCCGCGTGCTGTCGCGGCTGAATGCCGCATCGAGCACGTTCCCATTATGAGGGAGTGCCGGCCCCACGGCTTGTCCGGTGGCCGCGTCCCACAGACCGGCGGTTTGCTCGCCAGCCGTCGAAACGATCCATCGTCCGTTCGGGCTGAAGGCCGGGATGTGCTCAAACTTGTCGCGGTTGGGAAAGGACGGCATGGCGGGCAGGAGTTGTACCCCAGTGTCCGAATCCCAAACCCGCGCGGTATGGTAGTCACTCGTGAGAATTCGGGTTCCATCGGGGCTAAAACAGGCCCAATGGACGGCCCCGCTCTGGCGCAAAGGACCGCCCAACTGTTTGCCCGTCAGCGCATCCCAAACGCGCGCGGCGTGATCCGCCGACGCGGTCACAATCCGCCGCCCGTCCGGGCTGAACTCCGCGCTGTACACCTCATCCTCGTGTCGCAACGGAGGTATGACTTCCCGTCCGGCCGCGGCGTCCCAGAGGCGGGCGGTGTGATCGAAGGAAGCCGTCAAAACGCAGCGTCCGTCGGGACTGAAAACCGCATGATATATGATGCCGTCGTGTTTCATCGGGGGGGACACGGGTTCGCCGGTCGTGGCGTCCCAAACTCGCGCCGTGTGGTCGAAGCTGGCGGTAATGACCCGGCGCCCATCCGGGCTGAACCGGGCCTCTACGACCCATCCCTGGTGAACGAGAGGAGGCGTGACCTCCCGACCCGTGGCCACATCGAAGATCTGGGCGTTGGCGGCGCCCGGGGTGAGGCCAAAACTCGGGACCACCACGCGCCGCCCGTCCGGGCTGAATGAGACGTTGGCAATTCTACCGCCTCCTCGCTTCAGAGGCGGGCTGATCGGCTCGCCAGTAAACGCGTCCCAAACGCGCGCGGCGTCATCGTTCCAGGCGCGCGCGGCACTGTCGGCCTCATCAATGGAGGTAACGACCTTCGTGCCGTCGGGACTGAACTGAGCCGCTTCGCACCACGTTGAGCCCGCGTAAATCTGTAACAACCTGGGACAATGTTGCAGGACGGAGGTAAAGCGGAGGCGATGGACTCGCTCGATAGCCGCATCCCCTTCCGCCATACCGAGAGCCTTTGCGAACCACAGTAACGCGTCGATGTAATCGCTCTCATTCTGCAGCCGCACACCGTTGGCCACCGTCAGGCGCAATAGACTCGCCCGGCTCTCCGCGGCGTTTTGCCTGGCTCGCTCACTCTCGGCCTCGGCGCGGGTGCGTTGCTCCCTCTCATTCGCGCGCGCTTCTTGAGCCATTTGTTGGCTATGCTCGGCCTCATTCCTGGCGTAGGTCGCCCGGACGGCCTGCCATGTGCTGGTCACCACTCCGAGCAGCAGCGTCGCCGCTACTGCCCCAACGGCGGCAAACACCAGTTTGTTTCGACGAAAGGCCTTCTGGAACTTGTAGGCCGCGCTGGGCGGGCGGGCGAGCACCGGCTCGTTGTTCAAATGCCGTCTAAGCTCGAACCCCAGCCCGTTGGCCGTCTCGTAACGGCGCGTTCGGTCCTTTTCCAGGCACTTCATGACAATCCAATCCAAATCGCCCTTGAGTTGGTGCAGTAGCTTGGCGGTGTCGGCTGACCGGCGTTTGGCCGTGGTCGTCAACTCCTCACTGGTCAACGTCGCCAGACGGGTGCTTGGACGTACCGGCTCTCGCTCCCGGATCGTCTTGCGCATCGCGTCAATTCCTTGCGCCATCAACTCATTGGCATCGAAGGGCGTCCTGCCCGCCAGTAACTCGTAAAGCAGCACGCCCAGGCTGTAGATGTCGCTGCGCGTATCGATGTCAAGGCCGCTCATTTCCGCCTGTTCCGGGCTCATGTAGGCCGGCGTTCCGATGAATTGATTCAACTGCGTGTAAACCGTCGCGTCCGTCAACCGGCCCTCGGTGGCTTTCGCGATGCCAAAATCAATCACCTTAGGCACCGGCACCCCGTCATACAATGTCACCAGGATATTCGACGGCTTGATGTCGCGATGGATGATCCCCTTCTGATGCGCGTGCTGAATCGCCTGGCAAACCTTCATGAACAGGTCAAGCCGTTCCCTGGTAGTGAGATGGTTCTGATCGCAATACTCGGTGATCTTGATGCCCCGGACCAGCTCCATCACGAAATAGGGGCGGCCGTTTTCGGTCGCGCCGGCGTCGAGGACTTTGGCAATGTTCGGATGATCCATCATGGCCAGCGCCTGCCGCTCCGCCTCGAAACGCGCCATGACCTGCTTGGTATCCATGCCCAGCTTGATGACCTTGAGCGCGATGCGGCGCCGCACGGGCTCGGTTTGTTCCGCGACATAGACCACGCCACAGCCGCCTTCGCCGACGCGCTCCAGAATTTTGTAGCGGCCGATAGTCTTGCCGACGGCTTCATCCTCCGCTTCTGTCAGACCGAGTTTGACGGTCGCGACGCCCGCGGACACGGCGGGCGGCAACGGTTCCGCACCGAAGGCGCCGGCCGGCGCTTTGGGCAGGAATCCCTCCGAACCGAAATGGCCTTCCAGCAACACCTCAAGTTGGGCCCGCAACGCGGCATTGTCCCGGCAGACGCCGTCAAGAAATGCGGCGCGCTCGGATGCGGTTGGCTTTCCAATGGCCAACTCGAAAAGGACTTCTTCGAGGCTTTGGTTGAATTCATTCATTGTCGGAACGGAATCTCCGTCTTCGATTAACGGGTGTCAGCGCCGATTATCACGGCCCGTACTCCAGTGCGCCAATTCCCTCGCGAAACCCTCAGCGATTCGACAGGTTTTGCTTTAATTCGCGGTACAGCCAGGAACGTGCGTAGGCCCAATGCCGCTCGACCGTCGCCAAGGAAATGCCCAGGCTTTGCGCAATCTCCGGGTACTTCATGTCTGCGAAATAATGCAGCTTCACAATTTCCGCCTTCTGGGGAGATTCCTTGTCCAACTTCTCCAGCGCTTCATGGATGGCGAGCACCGTCTCATCACTGTCCTCGGTGGCCAGCGTGACGTGCTCCAAGTCAACCCGCTGCCACTGACCGCCGTGGCGTTGCGCCGACTTCTTGCGCGCGCGATCCACAAGAATCCGCCGCATGGCCTCGGCGGCGGCGCCAAAGAAATGATGGCGGCCATTCCACCTCTGTTCGCTGCCCGCCAAACGCAGCCACGCTTCATGCACCAGAGCCGTCGGTTGGAGGGTTTGCCCGGGCTTTTCATGCGCCATTTTGGCCGCCGCCAATTTGCGCAATTCCTCATAAACCAGCGGAAGCAAATGGCCGGCCGCCGCCGGATCGCCCGATTCGATCGCGTCGAGCAATTGAGTCACTTGTGTCACAGAGATCACCATCGCCTCCCGGCAGCCGTCGTCAAGTGTTTTATCCAGTGGGTTCTCACCCCAAAGAGAATCTTTAAGTTCGGTGAAGGTCTTGGGTTCGAAATTACTCACTGGTTTGCAGAACGGAGATGGAAAAGCTCCGGGTAAACAATAAAAAACAAAAACAAAACTCAGGCGCCTGTCGCCTGAAAAAAAGAAGAAAGAACCAGAATAGAAAACAGACTGCATTACAAACACGCCGCGCACCTCACGTCCCGGAAAATTCTCGGCCCGCTGCTGATGGGCGCTGCCTTGATGGGCATGAAACCCATGAATGCCATGGCCGCGATGAACTTCCGGTTCACCGAAATGACCGTCCCCGGCGGCATCACCCCCGGGGTCTTCGGAATCAACAACCACGGAACTATCGTACCGAGGCGCCCTCGGCACAGGTTGCAGCGGCATCAACGATGAGGGTCAAATCGTTGGGTGGTATGTTGACGCCTCGCAAAATACGCGCGGCTTTCTCCTGGATGAGGATGGCTTCCGCACTCTGGACGTGCCCGGTGCCGGCTCGACCTTCGCTTTAGGCATCAACAACCGGGGCCAGATCGTTGGCCGCTATGTGGACGCAGCCCAGGTTCAACACGGTTTTCTGTTGAGCCACGGGGTTTATACCACTGTGGATTTCCCGGGCCAGACGGGGAACGAGCGGTACGGGATCAACGACCATGGCGAGATGGTTGGGAACTACAACTACGAAAGCAACGCCTTCATTGTGACCATTGACCGCCATGAGGACGAGGACGAAGAGGCTGGCCGGTAAAGGCCCCCGGTTGGCAGTCGGCCACACCTGCCAGCGAGGTGGACCCCATGGTGTGGGCCGCCAAACGCAGAAATCAAGTTAGTCCAACAGGAAACCCTCCGGCTCGGCCGGGGGTGGGGTTCTGATCGTGATGCTGGTCAAGGCGCCATACGTCGCTCGGTGTCAAAACAGGGTACTGGTCGGCACCCAAGGCCATTGCCCAATGCCACCTTAAGGAGAGGGTGCAAGTCCAACCGGGGTGAGGCAGTACTCGCGCCGAAACCGATGCCCCTCTTTGGGCTTGCCGCCCGCCGCTTTTGGCTCATAGTAGATTCCGCAAGTCCGCGGCTTGCCGGGCGCTTAGCGCAGTGGAAGCCCACCTCGTTTACACGGAGATTCGGGCGCCTGGACCCATTTTTCCCCCAAGTTGCCCCCACCTGGACAAACCCTGATTCTTCGGCCCTCTCGTCCACTTTGGAGCTGGACCCACCGGGTCCCAAATGGCCCCGAGTTTTTTCCGGGTGCGTAGAAGCGTGCGTAGAAGCGAACCCAAGCCCATCGGCGGGACCCACCGACAACCGGTCTCGGCGCCGACTGAGACTCCCCGCCAGATTCCCAAATCGCAGTGTTGACTTTTGCGGGAAGTTAAACATGGTTGTTTTACATGAAGACAGCGACGTTGAGAAAACTGCGGCACGACTTCGCCGCCCGGCTCAAGCGCATCTACGGCGACCTGGTCCTGCCGGGCGACGTGGTGGTGGAAGAACGCGAATCCCGGCCCTATTGAAGCGCCAGCGGCCAACCCTGAACCCTCCCTGCCATGCCCGCCTACGCCGACATCAGTTTCCTGGTCCGCGTTTACACTCCGCCCGCCGATTCGCAGAAGGCGCTATCGTGGCTTCAGCGCGCGCGTGAACCGCTCCCGTTTACTTCGCTGCATCGCCACGCTGTTGGTGGCTACCGCTGCAGTGGCGTTACTTTCCTCCAGATGGCGGCAGACTGCGCCTTGAACACCACGCCTGATGTGCCTATCCTTAAGCCATGGAATTGATTTTGCCTGAGCGCCTTCGGCACCGGCTCACACCGGAGTCAACGGCGCTGCACCTGGCCATCGGCCTGTTCGTGGCGGAAGAGGCCACTTTGGGGCAGGCGGCGGAGGTGGCGCGGCTGTCGCAGACCGAATTCCTGCGCGAATTGGGCCGGCACCGCATCCCGATCCACTACGGAGCCGAAGAACTGGCGGAGGACTTGCGGGTCCTGGAGGCGTTGGCCGGGCGATGATCGTCGTCTCGGACACGTCTCCGCTCACTGCGCTCCTCACTGCCGGCGCCGCCGACGTCCTTCCCAAGCTCTTCCACGAGGTCGTCATTCCCGAGGCAGTCCGGGACGAATTGCGGCGCGGCCATCCCGAACTCCCCTCCTGGCTGCGAGTCGCCGCGGTGGCCAATCACGCTCAGGCCCGGCAGTACGCGCAGATCGTCGATGCCGGCGAAGCGGAAGCCATCCAACTGGCCAAGGAACTCCACGCTGACCAACTGCTCATTGACGAGAGAAAGGGCCGCAAGCTCGCGGTGCAGGAAGGCGTCCCCGTTATCGGCCTGCTGGGCGTCGTGCTGCTGGCGCGGCGCAAGCAGATCATCCCCTCCGCCCGGATTCTGATCGACCGTCTGCAGGAGGACGCGGGAATGTATCTCGCTGAACAAATAAAAGAAGCGGCGCTCGCCTCCGTCGGTGAGTAGGCCCGGCAGGCCACAGATTCGCTGGGAGTGTCCAGGACGCCACCGATTCGCGCGGCGGCTTGACACCCGCCGGTGCGCTGGCGGAGGTCGGTTCGCCTCGGACGAACACTCGGCGCGCTCGTTCCCGTGTCAGGTGGCTGAATCCACGCATGGTCGATCCCACCGCAAAATCCTTGCCAAACCCGGCCTGAAACTTAATCCTCCGTCCATGGCCACGCAGAACACGTACAAAGCAGTTATCCTGGGAGCGGAGTGCCAGGTTTGTGGCTTCAGCCAGCGCGGGCTGTTGATCCTCGGAGACGGCAAGCGGTTTGAAATCAGTCCGATGGGCGTGGAGCCAAAGACGTTCAGGAGTTACACGCTGCGTGCGGTTTCAAGATTAGCCTTCACCAGTGGCAACTGGCTGGTAGATGGGATGCCATTGGAAACCTACTGCGAAAGCCAACTTGCTTCGCCGCGCACCAGTGATAGTGACACCAGACTCTTTACCGCCTGGACCATGCGCAGCCTGCTAACTAAAGACCGATCTGACGCCCTGAGTGATGAGTACCCACCTCCCCAGGAACTTCAAAGAAAGGCCACCGCCGTCGCATGGGTTGAGGAGCGCTTCGAGAAAGGGGTCAAGCCTTTACAAAGATCCTGCTGAAAAAGCCCCCCCCCGCCAGCGCAGGCTGATTTCAGGGCGGCCGGTTGTTGGGATCAATCCGCTCGCTGGTTCCACGGGGCGCGGCGCATTGCCCGGTCCGTCAAAGCGCGCAGCCGCTCCTGGAGGCGGCGGAAGCGGCGGATGCGCCGCTCACATTCTCGGGCCTCCGTAGCGCGGAGGGTGATGCCGGAGGGCTTCTGCTGCGCAGGATGGATGCGGCCGGGGTGGAGTGGGGCTGTCTGATGGGGCCGGCCCCGGGCGAGGGCATCTCCGGCGAGCGTCCGTCCTCACTATTCATACTCTCGCCGGGCGTTGCTGCCCGTCGAGCGGCCGTGGTAGCCGCACATCCGGCATCCTTGTGGGCCTGCCACCTAAGGCCCGCCCGGAGGCGCAACGATGGGGATAAGATCCCGGCCATTCCTCCGATAGACCGAAAAGTCCTTCCGATCCACCGTGATAACCCAGCAGTCGCGATTCAGTTCCGTCATGCGCACAATGCAGGCGTCGGCCAGGTCCATTTCCCGGTCCGCGTACTTCTTGAGGAGCCGCAACACTGCCGCGGCCTGTCCGCCCAGGTCGAAGGCCAGGACGATTTCCCCGGCCGCGATCATCTCCGTGATGGCGACCGGTTGGGCCGTCAAAGCCGCGGCCTCGGCCATAGCTTCGGCGCAGGAGTAGAACGGTGAGCCGAGGTGCTCCAAGGTCTGGACCGCCCAACTGTGGTGCTGATCGCGGCTGTTAAGCGCCGCGATCAGCGGCCCAGCATCAAGGATGTTCTTCATGCCGGCTTCTTGCCCCAGATCCGGCGGTAGAGCTTATTGGTGCTCAAGTCGGCAGCCCCGCGCACGGCGCCGAAATGGCGGCGCATGACCGTCAGTTTGGCGCGGCCGCCTAAGCGCGCTTCCAAGGCTTGCCGGGCGAGTTCTCCTCGAGGCAGGCCAGTCTGGCGTGATTCCTCGCGGAGAGCTTGCGCCAACTGCTCACCCAATCGAATAGTCAAAGTCTGATTCACATATCCACTGTATTACGCCATTGCCAACGATGCAAGACAAATCGCGACACACCAATCGCTAAATCGCTGACTCGGCCCTTCCTTTACGCTTGCCGGAACCTGATTTTAACTCATAGTACATGCCGTTGGTTAACGGGCGCTTGGCGCAGCGGTTAGCGCGTCTCGTTTACACGGAGATTCAGTCTCCTGGACCCATTTTCCCGTCAAGTCGCCCCCAGGCGGACAAACTCCGATTTCTCGCTGGTGGCGCGCGGTTTTGGTGTGGACCCACCGGGTCCCAAATGGCCTCGAATTTTTTCCGGGTGCGTTGAAGCGCGCGTAGAAGCGGGTGCATCGATCCCTTCTCGCCGGAGGTGTAAGTGTTTTCGATGCGACGGTTGCGCCGATTTTCGAACCGCATGGCGCAAGCCCGCTGCGTGCGTCCGCTGGGGGCAAACCGGGCCTTGAATAGACTGCCTGGCGCGCATATACTGGAGCCATGGTATTGATTCTGCCAGAGCGGCTTCAGCACCGGTTCTCACCGGAGTTCGCGGCCTTGCACCTGGCCATCGGCTTGTTCGTGGCCGAAGAGGCCACTTTGGGGCAGGCGGCGGAAGTGTCGGGGTTGTCGCAGACCGAGTTCCTGCGCGAACTGGGCCGGCATCGCATTCCCATTCATTACGGGGCGGAAGAACTCGCGGAGGACCTCCGGACCGTCGAAGCGCTGGCCCAGCGATGATCGTCGTTTCGGACACTTCACCCCTTACCGCGCTCCTCACCGCCGGCGCGGCCGACCTCCTTCCCCAGCTTTTCAGTGAAGTGGTCACGCCCGAGGCCGTGCGGAACGAATTACGACGCGGCCATTCGCGCCCCCCTCTGGGCTGCGCGTCGCCGCCGTGGCAAACCAGGCTCAAGCCCCGCAATACGCCCGGATCGTAGACTTGGGCGAAGCGGAGGCCATCAAGTTGGCGAAGGAACTGCACGCCGACCGCCTCCTCATGGATGAACGCAAGGGGCGGAGACTCGCCGTCCGGGAGGGCGTTCCCTTCATCGGCCTCCTCGGTGTCGTGTTGTTAGCGCGCCGCAAGCAGTTCATCCCCCCCGGCACGGGCCTTGATCGACCGCTAGCAAAAGGAGGCAGGCATTTACGTCGCGAACGACGTAAAGGAAGCAGCGCTTGCCTCCGTCGGCGAGTAAGCCCGAACGGGAACCGGCCCGCCGCTTCTACGCCAACGGCTGGCCTTCGCTGGGACAGGCCGCCCGAATGGCCAAGCTCGACCGTTACGCTCTCGGCGCCGCCTCGGCCAAGCGCGGCATCCCTCGCCAGTTCTTGACTGAGGATCTCTACGCTGGCCACTACTACGCTGGTGGGTCAGAACGAAGCAGTGCTTCAAAGCCGGCTTGTTGGAAATGAATATCGTAAGCCAAGGCGCGCGTAATCGCCCTTTCTCGCATCAGGTGGAAGGAGATGCAATCGGTGAGGGACCATTCCTTGTCCAGGCGCTCGCGGTGGAGTCGGAGACCGGCGGCAAACAAATCGGAGGAAGCAGGAACCACCGTGTAATTCGGATCGTCCGAGATCGCCTCAACGATCCGATGGGCGCGTGGTCGGTCAGCGCGCTTGGACAGGCCATTGACCGTTTCGCAAAGAACGTAGTCAGTCACGAGTAGAGCCTCGGATAAACTCCCGGCCCATGCCACGGCCCGCCCATGGAGCGCGTCAGCGGGCTGGGCCAAAGCGAGCAGAAAGCCGCTGTCCACAAGGATCATGGTCTCTTCGGCAGGCCGTAAAGGTAATGGTCGTGTTGGGCGGCTCCGTCTGCGGGCCAGTCCGGATTATGGGGCAGTTCCTCAAGGGCCCTGAGCAACTTCAGGAGCGGCCGGTCCTCGCCAGAAAGGGGGACCCTGTTCTGAAGCGGCTGCACACGCACCTCCAATGCGCAATTCATGGGCAGCTTCACCGGTTCGTCCGGAATGAGCACCCTGCCGTCGAAATGGGCGGTCAACGTCGTCATGCGAACGAAAGGTAATCGCCTGGCGATGCGGATGCGAGCAGAAAAATGGGCCTGCCTTCATCGGCTTATGAATACGTTTGCACCACCGGCTGAGAAGAGCACCAACACCTGCCCTCACCAAACGAAGCCCGCTTTTTCATCAGCCCTGCTCTCCAAAAGGCGCTAATGTGGCTTCAAAGGGCGCGCGAACCGCTCCCGTTCACGCCGCTGCACCGCCACGAATTCCGCAACGCCTTCCGCCTCCGCGTCTTCCGCGGCGAAATCACGCCGGAGCAACGGAAGCTGGCGTTCCTGGAAATTGAGTCCGACCGAGTGGCCAGTAAGCCTGGTAAATCGGAGCTTGAGCGCCGCGCCTCTCACGCGTAGGTTTGAGCCATGGAATTGAGTTTGCCTGAGAGGATGAAGCGGCGGCTCTCGCCGGAGTCCACGGCCCTGCACTTGGCCATCGGCCTATTTGTCGCCGAAGAGGCCACACTGGGGCAGGCGGCGGGAGTGGCGGGGTTGTCGCAAACCGAGTTCCTGCGCGAACTGGGCCGACATCGCATTCCCATTCATTACGGGGTGGAAGAACTCGCGGAGGACCTCCGGACGGTCGAAACGCTGGCCCAGCGATGATCGTCGTTTCGGACACTTCACCCCTTACCGCGCTCCTCACCGCCGGCGCGGCCGGCATTCTCCCCCAGGTTTTCAGTGAAGTGGTCATCCCCGAAGCCGTGCATGACGAATTACGACGCAGCCATTCGCACCTCCCCTCTTGGCTGCGCGTTGCCGCCGTGGCAAACCAGACTCAAGCCCGGCAATACGCCCGGATCGTGGATCTGGGCGAAGCGGAGGCTATCGAGTTGGCGAGGGAACTGCACGCCGACCGCCTCCTCATGGATGAACGCAAGGGGCGGAGACTCGCCGTCCGGGAGGGCATTCCCGTCATCGGCCTCCTTGGTGTCGTGTTGTTGGCGCGGCGCAAGCAGTTCATCCCCTCCGCGAGGGCCTTGATCGACCGCTTGCAAGAGGACGCAGGCATTTATCTCGCGGACCACGTAAAGGAAGCAGCGCTCGTCTCCGTCGGTGAGCAAGCCCGAACGGGACCGGCCTGCCGCTTCTACACCAACGGTTGGCTTTCGCTGGGCCAGGCCGCCCGGATGGCCAAGCTCGACCGCTACGCTCTCGGCACCGCCCTGGCCGAGCGCGGCATCCCTCGCCAGTACTCCACCGAGGATCTGGACGCTGATCTCCACTATTTTGTTGGTCAGTAACACCTCGCCGCTTCGACCGAGCCCTTGGTTTTTAGCCGCTCTCAATAGGCGAAAGCCACGGATACGAACTGACTCAGGACGTCAAACGACTGACACGCCACCTCTATGGCACCAGCACCGCCCGGTAGAAACGATGATTGAGCTGTAGCTCCTGGTCGGTCACCTGAGCGGTGCCGCCGGTGAGAGTGACAGTCGTCAGGTGGGTCCAATTCATCAAATCGATCGAGGTTTGCACGTCGAACGTCTGCCCCAAACTCCCCGCCACACTGATCTGAAATTGACCATCGACCGCTTTGGTGATCGCAAGTGTTGGCACAGATAACTGGTACAGCGCCTGGACCTCGGTCGCCGATAAAGCTCTATTATAAAACCGCACGTCGTCCAGGTATCCGATAAAATTCTGACCTCCAATCGAGGGGCCTCCAACTTGCCTGTCGAGGCCGATAAATGAGTTATATGGCCCAAGCGCCAACGCACGCCCGATCTCAACGCGGCTCACCATAATGCCGTCAAGATATAGCGTTCCGGTTGAACCATCATAGGTCTGGACCCCATGATGCCAATAACCTATGCTCGCCCCAGCAAACCCTTGGGAGATGACTGACGTGTTGTCATCCAACCCGAAGCCACACCCGATGTCGCCTTGGTAAACGTAGAAGCTTGATGCCACCCACGGGATCGTATCCCGGCCGAACAGCGTCATAACCATACAGACGCCGGCGGGGCTCTCCGGAGCCATGGGACAAAACCATGCACTCAAACTGGCCGAACTGAAATCGTAGCCGGCGAACACCGGAAGTACAACGTAGTCACCCTCCGCCTGCAGTCCGAGCGCCGCCGCTGGACGGCCTTGGCGATCGGGAACATACGACACTGTTCCGTGAATTTCACCATCGAATAGATGTCCGCTCGCGTCGAGCACATTGCCGTCCAGTGGATAATAGGCGACCAAACCCCCAGCCGGGATGCTTACAGAAATCGCGCTGGAATTATCACTCGTCCCGCCACTATCATAGGCTCTCACCCGATAGAAATATGCCGTGCCCCCCGGCAACCCGCTCACGCTCACACTGGTCACGTCGCCCACGTCGGCGTCCTGATACGCGTTGACAAAGCCGGCAAAACTACCGCTCGTGGACACATCGAGCTGGTAGCCCGTAGCCCCGACGGCGGTGCTCCAATTGGCCGTGAAACCACTACCGGTGATCGCGGTCGGCGGATTTGCCGTGGGTGCTGATGGAACTGTGGTTACAGGAATCGCGTCGGAATTGGCACTCGGGCCATTTGCGTTGTAGGCCCGGACCCTATAGTAATATGACATCCCCGCGACCAGTCCGGTCACCGGCTCGTTTGTCGCATCGCCCACGTCCAGGTCTTCATAGTTGGGAAGCAAGGTGCTGAAGCTACTGCTGCTGGACACGTCCAACCGGTAGGCCGTAGCCCCGATGGAGCTGCTCCAATTTGCGGTGAAACCACTGCTGGTGATCGCGGTCGCTGCGTTGGCTATCGGCGGAGAAGGCGAACCGTCGACGAAACCGAGAATCTCCGACTTGATGGCCTGCCAATAGTCGGAATTTGAAATCGGTGTATCGAGAACGTCCAAGTGATCGCGAATCGGCAGATAGTTGGGGCTGGGCGTAACCGTCACGGCGTTGTGCATGATTCGATCCCCACGGAAGAGCCAATACCCTTTGGTGCCCTGGCGCTTGGCCGAGGCGTCAATGAGTGTCTCATCGGCCTGGGGCGAAGTGCCATTGACCGAGGAGTAAGCAGCGCCGTCGCTGATATCCAGCAGCAAGGAACTCTGAACCGGCACCATGCCATCGTTGGCCCAATAACCCAGGCCCCTATTCGTAAGCGCCTCCGAAGCATTTGCGAGCAACAGTGTGAAGTACTTGAGCGCGCCGTGCTCATCATTCCTTTCCGAGATGAGAGCCCAGGTGATGAGGTCGCCCATACTGGCGGGGTTGCCGTTGTCCGCAAGATCCTCATCGTAAGCGCCAAACGTGACAATCTTAAGAAACTGCCCTGATGCAGCCTGGTTGATATTGAGTTGCGCCAGCGTTCCGAAAGCCGTTTTGTAGGTTTGCGGCAACCATATCGTCGGGTCGCTCTCCCGGTCGTCTGCTCCGTTTACGTCCCTGGTAGTGAGGCAGCACTGCTGAGCTGTGGCGATAATCACGTTGAAATCACTGATGCAATCACCACCCGTGACCGCGCCATCCATGTTATCCCACGCCAGACTGATGGTCCCGATACGGTCGGTATCCAAGAAGCCGCCCACCCCTGATGGCACGGTGCCCCAGAAGAGGGTCCCCTGGTCAGGACACACGAGATTATTGAACGCATCAACGTAGTTCCCGACATATTGGCGCCAAATAAGAGCCGCCCAGTCCGGGATTGCGACGGGTGAGCCATGATGCGGTGTATCGAGGGTAATCAGGCCGGCTATGTCGTCCCCCTGTGGGTGACCGTTTCGGTAGGCGTTCATGAAGCTGCGAACCACCAAGCCGCCGCGGCTATGCGCCAGGATGATGGGTCTTATGGGGAGGTTTCCGAATCCCTGAGCATAGAAATCCCGCGCGAAGTCCTTGGCGTTGCCGGTTGTCCCGTTAAAACCGATGGGCCTCGCGCTCGGATGCCGCCACAGGTAGATATCGAACCGTTCAAAGTCCTGGGAATGAGCTGCAACGTAGCTGAGGAACATCCCCCATCGGCAGGCCGTGTCGGGTTCCCAAGGAGTAATATAGGGATCTATCGGGGTCCATTCGGGGATAAAGTGGCCGTCACTGCCGTCGCCATGGACCAGGATCAAGGGGATGGAGTTCGGCTGGGTGGCCGGGTGGATCAGCCGCATGCCGCCAGTGTTGACGTTTGTCACGACGAGACTGCTGACGCTCGATGTGGACCCGGCGTACGACGAGTTGCCCAAAAAGACAGCTTGAACTTGGATGTTTGTCGAAAAATCGAGCGGCGCACTTGACGAGACGATGTCTTCGGGCGGCAGGTAGTAAATCGAGGCGAAACCGTTGTTGTCTGTTCGCCGGGACGTGAAACTCATCCCATCGTCAGGGAGATTCGTCCATCCGTTGCCGTAATTAACCTGGAAGGCCACCCGCTCTCCCGTGACGGGGTAATCGAAACCCAGAGCATCCTGATATTGCAGAGTCGCTTCCAGGCGCACGGGGACGCTCGGCATTGTGAATTGATTGTTTTGTTGGCCCGGCGCAGTATCGTGACTGAAATCAACCTCGCACGTATAGTGGACGTTGAAACTGACGACCTGAGTGGGCGTGGCGGCGGGAGCAGGCGCTGGCAGCAGGAGGCTGTAGGTGACAAACAGTAAGGTGGCGAAGGCACCCGGTGCGCAACACGGCCCGTTGAGGGTGCTGAATTGGCTCTCACGAGCCTGTTTTTCCGTTACACCCCTGAATCCGTGCTTGCGGTCGTACGAGCCGGTTCTTACTGTTGATGGCCAAAGGTTTGGTTCAACAAGTGCTTTGTGGGTTTGCATAACAGTTCTTCGATCTTATTCGCCTGGCCCCGCTCTCGGTGACAGAAAAGCACCCCCGAGCGATGCGATGATAATCGACCGCAAGCTCTCATGCTGCGCGCTGCCACATGAACCGCTAAGGCCATTGCGAGTGAGGTTCAAATACGAATACGAGCCGAAATTCGCGCTTCTGACAAGGAAATTCTCGACAACAATAGCCCACTGTCCCGGGAAAATAGAAGCAGGCATTGGGGAGCAGGACCCGGGAGGGCGAGCGTTTGCGTTGTAAGCGTCTTCTAAGTAATTACTTAGGCTTATCCCCGAACGCTGGTGGGCCAAGCGTGCGCTCGCGGGGATACCTCCACGAGCCCCTATCGGAGGGTCGACATGGACCTGGGTCGCGCTGCGATTCCCTCTGCCTGGAAAGCTTCTTGCCAACGGCTCAAGAGCGGGCATAGTAAGTCCGGTTTGAAGATTGCCGGTTTGCGGTGTTTGCGGCCCTGTGGAGTTTACCGCTGCGGGGTTGTCTTTCGCTATGAGAGTCCCTTTTTTGCGAGCGCGGCTATGAAATCGCTAGTCGGCATTATTCTTGCAAGTGCCTCATAGGCAATTGGTTAGGGCGCTTAGCGCAGTGGAAGCGCACCTCGTTTACACCGAGTAGGTCGGGGGTTCGAATCCCTCAGCGCCCACCAGTCTTGCCTGCCGTCCGGAGCGAGGAGCGTCAGAGCGTGGGGCGTGAGGGCATCGCAGCAGTTCCTGCGCTGCACGCTCTCAGGCTCCACGTTCCACCCGAGCATTCAGACCTCGGAATGTGTTTCCGGACGAGCCTTTACGCTAATTGGCAGAGCGGCCCGCGACGCCTTTGGTGCCTGTGGCGATGGCGCGGGCGGACTCTTTGGGGCGCAGGGAGCGGACGGCTTTGCCGGCGACCCACATTTCGGAGTTGCCGATGGCGGCCAGTTCTTTGCCCAATTGCTCCTGGTAATTGGGTTTGCCGCACGCGGCCAGGACACGCTGGCATTCCTTGCCGCTCTTGACGCGCTGGTAGAGTTCCTTGAAGACGGGCAGGACGGCCTTCTTGAAGCGGGGCTTCCAGTCCAGGGCGCCGCGTTGGGCGGTGGCCGAGCAGTTGGCGTACATCCAGTCCATGCCGTTTTCATCGACCAGCCGGATGAGGCTTTGGGTGAGTTCCTCCACGGTTTCATTAAAGGCCTCGCTGGGGCTGTGCCCGTGGGCGCGGAGGACCTCGTATTGCGCCTCCATGATGCCGGCCAGGGCGCCCATGAGGACACCGCGCTCACCGGTCAGGTCGCTGAAGACCTCATGCTGGAAGGTCGTCGGGAACAGGTATCCGGAGCCGATGCCGATGCCGATGGCCAGGCAGCGGTCCTGGGCGCGCCCAGTGGCGTCCTGGCCCACGGCAAAGCTGGAGTTGATGCCGGCGCCCGAGAGGAAATTGCGGCGCACGGAGGTGCCGGAGCCTTTGGGGGCTACCATGATGACATCCACGTCATCGGGCGGCACGACGCCGGTATACTTCTGGTAAGCGATCGAGAAGCCGTGCGAGAAGTAGAGCGCGTCGCCCGGCTTCAGGTTCTTCTTGACCATCGGCCAAATGGCCCGCTGGGCCGCATCCGACACGAGCATCTGGATGATCGTGCCCCGGCGCACCGCCTCGTCGATCTCGAACAAGGTCTTGCCGGGCACCCAGCCGTCTTTGACCGCGCGGTCCCAGTCGCGCTGGAAGGTGCTGGCCTGGCCGATGATGACGTTGAAGCCGTTGTCGCGCAGGTTCAGCGATTGGGCCGGCCCCTGAACGCCGTAGCCGATGATGGCGATGGTCTCGTTCTTGAGCACCTTGCGCGCTTTGGCCATCGGAAACTCTTTGCGGGTAACGACTTCTTCCCGCGTGCCGCCGAAATCAATGATTGCCATATAGTTCTCCTCGTTATGAATTGTTCTTACTTCCGCGCCAGGGCCACTTTGCCTGTGCGTGTCAACTCGATGATGCCGAATGCCTTCATCAGACTGATGAATTTCTCGGCTTTGCCTTCGTCCCCCGTCACCTCGATGGTGAGGCTTCTGGACTGCACATCGACGATTTTGGCGCGGAAAATGTCGGTCACCTGCATGACCTCGGCGCGGGTCTTGGAATCCACGCTTACCTTCACCAGGACCAGCTCGCGGTCCACGTATTCGCCCTCGCGGAAGTCCTGCACTTTCATGACGTCGGCAAGCTTGTTGAGTTGCTTGACGATCTGGTCCACCGTGGCGTCATCGCCCCGCGTCACGATAGTCATCCGCGAGGCAGTCGGGTCTGCCGTAGGCGCCACGTTGAGCGTGTCGATGTTGTAGCCGCGCCCGCTGAACAGCCCGGCCACGCGGGTCAGCACGCCGAACTTGTTCTCCACCAGGACCGAAATGGTGTGTCGCATAATGTCCCGTAACAGCACGGGGCGCAAAACCTAGCAACGCGCCCCAGGCGGGTCAACAGCCAAAAACGACTTTAGTTGCGCCCGGACGCATCGGGACACCGCCACGGAGCGCCGGCTTCAGCCGGCTTTGGGCGCACCTGGACCCCTGCTGTACCCCCATTAAACATTGGACCTCCAAAGTCGGCTAAAGCCGGCGCTCCGGTTCGTCGCCACTTGCGGCGGGAGCAGTGTCCGGAAGCGCCCGCCGCGCCCGCCGGGCGCATTTCGCCTATTTGGGTAACCTTTCCTAAAGATTAAGATTAAGAGCCAGAAACCGCCACCCAAAAAAGTGAAATGCGCCCGTTGCGCCAGGCGGGCGCCCGGTATATTCTCAGCCCCCTGTAAGAGTGCAATAATATGAATCGCAAACCGCATGTGGCCGTGGTCGGCGCGACGGGCGCCGTCGGCATCGAGATGATTAAGACCCTGGAGAAACGCGATTTCCCGGCAGGGAAACTGACGTTGCTCGCCTCGTCCCGTTCGGTGGGCAAGCGGCTCAAGTTTCGCGACGAGGTGATTGCGGTCAAGGAACTGGCCAAGGATTCATTCGAGGGCGTCGAGCTGGCGCTCTTCAGCGCGGGCGGCGCCATTTCCCGCGAATACGCCCCGCTGGCCGCGCGGGCCGGCTGCGTGGTCGTTGACAATTCGAGCGCCTTCCGCATGGACGACCAGGTTCCGCTGGTGGTGCCGGAAATCAACGCCATGGACGTCAAAGAGCACCGGGGCATCATCGCCAACCCCAATTGCACAACCGCCATCACGCTCATGGCGCTTTACCCGCTCCACCGGGCCTTTGGATGCCGGCGGATTTTTGCCTCGAGCTACCAGGCCGTCTCCGGCACCGGCGCCAAGGCGATCGCCGAACTCGAGCGCCAGGTCGCTCAAGCCGTCAAAGGCGAACCGGTGACCCGCGGCGTCTATCCGCACCAGATAGCCTTCAACGTCCTGCCGCACGTCGATGCGTTTCTCCCTTCGGGCTACACCAAGGAGGAGATGAAAATGGAAAACGAGGGACGCAAGATCATGCACCATCCCACTTTCCGGGCCAGTGTGACCTGCGTGCGGGTGCCGGTGTATCGGGCCCATTCCGTGGCGGTCAGCGCCGAGTTTGACAAGCCGGTCACCGTCGAGGCCGCGCTGGCTGTGCTCCGGCAGGCCCCCGGCCTTGATGTCATCGACAACCCGGCCAAGTGCGAATACCCGCTCCCGCTCTACCAGGCCGAAAAGGACAACTGCGCCGTCGGCCGGGTCCGCAAAGACTGCGCGATGGACAACGGCCTGTGTTTCTGGGTTTCCGGCGATCAACTCCTCAAAGGCGCCGCCCTTAATGCCGTCCAGATAGCCGAGGAATTGCTCTCCGGCCGGGCTTGAGGCCCTGCGTCCGGAGCGTGGGAGCGTGGGAGCGTGGAGCGTGAGGGCATTGTAGCGCCAGTCGCGCTCCAACTCTCCACGCTCCAACCCTCCACGCTCCAACGCTCCAACGCTCCACGCTACTCCGACCTGGCCGCCAGGCCCGCCAGCATCACGGCAATGGCATCCACCTCGGCGCGCGCCGCATGGCCGGCCTCGGTGTTGTGATAGCGATTG
>Ga0181524_10001845_pt1 | contig 23263 bp, 15 predicted proteins | sample PEATcosm2014_Bin_34_FD_119761 | JGI IMG/M metagenome (GOLD analysis project Ga0181524, IMG submission 119761) | Peatland microbial communities from MTU Mesocosm Facility, Houghton, MI, USA - PEATcosm2014_Bin05_60_metaG | ecosystem: Environmental > Terrestrial > Soil > Wetlands > Peat | place... | reverse complement strand
GCGCGGATTTTTCCTGTGGATTCCGCGGCGCAAAAGGTGTATCCCTGGCCCGTTGCTCATGCGCGTAAGATCGCCAAAAATGTATCTGCCCGCCCCCGCCCTGCTGGCCATGCTGCTCCTCGGCTGGCCGGCGCCGGCCCGTGGCGCGGACATCGCCCAAGCCGAACGCACCGCCAAAGTCTTTTGCATCGCCACCGCCCATTTTTACGTGACATTGCAACTGGGCAGCGATGGCCGCCTCTATCAAATCCCCTCCGCCCAGCCTCTCTCCGTGCCCGCGGGCGGCGGCACGCTGGATCGCGAAACGGAGTACCACCCGTCCTTTGGGGATGGGTTCATTTCCGAGCCGGCGGTGCAGGCCACCCACGCCGACGGCAACAACTCCACCGATTTGATCTACCTGACCAACCAATCCACGGCCCTGGACACCAACATCACCCTCACGCGGATTGAATTGAAGGACCGCTATTACCCGTTTTTTGTGACCCTGTGCCTCCGGGCCTATCACGACCAGGATGTGCTCGAAGAGTGGTCGGAAATCCACCATGAGGAAGAGGGCCAAGTGACGCTGTTTCGGTTCGCCTCCTCTTCGTCGGTCATCCAATCCAACCAGTATTGGGTGACGCAACTGCACGGCGACTGGGCGAGCGAAGGGACGATGGAGGAGGACCAGCTGGGCATGGGCATGACGATCCTGGACTCCAAGCTGGGGGTGCGGGCCGGGCGTTACCGCACCCCGTCGTTTTTGCTCTCCATTGGCCAGCCGGCCCGGGAGGAATCGGGCGAGGTTTATGGCGGCGCCCTGGAGTGGTCGGGCAGTTTTCAATTTGCGTTCGATGTCAACTGGCAGGGGCAATTGCGCGTGCTGTGCGGCATCAACCCCTTCGCCTCGCAATATCCTCTGGCGCGCGGCCAACTCTTCAAGACCCCGGCGATGTTGTGGACGTGGAGCGACGCCGGGAAAGGCCAGGTCAGCCGCAATTTCCACCGCTGGGCGCGCCGTTACGGCGTGCGGGACGCCGCCCAACTCCGGCCCGTCGTCCTCAACAACTGGGAGGCCAACGGCTTCAACTTCACCGAGGCGCGCATCGTCTCCCTGTTCGACGGAGCCAGGGATTTGGGGGCGGATTTGTTCCTGCTGGATGACGGCTGGTTCGCCAACAAATACCCGCGCAATGACGACCGCGCCGGCCTGGGGGACTGGCAGGTCAATACGAACAAACTCCCGCACGGCCTTTCCTACCTCGCCGACGAAGCCAGGAAGCGGGGCATCCGGTTTGGCATCTGGCTGGAGCCGGAAATGGTCAATCCCCGCAGCGAGCTTTACGAGCAACACCCGCAATGGGCCATCGCCGAGCCGCATCGCCAGCCGGAACTGAGCCGCAATCAGTTGGACCTGGACCTCACCCGGCCCGAGGCGCGCGAATTCGTCTGGAAGGTGATCAATCAGACGCTGGGGTCCAATCCCGGCATCACCTACCTGAAGTGGGACGCCAATCGTTACGTCACCCAGCCCGGCTCCGCCTATCTTAAGCCGGAGGAGCAATCGCGGCTGCTGATTGATTACAACTTCGCCCTCTACGACGTCATGGGGCGGATGGCGTCCAACTATCCCAACGTGACGGCGATGCTCTGTTCGGGCGGGGCGGGCCGCGCGGATTACGGGGCGCTGAAATACTTCCACACCTTCTGGCCGAGCGACAACACCGACCCGCTCCATCGCGTTTTCATCCAATGGGGTTTCAGCCAGTTTTTCCCGGCCTGCGCCCTGTCCGATCACGTCACCAAAATGGGCCATCGCCCCTTCAAGTTCACCCTGGATGTCGCCCTGAGCGGCGTCCTGGGCCTGGACATGGACGCAGCCAAAATGACCCCCGCCGAACGGGCGGCCACCACCGCTGCCATCCGCCTCTACAAGCAGAGCCTTGGCGACATCGTGTGCCAGGGCGACCTGTACCGGCTGGAATCGCCTTACCTGGGGCCGCGCTCGGCCATCAGCTATGTCACGCCGGACTCCGGCCGCGCCGCCCTTTTCGTTTATCAGATCAAGGACGCCGCCGATGCGCCGGTCAAACTGCGCGGGTTGGACCCGGCGGCCAACTACCTTCTGCGCGAAGTCAACCTCCCCGAGGGAGCGGTCTCCAGGCTGGCCGGCGACGGCAAAACGTTCGCCGGGGCGACCCTCCTGCGCGTCGGCCTGGCGCCGAATTGTCAAAAACAATTTGATAGCGCCGTCGTCGAATTGAGCCGCCGATAAGCCGGATGGTTTTGGGCGACACAACCCGGCGGGGATTTTGCTTGCGCCAAGCCGGCCAACTTGATAAAACAAAGCCATGACCAAATTTGATGACTGTTGTGCCAGGTGGTGTCCCTGCCTCCTGAGCTTGATGCGCATTGTTCTTGCCCTGTTGCTGCTGCAGCATGGCGGGCAAAAAGTTTTCGGCTATCCGACGATTAGTTCGGGAGCGGCCCCTCTTTCCTCGTTGCTCGGCATCGCGGGAATTGTGGAGTTGGTTGGAGGGTGGCTCCTCCTGATGGGCATGTTCACCCGGCTGACGGCGTTACTGCTCGCCGTGTTTATGGCGGCCTCCTACTTCATGGTGCATGCGCCCGGCGGATGGTGGCCCATCCATAACCAAGGGGAACTGGACGTGGCTTGTTGTGTGGTGTTCCTTTATTTGTCCGCGGCAGGTCCAGGCCCCTGGAGCGTGGATCAATGTCGCTGCCGCAAATGTTGCGCGACGCCTCCTGCCTCCCCGCCGCCGCCGGGCGAAAAGGGATGAGGCAGATCGGTTGGAGGAGCGAACGCGGAAATCCGCCGCTGCGAAGGCGGCCTTTGGGGGTCCGGAGCCGTTAACCCGTTAGGACCCGCGTAAACATTGGTGTTTTTTGACTTTTGACCCGTTAGAACAGCCGTTAGGAGGCGTCAGGGAGCCGTTAAAGATGTTTCGCGCCAGCCTGCGCGGCGACAACCCCTTCCAGGTGGTCATCACCGATCTGGGCATGCCGGACATGGACGGCTATCACGTGGCGCGCGCCGTCAAAGCCGAATCGCCGGGCACCCCTGTTTTCATGTTGACAGGATGGGGCGCGATGATCCAAGCCGACGGCGAATCCGCGCCGGAGGTGGACGCCGTGCTGAGCAAACCGCCGCGCCTGGGCGAATTGAACGCGCTGCTCCAGCAAGTCGCCGGCAAAGGCAATTAGCCCGCAACGTCAACCGCCCCGCGGAAGCGACTGCTTGACCGCCGCATCCGGCAGGCCGACGGTGACCATGGTTGTCCCCCCCCCCGCCCACAATTGATCCCTCGTTCAACGAAGCTCCAGCATCATAAAAACGCTGTTCGGATCAGCGATGTAATTGCCGAAGGGTGGACACTCAACAAAACCGTGGCGTCTATAAAATTCGCGAGCGGTGTGGAAATACGGCCACGAGCCCGTCTCGAGACTCAACCGAGACAATCCCATCTGGAACGCCGAAGCAATAATGTGTCGCAGCACCGCGCTCCCGACGCCTTTCCGCCTGTGCGACTGCGCGGTGTGCATGGATTTTATCTCTCCCTGGGATTCTGACAGCCGTTTCAATGCGCCAACGCCAATCACACAATCTCCCTCCCAAGCAGACCAAAAGTGAATGTCTGGCGCTTTCAGCCCAGTTAGATCAAGCGCGTGTGCGCTTCCGGGGGCTGTCTCGGCACGAGCAGTATGGAAATGATGCGCCAGAAGCGCCTGCACGCGAGAATCATCTAGGCCTCCATTGGTGATTTTCATTCGTCTGCCCTCATAAAGCTGATGGCGATCACGTCCTGCATTACGCTGTGCGCCACCTGGGCGCGTCGCCCTTGCCCTTCTTGGCGGGTTTCTTCATCTCACGGAATTTACCATGCCAACCGGCGAAGAAAAGTAGTTTTTAAAGAGGCCGGCTACCCTAGTAGTGACGGCATTGTCCCCCAAGGCATCGCTGAATTTCAGCATGGTCAACAAATAGGCGAAATCGACATAATTGGTACGATGAGAGTCTCCCCCCAGCCGCAATTGACCTCCACCTCGACAGGGAAGGCTTCGATTCCATTGACCGCAGCGGACAAAACACGGGCAAGCATGGGCGGATTGTGGGGGAAGGCGGGTGCAAGGGCAATGCGGTTTTTCATCCATCCGGCGCGAATCCCGGTCTTGCTTGAGTTCGCAAAGGCCATTATGCTACCTGCATGGTCATCATACGATTTGCCGATCAAGAATCCAAACGAAGGGCTCTCGGTTACATCGCCAGACGCTTCCCGGGCAAGAGTTGGGCAACAGGCGAGGTGATGGTGCCGGAAGCGGCTTTGGCCGCACTCGCCGCGGAAAGTTTTCATTTTACCGTCGAAGGTCCTGCCACGTATGAGCGCCTCACGTCGTCACGATCTACATGACAACCCATCTGATTGACGTGCTGTGAATGAACTGTGGTGAAAGCACGGGCAGCCCGACGATGACGATGAGGGTCTCCCCCCAGCCGCAATTGACCTCCACCTCGACGGGGAAAGTTTCAATGCCATTGACCGCAGCGGATAAAACGCGGGGCGGCATATGCGGATGGTGGGCCAACGCGGAGGCTAGGGCGAAGCGGGCAGAGTCGTTGGCCAAAAACCAAGAATGCTTGAATCAATTGAAGATCAGACGGCTCACGGCGCGTTTTGCACTACGAACACCGCCCCGCCTGCACCGTTTTCATAGTGTGTCGTGAGATGGTACCGTTGGGTGATTTCGGATTCGAGCGCAACCCACCACTTGTCTTGCAGCGTCACGATGCAATCGAGTCTGTCGTCGGGTAAGGAAGCTAGAACGGTGAGTTTTGCCCGCGAATTCATTTGAGAAGACACGCTGGCAAGCAACTCTTTCACGGTCTTGCCCTCCGCGAGGTATCGGTTCTTTCCAAACATCTCTACGGGCGCGGAGGAAGCAGGCCTTTTGCTTGGTCGCAGCAGAAGCATGGGTGGCACCCGTGCCAACGTTTGCGAGTTTTGCTCCCAAATCCAGTCGCCGGGATAGCCCGGCGCAGAGTTCTTTTCTCTGACTACCACCGTAGTCGTTGTTGCAGCCAAAATAACGACGGCGGCCGCAGCCGCGACAGTCTTAGCCTTTGGCCATGCCATAATTTTCAATGCTCCTTTAATGAGGGTTAAGGTCGAGCCGGAAGCCGTCGCGCCCTTGGCCAGCGCAACGACCGTGGCAGTTTTCGTCAGCGCAACGGGCGCGGCTTGAACGGAATGGGCCGAAAGCGCCCCGGCAATCATCGCCCCGGAAAGCGTGAGGCCGCGCTTCGAAAAGAAAAGCCGCAGTTTTTCCAGAGCGCGGCTGACACGCATTTTCGCCGCGTCTTCGCTCGCTCCCAGAGCCAGGCCAACTTCGCGCAAGTCTTTATTTTCAAAGAATCGAAGCACGATGGCGTTGTGGTCCTTTTCTCCCAGTTGTGCCAGCGCCGGCTCGAGCATCGGCTCGATTTGAGTCCAAGCATCCGGCCCGGATTCATTTGAAACGGATTGCATGTAAGCCTCCTGTTCCCGCACCTTCCGGCGGCGTTGACTTTTCAGGGCGTCGGCGCTGGCATACCGGGCCGTGCGGCAAAGCCATCCGGAAAGGACCGTTTTATCGCCAAGCGAATTAGCCTTGCGCGCCAAAATGATAAAAGCCGCCTGTGTGATCTCCTCCGCGAGTTGTGCGTCGCGGACTTGGCGCATCGCCACAGAATACACCAGATTCACATGCCGCGAAACCAGCGTCGCAAATGCCGTCTCAGAGTCGCGCAGGGCATATTCCCGCAACAACGCCATATCGTCGTTTATCATCTCACTGATATATGGACGCCGCGGCGAAAAGGTAACAGATTTTTCCGCACAGTGTGCTGCTTGGTTTGCAGGTCTCTGCAAGTGTCTTGCTTTCGCACGAAAGCCAAACTGGCGGTTCACCTTTGCCTCAACCGAGCGCCATTAAAGTGGCCATACCGCATAGGCGAAATCGACATAATGTTCACCACCATGGTATCGCCCCAGCCGCAATTGACCTCCACCGCGACCCTTCTTCGCAAAGGCTACGGAGGGCAAGCGGGGCGGCCGATAAAACACGGGCCCGCATAGGCGGATTGTGGGCGAATCCAGGCGCAAGGGCAATGCGGATTTTGGCCACGATGGCGAATCTGGAGCGAGGATGGATCTGCTCCCGACGGCTCCAGACCAAAAGCTCCAGGCCAAAAACCTTGCGTTGGCAACAATCTGTGGTACTTTCTTTCCATGCCGCTAACGAATTTAACGGTGGCCGAAGAAGCCTTGTCGTTGTCGTCCGAAGACCGGGCGGCTCTGGCAAGGCTGTTGATCGAGAGCCTTGAACCCGACTCCCGCACCGAGGCGCAGATCAAAGCCGAGTTGAACAGCCGGCTGGAAGAGTTGCTCTCAAAGAAGGATGTGGGGTTGGCTTTCCACGAGGTCTTCGGTCGCGCGTCGTGAAAGCTGTTTTCAGCAGCCGTTTCGGGACTTTTCTGGGCCTGGTTCACGAGCGCCGTCACCCCAATTTCCCGAAAACCGGCTTGGCAACAACCATTAGCAAATGTTAAATGTTAAGACGTGACACTGAGGGCTTAGCTTTGGATCGGGCGAACGAACAAAAAAAGTTCAACTTCGGGCATTCGAGAAAATGCGCCGCAGGTGAGCCTGAACTCGCGTCTCTGGCCAGTCGGGATGTTGGGCGCGAACACCGGCAGCCTTCATTTTGCGCGCCGACCAATAAAGACGGCCGGCCACCCGCAACCGTTCCTCGCCTGACAGGGCGCGGAGGACTTTGATTTGTTCTGAGCCGGGCTGTTCATCCGTCAGCATGAGTCAAATATGCGTTATCGCGGCCAATTGCGCAAGCAGGACGCATTTTGCCCCCTCCTTCTTGACAACAGCGAATAATCCGACGGGTCAGTCATCTTTTTAAACAGGTTGAGAACAGCGCTTTCTCCAAGCAGTCGGACGAGCAGGATGCATAGGGAGATTGCAAGATAACATTACGATAAGGATATCGCCCCAGCCGGAGTTGACCTCCACCGCGACCCTCCTTCGCCAAGCCTACGGAGGGCAAGCGGGGCGGTGAGCAAAACTCTGGCCAGCACGGGCGGGATATGGGGCAAACGGGGGCGCAAGGTTATTGGGCCCCTATCACCTGCATTACAGCTTCGCGGATGGCGGCGAACTTGCCGGCCTTCAACTCGCCGACTTTTCCGGCCACGAGGCTGGCATGGACCGTGAACAACTTGCCGGGGCGCGCGAAACTGATGAGTCGCAATGAGCCGTTTGCAAAATCGCCGTCCTCCAACCTGATGGCGCGCTTGTCGCCATAAGGCTTGCTGGTAATTTGACACAGAATCCAATCGTCCCGCCCCGCATCGGCCAGCACGACCGCCGGCCGCAATTTGGAGGCAGCAAGATCGGAGAAGGGGAAGTGAACTATGACGACGTCCCCGGCTGCAAGTGTGCCCACGCGGCATCCTCCGCGGGACGATTCCAATCCTCCGCCAGCGCTGCTTCACTCAACAGGGCGGCGTCATGCGCTGGCGGCTCCTCTTCGAGGATAGTCACCAGCGCGCGCCTGGGGGACCGCACATGCACCGGCTCGACCAGCCGGACCTCGCCACTGGGCTGGATGATTGCTTCGACGGTTCTCATCTCACTGTAAAGTCTAACACAGCGGCAGGCCCCCGCAAGAGAGAATGATGCCGGTGCTGGCTCTGACTCTTACATCTTCTGGATGAAACAATCGCCGTATCGCTGCCGCCGGGCGATGGACTCCGGCGTCTGGACGATTAGGTCAAGAGGGAATCTGGTCGTGCTGGCTTTGCGCTCAAACCGCGGGGATCACCGTCTCCGGCCATGCCGGTATTCTTCCGACCGCGTGCGTCCGGGCCGGCCCTGTCCTTCCCGGCCTGTGCCAAGGGCTGCGGGAATTGGCCGCCCTGTGCGCCATGTCTTGAGTGGCGGAGGACGCGGCCCCGCGGCCGGGGCGAGGCGGCCGGGCGCGGGCGGACGCGCCGGAGCGGAACCGGCCAGTTGAAAATCCACCTGCTTCTTGAACGAGTCCACCTTGAACACCTGCACGCTGACATTGTCCCCCAGCTTGATGATGCGGCGGGTGCGCCGGCCCATCAGATGCCCCCGCTGCGGATCGAAAATATAAAAGTCGTCCCGCAACGAGGAAAGATGCACCAGGCCGCTCATGCCCAGCGCCGGCACATCCACAAAGAACCCGAAATTGCGGGTGTCAATCACCAGCGCCGCATATGTCTCCGGCCGGCCCGATTTGAGTTGCGCTTTCAGGAAGGCAAATAGTTTGACATCCTTGCTGTCGCGCTCGGCGTCGGCGGAATTGCGCTCGGTCTCGGAAATGTGGCCGGCGATTTCCTGGAGCGAGGCCGGCGGCGGCCCGGCGTTGTCAAAGAGCGCGCGGTGGACCAGCAGGTCGGCGTAGCGGCGGATCGGGGAGGTGAAATGGGTGTAATGGGTCTTGCTCAGGCCGTAATGCCCCAGCGGTTCCACCGCGTAACGCGCCCGCATCAGGGATTTGAGAAAGCCGATTTTCAACGCCGGCCCGACCGGGAGGGTGTTGAGGCGGCGCAAGAGTTTCTGCACCTCGCCGCGCTGCGCCAGGTTCCCGCACGGAATCTGATGGGCCAGCACGTCCTGGCGGTACTCCTGGAGCCGCAGCTCGCTGGGCGCCTCATGGACGCGGAAGACGGCCGGACGGCGCAGAGCCGTCAGGCGCGCCGCCACGGCTTCGTTGGCCAGGAGCATGAATTCCTCGATCAATTGGTGGGAGACATCATTCTCGATTCTTTCGATCCGCAAAATCCGCCCCTGGTCGTCGAGCCGGATTTTCGCCTCCGGGAAATCCAGGTCCAGGGAGCCGGCCTTGAAACGCGCGCGGCGCACCGTCTGGGCGAGCGCGTGGGCCTGTTGGAGCATCGCCTCAATCCGGTCCGCCGGCGCGCGGCGTTGGATGACTTCCAGCGCCTGGCGGTAAGTGAAACGGCGCGCGGAGCGGATGACGGCCGGATAGAACCTGGCGCGCAGCGCCCGCCCCTCTGTGTCAAGAATAAGTTCCGCGCATTTGGTCAGGCGGTCCACTCCCGGCTTCAGCGAGCACAGCTCGTTGCTCAGGGCCTCCGGCAGCATGGGGATCACCCGATCCACCAGATAAGTGGAGTTGCCGCGCCGGCGCGCCTCCTGGTCCAGCGCGCCGCCCGGCTTGACGTAATGGGAGACATCGGCGATATGCACCCAGACTTTCCATGGCCCGCCCGGCTGGCGTTGCAGGCAAATGGCGTCGTCAAAATCCTTGGCGTCGTCAGGATCAATCGTGATGACCGGATCGGCCCGGCAATCCACGCGCCCCGCCGGCTCCGGCCCCGCCGGCGCGCCCGCCGCGGTTCCAGGAGCCAAGGGGGGTCCGCCCCGCGCGATCAAATCCGCCTCCCGCAACACATTTTTGGGAAAGTGCAGGGGCAGGCTGTATTGGCGCAGGACCGAAAGCATGTCCACGCCCTCCTGGTCCGCCGGGCCGAGCACTTCGACGATCTGCCCCTCGGGATTGGTGTGGCGGGATTCCCAGTGGCCCAACTCCACCACCACTTTGTCCCCCACGCGCGCCGGGCGGCCCGCATCCCGCGGCAGGCTGACGTAAATGTCGTGGGGAATGCGCGGATCGTCGGGGATGACAAAGAGGAACTGTTTGCTCTGTTGCAGAGTGCCCACGATTTGCGTGCGTTTGCGCTCCAGGACCCGGACCACGGCGCCGGTGACCGGCCCGCCCGCGGCGCGGCGCTGGCCGGGTCGGGCGTCGCGCCTCACGAGCACGCGGTCGCCGTGCAGCGCCGTCGAAGTGGCGCTTTCCTCCACGGCAATCTCCGGGACCGTCGGGTCGTCGGGCTGCAAGAAACCGCGCCCCTGCCTTGTGATGCGGATGACCCCGGCAACCAGATCGGCCTGTTGCGCCTGGATATAGCGGTTGCCTTTGGTGCGGACAACTTGGCCGGTTTTTTCCAAATTGTGCAGAGCCGCCTGCAAGGCCTGGTGCTCATTGGGTCGCAACCCCAGCCGCCGCAGCAATTCCGGGAGATTGGAAGGCGCATAATCCCGCCTTCCCAGCAGCCTGAGAATATTTTCGTCCATGGATGTCAAGACCCGGCCATTATGCGGCAAAGGAGGGGCTGTGGGAAGCCGCGAATTCAAATGGCCGCAATGTGATGATGAAAGGATGTGGGCGTTCCTTGCGGTTTGCGGGCGAATCAAGCTCCGCTTGGCCCGAATTGGGCCTGATTTGTTGGCTGGCCGGGGCCTCATTCGGTGGTTGCACAAACCTAATGGAATCGTAAACTTGGGGGCGTTGTGCCAACCAAGCGTGGATCAATCCATTTGTTCCGATTCGGCGGGATCAACGTGTATTTGCACTGGTCGTGGTTTCTGCTGGCCATCTACGGCATCCAGACGCGGGCCGCGGAGTATTCCTCCTACCTGTGGCCGGTGCTGGAATATCTGTCGCTCTTTTTCATCGTGATGCTGCACGAGTTTGGCCACTCGCTGGCGTGCAAACAGGTGGGGGGACATGCCGACACGATTGTGCTCTGGCCCTTTGGCGGCGTGGCTTACGTGTCGCCGCCGCCCCGTCCGGGCGCGACGCTTTGGTGCATCGCGGCCGGCCCGCTGGTCAATGTCGCGCTGTTCCCCATGCTCTCGGTGCTCATGCTCCTGAGCAATTGGCACGGGTGGCCCGCGAGCATGCCTGACGCCTATCACTTCATCGTGGCGATTTGGCAATTGGACCTGCTTCTGCTGATTTTCAACCTCTTGCCGATCTATCCGCTGGATGGCGGCCAGATTCTTCAGTCTTTGCTCTGGTTTCTGTTCGGACGCGCTCGCAGCCTGATGATTGCCGCCTCTCTTGGCTTGGCCAGCGTGGCGGTTTTGATTGTGCTCGCCGTGGCGAGCCGAAGTTGGTGGCTGGGGATTCTGTGCGGCTTGGTGGTGATGTATTGCTGGGGCGGCTTGCAACGGGCGCGGGCGCTCTCCCGTCTGGCGGCGGCGCCGCGGCAGCCGGGGCTGGCTTGTCCGGCGTGCAAGGACGCCCCGCCGGTTGGCCCGTTCTGGAGGTGCGGCAAATGCGGCAACGGCTATGACGTCTTCGCCCACCAAGGGGTCTGTCCAAATTGCGGAGCGCAGGCCGCGGCAGTCCCCTGCCTGTCGTGCGGCACCGTCAATTCGCTCCAGGCGTTTCGATGTTAGCTGCCGGTTACAAAATGCCCCGGCCTTATTTATGAATATCCCCCCAAACGCCGGCGTCCATCTTATGGGGCCGCATGATAGTTGAAAGGTTGTGCTTGCCGAGGCGCTCGAAACCTGAACATATTGACGTTATGAATCCTCGAACTCTTGGAAGTTCGATCCTGCTCACAGTCGTGGTGGCGGTAACCGTTCTGCTCATCGGCGCGTTCGCCCACTTCGACAATACCCAGGGCCAAGGCAGCGGCTCTCCAACCAACCCGCCGGCGCCGGTGGTCGCGACGGCGGCCGCGCCCGCTCCTCGTGCCACTTCTGGGACGGGGGCCGCAGTCCCGCCGACCCTGCCGGCGGACTTGTCCCCCGGCCTGGCGGAAGTGATCCGACTCGCGCAGTCCCACGTGGCGGAGGAAACCATCGTGGCTTTCATCCAGAATTCGGGCAAGCCCTACAATCCGACGGCGGACGAGGTGCTTTATCTTTATGATTTGGGTCTTTCGGACAAAGTGATCAGTGCGCTCTTCAAGAAGCCGGACGCTGTGGCCGCCGCCCCCACAACCCCCGCCCCGCCACCCGCCTCCGCCCTGGCAACGCCCGATGCCGCCCTGGCCGCCCCGCCGGAGGACATGGTTCAGCCGCCGCCGCCCGCGGCGATGGTTGATCCAGAGCCGTTGGAGAATCCGCAAGACAGTTATTTTTACAATGACCTGGCGCCTTACGGAAGCTGGGTGCAAGTGATTGATATTGGCTGGTGCTGGCAGCCGATGGTCTCATCGGTGGATGCCTCTTGGCTGCCTTACCGCAACCGGGGACAGTGGGTTCTCAGCGACCAGGGATGGTACTGGGCGTCGGACTATTCCTGGGGGTGGGCGACCTTCCATTACGGACGCTGGAGTCACGACGGCAAATTCGGATGGGTTTGGTTCCCCGGCTCTGTCTGGGCTCCCGCCTGGGTCGCCTGGCGCGACTCGGACAGTTGCGCCGGCTGGGCGCCATTGCCGCCCAACGCCCTTTTTGAGCCGGGGATCGGATTGTTCGCGGGCGAAGGCATGGCCGGGATTGACGCGAGTTTTGGGCTGAGCGCCTCCGCATTCACCTTCGTGACCTATGACCATTTCCTCTCCCCGCGCGTTTCCGGCTTCGCCGCCACGCCTTCCCAGGCCGCGGCCCTTTACAAGAAGAGCACTCCAGTCAACAACTATTCCGTCAAAGGCCGCAAGGTGATCAATTCCGGCGTCAGCCCCGATCTCATCGCCGCCGCGACCAGGACGCCGGTGCGCACCGTCGCTTTGCAGGAAGCCTTCTCCCCGGAGACCTCCGGCGGCAGGGTGCGCGGCGCGGTTCCGGCTCTGGCGGTCTTCCGGCCCGATCTTTCCGCTTCGGCGGCGCGGTCCTCGGCCGGCGCCCCGGCGCAGCGGCTTTTAATCAACAAGACCTCCCGCCAGGAGGCGGATAATTCCGCCCAGGCGGCGGCTCCGGTTTCCCAGGGATTGCCGGCCCGGACCGGGTTCTCCGGGTTCACCCCGGGCAATTTCCAACCGCCGCCCAAACGAATAAATCCGCCCGTGGATGTCAGCGCGCCCGCGGGAGGCAGGCCGCCTTCGTGGGGCAGCTTGGATGCCAGTCGCGCCTCGCGTCCGTTCGAGGCCGCCGCCGCGCCGGGCTATGCGGCGGCGCCGGCGCCGTCTTCGTCCACCCCGCGCGGCTACAATGGCGGCCCATCCGCCGAGCCGGCCTATGCCATGCCGGAACGGCGCGAGCCGTCCTACAATCCGCCGCCCCAGGCCGGGTATGAGAATCGCGGCGGCGGGCAAATTTATCCATCTCAAGGCCAGGGTCCCGGTTCGGCGGTGTCAAGCACAACATCAAGCAAGAAATCCAATTAAACAAGCGGGCGCTTGCCGTGGCGGGGTCTCGTTTGTTACGCTCCGTTTCATGCCTTCCAAGCAAGAGGATTTCAACGCAAAGCTGGAGACCCTGATTGCCAGCGCGAAACGGTTGCTCGGTCACGGTTTTGACGAACAGGAACCTGAGGAGGCGACCAAAACATTGCTGCTGGAACCGCTTTTCCAGGCGCTCGGCTACCTGCCGAACGCGAACCAGGTCCGCGAGTTCAAGATCCTCGGCGATTCGGTGGATTACCTGTTGAAGTCCGACCGCCCGCTCCTGTTCGTGGAGGCCAAGAGCCTCCACGATTGCGAGAATTCGAGCCGGAATGCGAGCCTGTTTGACAAGCATCGGGACCAGGTTCTGCGCTACATCCAGAACTATCGTCTCAGCCCGGAAGTGACGAAAATGGATCGGCCCGTAGCCTGGATTCTCCTTTCCAATTTCGCCCAGTTTCACTTCATCCGCGTCAACGAAACCACGCCCACTTTCTCCTTCAAACTGGCCGACCTCTGGCCGCGCCGCGGCGAGTTGTGGGAATTGCTCGCGCTGGAAAACCTCGACGCCAACCGCATTGACGAAGTCTATGACCAGCGGAAAAAAGCCGGCCTCGACCAGCAGTTTCTCGCCGACCTGAAACGCTGGCGCCTCCTCATCGCCAATGGCTTCGCCCTCCGCCAGCAGGGGCGTTCGCTGGAGGACATCACCCTCGCCAGCCAGCAATTGCTCGACCGCTTCATCTTCTGCCGCATGTTGGAGACGCGCCGGCTCATCGAATACAACAAACTGGCGCGCGATTACGTTAATTACGAACTCCTCTACGGACGGGCCAACGCCACCTTTGCCGAAGTCATCCGCGAGTCGCTCTTCATCGGGATCAAGAATGATTTCAACACCGAACTGTTCGAGCAGCCGCTGCTCTGCGATGAACTGGAAATTGACAACGCCGCGCTCGCCGCCGTCGTCGGCCACGAACCGCTCTCGCCCGACCTCGCCGCCACCTGCGGCTTTGAAACCGGGCACGGCGAACTGCTCGCCTTCCGGCACCTCTACAGCTACGATTTCAGCCTGATGTCGCAGGACGTGATGGGCGCGGTCTATGAACGCTTCCTGGCGCACAAATTGATCCAGACCGGCGGGCGCATTGTCATTGAGGACACCGACGAACTCCGCAAGAAGGAGGGCATTTATTACACGCCAAAATACATCGTGGATTACATCGTCGCCCACACCCTCGGCGAGAAAATCAAACCGATCCTCGCCGAAGCCAGGACCCTGCTCGGCTACAAAAACTTCAAGGGCGCGCTCGCCAAAATCCGCGAACTCTCGCAAATCAAGGTCCTCGATCCCGCGATGGGCTCCGGCTCCTTTCTCCTCGTCGCCTTCGACACGCTGGTTGACGCCTACGCCGACTACAACGCCGAATGCCGCCGCATCAAAAAAGAGCGCAACGGCCAAGGCGCGCTTTTTGACGCCGATTTCGCGCTGGCCGAGGAGGTTCTGGATTCGCCGCTTCACGTGCTCACCGAAAACATCTTTGGAGTGGATTTCGACCGACAGGCGGTGGAGGTGGCAAAGCTCAATCTGTGGTTGCGTTACATGACGGTGAACCGTGATCCTTTTATCGAACGCCTGCATCTCAAGCAACGGGGTGGAAAACCTCTCAATCTTCTGCCAAAGCTCACGGGTAACTTCAAACACGGCAACTCGCTCATTGCCGACGCCACCGTCGCGGGCGATGTCGCATTCGATTGGCCAAACGAGTTTCCCGAAACCATGAAACGCGGTGGTTTCGATGTCGTTATTGGGAATCCCCCTTACGGTGCCGAGTTCGATGAAACCGCGAAGGCGCACTTAAATCAGAACTTCACGTGCCAAGGCTACCAACTCGACAGCTATCTCTTGTTTCTCGAGCGCAGCCTCAAACTCTTGCTTTCCAATGGTGGCCTTTTCGGCATGATTATCCCGAACCCCTGGCTGACAAATATTTTACAGCAGAACACGAGACGATTTGTTACCCAAAAGACCACGGTTCTCGAAATCGTCCATTTTTTGTTTCCAGTATTCAGTGGAGTAACCGTCGATACCGAAATCCTGCTTTTAAAGAAGGCGGATCCGGAAAAGAACCTCGTCCGAGTCACAATTGCAGAGACTAAAAACAGTTTCAGTGCGCAGCCAGCCCACTTGGGAATCAAACGGATTGAACACGAGCAGGATAAGTGGCGGGCGCTTGACGGAGGCATTATCAACATCTTCCTGACGAAAGAGGATCTTGCATTGGCATCGAAAATTGCCTCGTTGGGAGTGCCTGCCGGTTCACTCTTTGACATCAATGTTGGCGTCAAGCCGTACCAGATTGGAAAAGGCATCCCTCCGCAGTCAAAAAGGATTGTTGCAGAGCGCCCATTTGACAGCGCAACAAAAGCCGACGAGTCCTGCCTTCCATATCTTCGAGGACGCGATATCGAGCGATATTTAATTGCACCGCTGGAAAACCGCTTCATTAAATACGGACCTTGGCTTGCGGAACCACGGCCCGCAGCAAAATTTGACGCTCCAGAAAAGATCGTGATGCGGCAGACCGGTGACAGCCTTGTGGCCGCGCTTGACGAAAAACAGTTCCTCTGCCTTAACAACATGCACGTACTCGTGCCACTCAAGAAGGATGTGGAAACACGATACGCACTCGGCATCTTAAACTCGAAGTTGCTAAACTGGTATTATCAAAGCCTCAACCCTGAAGTGGGCGAAGCTCTGGCGGAGGTGAAACGAACGAATGTGGCGGCTCTTCCGATTCGTTCCCTAGACCTTTCAAAAGCCAGGAACAGGCATTTGCATGACTCGGTGGTGGCAGTAGTGGCCAAAATCCTCGAAGCCAAGAAAAAGCCTGTGTTGTCCAAGTTTCTGAAACTTATTGCTCACTCCCAGAGGACGCCCTGCGGCCTTGCGCACTACCTGCAAAAGGATTTCGCGGGGGCGGTGAAATCGGAAATCCTGATTGATGACGTGCAACGCGCGGGTTTTGTCCACGACATCCGCGTGGAATCCAATGGCGGGGAACTCACGCTCACCGCCACCGTCTCCGACACCCCGGACGGCGCGGCGCGCCCGTGGCCGGTGTTGCGGCTCGCGTTCGAGGATGAGGCGCTGCGCCAATTCATCTATGCCTCCTGGCGGCGGTTCCTGGCCGAGCATTCGCGGCAGAAGAAATGGACGAAGGGCAGGAAGCCGGAGGCGATTTATCCGCTGCTCGTCAATTCGCTCGAGCCGCTGGTCTATTTCGAGCCGGCGGCCGGGGACAATCTTCGCGCCGTCCGCGCATTGATGAAAGCCGTGGCGGAGGAGGCGGGCAGCGCCGACCTGGCCGCCGTCGAAGCCGAAATCGAGCAACTCGACCGGGAGATTGACCAGCGCGTTTACGAACTCTACGAGTTGACCCCGGCGGAAATCGAAATTGTGCGCGGGGCGCGCCCGCCGCCAGGGAATTGGTTAACTTGGATGCCAGCGTTCCGGAGTGATCCGACCACGTCTTCGCCAAGCACGTAAGTGCGTTCAGGCAGAATCATTCCAGGAGAGTGGCGCAGCAGGATGGGCAGCGCCTTCGCTTCTTCTTCTTTGCTCAACTGGATGATGACCTTCATGGAGGAAGTTTAGCCGATGCCCGGTCTGGGCGCAATCCAACAATTGTCAAGGTTTCACAAGTTATTTTTTTGTGCCAAAAAAACACAAAAATCAGGGGGCTGGATGCAAAATTGACCTCACACCAGCCCGACCCATTTGCGGCCGATCCAATAAAGGGTCAGCAGCAGCAGGATCGCGCCGCCCCACCGCGGATCGCACCAGAGGCGGAGGCGCTTTTCCGCGGGCGCCGGCTCGGGCAAGAGGGCAATCTGCCGGACCACCTTGTCAATGTCCTCGGCGGAAAAGCTGGCGCCGCGGGAGATGTCGGCAATCTCGCGCAACACCTGGGAATTTATGGGCTGGCCCTGCTTTTCCAGCAGGGGGGGCGCCACCAGCAGCGCGGTTTCCAAATGGCGCCCGTGCGCCTCGGAAGCCACCTCCATTTTGTAACGGCCGCTCTCCAAGGCGGTGAAGCCGGATTTGAAGACACCCCAGCCGCCTTCCAGCGGCGAAAATTCCAGCCGCTCCACCTGGCCGCGCGGCGAGGTCACCTTGCCCGTGACCGTCCCATTGTCAATAGGAAAACCGGATTCGTCCATCACGGTGGCTTGCAGATAAACGGCGTCGCCGGCCCGCGGAGATTCCGGGCTGTAGCTCAGCCGGATGCCCTCCTTCTCGGAAAGATGGCGCTGATGAGCCATCCAACGCACCACCTGGCCCCAGAACCGGTAATGGAATTTGTCCTCCACGCCCCGCCGCCAGCGCCAGGCGCTGTCGGTGCCCAGAAAAAGGACCTTGCCCGCCCCGGCCGGGCGGGTCACCAGCAGGGGGACGCGCCCCAAGTCATTGCGCAGCGAGGAATGCACGGCGAGGACTTCCGAGCCGGGCCGGGTTTTTTCCACGGCGGCGGACCAGAAGAAACCGGGCAGTTGTTTCCAAAGTTCCTCGTTGCGGTCCTCGTCCGAATCGAAGCGGGTGAGCCAGTGGCGCTTGCCCTGGCTGGTGAGGACCAGTTGCGCTTCATTCTCCAAGCCGATCCCCTGGGGTTTGGAAGGGTCCAGGACCACGGGATACAACTCAGCCAGGGCGCTGTTGGTGAAAGTGGCTTCGCGCCCGCGCCGCCCCGGCACGAACACCAGTCCGCTGGCTTGCTGCTCCACCAACCCTTTGAGCAAGGTGGCGTCTTCGGCGGTAAGCTCGTTTTGGCCCAGGCCCACGTCTCCGAGAAAAATCACGTCGTAGGGCGCCAGCGCATCCTTGGTGTTGGGGAAGGCCGGGAGGTAATCCGGCCCGTCGCCCGGCCCGATTTCCGGATGGAAGAGCAGGCAGCGCATGTCCACACCCGGATCGCGCGCCAGGGCGTTGCGCAGGTAGCGATATTCCCATCGCGGCAGGGAATCCACCACCAGCACTTTGAGTTTCTCCTGGCGGATGGAAATATGGAACGCGCGCTGGTTGTTTTCGGCGATGCTTTCGTCCGGTTGCGCCGGGATTTTGACCGAGCCGCTGATTTCCCCGCCGGCGCGCGGACTCCAGAGGATGGCGTCTTCGACCTGGCCATTGGGCGGGATGGTGATTTCCTTCCGGGCCGCCTCGCCCTCCGGGTCGTAGAGCGAGACGGCGGTCTTGACTTCGCGGGCCAGATGGCTGGTGACTTTGAAGGGAACGGCGATGTCCTCTCCCAAAAGACCGTAGGCCGGCATGGATACCTCCTCCAGGATCAGGCCGGGCAGCGCGGTCTCGCGCCCGACGCCGACGGTGAAGACGGGGATGTTTTGCTGGCGATAGCGCGTCGCGATGCCGAGCGGGGATTTGCCCATGTTCCAATCCCCGTCCGTCAACAGCAGGAGGGCCTTGAGATTTTTGAACCGCTGCAATGCCGTTTCCAGCGCGCCGTCCAAGTCGGTGCCGTTCAGGGCGCCGGCGTTGGTGGATGGAGCGGAAAAAGCCTCGACCACCACTTTGGCCCTGCCTTGCAGCGGCAGCCAAAACTGGCGGCGGCGCTGGTAATCGAGCCATTGCGCGCGGCTGACCACGTTGTTGGAAAGGATCAGGTCGCGGGTTTTCATGCTGTCCGACGCGTCCATCAGCACCGCGATCTCCGGCGTCGCGTTGCGCTCCAGGCGCTGGACATATTCCGGGCGCAGCAGGGTGAAGACCAGCAGCGTGACCAGCAAAAAGCGCAACGCCTCCAGCCGCCGCACCGCGCGGGCGCGGCCGCTCCGGTTCCAATTGGCAAAGCTCAGCCAGCCCGCGAACAGCCAGATGGCCAGCGCCGGAACAAGCACCGCGGCCGGGGCCGCTAGAGATAAATGGTTCACCGGGAAATCCTCATGCCGGCTGCCCTTGCGGCCGTGCCGCGGGCAGAATCAAAATTCCTTCCACCAGAATCAAGAGCAGCATGAGGAAGAGAAACATCCGCCAAATTTCCCCCTCCAATTGGCCCGTCTCCACCCGCCGGTCCTGAAACATCTGCATCGGCAAATCGCCGAATAATTTTCGCATTTCGCCCGATTCCACCATTTCGGGATCATCCTCCGCCGCCGGACGATTGACCGCCATCATGCGGTCGCCGGATTTATAGACGCCGGCCTGGAAGCGGATGTCCTTGTGCGCGGTCGAATCCACGGAGACCCATTGCCTGGCCTGGTCGGCCGCGCTCAACTCGCCGCAGGAAATGAGGGCCACTTGTTGGAGGCGGCGGGCGCCTTCCTGGAGCAGCCGTTGGAGCATGGGCACCAGCACCGGTCCGTCGGCCAGGCTCGACCAATTGTCGTCGGGCAGGGAGGCGCAAAAATAAACTTCACCCATCCCCAAATTTTGCCGGACCAGCAGCGCCGCCCCATCCGCAAACGCCGCCAGCACATTTTTCCGGCCCGTGATGGTTTGGCGCCGCGCGAAAAGGGTTTGGGCCAGCGGCAGGCTCAGATGCTCGTCGCCGCGGGCCAGCGGGCCTTCCTCCTCGTTCCAACGCAATACGCGAAAACCGTCCGCCGCCGCGGCCTCTTCCACCGCGCCCCAACCCAGCCCGTTGAACTGCCCGGCGTCGGCCCGGCCCGGCGGAAAAAAGACGACCACCCCGCCTTGGGAGGCAAAGGCGCGCACCTGTTCCGCCGCCGGGCCTTCGGGCAAGGCCTCCTGCCAGAGCAGAAGCGAGCAGCCGTCCAGATTTGCGCCGGCAATGGCCGCCGGGGCCGCCAAATCAGCCGGCTGGCCGGCGCGACTGGCTGAGGCCAGCCGCAAGTAGCGCGCCGCCTCCGGCGAACTGGCCGCCACGACCGCCCGCGCCTCCGTTTCGGCCCCATACACAAAGTAGGCGGTGTTGTCGCGCGCGTTGGCATCCGCCGGCAACGTGAAGCTGCCCCACCCGCCGGCCGGATGGGTTCCCAAATCAATCCGGCGCCGCCAGCGCAACGACTGGCCGTCGAAGGCGACTTGCGTTTGCGTTTGCGTCCCGTCCAGCGTCAACGTCACGGGGAGCGGCTCGTAGGAGGAGCGGTTGCGCTGGAGGTCCAGGAGGCATTGCAATTCGGATTTCTCGCCCAGAGGGCGGCGCGCCACCTCGCGCAGCGCGATGGAGGCGTTGGCGTCGGGCGCCTGGTCCAGCGCCAGAAGGCGCACGCGCACTTTTTGCGGGAGGGAGGCGAGCTGGCTGGTGATGTCCTTCCAGCGGGGGTCTTCGGGATGCCAGTTGCTGCGCTGGCCGTCGGAAGCGATCCAGATTTCCGCGGCGCCGGCGCGGTTTTCCACCAGCCAGTTGAAGGCGGCCCGCAGCATGGCGGGAAGATCGGCGGCGGTGTCGGTGGGTTGGGTGAGGGACAACTGCTGGAGACTGGCCGCCTGGGCGATCTCCTGCGGCGCGAGGGTGGCGCTGTCAATTAGAACAAGACGGCTGCTTTGCTCAAACTTCCCCGCCCCCTGCGCCAGGAGGCGGAGGGCTTGCTCGCGTTTGCTCGTCCCGCCCGACTTGGTTTCCATGCTGGCGGAGCGGTCCAGCAAAATGACGATCGCGTCCGGGGCGGAGGCGACGGCCCATCCCATCCAGCCGCCCGCCAGCGGCCGGGCCAGGAAGAGCACCAGGGCGGCCACGATCAGAACGCGGCAAAGCAGGATCAGAAGCTGCCGCAGTTTGGTGTTGCTGGTGGAACGGCGCGTGGCGGCCAGGAGAAACCGCATGGCGGCCCAGGGTTGCGGGCGATGGCGCAGACGGTTCAGAAAATGGATGATCACCGGCACCAGCAGCAGCGGCAACCCCCATAGCATCCATGGCGCGAGGAAGGTCATGGGATCAATTCACGGGCCGGCCGAGAGCCGGGCGCGCTCGACCAGGAACTCGGCAAGGACTTTCTCGCAGGGTTGGTCGGTGACGACCTGCCGGTAATCCGCCGCAAATTCGTGGCATCCCGCCCGCAATGCCTCCAGGAAGGCCTGGATTTGCCGGAGGTATTCGTCCCGGATCACGGCCGGCTCGGCCACCAGGTTGAGCGAGCTTTCCAGGTCCACAAACCGCGTGGGGCGGTCAAAGCGAAAATCCAGTTCGGCGCGCTCCAGGAGTTGAAACAGGGCCAGGTCATGCTTCTGAAAGCGCAGATGCTGGAAGCTCTCGAGGAGCGGGGCCAGGTCGCAAAAGAAATCGGAAATCACCACCACCAGGGCGCGGCGGCGCACCTTTTCCGCCAGGTCGTGCAGCGCGGAGGCCAGCCCAGTCTGCCCGCGCGCGGCGGTTTTTTGCAAGGCCTCGAGAATGAGCCGCAGGTGGGCGGGATTGCGCCGCGGCGGGATTTCCACCGCGGCCTTTTCTCCGGCGCAAAGCAGCCCCGTGGCATCGCCCTGCTGGGCGGCCAGATATCCCAAAGTGGCGGCCAGGCGTTTGGCGTAGTGGAGCTTGGTCGCCCCGGCGGGGCCGATATTCATCGAGCCGCTGCAATCCAGCACCAGGTAACAGCGCAAATTGGTTTCCGCCTCGAATTCCTTCATGAAAAAACGGTCGGTCCGGGCAAAGACGCGCCAGTCCAGTCGCCGGATGTCGTCGCCGGGAACGTAGTTGCGGTATTCGGCGAACTCGACGCTGGAACCGCGATGGGGGCTTTTGTGGTGGCCGGAGACCGAGCCTTCCATGGGCAGGCGGGCCAGCAGGGGCAGGTGCTGGAGACGCGCCAGCGCCTGGGGGTCCAAAAGCTGGGAGTCCTCAGCCACGGCGCTCTTCTCCGCGAATCTCCGCCAGGAGGCGCGCGATGATGGCGGGGCTGGCGACGCCTTCGGATTGGGCCTGGAAGTTGGTCAGGATGCGGTGGGTCAGGACGGGCGCGGCCACGGCCTCCAAATCCTCCACCCGCGCCAGATAACTGCCGTGCAGCACCGCCCGCGCCTTGGCCCCGCGAATGAGATATTGCACCGCCCGCGGGCCTGCGCCCCAGCTCACCCATTTCTTGATCCACTCCGGCGCCTGCCCGGCCTGCGGCCGCGAACGCCGCACCAACTCCACCGCCAGATCATATATGTGATCCGGCACCGGCACACGCTGGACGACTTGTTGATATTTGAGAATCTGTTCGCCGGAAAGCAAATGCGACAAGCCGGGCGGGGCCGCCCCGGTCGTCTCGCGCGCGATCCGTTTCTCTTCCGCTTCGCCGGGGTAGTCCACATAAATAAAAAACATGAAACGGTCCAACTGCGCTTCCGGCAACGGGTAGGTGCCTTCCTGCTCGATGGGGTTTTGGGTGGCCAGCACGAAAAAGGGGACGGGCAGCGGGAAAAACCGCCCCGCCACCGTCACCCGATGTTCCTGCATCGCCTCCAGCAGGGCCGATTGCGTCTTCGGGGGCGTGCGGTTGATCTCGTCCGCCAGGATGATGTTGGCGAAGAGCGGCCCTTTGATGAATACGAAGGCGCGGCGGCCGGGCTGATCGGTTTCCTGCAGGATGTCCGTCCCGGTGATGTCCGAGGGCATGAGGTCGGGCGTGAATTGGATGCGGTTAAATTGCAGCGACATTACCTGAGCCAAAGAATTGACCATGGTGGTTTTGGCCAGGCCGGGCACGCCCATCAACAGGCCGTGTCCCCCCGCCAGCACGCAGATCAGCAGTTGCTCCATCACGCTGTCCTGGCCGATGATGACCCGGGCCAGCTCGGCGCGCACCTTTCCATACGCTTCGCGCAACTCGCCGATGGCCCCGACGTCATCATGGGACAAGGCGGAGGCCGTCGCCGGGGAATGCACGGTTGATTCTTTGATCATGCGGGGAGTGTAAGGATAAAGGAGGAAAGTTCAAACGTTGAATTCCCCATTTGGCAAGGCGCGCTTTTAAGGGCGCAGGCAATCTGATCACAATCGGTGTTCTGGTAAAGCGAAAGGTAGATGACATGGGTATTGGCAGGTGAGCGCACAAGCGTTACACCAAGATTGTATGAAACACAATAATACCAATACCCCAAAATCATCATCCACCAAAACGGCTGCCAAAGCCAAG
>Ga0181524_10001840_pt1 | contig 23319 bp, 18 predicted proteins | sample PEATcosm2014_Bin_34_FD_119761 | JGI IMG/M metagenome (GOLD analysis project Ga0181524, IMG submission 119761) | Peatland microbial communities from MTU Mesocosm Facility, Houghton, MI, USA - PEATcosm2014_Bin05_60_metaG | ecosystem: Environmental > Terrestrial > Soil > Wetlands > Peat | place... | reverse complement strand
TTCCACATTCCCACCGCCCCGGCTGCGGCTGTTAGATTGGTTCAGAATCTAAACCGGAAAGGAGCTTCCTCCACCACCGTCCAGACTCTTCCCCAGGCTCATCCTTCGATTGGAAAAGACTGCCGGAAGGGACCGGAACGCAGATACTTCTCCCCCTTAGGTACTCATAATCCGCCTAATAGATTCCTGAGGATTTTCCAAAGACTTTCTAAAGTCCGCTCTGGGCAAGATGCTTGATATTCAGCGGTCGCGGGGCCTCGACTGGATAAGAGGTTGTGGAACAAAAATCCTGGCCAGGAATGGAAATTCGAAAACAAAGGAGATGCGATGCGAAAAATCGCAAGTTTTTCAATAGCGTTTCTGATCGGCATCCTGAGTCTGCTATCCCCCCGGCTCGGCTGGGCCACAACCCCGCTGCAGTACCACGGCGGACCCTTCCTGCAAAACTTCCAGATTTACCCCCTGTATTACGGAAATTGGTCCGCATCGGAGATCACTGCTCAGCAAGACTATGTGGCAAATCTGGCGGCGTATATGTCAGGGGCAGGCGCACCGGCGGGGCAGCAGTCCATGATGAAACAGTACGGCGTGGACCAGGTCACGGTGGCAGCGCCGGCTACAGCGAGCCCCCTGGCCAAACCCGCAGTCCTGACTCGGACCGCTGTCCTCAACATTATTCACGCCAACCAAGGCACCGGAAATCTTCCGGCTTTTGCCGCAAACCGCCTGCTCATCGTGTTTCCAGCGCACGGTTTCTCCGTCACCGGCTGCGATGGATGTGGTGGCTTCCACGCTTCGCAATCGACTTCCGCCTTCTGGGCGGTCGTCCCGGCCGATCAGAAGCGGGTAGTGATTGCCCACGAAATCTTCGAATCCTCTGCCGATCCGGCGGTCAACAATTTTGTGGGGTGGGACGAGGCGGTAGACCAGTGCGACAGCGCCAGCAACATCGATTTATCCTTCGGACCGATCCCTCCCGCCACCGACAACACCCACGCCGGCGCCTGTTCGACCACCGGGTACACCACCCTCAACGAAATCCAAGTCTACGGCTGGACTTACGCCAATTACAGGACCGAGTACAACAGCCTGTTCCCAAACGGCTGGCGTCTGTACAGTCTCCAATCCTACGTATTATCCAGCGGGGAAGTGCTTTATAACGCAGTGTGGCGTCCAATGGGAAACACTGGTGAGGAGCAGCTTTACGGAGTAACCTACTCGGACTTTAGAAGCACCTACGATACGCTGTATACGGAAGGCTGGCGTCTTTCCATTCTTCAATCGTACGTAATGCCCAACGGCGACGTACTTTACAACGCGGTGTTTCGCCCGGGAAATTTGGGTGAGCACCAACTCTATGGCGTAACCTACTCGGATTTCCGGAGCCTTTACAATGCGCTGTATCCGAAAGGCTGGCGTCTTTCCATTCTTCAATCGTACGTAATGCCCAACGGCGACGTACTTTACAACGCGGTGTTTCGCCCGGGGGATTCGGGCGAAATTCAGGTCTACGGGTGGACGTACTCAAGCTTCCGCACCGAGTACAACAAGTTGTGGACCGAAGGTTGGCGGCTTTACATTCTCGATTCGTACGTAATCTCCGACGGGACGGTGCGCTACAACGCAGTTTGGCGGCCGGCGACTCACGCCGAAACCCAGGTCTACGACTGGACATACTCAAGCTTCCGCACCGAGTACAACACGCTGTGGACCGAGGGTTGGCGGCTTTACATTCTCAATACCTATGTGCTGCCGGGCGACGTAGTACGTTACGACGCAGTCTGGCAGGAGGGCACCGTCGATCGCCCCTTGTAACCTTCACGGCTGCAACCGGAAAGCATGATTGCACGCCAGCGCGGGACCGGCCCGGCCTCACGCCAGGCCCCGGAACGGGGACGGGTTGCCACTCGTGGTCGCTACGCCTCGCGCAGTGCACTCTCGCCACCACAGGTTTGGGTTCAGGTAACGGGGCAAACATCGCGACCCTAAGCCTGCTCTCTCCTGTGGCTAACCGACTCGAGTAACTCCGACGCCTGCGGCTCTTAACTAGCGCAACCAGGCCTTAGCGCTCATTGACATCGACAGAAGAAGGCTACGGCCCGCTTGTGATTCGGCCAATTCTCATCCAACTCATGGCCTTGTTCCTGATCTGTTCGCAGTCCGGCAAAGTTGCAGGGATCCCGTCTCAGAGCCCAGAGCCCTTGTCCCAAAGCCATACTTTGCGACACTATGTACGGTGCCGCGTGTCGAATCGCCGACTATCCAAAAGCCAGCCGGGTGCGACGCGGTATTGAGTGACCTTTGCGCAGCCACTCTTCCTTTGAGGTGTCGCGTGTGAAACTCGATCCCCGCACGTTCCTCTGCGAATCTTCCGCTTTGTGGTTACGGCTTTTGTCCGCCTTCGTTTTCCTGGCGGCATGGCCTGCCCTGGCACAGGATTCCTCAACTATTCCCGCCGCTCCGGCGCATTACTCCAACGTGCAGGTTGACGCGCTCGACGGCGACGCCTGGAATGGCGTCGTGTTCACCGCGCAAGCTTTCGGGCAAACCTCCGCCTTTGCGCTCCGCTTCGGCTCGCTCGGCGACAGTTTCATCGATGGTCCCGCCATCTATGACGCAGTCCGCGAAGTCGGGCCGCATGCACCCGATGCTTCCTACTGCCGAATTTCGTGGCAAGTTCCTCCGCGTGCAGCACTGATCACCCTCGAGTGGTCGCGCGTCGGCGAGACCACAGTAGTAGGAAGAATTACCGCTGCGCCGGATTTCCAGATTTTTCTCGAGACCTACATTCCCGGGGCCGGGGCCAATTGGGCCGTTCCCGCATCGTATTCCCTCGCCGACTCTCGCCAGGCCATCGTCGGCGAACGCCACTTCGATGAAGTCTTTGGTACGACCAGCCATTTCGTCACGATGGTGGACCAACCCACGATCAGCAGCGGCACTTTCCCTTCACTCGATCAGCTTCAGGCAACGGTGAAAAATGCCAGCGTGTTAATAGACTCCCACGACAGCGACCCCACCCGAAACGCCGCCGGCCTTCACTTCGTCACCACCAATTCGCCCGGCGACAAGAAGACCGCGCACTTCGTCGCCATGCTGGGATGGAATCGCAACGAACTTCTCAGCCAGGGCCGCGAATGGCTCCTGCCGGGCAAAATCGATTCCATCCTCAAAGAGAAAGCCGAGGCCTACGCTCGCCGCCGTCCCTCTTCGCAAGGTTTGTTTGAGGCCGCGCCCGAAGCCATCGGCAACAACATGTTCTGGAACACCCTCTACGCGCCCCAGCCCGATCTTGTCTTCCCCAGCATCAGCCGCCACTGGGCTCACGGCTTTGGAGGCTGGGCGCTGGGCGAGTGGGACGGCTTCTTCGGATCTCTACTCACCAGCCTCGAGGACAAGCAGCAAACCCTGGCCACGATTCGCGCTCTGCTGTTGGCTCAAACCGAAACCGGCCTGATTCCCAATGTCGTTTCCGCCGGTGGTATCACTCCCGACCGCTCGCAGCCGCCCGTGGGGTCGTATTGCATGTGGAAGGTGTTGGAGCGTTATCCCGACCGCGAAATGCTGGAGTGGGCCTATCCCCGGCTCAAGCGCTGGCACGAGTGGTGGTTCAAGGATCGCGGCGACGGACAAAGTTGGCGCGACGGCAACCGCGACGGCCTGCTCGAGTGGGGCAGCGATCGCGGCTCCAGCTTGTCGAGCGGCGGTCGCGGCTTCCTGATGCATGCCAAATGGGAATCCGGCATGGACGACAGCCCCATGTGGGACGATGTTCACTACAACCCGCAAACCTACACCATGGACCTGGATGACGTGGGTCTGAATTCTCTCTACGCCCTCGATGCCGAAAGTCTTGCCGCCCTCGCCGGCCTGCTGGGCAGAACCGACGACCAGCGGAATTTCCAGGCGGAATACGAAAAAATCAAGCAACTCGTTCGCGACAAACTCTGGAACGACTCCGACGGCATCTACGAGAACCGTTTTTGGAGCGGAGAGTTCTCCAAGCGCCTCTCGCCCACCAACTTTTATCCCATGCTGGCCGGCATCGCCACGCCCCAGCAGGCTCAGAGGATGGTCAAAGAGCACTTATTGAATCCGAAGGAATTCTGGGGCGAATACGTCGCGCCCACCACTTCCCGCAGCGACCCCGCCTTCGCCGATCAGTACTACTGGCGCGGCAGCATCTGGGGCCCGACCAATTACCTGCTCTACCACGCCATCGACCGCTACGGATTTGACGACGTTGCCTTCGAGTTCGCCGAGAAAAGCTATGCCCTCTTCATGGACGAATGGAAAACCAACCAGCATGACGACGAGCTTTATCACGCCTGGGGCGGCAGCGCTGGCGGAGACATCCACTACACCTGGGGAGCCTTGTTGTGCCTCATCGCTCTCGAGCAGTTCACCGACGCGAATCCCTGGGACGGCTTGCGCTTTGGCGCGCTGAATCCGCGCTCAGAGGGAGTCTTCCGCGGCGCCGGTTGGCAGAACCACATTTACGACATAACCATCGGCCCGAATCAAACCGCTATGGTCCGCGATGGCAAGCTGCGCTTCCATGCCGACGCTGGCGTGGTCGTTCGAGACTACTCGGCGTCGTCCGGGCACCTCTCGCTGCGGGTCAAGAGCGGCCGCGACTTCCATCTGACCACCCACGAGTTCGAATCCGGCCCGGTGCAGTTCACGCTTGACGGCCATTCGGTCGGCCAGATCAAGGTTGTCAACGGAGCTGCGGAGTTGGCTGTTCCCCGTGGCGAGCACGCGTTGGAAGTCACCCGCTGACGACATGGGTCGGGCCAAAAGGGTTTTGCGGGTTAACGCGAGGTTACGCCAGGCTGAAGGAACTCGTCCGCGATCATAGCCCGTCGTCTGCCGGCTTGCCGGAGGCTACTTCCGGATGAATATGTTTCCCTGGATCCACTTGGCGTCTGGATCGCACTCCTCCTGAAGCGATGCAGCCATCGTCGTGACGAGATCGTACATAACCAGGCCGCGTCGCGCCATCAGGTAGCGCTGCATGACTTGGTTTCCATTAACGTCGACGACAAATTCAACTTCTACCCCGCTCAGGTTGCCGAGCTTTCCCGGGCGATCCGCCACTTTTCGGAAGTTGGCGTTTCTTCGTAGCAATTCCCGTGACAAGGTTTCCCGAGCCGCCGTGAGGCTGCGGAAAGGACTTGCTCCCTCCTCATATGAACAGCACCTGACACCCTTGTCCTTTCTGGGCCTTCGCCAAGTACCCCTTTGCGGAGGAACGGATTTCCCAGCCAACGGGAGCGAGCAGGCGCACGCCATAAGTCGGATTCTCATATCGCTTCGGATTCGCCCCCTGATCGATGACGGCACGCGACTGGTCGATGGGATCAAATCGCGGGACCGCGAGACCGATGCCAATCAACCCGGCGATTATGAGCGCCAGAACCACAGCGAAGGCGACCGGCACCGCCGCCGGTAAACGCGTCTCTGCACTCGATGGTTCCATCAAAACTGACGACGGTGTCTCTGCCCTCGCCTCTGCCAACTGCTTCCGCGCGATGCGGTAGGCATCCAGCGACATCGCGCACGGGATCAACAGCAGCAACAGCGACCAGGAAGAATTTCCGATCGCCAGGGCGACCCCCCTCATCACCAGGCCAAGCACAACAAAGGCAATCCACCCCTTGGTCCGCTCACCCAAATACCAGTAGCCAAATCCATTGGTGAGGAGATTCAGCGTCGCAGCCACGCGCGGGTTGTTGGCGTCCACGAGTGGGTCGGTCCCGGCGTTGATCTCGCGAGCTACGTAGTAGGCGTCAAGAAACGAGAAGATATAAAGAACCAGGATCGCGAGCATCGCCACCCCGAGAATTTCCTGGTTCATGGAATCGGGCACACTGAACCCGACCACCGCCAGGACTACGGAAAGCGCGAAGAACGCTAATGTAACCCCTCCCCGAGCGACCTTGCCGCAATACATTTGGCCGGCTCCGGGGACGAGCAACGAGAGGAGAAATGCAAGTCCGGCGCTTTTATGCTCGGGCAGAACCTCCGTCGCCGAAAACAAAGAAGGCTGATTGAGTCCAAGAGACACGCCGCTCCTAGCCGGAGAAACTCGGGTGGCTCGCTGTCCACGCCGACCACTCCAACGGCAACGCTGATATCGTAAAACGAACGATGGCAGAAGTCCAAGCTCGCCGTTGGATTGCGTTTGTTGTTGACGAAATCAGGCGCTCAGCCCCCTATTCCACCAGCATGCAATCCCCGTACGAATAAAACCGGTAGCGCTGTTCCACCGCGTGCTGGTAGGCGCGCAGCACGTTTTCTCTCCCGCCCAGCGCGCAAACCAGCATCAGCAGCGTCGACTGGGGCAAATGAAAATTGGTCAGCAGCGCCCCCACCACCTGAAACTCGTACCCGGGATAAATAAACAAATTCGCTTCGCCCGTCCCCGCCGCCCGCACTTCTCCCCCACCCTGCTGCGCCGCATACTCCAGTGTCCGCGCACTGGTGGTCCCGATCGCAACCACGCGCCGCCCCTCGCTCTTCGCCCGGCCGATTTTCTCCGCCGCCTCCGCCGAAATCGAATACGCCTCCGAGTGCAGGCGATGTTCTTCCACCCGCTCCACCCGCACCGGCTGAAACGTTCCCAGCCCCACATGCAGCGTGACCTCTGCGGTCTCAATCCCGCGCTGCTTGATACGCTCAAGAATCTCCGCGGTAAAATGCAGCCCCGCCGTCGGAGCCGCCACTGACCCGCGCTCGCGCGCATACACCGTCTGGTAGCGCTCGCGATCGGCCGCCGAATCCGGACGCGCAATGTACGGGGGCAGCGGCACGTGCCCGATCTTCTCCACGCGTGCAAAGAACTCATCCGCTGGAATTGGTTCATGTGGGGACGGGTGCCCTCGCCCGCCCGGTCGAGCGAAGCTCGACGGCGTCTCAAACCGAATCCGCCGCTCCCCAAAACCTCCCCGCCCGATCACCTCAGCCGGCAGTTCATCCTGCTCCCCGAAGAACAGATGTTCCCCCACCCCGATCTTCCGCCCCGGACGTACCAGGCATTCCCATTCGTTCGGCTCTTCGCGTAACTGCCGCGTCAGCAGAACTTCGATCCGCCCCTGCAGGAAATCCCGCGCCGCTGGATTGCGCTGGCTCACCGCCTGGGCCCTCAACCCCCCCCGCCGTCCATACAGCCGCGCCGGAAACACCCGCGTGTTGTTAAAGACCACCAAATCTCCCGGCCGCAACAGTTCCGGAAACTCCCGAAACTGCCGGTCTTCAAACCGACCCGTGCCCGCCTCCAGACGCAGCAACCTTGACCCTGCCCGGTCTGCGAGCGGTTCCTGGGCGATCAATTCCTCCGGCAGGCCGTAATGGAAGTCGGAAACCAGCACGGTTTCGATTATAGGGACGCGCCACAACCGGTCGGCCTACGACCCGCCAAAATCCGCCAAATCGCGCCAAAATCCGGTTGTTTCTGGATCGTGAGTACTGGTACTATCGGAGGCTGAAGCAAGTCCTGTTCTTCATCTCCCCCGAAGGGTAACCGTGCCGACGGAACGCAAACACAGGCAGGAAATTGTCCGCTACGGACGCATGCTGCACGAGCGCTGCTTCGTCGCGGCTATGGACGGGAATCTTTCGGTCCGCCTCAAGAACGATCGCATCCTCGTCACGCCGACCTGCCTCAGCAAAGGCGCCATGCAACCCTCGGACATGGTTGTTGTCAACATGGAAGGACAGCGTGTCTCCGGCCGACGCAACGTGACCAGCGAGATCGGCATGCATCTGCTGATTTATCGCCTGCGCCCCGATGTCCAGGCCATCGTGCATGCCCATCCTCCCACCGCGACCGGTTTTGCCGCAGCCGGTGTGGCCCTGACCGAGCCCCTGGTTTGTGAAGTCGTCATGGGCCTGGGATGCATTCCTCTGGCGCGCTACGGCACTCCCGGAACTTCGGAGCTTACCCAGACGCTCGAGCCGTATGTCCCGGACTACGACGCCATCCTCATGTCGAACCACGGCGTTGTGACTTACGGCGACACGCTCGAACACGCCTACATGAAGATGGAAACCGTCGAGCATTTTGCCCAGATTGCCCTGGTCACGCACTTGCTCGGACGCCAGCAGCCTCTGAAAGAAGTGGAAATCGAGAAACTGCTCACCGCCCGCACCAAGTATTTCGGCGCGAAAATCGCCGCCTCTATGCCCATGCCCCAAGTCCCGGAGAAAGTCAGCTAGGCACGACTCACTCCAAATCTCCGTCATTTCAAGCGAAGCGAGATGGCGCGTATTCACGAGCCATTTTGTGAGGTCGAGGACCCTGCTTCACCGACTTACATCCATCGCGCGCCTGACTCGCTTCCTTATTCCCCTCCAATCCGAAACCGCATTCCGGCGCGGAAATTCGCGCGCAGCGACGGATACCCTGTCACTTCCTCATAAAAATGATCGAGCACGTTTTCCGCATTGGCATAAATCGTGATGTGCGAATTGACCTTGTACCATCCCCCCAAGTCCAGAAGGAAATACCCGGGGGTGTGGTTGATATTGAATCCATCGAAGTCAGAGTCCGGCCTCGGGCCGACAAAGCTGCCGCCCAGCGTGCCGCCCCAGCGCGAGGCGAGATAGCTCAGCAGAGTTGTAGCCGAATGTCGCGGCCGCCGCAGCAGGGGATCTCCTTGCGCATAGGGCGGGAAGCTGCCGGCCGGCGCCTGCAGAATCTGGGTGGAAGTGTAAGTGTAGGAGGCGTTCCACGACAGCCGCTGCGTAATCCGGCTTTGCAGCCCCAGTTCCGCGCCGTGCGCCAGCGACTTTTCCAGATTCTCGTACTGCCCCTGAAACGTCGTCGGATTTATGGTCTCAAACTCGATCTGGTCGTGAAACAAATTGTTGAAATAATTCGCCACCAGGACGAATCGGCTCAACAGATTCTGCTGAAACCCGGCTTCCAGCGCACGATTGCGCTCGGCCTTCAGGTTCGGGTTGGGAAGCTGGTACTGGCTGCTGACAAACGTCTCCTCAAACCGGGGCTCCTTGATGCCAGTGGCGAAGGACCCATTGAATCGCGTGCCGGAAAAAATGTGCCCGCCGCGCAACGCCTGAAATCCCAGCGCCACGCGGGGAACGCCAACGTTGCCGAATGTGGTGTTATGAACAAAACGCACTCCAGCGATCACATTCAGCCGGTCCAGCGTCAGCGCCTGCTGCACGTAAGCCGCTTCGTTCAGGCGCAAGCCTTGACCATAGCTTGCATACAACGCAGGAATCGGATCGTTCACCGAGCCATTTTCGTCCTCGAACTCGTAGCCAACGGTAGTCTGTGCCCAGCTGCGCTCCAAGTAATCTCCCTGATAATCGAAGCCCGCGCGGTTGATATTCACCAGCGCTTCAAACGGCGTGTTGATGGTGCCATACGGCGTGTTTTCCGGAGAAACCCCCGTGTCCAGATTCGTGGTCTTCAGGTTGAACTCGAACCCCGTGAAGTGCTGCATCCAGTTCGGCCCTGTTTTCACCGCCAAATCGAGGCTCGCGAGAAAATTGTTCTGCCGCGCCCGCCCACCGAGATCGGGTGAAAGAACGTAGGTCGTGCCAAATTCATTGAACACATTGTGGCCGTTGAAATTCCACGCCCCCGGTGCGCCGGTCACGCTGTTATCGTGACGCACCCGCAACCGCAGCGAGACTTGCTCGCTGGGTGCGAATCCCGCGTTCATTCCCTCCAGAGAGTTCGAGTAGTCGTCATTCGGGTCGGACCCGCTGGTATTGAACTGGTGGCCGAAGACGTTGTAGTCGAAGCGCCCGCGCGCGCCCGCCAGCGAAGCGTAGCCGCTCTCGGTACCGTAGTTGCCGGCATCGGCGCCAAACTGCAATTCGGGGATGCGAGTGCTTCCCGTGCGGGTCCAAACCTGCACCACGCTGCTCATCGCATCCGAACCGTACAGCGTGCTCTGCGCGCCGCGCAGGAATTCGAGCCGGTCGGCCTGCGCCAATGAGAGAGTGCCGAAATCGATCGTCCCGCCGGCCTCGGTGACGCTCACGCCGTCCACCAGCACTTTGTTGTAATTGGAATTTCCGCCGCGCACGAACAGAGACGACAACCCTCCATGCTGTCCCGCCGTGTTGACCACCGCGCCCGGCAGAAACCGCACCGCGTCGTTGGCCGCAACCGGCTGCATGGTCGTCAACTCGGCGCCGCTGAGACTGTCAACATCTGCGCCCGCCGCTTCGCCCGCCACCGGAGTCCGCGTCGCGCTCACCACCACCGTTTCCGCCGCCGTCGCCAAATGCAGCGTTACGGTGAAGGTCTCGGCCTGCGACGGAACCTCGACCGTCTCCGCCGCAAATCCTGGCGCCAGGATCTTGACCTGGTAGGGCCCGGTTCCTGAAACATGAAGAACTGCCATCCCTTCCGCCGAAGTCATTTGCGTCGCGGGAATTTTCTCCGTTGCGCGCACCAGAGTCACCTGCGCTCCGGCCACCGCCGCGGACTGCGGATCAACCACTTTGATTTTGAGATCGGCCGCTGCTGCGGCCACCGAGAAGAGTAGTACCAGAGAAACCGCGCTCGCTACGCGCATACCATCCTCCTTTGCACGCGAAAGAGGTTGACGGTGGCAGAGCGCGCCGGTCTCCTGGCTTTGCGAGTGAGAATGAATTACAAAATCCAGCAGCGCATCCGGTCTTCCCGGGATTTCCCAGTGGCCGGAGGCAGTTTCCTCGCTTACAGTTGCGCGGCAGCGCGGGACTTGCACCCGCTTCCCAGTCTTTGCCGAGCGGCAAAGACGCGCGCTCCAAACAAATTCAGAAAGAGCAGATATAGCCGACCGACGAATCTAATAGCACACGCATGTGGAAGTCAAATGCTCATTTCACCTGCGGCCAAACGGCAGGGACGCTGACCTCAACCCTACCTTCTCCATCTCCCGACCACATACAACAAAATCGACAGCAGCACGCTTAGCAGCAGTGAAGTCGCCAGCGGAAAGTAAAATGTTGTGTTCTTCCCCCGGTAGACAATGTCTCCCGGCAGCCGTCCCAGCGGCAGATTCGTTCGCCCCAGCACTACCAGAGCGATTCCCGCCACCAGCAGAACCACCCCGAAAAAAATCAGCAATTTACCGAAATCAGTCATATTGGTTTATTGCCGACAACTTACCGTAACGCTCCCGGCGCGCGAACCGGCCGGGAGCCCTTGTTTTTCTCCCTTCCCCCTGCACTACCGATTTTTCGCTTGCGACGAATTCTGAGAGACTCAGGCACAACAGTTTCTACCCAAGTTCCCCACTTCGTCGCCGCCCGAAGTTGACCGCCACCTATGTCGTGGACTACTGGGGTAAGACCGTGCCGTTCCGCCAGCCAATCGTAATCCGCCCACGCCCCAGGAGTCTATCCATCACGGCGTTGCTCGTAACCCTCTGCGCTCTTGCGTCCGCTGCCTTTTCGCAGAACGTCCTCCGGTATCACAACCATAACTCTCGCACCGGACTCAACCACCAAGAGACCATCCTCACTCTGTCGAGCGTGAATTTCTCCACCTTCGGCAAACTGTTCACGATCCCCGTCGACGGCCGCGTTGACTTCCTGAAACTCTGTGTCCTCAGCGACTGGATTCATTTTCACTTTGTAGTGAAAAGTACTTGCAAACACTTCTGTGCCCCACTATTCTTAACTTATGCTCGATCGCCGCTCGCATCGTATTCGGCGAATTGGCCGCGCCGCCCCGCCCTCGTGGGACCGCTCCACCCCCGGTTCGTCTCCCGGCACAGCCGCTCCCAACCCGGCCGACGACCTGCGCTTCATCCGCGACACCATGGAGCGCTCCGCCGCTTTCACCGCCGTCTCCGGCTGGGGTTATATCCTTCTCGGCTTCACCGCTCTCGCCGCCGCCGGGCTGGCCGCCCGCCAGATGTCTTCCTTAGCCTGGCTGCGCGTCTGGCTGGCCGAAGGCCTGCTCGCCATCGCCATCGGATTGCTCTCCTGCACCTGGAAAGCGAACCGCCGCGGCCTGCCCCTGTTTTCCGGCCCCGCCCGCAAGGTCGCTCTCGGACTGGCTCCGCCGCTGGTGGCTGGCGCCTTCCTCACTTTTCTGCTGTTTCGCGCCGGCCTGCAATCGGGCCTGCCCGCGACCTGGCTGCTGCTCTACGGCGCCGGCATCATGACCGGAGGCGCGTTCTCCGTCGCCATCCTTCCCGTCATGGGCCTTTGTTTCATGCTCCTCGGAGGTCTCGCGGTTCTCGCGCCGGCGGCGTGGGGAAACTGGTTTCTGGCCGGCGGATTCGGCGGCCTGCACATCGTTTTCGGATTGCTGATTGCACGGAGGCACGGTGGCTAAAGCCTTCAAGTTGCCGCACAAGCTGCTCAAGCCTGCAGCGAGAGTGCGAGGGAAAGTTCAGGGACAGGTTCGCGATGATCTGCCCGCGATTGCTCCGGAACTCCCCGAACTCGATCGCCTGATTCACGAGCGCATACGGCTCGGCATCGTCAGCGCTCTGGCCACCAACGAATCCCTCAGCTTCAACGACCTGAAGCGCGTGCTCAAGACCACTGACGGCAATCTCAGCGTTCATGCCCGCAAACTCGAGGAGGCGCAATATATTTCCTGCGTGAAATTTTTTGAAGGACGCGTCCCCCGCACCGAATACCGCCTGACCGCGGCCGGCCGCCGCGCTCTCGCCGAATATCTCGATCAGATGGAAGAGTGGATAAGGGTGACGCGGGAAGTGCGCTGAGGGGGCGCAAAACGCAGGGTTTTGGGAAGGGCATGGCTTCAGCCGTGCCGCCCGGCGCGCGGAAGGAATGCGGCTTTAGCCGCTGAGGGCCATCACGTTTGGCGGTGTAAAACGAGCCGTCCATGAACACCAACACCAACAACGACCCAGGCGCTCCGCTCTTCTCGAATGCCCTCCGATTCTGGGAGCTCGGCCGAGTTCTCTACAACGCCGTGCTCACGGTGGTCATGCTGCTGTGGATCATGATCACCTGGCCGCATTTCCGGCCGGCGATGACGCTGGGATCATTCGAGGCTCTGATCGTGCTCGCTCTCGCCGCGAACACTTGCTACTGCGCCGCGTACATCGTGGATTTCTTTATGCAGGCTCTGCTGCCGAGCCGGGCATGGCGGCGGTTTCGGCAGACGCTGTGGGCGCTAGGGATGCTGTTTGGCATTCTGCTCGCGAATTATTGGATCGTGGACGAGATTTATCCCTATGCCGATCAGCCGCCGCCGGCAATCGGACAGGGAGTGAACACCGTGGCCAACAACGTGCCGCCGGCCGCCATGGCCAGCAACATGAATTTCCCAGCGCCGCTGGCAGTGCTGGGATTTCTCGCAGCCTGCGCAGGCCTGTTCGTGGCGCTGGCGTCGATTCTGATTTTCTGGTTCGCTCGCAAGCCGAAGTTCGCGCAGTGTGCGGTCTATGCTCTCGTGGCCGGGGCGGTTGTGTACTCGGTGCTGCTGTTTGGATTTTCTGCGGGGAGCCACACCACCACGCTCGCCCGCGGCCAGGGAAAATACTTCTGCGAAATTGATTGCCATCTAGCGTACTCGATCGCGGATGTGAAAACGCAGCCCGACGGCCGCTACGTCATCACCCTTCGCACCCGCTTCGATGAAACCACCATCTCACCGCAGCGTCCGAAGGATGCGCCGCTCACGCCTTCGCCGCGCGATGTGCGGCTGGTCGATGCCGCCGGAAGAGAATATGCTCCCGTCTCGATCGAGGGCACGCCGCTGCTCACGCCGCTCAAGCCCGGCGACTCCTACACTACGCAACTCGAATTCGATGTGCCCAAAGACGCCGCCGGCCTGCGCCTGCTCGTGAACACCACTCCCGCCTGGCCCGACCACGTCGTCATCGGCGACGAAAACAGCTGGTTGCACAAGAAAGCGTATTTCGCGCTCTGATCGTGGGATGACACCCTTCCCCGTGTGTCATCCTGAGCGAAGGAGGATGATCCGCTTCGCGGATCGCCCTCCGCAGTCGAAGGACCCCGCGCTCGTCTGCACCACCAGTTGCCTAGAGGGGAGTTCTATTGTCGCCGAACCCCCATCGCATTGTGGAAGAGCGGCGCTTCAGCGCCGCGTCAAGGCCAGAAAATAAACCAGGGCTTAAAGCCCTCATCTCATTAGCGGCACTAACGCGGCCCTCGAAGGGCCGCTCTTCCACGGTGACGCCCGGCGGTCGATCTTGAGGGCGCGATTCGAGGGAATGGAACGAAAGTCCTCCGGCGGCTGCTATGCACCCAGCGCTTTCTGAATCTCGGCGGCAATTCCGGCTGTCAAGGCCTGCATCTTTTCTTCCGATTCGGCTTCGACCATGACCCGCGCTAACGCCTCGGTGCCCGAGTAACGCACGACTACGCGGCCGTTGCCGGCTAGTTCGCGCTCGGCGGCGGTGATGGCCGCCTGCACCTCGGGTACCTGGGCAAAGGGAATTTTCTCGCGCACGCGGATGTTCTGAATTTTCTGCGGGAAAACTTTCAGGTCACCGATCAGCTCCGCCAGCGATTTGCCGCTGCGGACCATGATATCCATCAGGCGCAGCGCGGTGAGCAGGCCGTCGCCGGTGGTGGAGTCGCCGTCGCGAAAGATGATGTGGCCGGACTGCTCTCCGCCGAGAGTGGCGCCGGTCTTGAGCATCTCTTCGAGGACGTATTTGTCGCCGACGTTGGCGCGCAACATGGTGATACCCAAGTTCCGCAGCGCGATTTCCAGGCCCATGTTCGACATGGTAGTGGCGACGACGGTATCGCCCTGCAATTTTCCCCGGGCATACAAATCGCGAGCGGCGGCGAGCATCACAGCGTCGCCGTTGACCACGCGGCCCGTGGCGTCGCAGAAAAGGGCGCGGTCGGCGTCGCCGTCGAAGGTCACGCCCAGATCGTAGTGCCGCGTGGATTCGGCCACCGTTTTTCCCAGAGTCTCGGGATGCAGCGCACCGCAGCCGTGGTTGATGTTCCTGCCGTCGGGGGAAATGTGAATGAACGTCGCCGCAATCCCCAAATCTCGAAACAGCTCCGGGGCTTCCGCAGTGGCGGCGCCGTTGGCGCAATCCACCAGCACGCGCAGTTTGCGCAGGTCGGAAGAAACACTTTCGGCCAGCGACTGGATATAGGCGCGGCGCAGGGCGGCTTCACCCGGCAGAGACGGCCCGGGCACTTTGAGCGCGGTATCGTCGGCGGCGGCCGGGTTCTGCAGCAAGGCAAAGATTTCCTCTTCAATGGCCAGTTCGCGCTCGTCGGTCAGCTTGAAGCCGTCGCCGGAGAAGACTTTGATTCCATTGTCGGTCCAGGGATTGTGCGACGCGGAAATGACGACGCCGGCGGCCATACCACGGGAACGGGCAAGATAGGCGACGCCGGGGGTGGTAATCACTCCGGCGCTGTGGACGTCTACGCCAACGGCGGCGAGGCCTTCGGCGACGCGGTCGGCAATCCAGCGGCTGGATTCGCGCGTGTCCTGGCCGATGACGGCCTGGGCGTTGCGTGTGGCGCGCACCAGGTCATGGCCCAGGGCGCGGCCAATGAGATAGGTGCTCTGTCTGGTCAGCGGGAATTCTCCCGCGACTCCACGAATGCCGTCAGTTCCGAATAATTGCCGCGATGACTGGGTCATAGGAGAGCTGGTTCTATTAGTCCTCAAGTGAAAGTCTATTTCAGAAGGTGGCGTCTGAACAGGATGGGAAAAATGACGGCGGCGGTACGAAAGACGACCACTGGGGCTGAAGCCCACCCAAATGGAGGCTCCGACGCGGCCCTAAAGGGCCGCTCTTCCACCCTTCCTACGCAGCCTTCAATGCGGCTCGCTCAGATCCCTCGCTGCGCATAAAGCGCTTGCTCAGGATGACAACCAACCGGCACCACCGGCTCAGTGCGGGGAACCGCTGCCGAGTTTCTGCACGGTCACGGTCACACGGATAGATGTCGGCTGCACCACCTGCACCAGCGGGTCGGGCACGTAGGCATTGGTGGTGAACACGGCGCTGCCGCGTGCGCCGGTCGCATCCACGGGATCGGTGGTGGCGGCATTCACCTTCTCCACGTGACGACGCGGACCAGTAATGGTGATGCGGGGCGGATCGGCTTCGACTTTGCTGATCTGCTCGCCCTCGGCGAAAGTGCCAGTGACCCGAGGATGAATCTCAACTTCTCGTGTCAGCCGCGTGTCGAAGGACAAGTGCAACTGGCTGGGTACGACCTGCACGACGGCCACGTCCGGCGGATGGCGAACCTGCTGCGAGGTCAGATCAAACGTGCGTTCCCCCGGGCTCACATCTGCCAGGCTGATCTCGGCCCGGACTTCGTTGGCCTGCAACTGCCGGATAACCCGCTCCGGTCCGCGAACGCGAATCTGGGCCTCGGGAATGGATTCGGAGCTGATTTCGAGGTGCGGGGGGACGTTCTGAAACACGACGGGGGATCGCAGAGCGACTTCCGCGGGTTCTTCGTGCGAGATCAGGAACCAGAGTCCCGCCGCCAGCAACAAGGAAAGAACCTTCAGCCCAAAGTTATGCAGCACATAGCGTTTGAAGAATGCGATCATGGTTGCGGCTCCGAACCCGGCCCGGGTTCCGAGCTGCGTTGTGGAGCGGGCTCTTCGAGAGGCGAATCAAAGTCTGCTTCCGGCTCATCCCCATTGCCGGCCATGGGGGTGGGCAAGGTAACGGGAGCCATGTAGCGCCGCAACTCGCTGCCCAGCCGTTCGCGCAGTTGGTCGACCGTGAGATCACGCTCGATCTGACCGCCAATGGCGAGGCTGATGGCTCCTGTCTCCTCGGAAACAACCACGGCAATCGCGTCCGTCTCTTCCGTGATGCCGATGGCGGCACGGTGGCGCGTGCCCAGTTGGGTGGAGAGCAATGGATTCATGGAAAGGGGCAGAAAACAGGCCGCGGCGGCGATGCGGTCTTTCTGAATGATCACGGCGCCGTCATGCAGCGGGGCACTGGGGCGAAAAATCGTGGCCAGCAGATCGTAGGAGAGGCGAGCGTCGAGGGGCACGCCGCTTTCGATATGGGTGCGCAATCCAATTTCGCGTTCAATGGCGATGAGAGCGCCGGTCTGATGTTGGGAGAACAAATTCGCGGCCAACACAATATCGTCGTAGGAATCGCTACCAGCCTCGCCACTGCGCAGGAAGCTGAGTCGCCGTCCCAGGTCCGCCAGCACGTGGCGAATCTCGGACTGAAACACCACGATCAGAGCAAACACGACGTAGGGGAGCATGCGGCTGATCACCCAGTTCAAGGTGGTGAGTTCGCCCATGCGCGCGAGGTAAAAAGTTACGCCGACGACGAGCAGGCCGGCCAGCATGGGGGCGGCGCGGGTACCGCGGATCATGACCAGCACCTGATAGATAAGCAACGCCACCAACAGGATATCGAGCGCCGCCCATGCCGCTTGTGACCACGATGTGAAGACGGGCGTCACTCGATTCTCTCTCCTGATGGAATGCGGATGCTGAAAATTCCATTGTAATGCAGAGGGTTGCCATGTCCGGCGGCTTCCGGAAATGGGTACTGTCTTAAGACAGTACCCGGAAATGGGGCGGTAGTTCTGAATTCATGAATCGCCGGGGACACGAAGTTGCACGACGGCCCCATCTTACTTCTGTTTCTTGGTTACGGCGGCATGGATCTCGCCGTGGGCCAAGCGGGCGGAGATTTCGTCGCCAACTTTCACCCGGCGCGCGTCCTTCAGCAGCTTGCCCTCGGAGTCAAACACCAGCGCATAGCCGCGCTCGAGAATCGCCAAGGGAGACAGGGATTCGAGAGCCGTGTACAAACGCTCGCTGCGCACTTTGTATTGCAGAAGCAGGTTGCGCATGACCGCGACCAGCGCCGCAGTCCCGCCGGCCAGCTCTTTGCGCATACCCGAGAGCACCAGGCGCAAATCGTAATGGCGTACGGCTGCGGAAACGGTTTCCCAGTGCCGCCGCGTTTGCCCGAGCAACTGCCGCTGGGCCAGTTCCAGGCGGTGAGCAAGGTCATCGAGGGCCTGCTGGCGCCGGTGGATTACTTCCATCATGCGGGCAAAGGCTCGGTGCTGCGCGAGTTCGGTCAGGGCCTGGCGGCCGATCAGCAGGCGGTAGCGCATGGCCCGTGCCAGCCGGTCATCGAGAGAGGCCGCTTGCTGCTCGATTTCCTGGCGCGAACGGATGACGAGTTCGGCCGCGGCGGAAGGGGTGGGCGCGCGCAGATCAGCGACGAAGTCCACGATGGTGAAGTCGGTTTCGTGCCCAACCGCGGAGATTACGGGAAGGTGGGAAGCGGCGACGGTGCGGGCCAGCGTCTCGTCGTTGAATGAAGCCAGGTCTTCGGCCGACCCGCCACCGCGGGCGATGATGATGACGTCGACGTTGTGGTGCTGGTTGAAATGGCGCACACCGGCCGCCACTTCGAGCGCCGCGGCCTCGCCCTGCACCTGAGCGGGGTAGATCAGCACGTTCACGGAATGATGGCGGCGCGCGAGAATATTCAAAATGTCGCGCAGGGCCGCGGCTTGCGCGGAAGTTACGACGCCGATGCGCGCCGGCAGCGATGGGATCGGCTTCTTGCGGTCAGCGGAGAAGAGGCCCTCCGCCTCCAGCTTGGCCTTGAGCTGCTCGAAAGCCAACTGCAGCGAGCCCGCGCCCTTGGGCTCGATATACTCGGCGGAAATCTGCAACTCACCGCGGTCTTCGTAGACTGTGACACGGCCACGCAGCACGACCTCGAGGCCGTCGGCGGGCCGAAAGCGCAGCATCCGCGCGGACGAGCGGAACATCACGACGCGAATCTGGGCGTTGCCATCTTTCAGCGTGAAATAAAGATGGCCGGAGTCAGGGGCGCGAAAATTCGAAATTTCGCCTTCCACCCACGCGTCGGAATATTCACGCTCAATGTGCGTGCGCACGGCCGCGACCAGGTCGCGAACTTTCCAAACGCGCCGCTCGGGCGGGCGAAAGTTGAATCCCATCTGATCGGTGAGGGAAGACATTGAGGGCAGTGTACCGCACCGGGAGGATTGTTGGCCCCAAACTCGGCGAGCTGCCGCTCGCCCGGACAGCCGAGGGCGGCTGTCCCCACATCTTGGGCAGCGTTTCGTGATCACGCTCACAAGCGCTGTGTCACGACAGCCGCTATAATCCTTTCCCATGAATCTCGAACAAAAAGTCGCCGAACTGAAAAAGCGCAACCAGCTGGCGGAAGACGGCGGCGGCGTCAAGCGCCGCGAGCGGCAGCACAAAGAGGGCAAGATGTCGGCCCGCGAGCGCATCGAATTCCTGCTCGACGAAGGCACTTTCGAAGAGACCGACAAGCTGGTCACCCACCGCTGCACCGATTTCGGCATGGCCGAACAGAAGATTTACGGGGATGGATTCGTGACCGGCTACGGCCGCGTGGAAGGCCGTCTGGTTTATGTTTTCGCGCAGGACTTCACCGTTTTCGGCGGATCGCTTTCGGAAGCGAATGCGGGAAAGATCGTCAAGATTATGGACCTTGCCGCGAAGATAGGCGCACCAGTCATTGGACTGAACGATTCGGGCGGAGCGCGCATTCAGGAAGGCGTGATGTCGCTGGCGGGATACGCCGACATTTTTCTGCGCAATACGTTGTACAGCGGTGTAGTGCCGCAGATCTCGGCCATCATGGGACCGTGCGCCGGGGGCGCGGTCTACTCGCCCGCGATAACCGATTTCGTGCTCATGGTGGATAAAACTTCGTACATGTTTATCACCGGGCCGGACGTCATTAAGACGGTGACGCTGGAAGACGTCACGAAGGATCAGCTGGGCGGCGCGATGACGCACAACGAAACCTCCGGCGTGGCGCACTTTCTGGCCCACGACGACGCCGAGTGCCTCTCCATGGTGCGGGAACTGCTGAGCTTTGTGCCGTCGAATAATCTGGACGACCCGCCGCGCAAGGCCTCGACCGATCCCGTGGACCGCGCCGATGCTGCGCTCGATACGATTGTGCCGGCGCACTCGAACCAGCCTTACGACATGAAAGACGTGATCCACGCGGTGGTGGATGACGGCTATTTCTTCGAAGTGCAGGAGCATTTCGCCAGAAATATTGTTGTCGGATTCGCGCGGCTGGATGGACGCAGCGTCGGCATCGTCGCCAACCAGCCGTCGGTGCTGGCGGGAACACTGGACATTAACGCCTCGGTAAAGGGCGCGCGATTTGTGCGCTTCTGCGACTGCTTCAACATTCCGCTGGTGACGTTTGAGGATGTTCCGGGATTCTTGCCAGGCACGGCGCAGGAATATGGCGGAATCATCAAGCACGGGGCCAAGCTGCTTTATGCCTTCGCCGAAGCGACGGTGCCGAAGGTTACGGTGATCACGCGTAAAGCCTATGGCGGGGCGTATTGCGTGATGGCGTCGAAACACATCCGCACGGATGTGAACTACGCATGGCCGACGGCGGAGATTGCGGTGATGGGACCGGAGGGTGCGGTCGACATCGTCTACAAGCGCGAACTGGACGCCGCCGCCAACCGCGAGCAGGCGCGGCAGCAGAAGATCGAGGAATTTCGGGATCGGTTCGCGAACCCGTACGTGGTCTCCGACCGCGGGTTTGTGGATGCGGTCATCCAGCCGCGCGAAACGCGGAAGAAGCTGATCCAGGCGCTGGCCATGCTGGAGACCAAGCGGGACAAGAACCCGCCGAAGAAACACGGGAATATACCGCTGTAACCACCGTGGCTATTGCGGTGCGGTCGCTGCATATCGAACGAATGAACACTTACTGGGGCGACGAGTCTTGGCGCGACGTCGCGTATGAAAAATCCCCCGGTCTTTTCGGCGACATGGAGGAGAAGGTTGCGAATCGTCGCTTCGCAGAAGCGTTTCGCGAGCGGCTAAAGAAGGTTGCAGGATTCAAGAAGGTTCCACAGCCACTGCCAATGCGCAATAGCAAGAATTCCGTTGTCTACTATCTGTTCTTTGCTTCGTTCAAAGACACGGCGGAGAACATCGTCAGATACATTTTTGATACCTTTGGCAAGCACTGACATACGAAATGTCGCTTAACTCTCAGATCGAATGGACCGACGCGACATGGAACCCCGTGCGTGGCTGCACGAAAATCAGTCCGGGCTGTAAGCACTGCTACGCTGAGACATTTGCGGAACGATTCAGAGGCGTTAAGGGACATCCCTACGAGCAGGGCTTCGACCTCCGACTGGTTCCCGAAAAACTCACCGAACCTTTGCTCTGGCGCTCACCCAAACTCGTCTTCGTGAACTCGATGAGCGACCTTTTCCACGAGGGCGTTCCTGACGAGTATATCGAGATGGTCTGCCGCGTGATGACGACGGCGAAGTGGCATACATTCCAGGTGCTGACAAAACGCTCGGCACGGATGCGAGATTTGCTGAGCGGCAGATTGCGTTTCGCGGCAGAGCAAGAGCATATTTGGTGGGGAGTGAGCGTCGAAAACAGGAAGCACGGTCTGCCCAGAATTGCGGATCTGCAAGCGGCACCAGCGTGCGTTCGATTCCTCTCGATTGAGCCGTTGCTTGAGAATCTGGGCCGGTTCGACGTTGCCGGTATCAGTTGGGCCATCGTTGGCGGAGAAAGTGGTCCAGGAGCACGCCCGATGCGCGAGGAGTGGGTCGTCTCGATCCGCAACCAGTGCGCTGCCGCTCGTGTTCCGTTCTTCTTCAAGCAATGGGGCGGTGTGCGGAAGAAGAGGACAGGCAGGATCCTTCAGGGCCGAACTCACGACGAATACCCGGAGCGGAGGTCCGCACCGATCCCCGAGCGGGCAAGATGCTTCGCCCACGCACAGGAAATTCTGAACTCTCTGCGCACTGTCCTTCCCGGACCACTGGTGCAGCCCACGGCGTAGCGGTACGATTCCCTCGGAGACCCTTCATGAAAAAACTCTTCGCACTTTTGATTCTCTGTTTGCTTCCACTGCCACTCTTCCCCCAGGATCCAGCTGCGTGGATCTCCACGCTTCCCCAAGCAAAGGACTACGTGCAGCACCGGGCTTCCAGTTACGACCGCACCGGCGGCAATGCGGATTTCCACACTATCGCGGCCGGAGAGACGCTGACCCTGCTGGATGAGAACGGCCCCGGGCTGATCAGTCACATCTGGATCACCATCGCCAGCGACGATCCGCATCATCTTAAGGAACTGGTGCTGCGGATGTACTGGGACGGCGAGGCCAGCCCCAGCGTCGAGGCTCCCATCGGCGACTTCTTTGGGCTGGGCCTGGGAGATTACTACCTCTATCAATCGCTGCCGCTGGCGGTCGGATCCGACAAGGCGCTGAATTGCTTTTTCCCCATGCCGTTCCAGAAACACGCGCGCATCAGTGTAACCAATGAGGGCGCGCGCCAAGTGGACGCATTCTATTTCAACATTGACTATCGCGCGTACAGCAAGGCTCTGCCTGCGGATCAGCTCTATTTCCACGCGCAGTACCGGCAGGCTGCGCCCAACCACGGCTGGACCAATCAGTGGGAGTCGAACGGCGATGCGAGTGTAAACGACAAGAAGAATCTGAATGGAGAAGGCAACTACGTGTGGATGGAAGCCACCGGCCGCGGCCACTTTGTGGGCGTGACCATGTCGGTGCTGCAGAATCAGGACGGCTGGTTTGGGGAAGGCGACGACATGTTTTTCGTCGATGGCGAGAAGCTACCCTCGATCAATGGAACCGGATCGGAAGATTATTTCCTCGGAGCCTGGGATTTCGGGGACCACGCGTTTTCCTATGGGTTATTCGGGGCGCCGGTGAAGGGACAGGAAGTGGCTGGCGGCCGTTCGTCGGTCTACCGGTTTCATCTGGATTCGCCGATCCCGTTTACCAAGTCGTTGCGGGCGACCATCGAGCATGGGCATGCCAATCACCGCTCGGATAATTACTTCTCGGTTGCGTACTGGTATCAGACCGAGCCGCACGCCGCATTTCCCGCGCTGCCGCCGCTGGAGCAGCGCATTCCGAAGATCATCGCCGTGGGTGGGCCGGGGAACGCGGGGAAGTGAGAATAACTTCTTTGCCACGGATTCACGCGGATTTCCGCGGATAGATCTTTGAGGGAGTTGCGAGATTCAGATCGTGACAGTCCAGTAGTAGGGATGCTTCGACTCCGCAGTGAGAATAGCTTCGCTCTCCTCACTGTTCCGCTCAGCATGACAGGGATTGGGAGTTTCGGCTTGAGCTGGGCTGGGCTGGGCTGAAAGCTGAAGGCTGGCAGGTGCAACAAAATAAGAGAGTTCCGAGGTGATGTAGGATCCATTCGTCTCGGCCAGTAGCTCGCGTTTGACCCTCGCTCGACCTGCTCTCACTGCCTCCCTTGCGGGGCGCAATGCGCGATCTTCGCTCGGGCTCCGGG
>Ga0181524_10001839_pt1 | contig 23330 bp, 17 predicted proteins | sample PEATcosm2014_Bin_34_FD_119761 | JGI IMG/M metagenome (GOLD analysis project Ga0181524, IMG submission 119761) | Peatland microbial communities from MTU Mesocosm Facility, Houghton, MI, USA - PEATcosm2014_Bin05_60_metaG | ecosystem: Environmental > Terrestrial > Soil > Wetlands > Peat | place... | reverse complement strand
GCGTACCGGAACGTCTCGGGGTCGGGCTTGCGCCGACCGGTGTAGCAGGAGCTGAGGAAGAGATGGAACACCTCCCTGAGGCGGAACCTCTCGATCCGGAACTCGTTGAGCTCCCGCGACTCGTTGTTCAGTGCCGCCATCACGTACCTCCCCCCCTCCCGCAATTCCCGGGCGACGGCGAACGCCGGGCCGTTCACGGTCGACCGTTCCCAGACGAACCGGCGGAACGCCTCGGGGGAGAACGCGCGGGGGGTGTGGAAGACGGTGTACGCGAGGTACGCGTCCCAGCCGGACCGTCCGGTCTCGAGCTCCTCCGCGACCCGGTCGTGGCGTCGGTCGAGCTCGTCGGGGTCCAGGCCGAACCGTTCGGCCGCGGCCCGGCGGGCGTCGCGGTCCCAGCCGTTCGAGAGGATCACGCCCCCGACGTCCCAGAGGAGGAGCCTCACCTCAGCCATGGATCGCGGTCTCGAGGCGCCGGAGGCCGCCCCCGACGTCGGTGCCGAGGTCGACCCGCAGCACGCGCCGCCCCTTCTGCTGCAGGGCGCGGTAGTCCCCCAGCGACTGCGCGCGGATCAGCTCCCCGAACGTGTAGCCGGCCCCCGGGACCTCGACGTCGTGCGTCGGGGCGTCGACCAGTTGCAGGAAGAGCCCCGTGTCCGGGCCGCCCTTGTGGAGCTGGCCGGTCGAGTGGAGGAAGCGCGGCCCGAGCCCCACTGTGGTGGCGACCCGCAGGCGCTCGAGCGCCGCGACCCGGAGGCGCTCGAGGGCGGCGACCGTCTCCGGTGTCGGGGCGAGGTACGCCTGGATCCCGACGTAGTCGCCCGGCCGGCACGAGCCGGTCCAAAGGGCGAGCGAGGCGGCGAGCTCGGCGGCGCTCTCGGCACGGACGGCGGGCACGGGGGCCGCGGGATCCCGCCCGGAACGGTGGACCATCGCCTCCCGGGCGAGCTCCTTCGCGACCTCGACGTCGGGCTGATCGAACGGGTTGATCCCGAGGACCATTCCGGCGCTCGCGACGGCGAGCTCCCAGCGGAAGAACTCCTGGCCGAGGTCGATGGGTTCGCGCACGCGCAGGCGGACGACCGGGTGGCCCGCGGCCTCGAGGCGGGCCGTGTGGGCCGCGATCGCGGCGTCGGGCCTCCCTTCCTCCTGGATCTCCACGAAGAGCCGGTCGGTGCCGTACCGGTCGGGGGCGGCGGGCGGCTCGTCGACGACCGGGACGATCCCCCGGCCGGCCTTGCCGGTGCTCTCGGCGACCAACTGCTCGACCCAGACGGGGAACGGGGCGAGACCGGGCGACGCGTAGAACGTGAGCTTGTCGCGACCGTGCGTCGCGAGCTCGCCGAGGACGGCCCCGAGCGAGAGGCCGGGGTTCTCGGCGGTCGGGACGGACGGCCCGCACGCCTCGGCCATCGCCCGCGCGCGGTCGAGGACCCCGCGGAGGTCGACCCCGAGGAGCGCCGCCGGCACGAGACCGAACATCGTCAGCGCCGAGTACCGTCCCCCGACGGTCGGGAGGGCGCGGAAGACCGCCCGGAATCCCCGGTCCACGCCGAGCTTCTCGAGGGGCGAGCCCGGGTCGGTCACGGCGACGAACCGCGGGGCCGGGGGGACGCGGGCCGTCCGGACGACCTTCCAGAAGTAGCGGAAGAAGTCGAGAGGCTCCGTCGTCGTTCCCGACTTGCTCGACACGACGAACAGGGTCCGCGCCGGGTCGATGCGGGCCGCGACCGCGGCGACCGCGTCGGGGTGGGTGCTGTCGAGCACGAGGAGCTCCGGATACCCCGACCGGCCCCCGAAGATCCTGCGGAAGACGTCGGGCGCCAGGCTCGAACCCCCCATGCCGAGCAGCACCACGTGGCGGGTCCCCTCGGCCCGGGCCTCCTCGGCGAACGCGTCCAGCTCGGCGACCCGGTCGCGCATCACCTCGGGCAAGCGCAGCCAGCCCGTCCGGCCGGCCACGTCCGCGGCGGGCGCTTCGGGCCAGAGCGCGGGGTCGCACTCCCAGAGGCGGGCCGGCACGTTCGCGCCCTCCCACGCCTTCTGACGCGCGGCGACCCGTGCTGCATCGGCCCAGAGGTTCCACGAGGCGGGGTCGATCGAGTTCATCGGTCGGGCCCCCGGGCCGGCGGGGCGGTCCAAGGAAGGACGGGGCGCGTCACGGCCGGGGTGGGGGCGCGCGGGCGCGGACGAGCCGCTCCACGGCTCCGACCACGTGGTCGACGGTGAGGCCGAGCTCCCGCTGGACGACCGGTCCGGGCGCCGACGCTCCGAACCGGTCGATGCCGATGCATTCGCCGTTCTCCCCGACGTACCGGTGCCAGCCGAGGGTCGCGCCGGCCTCCACCGACACCTTGGGGGTCCCGGGGAGGAGCACCGCATCGCGGTACGCCCGGGGCTGCTCGTCGAACAGCTCCCAGGAGGGCAGGGAGACGACCCGGGTCCGGATCCCCCGCGCCGCGAGCCGCTCCCGGGCGTCCAGTGCGAGGGAGACCTCCGAGCCGGTCGCGAGGAGGACGGCCGCCGGAGGTCCGGCGGGGTCGTCCGCCAGTATGTAGCCGCCCCGGGGGACCCCCTCCGCGATCGGATGGGTCGTCGGGTCGAGGGTCGGCACCTTCTGGCGGGTGAGCACGAGCGCCGTCGGTCCGGGCCGCGTCGCGGCGACACGCCACGCGGCCGCGGTCTCGTTCGCGTCCGCCGGACGGATCACGGTGAAATCGGGGATCGCGCGAAGGCTGGCGAGCTGCTCGATCGGCTGGTGGGTGGGTCCGTCCTCGCCCATCGCGATGCTGTCGTGGGTGAAGACGAACACGACGTGCGTGCGCTGGAGGGCCGCGAGCCGCAGCGCCCCCCGGGCGTAGTCCGAGAAGGTCAGGAACGTGCCGCCGTACGGCAGCAGCCCGCCGTGGAGGGCGATGCCGTTCATCGCGGCCGCCATCGCGTGCTCGCGCACGCCGAAGTGGAGGTTCCGTCCTCCCGCCTCGCTCGCGGAGAAGTCGCCCGACCCGGCGAGCACCGTCTTGGTCGAGGGAGAGAGGTCCGCGGACCCCCCGACGAGCGCCGGGAGCCTCGGGCCGATCGCGTTGAGCACGCTCTGCGACGCGTCCCGCGTGGCGACCGGGCCGTCGGCGGGCCGGAACCTCGGTATCTCCGCATCCCAGCCCGCCGGGGGGGCGCCCGAGAGCTGCGCGTCGAGGAGGCTCGCCTCCCGGGGATGCTCTTTCGAGAACCGGTCGCGCAGGGCGGTCCACGCCCGTTGCCACCCGGCGCCGCGTTCCACCGCCGCCCGGAAATGCGCCCGCGCCTCGTCGGGGACGTAGAACGTCGGCTCGAGGGGCCATCCCAGCTTCTCCTTCGTCGCCCGGACGTTGGCCGGTCCGAGCGGCTCGCCGTGCGCGGCGCGGGTGTCCTGGACGGGGCTGCCGTAGCCGAGGTGCGTCCGGACGCAGAGGAGGCTCGGTCGCGACGCGTCGGCCCGCGCCGCGCTCAACGCGGCGTCGATCGCGGCGAGGTCGTTGCCGTCCGGTACGCGAAGGACCTGCCAGCCGTACGCCTGGAACCGGCCGGCCACGTCCTCGGTGAACGCCCAGCGGGTCGGTCCCTCGAGGGAGATCCCGTTGTCGTCGTACAGGTAGATCAGCTTCCCAAGCCCCAGGGTCCCGGCGAGCGAGGCGGCCTCGGAGGCCATCCCCTCCATCAGGTCGCCGTCCGAGACGAGCCCGTAGGTGTAGTGGTCGATGAGGGGGAATCCGTCGCGGTTGAACTCGGCGCCGAGGTGGCGTTCGGCGATCGCCATCCCCACGCCCATGGCGAACCCCTGGCCGAGCGGCCCGGTCGTCGCCTCGACGCCCGGCGTCACGCCGTGCTCGGGGTGCCCGGGGGTCCGGCTGCCCCACTGCCGGAACCGGCGGAGCTCCTCGATCGGAAGGTCGTAGCCGGTGACGTGGAGCAGCGCGTACAGCAGGGCCGACCCGTGGCCGGCCGAGAGCACGAACCGGTCGCGGTTCGGCCAGGCCGGGTCCGTCGGATTGTGGCGGAGGAACCGGTCCCAGAGGACGTACGCCATGGGCGCCGCGCCGAGCGGGAGGCCGGGGTGGCCGGAGTTCGCCTGCTCGACGGAATCGACCGCCAGGAACCGCAGGGTGTCGACGCAGGTCCGGTCGAGGTCGGTCATCGCCCGGTGCCTCCGTCGTCGGGGAGCGGAGGCGGCGGGGCACGCCGCGCGTCGGATCGTCCTTCCTCGAGGGGCCGTCGCCGCACCCGCCCCGGTCGGGTCTTCATGCCGACCGTGAAACGCACTGGGGTAAAAGCAGCGTTGTGGTCCGGGACCACCGGACCGCTCCCGGTCGGCAGGGCGCGGGGCCGCGCTCGGGCCGTCCTAGGCCGGGGCCGTGGGCAGCGGCGCGCTCGGGGCCGGAGCCGTCTCCGGCGGGGTCGCCGCGGGCGCCGTGTAGAGGTGGCACGCGACCATGTGGTCCTCCCCCTCGAGCTGGGGGAGCGGCCGGACCTCCTTGCAGATCGGCATCGCGTACGGGCACCGGGGATGGAACCGGCAGCCCGGCGGGGGATGGATCAGGTTCGGCACCGACCCCGGGATCGACGCCAGCTCCTTGTCCGGCTGGTCGAAGCGCGGGATCGAGGCCAGCAGCCCCTGGGTGTACGGGTGGAGGGGCCGCCGGAACAGCTCGTGGACCGGCCCGCTCTCGATGATCAGGCCGGCGTACATCACGTTCACCCGGTTGCAGACCTCCGCCACCACGCCGAGGTCGTGGGTGATCAGGACGATCGCGGTGCCCACCCGGTCGCGGAGCTGGCGCATGAGCTCGAGGATCTGGGCCTGGATCGTGACGTCCAGCGCGGTCGTGGGCTCGTCGGCGAGGAGGAGGGCCGGCTCGCACGAGAGCGCCATCGCGATCATCGCCCGCTGGAGCATCCCGCCCGACAGCTCGTGCGGGTATCCGCGGGCGACCTGGACGGGGTTCGCGATCCGCACGCCCTCGAGGAGCACGACCGTGCGCCAGAACAGCTCGTTCTTGATCGGCCGTTGGGCGACCCGTTTGATCCCCCAGAGCCCGAAATAGAAGTGCCGCATCCTCTCGATGCGCATGCGGAAGGCGATGCGGCTGCGCGCCGCGAGCTGCGACTTGCCGAGCTTCATCTCCTTGAGGTAGAGATCGTTCAGCGCGCGCTGGAGGAGGATCAACCGCCGCTGGTGGCGGATGGAGCTCTGCTGCATCCCCGTCAACTGCCTCCGCCGGAGGACGCGGAGCACGCGCTCCCGTCGCTGGAGGGCCTGCGCCCCCGCGTCCCGGAGCATGTAGAACAGCTCGGGGGAGAGCGAGGCCAGGCCGGCCTCCTTGGCCACCACATCGGTCGCGGCCCGCAGGTCCGTCTGGCTGCCGGACGCGGCGGCCTGGAGCATCCGATCGATGTCGGTCAGCGGTCCGGACGGGACGACCTCTACCTGGCCGGGGTGGTCGGGGTCCTCGGGCGCCTCGGGGACGAACTCCGTGCTCGAGAATCCCCCGCCCGACCCCCGGGCCAGCGCGTCGGCCCGGAGGAGCCCCTCGACGACCTCGACCCCGCTGTGGAGCAGCAACGCCTCTCCCAGCTGGTCGGCGATCGAAAAGACCGGGTTCATCGCCTGGCCCGGTTCCTGGAAGATCATCGAGACCCCGCGGCCCCGCACCGCCGCCATCCGTTCGTTGGCCGAACGGATCCGGCGGAACGACCGCATCACCTTCACCCGCCCGGTTCCCGGGATCTTCTTGAAACGGGCCTCCCGCTCGAGGCCCCACAGGAGGTTCGCGCCGTTGAGGTAGATCCGGCCCGACATGACCCGCCCGGGGTCGCCGATCAGCCGCGCGATCGAGAATGCCGTGACGCTCTTGCCGCAGCCCGTCTCGCCGACGACCCCGGTCGTCTCTCCGGCCCGGGCCTGGAGGTTGATCCCCTCGAGCGCCCGGAGGACCCCGTCGTAGGTGAAGAAGTAGGTCTTCAGGTCCTGGACGTCGAGCACGACGTCCTTTCGGGGAGTGTAGGCCGGCGCCGGTCGCTCCGACGAGGACGCCGACGGCGCCGCCGAGGTCGTCGGGGCGGGTCTCCGCACCCGGGAGGCCTCCCGCGTCCGGTGACCCCCGGAGGGACGGAAGCGCCGCGAGGAGTAGTTCGGGGGGCTCTGCGCGGAGGTCACGTCCTCCCTCCTACCTCCTCAACCGGGGGTCGAGCGCATCGCGGATCCCGTCCGAAAGAAGGTTGACGCTGATGCCGAAGAAGAAGAGGGCCAGTCCAGGGAACAGGAGCTGCCACCAACAGATGATGCACGGCCCGTTGTAGCAGGAACCGAGCATGTCGACCGTGAGGTCCTCGACGGAGAGGGCCGTGATCGCTCCCCACTCGGGGAACGGCACCGCGGGGAACATCTCGGGACCGAACCCGAGGAACACGAGCGCTCCGATCAGCAGGGGGATCGTCCCCACGTCCAGGGAGAACTGGATGAAGATCGGGTACATGCTGTTCGGAATGATGTGCCGTAGGAGCGTACGCCCTTTCGAGGCGCCGGACGCCCGGGCGGCCTCCACGTACTTCTGCTCCCGGACGACGAGCACCTGTCCTCTCACGAGACGCGCATAGAACGGCCACCAGATGATGACGAAACCGGCGATGAGAAGCAGCAGTTTGAGGTAGGCTCCCGATGTCCCGTGGACCGGGATGAGCTGCCCTAAAGCAGTGACCATGACGATCACGAAGAGGATGACCGGTATCGAGAGGAACACGTCGACCAGACGCATCAGGACGTCGTCGATGATCCCTCCGTAGAAACCGGCGATCGCCCCGACGAAGAGACCGGTCATCGCCCCGAAGCCGACGATCGAGAGCGACAGCATGAGGGACCAGTCGGACCCGCGCGCCAAGGCCCCCGCGACGTTGTAGAGCGGTGTCTCCGCCCCCAGGTCGGTCGTCAGGCCCCCGAGGGGCATCGGCCCCACCGAGAACGGCGAAAGCGTGAGCGTGGGACCGAGCGCGCCGGCGTAGGAGATGTACGATGTGTTCGAACTGTTGGTGTAGACCACGACCGGAGTTTTGTACCATGCGCCTTTACAATACTCGTTGGCGTTCGGAGGAGGCGTCGTCTCGTACGTGCAGACGGTGAGCGGGCAGGAGGCGACCGGGACATACGGCCCCGGATAGCCGGTCTGCGTGTCGCCGGGGCCGTAATCGGTCGCGCAGTAGACGGGGATGGAGGTCCACGGGAGGGGCAACGTCGCGGAGTACGCCGCGATGATGCCGATCCCGGCGAGGATGCCCAACCCCACGAGCGCGAGGGTGTTCCGCCGGAAGAAGTACCACGTCCGCTTGGCCTGGTCGAGCCGAGGGTGCCGGCGGTAGACGACCGCCCGGGGTGGCTTGGCCGCGCCGGACGGAGGGATCGTCACGTGAACTCACCCGAGACGCACCCGAGGATCGAGGTAGGCATAGAGCACGTCGACGATGATGTTCGCCGCGACGATGAGGAAGGTGAACAGGATCGTCGACCCGAAGATGATTCCGTAGTCGAGCGGTTGCACGACCGCGAGGGCGATCGTTTCTCCGACCCCGTTGATGTGGAAGACCTCCTCCACGACGGGGAAGCCCCCGATGAACCCCGCGAACGTGAGACCCAGGACGGTGATCGTCACGTTGAGGGAGTTCCGCCCGGCGTGCTTGGACGTGACGACCTTCTCGGGAAGGCCCTTCGCCCGCGCGGTCCGGATGTAGTCGAGGTTCATGACCTCGAGCATGCTGTTCCGGACGAACCGCAGCAGGCCGGCGACCGTCCCGTAGGCGATCACGAGGGCCGGGAGCAGCATCCGGATGACGGAGTCGAGGGCCAGCCAGTACTGCCCGTGCAGGACGGCGTCGACGGTCGGGAACCCCGTGGGGCTGGTCTGGATCCCGGTCTTCATCCACAGGGGATACGAATACGGGAACACGAGATTCGAGTAGCAGGCCGAGTTCGACGGCCAGGAGTACGTGAACTCGTGGTCCAACGCCTCTCCGCCGGGACACCACGGCGTTCTCACGGAGATCCCCGTGTGGGGAAGCAACAGCAGCACGACGCCCGTGACGAGCAGGGATCCGAGCAGGAAGGCCGGGATGGCGAACCCGGAGAACGACATCACTCGGGCGATCTGGTCGATCGGACGGTTCCGGTTGACCGCGGCGGCGTTCCCGAGCGGGATCGCGATGACGAGGATGAAGGCGAGGGAGAGGAGCGCGAGTTCGATGGTGTACGGGAGGAACCAGGTGAGGACCGTTGCCACCGGCTTTCCCGCGATGGTTTGCTCGGCCGACGCGATGGAGCTGTAGTTCGAGACGTACCCCCATTGGAACACGAAAGCATGGTAGACGAACGTGGCCCACTGCTCGGGAAGGGGTCGATCGAGCCCTAACTTGTGGATGTCCGCATAGTACGCCGGGTTACGGCAGATCCCCTGCGGAGTGGTGACCGTGGGAGGGTCGATGCACTTGCAGGTGTCCTTGACGTGGTTCACCGAGTTGGGATCGAGTACGGAACACGTGCAGCTCGGGTTGTAGCCGCACGGCGCCCCCTTTCCGGGCGGTCCGATGTCGGCCAGGAGCTGTTCGGAGATCGGTAGGGAGGCGAACAGGATGAACGTGATGGTGACGACGCCGATCAGGACCGGGATGATCAGAAGCAGTCTGCGAATGACGTACGTGAGCATTCGCACGGCCGTTCCCCCCGGTGGATGCTACTCGGCCATAGCAGCCAGACTCAGGATACGTGGGGCGCTATTTATTCATTCCAACAATTCGCCCCAACCACCCCCCAAGGGGGGCGGGTCTCGGCCCGATCCGGCGCCCCGAACGGGCGCGCCTGTAGGGGGGCTCAGGGGAACGAGGGGTTGCCCGCGACCGGCCGACGGGGGGGCGGCGGCGCCGGACCCGCATGCTCCTCGGGTTCCTCGCCCTCGACCGGGGCCTCGCTCTCCATCCGTTCCTGCTCGCACTCCTCTTCCGTGACCCAGTCGAACTCCAGGTCCTCGGCGTGGTCGTGCGAAATGAACGCGCCGGCCTCGAACGCGCTCGAGATGATCTCCTCCATCTTCTCGGCCTCGTGGGTGCCGAACGTGCCGACCAGTCGCCAGAACCAGTCCGGCGCCTTCCCGGCGGCCTGGAGGTACTCGGTCACGAGGTCGTAGTAGGTGGTGTGCTGGTCGGTGAGATGGACGTGGAGATGCCGCTCACCCTGGGGCCCGGAATCCGCCACGCCCGTGCATGCGCGCGGGCATTATAATCCTTCTCGGGTGGGGAGGCGCGAGAGGGGCCCCCGAGCGGCCCGCACCGGGCCCGCGCGGTCAGTCGAACGGGGACTCCTCGGGGACGAGCTCCCGGTAGTAGCCACCGGCCGGGTCGTTCCGGACGTCGGGCTCGTTGAAGCAGAGGATCCGCCAGCGGACGTAGTCCTTCTCGCAGCGGGTGAACAGCATTCCCAGGACCGCTCCCACGAGCATGATGATCCCGAGGAGCACGAACATGTTGCCGAGCGGCACGACGCCGATGTGCGGGGCGGTCGGAGAGAAGCCGACCACGAGGAAGATGATCCCGAGGACGATCATCGGGAGGTAGTGCACCAGGACGTGCGTGGCACGTCCCGGGGCGGAGGTGGTGACGATCACAGAACCTGGAACCTCCCCTCCTGGTCCGTCCTGATGGCATGGAGGTTCATTCTCTTTTGCCCCCCGGCGCACACGCGCTCGGGCCCACCACCTACTTTCGAAGTTCAGAAAAAGGAAAGGAGGAAAGGGTTGGCCGGGGAGGTTTCCCTCCCCGTCCGTTGCTCGTGTCGACCTTCGTCCCCCGTCTACGGGAACCCGGTGCCGCCGAGTGTGTCGGGGCACGCCATCATGCTGCTCGCGTCGATGTAACACTGCGAGACGGTGATCGAGAAGGTGTCCACCGCGGCGAACACCCACGACCCGAAGCCGCCCGTCGCGTTGGTCACATTGCCGTCGTTCAGACCGTACGCGCCACCGGGCAGTGCCGTGAACCAGGCCGCGGTCATGTCGAAGACGAACGTGACCGTCTCGTTGCCGCCCACGCCGGTGTTCAGGAAGAACACCTGCGGGATCGGCGTCGCACCGGCGAACGACAGTACGGCCTCATACGTGACGTTCGGGATCGCGTTCGCGAACTCGATCGACGCGTAGAAGACTGTGTCGCCCGCGAGGTAGCCGTATTCACCGGGGTGCCAATAGGTGGTGTTCTCGCTGATCCATGTTCCGTTGGACGCGTAGAACCCGTTGTGGGGTACGTAATTGGTGTTGTTGTTGCCCGCGAAGAACGGACAGTTGGAGAGCAGAGAGGCTCCCGTGCTGTTGTTCGCGAGGATCGCGGGGTTGCATCCCGTGATGTTGAGCGTAGTGTTGGACAGGTTCGCATTCCCCGTCAGGTTAGCCATCGAGATGTTGAACAACGGTGCGGTGAGCGACGTGTTGTTCGCGGCCACCGAGATGTTGTCCCAGCCCGTGCTGTTGTTGACGGTCCCCATGAAGGGGTCATACCCGGAGTAGTTGCCCCAGAGGTACGAGATGGTCCCGTTGCTGATCGAGTCCAGGCAGATGATCGTGTCCGTGGTGTTCTTGCTGTTCGTCGCGTTCGCGGCGGACAGGTTGGTCGCGTTCATCGCGCCCGACTGGTTCAGCTCGTTGACGCCCGTGAAATTCAGAGCCGAACACGGACCCGTAGTGCTGAACGGCGTGATGTTCGTGTAGTTGATGTTGTCGACAAAGGCCGCGCTAGTCGCCCCGGCGCTCAGGAAATACACCCCGTACGGAGCGCTCTCGAACCCCGTGGCGGTAGCCTGGCTGTACGTGTGCGAGAACGTACCAAACCAGTACCCCGCGAGTCCGAACCCGGTGACCAGCGACGCCGCGGCGATTGCCGAAGCGACGTAGACGGCCCGGTGTCCCCACCCTGCTCCGCGAGACGATCTCCTAACTCCCCGATATCGGTGACTCTCTCGACGCATGAGCCCACCTAGCGCGTCCCAAGCTCCGGCGCTATTAAAGGATTTTAGCGCCAAATGTGCGCGTTCGAGCTATAAGGCTATTCCGGATTCACCTTGGATAGGGGTCCGGGACCCCCCGGACCCGAGGATTCTCTGGCGGGCTCCCCCTCAGGATCGCGCCCCTCACCGCGACCCAGGTCGAAGAGGGGAAGGAGGCCCCCGCTCCCCCGATCGAACATGGAACGATCCTCCCGCGCCTAGGGTCTGGACCCTCCATAGTAGCGCTTAGATAGGCCTGCCACGGCTGTCTTCGGTCGATGTCCACCTTTCTCGGGGAGTCCGGGATTGGCGGGCGAACCTCGGAAGCGACCGGCCCGGCTGCGGGCCCGGGCGGTCGGCGCGATGCCCCCCGCCGGTCACCCCCCTTCGGGCGCGTTCGCTCTCGCACGGTTCCGCGCCGCTGGGTGACGTTGTTCCTCGTCGGATTATCGGTCGGTTCGCTCGCGGTCCCGGCGGGGCTGGGGCACGTTCCCGGAATGGCGTCGAGCCCGCCGTTCGGGGCGGGCTCCGCCCATGCCGGGACGCCCCGCCCTACCGATTTCGGGTTCGGGTCGGGCGCTCCCGCGGTCCGTCGTCCCGGCTCGTCGTTCACCAACACGGAACCGGCGCCGATGGGCATCGCCGACCTCGGAGGAGGTCCCGCGGGCGCCCAGTCCGATGAGTACTGGACGACGGCGTTCCGCGGGACGATCGACGTCGGTGCGGTATCCAGTTACAACGGGTCACTTTCGTTCAACCCGGAGGGGATGAGCTTCCAGCTCAACGCCTTCCTCGTCTTCGACATCGGGAGCTCCCGGTACGCGTACTGGATGCAAGACGTGGCCGATCTCAATACCCTGACCCGGGGGATCGGCTTCGAGGACAACATCTGGAACGCCACCTCCCTCAACCTGAGCTCGACCGCGCTCTCCGGGAAGGGGACCGTGTCGAGCTCGGGGGGGAACTCGTACTACGGCTACGGGGCCCCCTGCGTCTCGGGCGGCTGCACGACCCTAGCGGACCCTTCCTCGGTCACCCTCGAGCTCCGGGCGTCGCTCGGGACCGGCGGCGTGCCGACCGTCCGGTTCCAGTACGACGATACGGGGTCCTTCGAGACCTACGATACGGTAACGTTCCCCTTCGCTCCCTCGGTGTCGAACTTCCAGGGATTCTACGTCGACCCCGGCCTCGGCTTCCCGGGGGACTGCCCGCGCTGCTTCGGGGACGTCGAGCTGGTCGCAGGGGGGCCCGGCAACGGTTCCCAGACGTCCCTGGTGGGCGCGACGGCGCTCCTCTTCTCCCTCGACTGGTGGAACGGGAACAATTTCGAGCCCGTCCCGGACGCGTCGGACCACGGAGAGGCGACCGGAGAAGGGATCTCGAGCGCGGTCGACCAGCTGAGCAGCGACCCGGCGGGAGAGCCCGAGGCGGGGCTCTCGTACGGCAGCCCGGGGCCGCTCGGTCCGCTCTGGTCGGAGGCCACCACCTCGACGATCGAGGTCAGCGTGGTCGGGGCCTCCGGGGGGAACCTTTCGATCGGGGGAGCGCTCGTGCCGTTCTCCTCGACGTTCGTGGAGACGGTGGTCGAACCGGGCCCGGTCAACCTCTCGCTCGTCACCAACACGACGACCTACTCCCTAGGGCCCTACGAGCTCGTCGCGGGCGAGGCCCTCACGCTCGAGGTCGGCGGACTGCCCCTCGTCTTCATGCCGGTGGGCCTTCCGAACGGGACCGTCTGGTCGGTCGAGGTCGGCGGCCAGCCCCTGCTCGGCACGGGGAACATCACGTTCGGCGAGCCGACGGGAACGTACCCGTACGTGGTCGGACCGGTCCCGGGCTACGCCGCCGTCCCGGCCTCGGGGAACGTGTCGGTCGAGGGCTCCGGCGAGGTCGTCGCGGTCGACTGGAGCTCGACGCACTCCGACCCCTGGCTCGGGCTCTGGAAGGAACTGGTGGCCCTGGCACCGCTGTGGGTCCTCCTGATCGTCCTCCTCGTTGCGGCGGTCGCCGCGAGATCCCTCTCCCATCGCCGGCGGTCCCGGCGGCCGCCGCGGCCGTACGCCCCCGCTCCCGTCGTGCCGATGATGGGACCCCCCTGCCCCCACTGCGGGGACCCGGTCCGGGTCGGCCTGGCCGCCTGCCCTCGCTGCGGTCACCGTCTCTTCGGCAGTCCGCCGGCCCGTTGACGGCTGCCCTTCCCGGGTTCGGGGCCGGCCCGAAGCGAACCTCTTGAGGCCCGCCGGCCTCGCGGGCGGCCGATGCCCCCCGTGCTCGTGGTGGTCTCCGATCCGGATCCGGTCGCCTCGCGGGTCGCGGATCGATGGGGGACCCCCCCTTCGACCGGCGAGTTCATCGACGGCACGGCGATCCGCCGGCTCGCGGACGACGTGCTGACCGTGCGGAGGCCCGGCCTCCACATCCACGACGAACGGCTCGACCGGAGGATCCCCTCTTCGCTCGCGGCCCGCGGGCCCACCCTCGTCTTTCCGTCGATCCACAAGGGGGAGCAGAACGTGCGGTGCCTCACGGTCCACCCCCTGGGGAACCCCGGGCCGTCGGCCGAGGTCGGGGGGCGCCCCCGCACGGTCGTGCCGACGGACCCGCCCCGGATGGCCGCGGTCCTCCGACGGCTCGCGGAGGCCGGCCCCGCCGTGGGCCTACCGGCGACGTACGAAGCGACGCACCACGGACCCGAGCTGCTCCTCCCGACGTTCTTCGTGGAGATCGGGTACGGCACGGACCCGGCACCTCCCGCCGAGGCGGTCCGGGTGCTGGCCGACACGATCCCGGCGGTCGAGCCGGCCGCGGGAGACCGGGTCGCGATGGCGGTCGGAGGAGGCCACTACGCCCCGCACTTCACGGACCTCGCGCTCCGCCGCCGGTGGGCGTTCGGTCACATCGTCTCCCGCCACGCGCTCTCGGAGCTCGACCGGGAGACGGCGACGGGGGCGTACCACGGTACGCCCGGAGCGGAGGGGATCGTCTTCGCCCGAGCGGCCGATGCGGACCATCCGGCGGTCCGCGGGCTCGGGAGCCGCCTGAAGGACTCCACCGCCCCGACGCGGGACGGGCCGGGCGCGACGGCTACTCCCGTCGACCGTTCGTCTTCTGGAACATGATGGCGCCGGACCGGTAGACGGCCTTCCCGAGGCGCACGGGCTGGGTCGAAGCGACGCCCGGACTGCGCTCGGCGAGCATCAGGCTCTCGACGATCTGGCGGAACAGCGCGCTCTGGTTGAGCTCGGGGTGGCGTTCGAGGAACTCGGCCTCCTCGGGGGTGATGGTGATGTTCTTCCGGAGCATCCCCTGGGGGGCCATCTCGGACCGCGGGCGCGTCGGCATGTGACCCGGAATCGCGGGGGCGTATATGTACGTATGGGTGCGCCTCCACTCGGGGGGGAACCGGAGGCGTCGGTCGGTCCCGCCGGGCCGGGGTCTAGCGCTGCCCGACCGGACCGGCGACGACCGTGGCCGCGGTCCGTCGGTCGATCGCGGTCTCGGCGGCCCGACGCACGTCGGCCGGCCCGACGGCCCGCAGGAGGCCGGGCCAACGGGCCCAGTAGTCGGCCGGGAGGTGGTGGTAGGCGAGGTCGACCGCGAGGTCGTGGGCCTCGATCGTCGATTCGAGCGCCAGGGGGATCTCGCCGATCGCGCTCTCCCGGATCACGCGGAGCTCGGCGGGTCGGACGGTCGTCCGGCGCAGGCGGTCGACCTCGTCCGCCAGCATCGGGACGACCCTCCGCCAGCGGTCGGCGCCGGTGCCGGCCTGGGCCATCCAGTAGCCTCCCCAGCGCATCGCCTCGAGCTCGCTCGACGCATGGTAGGCGAGCCCTCCCCTCTCGCGGATCCGCTGGAACAGGCGGCTGAGCAGCGGCCGGCCCCCGAGGAGCTCGTTCGCGAGGAACGCGGCGGGGTACTCCGGGTCGCTCCGGGCCACGGACGGGCCGCCCACCCGGACCTCGACCTGCGAGCGGCCGGGGAGGTCGATCGACCGCACCGTGGCGCTCCGCGCGGCGACCGGGGGAAGGGTGGGCTGCGGGGCCCGGGACCGTTCGAACCGGCCGAATAGGCGCCGGGCCGCCCGCTCGATCGATGCGAGGCGTGCCGGGGCCGTCACGACCAGGATCGCACCCCCGCTCGTGTAGTGTTCGCGATGGAACCGGACGAGCTCCGACCGGCCCAGCCGGCCGACCGTCCGGCGGTCCCCGAGGCCGGTCTCCCGGTACGGGTGCCCCTTCGGAAAGACCGCCCGGAGCATCTCCCGGTCGGCCCGGGGGGCCGGCTGGGCGAGCTCGCGCAGCTGCCGCTCGAGCACCTGGCGGCGCACCCGGGCGACGTCCGCGGGGTCGAACCTCGGGCGGAGGACCACATCGGCCAGGATCCCGAGCAACGGCAGCCACTCGGTCGCGGGTCCCCAGATCGTCGCCTCGGCCGATTCGGGGCTGCACTGGTGGCTCAGGGTCGCCCCCGCGCGGTCGAGCCGCCGGGCCAGTTCGACCCGGTCGTACTTCCCCGCCGCGCTCGCGATGAGCTGGTTGACGAGCCGGGCGGTTCCCTCGCGTCCCGGAGGGTCGAACCCCCAGCCGGCCGGACCGACGTACGTCGCCGAGAAGCTCGCCGCGGCCGGCGGCGGCGACTGCCGCACGACCTGGAGCCCCGCGAGCTCCGCCCCGTACTCGACCCGCAGCGGGTCGTTCGCGTCAGTCACGGCCCGCCTCCCCGGTCGGCTCGTACCGCACGACGACCCGGGCCTCGTCGCGGAAGAGCGCGCGGGCGCGCTCCCGGACCTCGCGGGCCGGGACGCGGAGGATACCCCGGAACAGCTCGTCCTCGAGCGCCATCGACCGCAGCACGGAGAAATACCCGAGGCGGAACCCCGCGCGGGAGGCACCCTCGTACGAGAGGGCGACGCCGCGACGGATCTTCGTTCGCACGTCGTCCATCTCGGCCGCGGTCGGCCCGTACCGGGCGAGCCGGGCCACGACCGCCCCGATCGCGCTCTCGAGCCGGTCGAGGCTGACCCCCCGGGCCGCCTGGGCCTGGACGGTGAACAGGCCGGGGTACGCCCGGGGCCGCCAGTCGCTCGTGGCGTGGACGGCGAGGCCCGTGTCGACGAGCGCGCGGTACAGCCGGGCGCTCGGATGCTCCGCCGAGCGCCCCCACACCGAGCCGGCGGCGAACATGCGGGTCTCCCCTCCGAGGAGCGCGTCGAGCAGCATCGTCGCCGGGGTCTCCGGGTCGGCGAGCGCGGGCGACCGCCATCCGATCTGAAGGTACGGGGTCGTGCCGGGTCCGGAGAGCTCGGACCGACGCTCCCCCCGCGGCTCGGGTTCGACGTCCTCGACGTCGACCGACTCGCCGCTCGCGGGGAGCGGGGAGAACCTCCGGCGGACCTCCGCGGCGGTCGCCCGCGGGTCGAACCCGCCCGCGATCACCAGGATCGCGTTCCGGGTGCCGTAGAACCGGCGGTAGTACTCGCGCAGCTCGGCCGGGCTCATCTGCTCGATGTCGCGTCGGCGCCCGAGCGCGTCCCATCGGTAGGGGTGGACGCGGAACCCCAGCTGGAACAGCTCCTCCTCGACGCGGAACTCGGGCCAGTTCTCGTTCCCCTCCCGCTCCGAGTGGATCACCGTCCGCTCGCGCTCGACCTCCTGGTCGGTGATCAGCGCCCGGGTCATCCGGTCGGACTCGATGTCGAGCGGGACGGCGAGGTGCTCGCGGGGGACCGTCGTGAAGTACGCGGTGAAGTCCGCGTCGGTGAAGGCGTTCAGCTCCCCTCCGACGCTGACGACCGCGCGGTCGATCTCCCCCTTCCCGTAGCGCGGAGAACCCTGGAACAGCATGTGCTCCACCCAGTGGGAGGCCCCGGTGATCCCGGGCCGCTCGTTCTTGGAGCCGACGCGGTACCAGACCCAGACGCTCGCCGTCGGGCTCGACCGGGACGGGGCCAGCACGACCCGGAGCCCGTTCGGAAGGGAGAACGAGCGGGTGGGAGGCCGCGGCACCCCGTGCGGCTGCATGCGACCCGCCGAGCATCCATCGGATATAACGCGCCGCCGTCGGAAGGGCAACCTCCGATCGCGACAGGACGGTGCACGGCACGAGGCGGGTCCGATCCCCCCACGCGGGCCCCCGGGGGGCCCTACCCGCCCGTTACGGGCCCCGGCCGGCCGGTCTTCAATGTAATAGATGGGCTCTCGCATGCCGGTTGGCTCCACCCCGCGGGGAAAGGAGCGAGTCCGGGGGTCCACACCGATGGCCACGGCGGGGAGGGAACAGGCGGTCCAGCGTCCCCGGCGGCCCGTCGTCGCGTTCGCCGTGACGCTCGTCGGAGCGGCGGCGATGGTCGGTTACTCCGCCTTCGTGTTCAACGCCGCCCTGCAGGCGTACCTCCACTGCAACCCGACCCCGTCGGGGACGATCTGCACGTACCATCCCGTCTGGGGCTTCTCGCCGACCTTCTTCCTGATCGCGGTGATCGTCGGCCTGGCCGCGGGCGCCGCGCTCACGGTCCTCGCCTTCATGCTCTGGGCCCGGCCGAGGGACCACACGGTCATCGGAGCGCTCATCCTCGCGTTCTCCGCCGTGAGCGTGGTGGCGTACGGCGGGGCGTTCGTCGGGCTCGCCGCCGGGCTCGCGGGCGGGATCCTCGCCCTCGTGTACAAGCCGCCCCGGTTCCGAGAGCTCTCCCAATGGAGCGCGCCTCGGTTCCCGGGACGACCGACCCTGGGGAGAGAGGCCCACCGTGGGCCCTCCCCGAGCCCGTCGGGGATCGGTGCGGCCATCACCAGCCCGCTGCCCCCGCTGTCGGCGGACGCGTACGCGCCCCTGCCCCCGGCCGGACACCGATCCCCTTCCCCGCCGGTCGCCCGACCTGCCCCCGGACCGACGCCATACTCTTCCTCGACTTCGCCCGGCGCCCCGGCTCCCCCGGCGTCGCCCCGGTTCGGGAGCATCGCGAGCGCGCTGGCGACGGGAAGGCCCGGCACGGTCGCCGCCCCCTCCGTTCGGTCGGCCCCGTCGGGCCTTCCGCCTCCGCATCCGGCCCCGCCCGTCACGGGAACGGGCGTCGCCCCGCGTACTCCCGCCCCAGCGCCCGGCCCGAGGACCGCCGCCTCCCTTCCCCCCTCCGGGGCGGGACCTCCTCCCGCTCCGGCCGGCCCGGTGGTCCTGCCGCGCGGGACATCCCCGGAGCAGGTCGTCCAGCTCCCGGGTCCCCGCAACCGTTCGTGGAAGTGCGACCGGTGCGGTCTCACCAACGCCCCCTGGTCGAAGAGCTGCACCAAGTGCCAGAACCCGGCGCCGCCCGGGTAGCCAGCGGCCCCTTCCTCCCCGTGGCCGGTCCGCCGCCACCGGTCTGACGGGAGACGCAGGGGCAGTTTGGCACAACCGTTATGCGGCCTCTGCGGCCATCGCGGCCCGTGCTCGCGGCGCTCCGCCTGGTGCGCGCGGCCAACCTCGGGGTCTCGTTCGTCGGAACGATCGTCAGCGGGCTCGTCGCCCGCGCCACCGGGCTTGAGGCCCCGCTCGCGTTCTGGGTCGTCGTCCTCCTCGCCGGCCTCTCGACCACCTTCGTGACGGCCGGCGGCAACGTCCTGAACGACCTCCTCGACCGGGAGGCCGACCGGACGAACCACCCGGACCGGCCGCTGGTGACCGGCGAGGTCTCCGTCGGATCGGCCCGGCGGCTCGCCGCCGTCCTCTTCGTCCTGGGCGTCGTGGTCGCCGTGCCGGTCGCGGTCGCCCGGCCGCTGGTCGGGGCGATCCTCGCGGTGGCGATCGCCGCCCTCCTCGCCTACGAGTTCCGGTTCAAGTCCCGGGGGTTCGTCGGCAACGGCGTGGTGGCGCTCCTCACCGGCCTCGTCTTCCTCTACGGGGGAGCCGCGGCGGGGCGCGCCGAGCTCCTCGTCCCGTTCGCCGCGATGGCGTTCCTCGCGACGCTCAGCCGCGAGGTGGTCAAGGACATGGAGGACGTCGCCGGGGACGTCGGCCGCACGACCCTCCCGAAGACCCGGGGGATCCCCGCCGCCACCGCCGCGGCCCGCGGGGCGGTCGGGGTCGCGATCGCGCTCAGCGTCGTGCCGGTCCTCTGGTTCGTGTCGCCCGCCACCCTCGTGGGGATTATCTACCTGGTCCTGGTCGGGGCCGCGGACGCGACGTTCGTGGTGTCGGTCATCCACCTGCCGGACCGGCTGCACTACGAACAGACGACCAGCAAGGTGGCGATGACGGTGGCCCTCCTGGCATTCCTGGCGGTGGCGTTCCGATGACCCCCCTTCCGGGACCCGGCCGCGTCGAGCGGTACCTGGCCGAGCAGCTGCAGGGCGGCCCGATCCACTTCACCCTGATCGACCCGGAGAAGTCCCCCGGCGAGGAGGCCGCCGCGATCGCCCGCGCGGCGGTCTCCCTCGGGAGCCATGCGATCCTCCTCGGCGGCTCGACGGGGATCTCCCCCGGGCGTATCGGCGAGGCCGCGACGTCGGTGAAGGCGGCGGTCGACGTCCCGGTCATCATCTTCCCCGAAGGGCCCGGCTCGCTGACCCCGGCGGCCGACGCCGTGCTGTTCATGAGCCTCCTCAACTCCCGCCGCCTCGAGCTGGTCATCCGGACCCACGCCCGCTCGGCGCTCGCGGTCCGCCGGATGGGCCTCGAGCCGATCCCGATGGGGTACCTCGTCGTCGCCCCGGGGATGCGCGTCGGAGAGGTCGGCGAGGCCGACGTCGTGCCGCGGGACGCCCCCGACGTCGCCGCGGGCTACGCCCTCGCCGCCCAGTTCCTGGGGATGCGGTTCGTGTACCTCGAGGCCGGCTCCGGGGCCCCGCACCCGGTTCCCGCGCCGATGGTCCGCGCGGTGGCCGAGGCCGTCCAGGTCCCCGTCATCGTCGGCGGAGGGATCCGCGCCGCCCACGACGCGGCGCCGCTGCTCGCCGCCGGGGCGAAGGTCCTCGTCACGGGCAGCGTGACCGAGGAGGAGGGGGTCGGGGGCGGCTACCGGTCCGTCCTCGAGGAGGTGCGGCGTGCCCGACAGTGAGCCCGGCTCCCCCGACTCGGAGCCGCACCGGGCCGTCTCCCGGGGCCACGTCCTCTTCCGGGCGCCGTCGCCGCCGATCGCGCTCGGGCTGATCGTCCTCGGCGGCCTCGCCGTATCGGCCCTGTTCGCCCCGCCGTTCGGCACGCGGTACGCGGAGGAGTTCCTGTTCGTCTTTGCGGGTCCGGCGATCGTCGCCGGCGTCGCCACGACCCCGCTCGCCGCGCTGCTCGGGGGCCGGCTCGAGCTGCACCGGGGCCTCCTGCTCGCCTGCATCGTCCTGCTCCTCGGCCTCCTGCTCTCCGCGGTGTGGCGGGGCGCGGAGGTCGTCTGGCCGTCGGTGGTGCCGCCGGTCGCCTACCTCGTCCCGTTCCTCGCGGGCCCCGCGTTCTGGTTCCGGCACCTGAGCCTCTTCGGCGTCTCCCGGTCGAGCCACGCCCGGATGCTCCCGGCGTCGCTCCTCCAGCCCGTCCTGTTCCTCGCGGGGGATTTCGTGGTCGCCCCCCCGTCGCTGCGCGTGCTCGCGGCGACGGCCGCGTTCCTGCTCCTCGCCTTCGTCTGCGCCCTCGTCGTCCTCAGCGCCTCCGACCGTCCGATCCGACGCGAGTTCCAGAGCTCGGGGGTCTCCCTGATCCGTCCGCTCCTCGACCACGTCGGCCAGCGGGACCCCGAGGCGACCCGGGCCCTCGAGGCGTTCTTCCTGCGCACGACGCTCTCCGCCGACGTCCGGGTCGACCTCCTCGCGTTCGACCGGGACGGCCGCGTCCGGGCGACCATCCCACTGCCGACCGTGCACCCGGGGCCGTTCGGGGCGCTCGGGTCGAGCGACCTCCCCCGGAAGCTCGAAGCCCTCCTCGGCCCCGAGGCCGGCACGGTCATCGTGCCGCACACCCCGTCGGACCACGACCTCGACCTCCCCTCCGAGTCGGAGGTGGAGCGGATCGCCGCCGCGTGCCGGGAGCTCCTCCGGGAGACCCCTTCGTCGACGGTCTCCCGTGCGAGCCCCCTCGTCAGCCCGTACCCCGGCAGCCTCGCCCGGGCCCAGATCCTCGGCGACGTGGCGTTCGTCCTCGTCAGCCAGGCGCCCGCCCCGACCGACGACATCGCGTTCTCGGTCGCCGACCGCATCGTCCGGGAGATCGGCCGCGAGGGCGGACCCCCGATCGTCCTGGTCGACGCCCACAACTCCTACATCGAAGGCCAGGGGGACATCTCGTACGGCACCCCGGAGGCGCAGAAGCTGCTCGTGGACGTGAGGGCCGCCGTCGCGGCCGCCCGGGCGGCCGCCCGGGACGGCCCGGTGGAGATCGGCGTCGCGGTGCGCGACGGGTACTCGATCGGGAAGGACGGCATCGGTCCGCAGGGGATGCGCGCCCTCGCGGTCCGGGCCGGCGGGACGACGTCCGGGTACGTCCTTATCGACGGGAACAACCTCGTCGTCGGCGAGCGCGCCCCGATCCTCGAGGAGCTCGGCCGCGCGGTCGACGCCGCGGAGGTGCTGACGACCGACAACCACGTCGTCCACGAGGTCGACGGCGGGATCAACCCGGTCGGGGAACGGTACCCGCGCGCGTCGCTCGTGCGGGACGCCCGCGCGGTCCTGGACGCGGCGGTCGCCGACCTCGCGCCGGCGCAGGTCCGGTTCGGCACGAAGGTCGTGCCCGACGTGCGGGTCCTCGGGCCCGGCTATACCGCACGGCTTTTGACCTCGCTCGGGGACACCCTCTCGATGTTCACCCACATGTTCGCGGCCTCGTTCCTCCTCCTGCTGACGAGCTCGCTCGTCGTCGCCCTCCTCCTCCGCTAGGGGGCCCGATGACGACCTCCGCTCCGCGCGGCGCGCGCGACGGGGTGGCCGCCGCCCTGGGCGACCCGCGGGCCCTCCCGCTCCTCCAGGAACTGGTCGCGATCGCCCCGACGAACCTCGAGGACATCGCCGGGCAGCGGTTCGAGAAGCCGAACTACCGCCGCGCGGCCGATGCGATCGTCCGCGCCGCCCGCTCCTTCGGCCTCTCCACCCGCGTCTACGACCCGCTCGTCGCCGGCGACGTTCCCGGGGAGTTCCACGGCCTGCCGCGCCCGAACGTCATCGTCGACCTCGACGTCGGCGCCCGCGAGACGGTGCTGGTCCTCGCCCACTTCGACGTCGTCCCGGTCCCCGCGGAGCAGCGGGCGCGCTGGAAGAGCCCGCCGCACACCCTCACGCTGCGGTCGGACGGCCGGCTGTACGGGCGGGGCTCCAACGACGACCTCGGCAGCGGCGTCGTCGCGTCGCTGGTCGCGCTCGGCCACCTGGCCGAGGCGAAGGGGCTCTCCCGGAACGTCCGCCTCCTCGCCTGCTGCGACGAGGAGACCGGCGGCGAGGGCGGGATCGAGGCGATCCGGGCCCACGACGCCCTCCTTCCGCCGGGCGATCCCGGCCGGTTCCTCACCGCCGACGTCGCCCTGATCCCCGACGGAAGCCCCGAGACGACCGCCGGCTCGAGCGGCGTCGCCTTCCTCGAAGCGTCGTTCGGCGGCCGCGTGCCGCTCTCCGAGGCGGTCGCCTACGGGGAGGCGCTCGTCGGCCTGCACGAGATGGCCCGCGCCTGGAGGTCGGTCTACCCTTCGCCCGACTGGCCGGACCGCGGGGCGCCGGACCCGGTGATCACCGGCCGGGCGTCCGTGACGAAGTTCGACCTCGGCGGCGTCGCCCCCGGCGAGGGGGTGCGGCTGGCCGGCGCCCACGCCGAGACCGACGCGGCGAACCAGGTCGCCCGGGCCGTGACGCTCCTGTTCGAGGGACCCCCCGCGGCGCTCGGCGGGCTGGCGGCCGCGCTCGCGCCGCTGGTCCCGCCCCCGTTCCGGCTCGAGGCGGCCGGGGCGACCGCGCTCGGGATCCCGCCGGGCGCGCTCGCGCTCCAGCTGATCGGGGAGGCGACGCACGGCGGCTACCCGCACCGCGGCCGCAACCCGGTGCCTCCGGCGCTCGCGCTGCTCCGGGTCGCCGGCGAGCGCGGCCTCGTCGACCCGCGCTCGACCGGCTCGGCGATGTTCACGGTCGACCTGCGGCTCCCGCCCGAGATGGAGCTCGCGGACGGCCTGCGCGAAGCGCTCGGGCAGGTCGAGCGATGGACGTCGGCGCACTCGCTCTCCGCCCGGATCGAGGCGCCGCCCGCCCGCTGCCGTTCCGGCTACTCCCTCCCCGTGGACCACCCCGTGGTGGCGAAGGTCGACCGGATCCTCCGGGCGACGCTCGGCGCGCACGGGATC
>Ga0181524_10001835_pt1 | contig 23344 bp, 18 predicted proteins | sample PEATcosm2014_Bin_34_FD_119761 | JGI IMG/M metagenome (GOLD analysis project Ga0181524, IMG submission 119761) | Peatland microbial communities from MTU Mesocosm Facility, Houghton, MI, USA - PEATcosm2014_Bin05_60_metaG | ecosystem: Environmental > Terrestrial > Soil > Wetlands > Peat | place... | reverse complement strand
GCCCTACATCACGCTGGTGGGCGGGACGACTCTGACAACAAGCGGACCCGGCGGGGCGCGGGTGTCGGAAACGGTTTGGAACTGGTATAACGGCGATGCCAGCGGAGGCGGGATCAGCACCCAATATCCAATTCCGCCCTGGCAGCAGGGCATTAGCATGACGGCCAATCAGGGGTCCTGGACAATGCGCAACACGCCGGACGTGGCCCTGACCGCGGACAATGTGTATGTCCGCGCCGATGGCTCCGACCAGGATGTCGGCGGCACCAGTTGCGCGGCTCCTCTGTGGGCCGGTGTTGCCGCGTTGATCAACCAACAGGCTGTCTCGTATGGCCAGCCGACGATCGGCTTTGCCAACCCGGCCCTTTATGCCATCGGCAAGTCGGCACTCCACGCCAGTTGCTTTAACGACATCACCAACGGGGACGATACCTGGCCGGAGAGCCCCAGTAAATACCATGCCGCCAAAGGCTACGATCTTTGCACCGGCTGGGGCACGCCGGCCGGCGCAGCCATGATCAATGCGCTGGCGGGTCTTGCCGGACCGGTGTTTGTTGACTTCAACTTCTTCAGCTTCATCGAGATTGGAACTTACGATCTTCCTTTCAGCACCTTGGCCGAGGGAATCAATGCCGTCAGCACGGGAGGAACCATTTTCATCAAGACCGCCGGCTCCAGTTCTGAGAAGATGACCATATCCAAGCCGATGACCATCACCGCCAGCGACGGGGCGGCCACGATTGGCCATTGAGGAAATCCGGGGAGCTTTGCCTACAGCCCGGCGGCAGGCGCCGTACTGGATTCAGGCACGGCCACCCTCGGGGCGGTGTTCACCCCTAACGATGCGGTGGATTACACCACCGCGACCGCCAGTGTGAGCCTCGTCAGGGTCAGAACTTATTGGAGAACCGGGGCAAATCGAGCTTGCCCTGGGCGTCGACGGCGCGAAAGGTGAGCAGGAGGAAATTGAGGTCGTATTGGGCTTTCTTAAATGCGTCGGGGGTGCAAACGAGGCTGAACTCGAGGGTCCCGGCCCTGGCGGGGATGAAGGCGACGCGCTGGTCGCGTTGGAGACCGCCGGAGGCGCTCCACGCGGCATCGAAGGCGGGTCCGGCGCGGTTGGCGGCGCTCAGAGTGAACTCCTGGAGAATCTTGGCGCCAGGATGCTGCTGGAGCAGGGCTTCGCGGCAAACCGCCGCCCGGGGTTCCTGACCGGCAGGAGCCCCCGTGGCGGCGATGCGGAAGGTCAGCACGGAATGGTAATCGGCACTGATGAACGAGACCAAATCCGGGTTTGAAGGCTCCAGGCGGAATCCTTCCGGCACGCTGAAGGCAAACCGGTTGGTGCCGGCGGTCACGAATGCCCGGCACGCCGGCAAAGAGTCCAGCTCATTGTCCGTCCTGACCTCGGCCTGAAGAAGGAGGGGCGTGGGCGGGGAGTTGGCTGCCGGGTCTGCGGCGCCAGCCCAAAAGACCCCCGCGTCAAGCAGGGCCAGCAACAGGGCGCATCCCGACACTGACCGCCATCCGGACAGGGTGGGTTTCGCGTGGGACCGGGGGCGCCCGCCAGACCCCGGGTCATAAGTAGAGCCTGCCACAAAAGCCCGGCGAGCTGAAGACCCTGTCGTGAGCTTTGCCGCGACCTTTGTCGAGTTGGGCATTCTTCGACAAAGTTGGCGACGAAGGGAGTGACAAAAGTCTGGAACGCGCATACGGATACCTTTGAACTGCGGTCTATGATCCGACATAATAGTTGGTGGTGCCGGGAGGAGGAATGGTCCAAGCTTCGCGATAGAGGTAATAGACCATCGGCGTGCCGGGGGGCAGCCGATTCTGGTTAAGGAAATTCTGGTCGAAATTGAAATTGCGAGTTGGGGCGTAGTAATAGGTGCCGGGGACCTGCCAGGGGCCGGTGGCGACGACGCTGTTATAGAGGTTGACCATGGAAGTGTTGATGGTCAGGGTCACGGAGCCGCCGTTGCCCCAGTCCTCGAGCAGGCGCGGCAGGTTGACCACTCCCCCGCTGAATGGGGAGTTGCCGCTCGAGCCGGCCGTATAGACCACCCCGGTCAGGAGGGCCGCATTGATCGTGGTGCTGGTGGCGACGCGGACTCCGCTCCCGAAGGTTTGGCCGCTTGCGGAGTCCTTCCAACTGGGCGAGAGGATGGTCAGGGCGTCGCTGACGAGCGACGCGGGCACGGTGGCGGAGGTGTTGGTGGTGTTAAGGTAGGCCGAGTTGGTGCAGTTGTAATTGCCCCAGACGTAGAGCGGGTTCGGGGTCGCGACCGTGAAGCCGGTCGGAGCCCCGTTAGGGCTTGGCGCAGGAGGAAGCACGGTGCCGTTGGTGAGGCGGACGGCGGCAAGTTCAGCGCCGGTCACGGTGCGGTTGTCGGCGACGTAGAGGATGTTGAAAGGCTCGGTGTTAGGGTGCTTGGCTATGATCGAGGAATTGGTGCCGACCCAGGTGTTCAGTTTGCCCATATCGATCTGGGAGGTCATGACGGTTTTGCCTTCGCGCTGGTCGGTAAAGGAGTTGGTGACCGAGAGGAAAGGGAAATTGGTGGTGAGGCTCAAGCTGTTGGTGCCGTAGTTGGTCACGACGAGGGTGATTGGGGAGGGGTCGGTCGAGGAGTTTTTGACGATCGCCGTTACGGTGGTGTTGCTGACCAGCAGGTCCATTCCCGCCAAATTGTAGTAGCGCAACTGGCCCATGGCGGAGGTGGGGCTTTCGCCCGCCGGGGGCATGTCAATGACTTGTCGCACGGCGTCAGGGGTGTTGTTGGTGCCGATGGGCAGGGTGAGCACAGGGTAGTTTGTGGCGTACCCCCCATAGATATTGGTCGCAAAAGTAATCGTGCCGGTATATTGGCTGAGCGTATGGCCGCCCCAGTTGGTCGTGGTCATGATGCCGCTGCCCGACACGAAGGCTGTGAAGGTCAGCGGGGAACTGGAGCCGAGGAAAATGCTGCTGTTGGCGTGAGTCGAGCCGCGGACAGTCAGGGGCGCCGCCCAGGTGAACTCGAGCAGGCTGTTGTAGAAGATGGCAAACTGGAACATCGGCACGACGTTGGATTCCAAATCCTGCTGCAATGCGTTGGTGATCAAGTAGCTTGCGTTGGGCTGCCTGACGTTCGAGAGGACCCGATAGACGGTGCTCCACCCCTGAAGGCCCGCGTAAGGCCCGGACAGGAGGGTGTAAGTCGTGTTGGAAATGCACTGGACATAAGTGGCGTTGACATTGCCCTGGCAGTCGGAAAACTGGAAGTTGCCCCAGTAGGGGTCTTCGGCGGTGGTCGGCACCAGTGCCCGGTAGATGGAGAGGTTGTTGCTGATCGCGATGCCGTTGGCATAGTCGTTTCTCATGCGGGCAACGACTTTCTCGACGGCGGCCTCGGCGGCATAGAGTCCGGTAGTATACTGTTGGTTGCGTTTGTTGCTCATCGCGACGCTCGAGGTTCGGAGCATCGTTGTGCCCATCACCAGGAGCAGGGCGGCGGCAGCGGCCATCACCATCAGCAGGGCGTAGCCGGCCGAAGAACGACGGGGTGCGAGTCTGGTCTTCACGGGCAATCAGAGGTTGTGGGAGGCCACACGGAACTCCATCTTGTAATCATCGTAGTAATAGCCCGCCCCAACCTTGGTGAGCGGGTACTGGTATTGGCAGAACTCGAGCGTCACATGAATCACGTATTTGTAGCGCAAAGTGCTCAGGATGTTGCCCAGGTAATCTTCAGCAATAAACATGTTCGTGTAGAAATTATTGGTCAGGTTTTGGGCGATAATGGTGTACGAGGACATGCCATTTGTCATGCGGCAGAGCATGAAATTGGTCAGCGTGGACGTTTCGTTGGTAATGAAATAGTAGCGGACGAAGAAGTTGGTATTCTGGGTCGAGCTGAGTTGCAGCGCGTTGCCTTCCTGGGGAACGCTGTTTCCGACCGGGGTGAAATTGGTCTGATTGCCGGTGCCCACTGCCCAGGTCCACGCGGTGCGGATGTCATTGACCAGATCGTCGAAGCTCATGCGCGACATTTCGCTGGCGCCGAGTTGGCTCGTGGTCATCTGGTCGTATTTCATGATGAACATCTGCATATAGACCATCCCCAAAACGACGAAGGAAAAAATGCCCATCGCCACCAGCATCTCGGCCAGGGTCATGGCCTCGCTCCGCCGCCTTCTGGCCCGGCCCGGAGTTCCGGCATGGGGTGCAAAGTAATTCACGGTTCAGTAGTCCTCCGAGTAGTAGCAGGCCGCGGTGTTGCTGAAGTACTGGACATTGCCGTTCCGCTTCAGCGGCCAAACGGTATCCACCCGCACCATGTAAACGGTCACCAGCGGATTCACCGAGTTGGTCACCAGCTTGATGCCGACGTAGTTGGTGGCCCACACGTAATTAGTGCCTGGAATCGGGAGATCGAGGGTGGCCGCACTGGTAGCCGTGCCGCTGGGCGCGATATTGGTCAGCTCGCAGACCGGGCCATTGGGGTCCATCGCCGCCGCTCGAGCCTGTTCGAGCTGTTGAATGGCCAGACCCTGCGCCGCCAGCGCGTAGCCAGTCCACTGCGCGCGTTCGCATGACTGGTTGTAACACAGAATCATGCTGCCCATCAGCAAAGCCAGCACCGCCAGCGCGATCACCACTTCAACCAGGGTAAAGCCCCGGGCGGAGCCCTTGCCTGGACCGATGGTTGCTCGAATTGACAGACACATGGCGGCCTTTCTATCACGACCGCCTCTGCATCCTTACTCATTGGTTGGACCGGCGGCCGGACGCTTCCTGGTTAGCATTTTCATTGCCACCAAAGCCGCTTTGCGCCCTCTGCTCAGCAAACAGCGGCCGGCAACGGAGGCAGCGCGTGATTGCCTGGCTGATCGGGCCGCCCTTCGTGTCCTGAATCAAGGCAAACCCGTCCCAACTTCGGCCAGCCTCAGCCTGGATTCCGAATCGGGAGAAACCCGGCTATACAGCCTCGGGAGCCGTTGCCGCGCTGAGGCTATGGGACCTTCGGGCTAACTCCTGGCCGCGTCGTAATACTTGGCGGCCTCGGGCCAGTTGGCCACGCTCCAGAAGGCCTTGAGATAGTCGCCACGGCGGTTCTGGTATTTCAGGTAGTAGGCGTGCTCCCAGACGTCGCAGCCGAGAATGGGTTTGCCCTCGACCCCGACGATGGCTTTGCCCATGAGCGGATTGTCCTGGTTGGCCGTCGAGACGATTTCGAGCCTGCCCTGGTTGAGGACCAGCCAGACCCAGCCGCTGCCAAAGCGACCGAGACCGGCGGTTTCGAATTTCTCCTTGAAGCTCTCGAAGCTGCCAAACGCCGTCCTGATGTCGTCTCCCAGCTTGCCGGCGGGCGCCCCGCCGGCCTTGGGCGCAAGAAGTTTCCAAAACATCGAGTGGTTGGCGTGGCCGCCGCCGTTGTTCCGGACCGTCGTCCGGATGTCCGCCGGCACCGCGTCAAGGTTCATGATCAAATCCTCGATGCTCTTCTTCTCGAGGTCTGCCTTGCCGGCAATCGCCTTGTTGAGGTTCGCCACGTAAGCGGCGTGATGCTTGTCGTGGTGTATCTCCATGGTCAACGCATCGATGTACGGCTCGAGTGCGTTTTTGGGGTATGGAAGTGGAGGTAGTTCGTATGCCATAATTTTTTCCAGTCAGTTGTCTCTTCCGCAATTTGGTTGTTTCCTGTGTAATGCTGGCCGCTAATCCAAACGATACAAGATAGCACGTCTGTACCAGAGTCAAGGGAGGCGGATTCTGAATTGTGACGGGTCAGTGATGGCAGGGCCGGGGGTTCTTCAACCACCGATGGACACAGATGGACACGGATTTTGGCGTTATCTGTGTTTATCCGTGTCCATCCGTGGTTGAAACCCCGCCGCCACTGAGGCCTTACTCTGAATTCAGGCGCTCAGTTCGACGAAATTGCGGAGCAGTTGCAGGCCCACGTTTTGGCTTTTCTCGGGGTGAAACTGCGTGGCGAAGACGTTATCACGCCAGACCGAGGAGGCAAAAGTCTCCCCGTAAGTAGTGCGCGTCGCGATGATCGACGGGTCGGCCGGTTTGGGGAAGAAGCTGTGGACAAAATAGACGTAGCTGCCGTCGGTGATGCCCCGGAACAAGGGACAATCGGGGCGGGCGAGGTCGACTTGGTTCCACCCGATTTGGGGGACTTTCAATCCGTTGGCCCCCGAGAAGCGGACAACCTTGCCTCGAAAGAGGCCCAGACCGGCGGCGCAACTGTTGAACTCCTCGCTTTTGTCGAAGAGCGCCTGGTAACCGACGCAGATGCCCAAAAACGGGCGGCCGGACCGGATGAACTGGCGGGTCGCCTCCAGCAGGGCCTGCTGCTCCAGGGCCCGAATGCAGTCGTCAAAGGCGCCGACTCCCGGCAATACGGCCGCTCCGGCGTCGGCCATGGCTTCGGGCCGTTGCACAACACGCACCTCCGCGCCGACCTTGAGCAGCGCCTTCTGCACGCTGCGCAGATTGCCGGAGCCGTAGTCAAGCAAAGCAATCACGGATGCCAGAATAAGGTCCACAGGCGGGCAAGGCAAGGGGAGGGCCAAGGAAATCTGAATCTCTCGAAATAGGTTTGAGGCCGGTAGTTTCCCGGAGAGACATCCCGACAATATAAGTCTTCCTCACCGCTGCACTCGGGGGCTGGCGCCTTTGACCAGGGCCTCGACTTCCTTGAGCGAGGCCATGGAGGTATCTCCCGGGGTTGTCATCGCCAAGGCCCCATGCGCGGCCCCGTAGTCCACAGCTTTCTGCGGGTCGTCGAACTTCAGGAGACCGTAGATCAAGCCGCTGGCGAAGCTGTCACCCCCGCCCACGCGGTCAAAGACCTCCAAATCAGGACGAGAGTGGGCCTCGTAGAATTTGCCGCCCGCCCAGCAGATCGCGCCCCAATCATTGCGTGTTGCCGACTTCACGGCGCGCAGCGTTGTGGCCACGACTTTAAAATTCGGATAGGCAGCCACCGCTTGTCCAATCATCTCCTTGAAATCCGCGGCCTCGAGCCTCGAGAGGGATTCATCAACCCCTTTGACCTCCAGGCCCAGGCAGGCGGTGAAATCCTCCTCGTTGCCGATCATCACGTCCACGTGCCGGGCAATCTCACAGTTGACCTCTTGCGCGCGTTGCCGCCCGCCGATGCTTTTCCAGAGCGAGGGGCGATAGTTCAGGTCGTACGAAACGATCGCGCCGTGTTTTCTGGCGGCGTGGATGGCTTCAAGGACCAGCCCGGGGGTGGTGTCGCTCAGGGCGGCAAAGATGCCGCCCGTGTGCAGCCAACGCGCGCCCGCGCGTCCAAAGATCCGGTCCCAGTCGAAATCACCCTCCTTGAGCTGGCTGGCGGCCGTGTGGCCCCGGTCGGCAGTCCCTGCCGCCCCGCGCACCCCGAAGCCCCGTTCCGTGAAATTCAACCCGTTGCGCGTCGTCCGGCCCACCCCATCGAACGGGACCCACTTCACGAATTCCGTGTCCACTCCGCCTTGCAGAATGAAATCCTCGAGCAACCGTCCGACGTCATTGTCTGCAAAGGCCGTGCATACCGCCGTCCGCAATCCGAAACAGCGCCGAAGCCCTCGCGCCACGTTGTACTCCCCGCCCCCCTCCCAAACCTTGAACTCCCGGGCCGTTCGCACGCGCCCCTCGCCCGGGTCCAGCCGCAACATAATTTCACCCAGTGCGACCAAGTCGTACTTGCAGGCGCCGCCATCCTTGACTTCCAGGATGCTCATTGGCAACTTATATCGGACCCGGGGCCGTTAAGGCAAGCGGCATGATTCCGACACTGAAACGTTGCAGGATTGTCAATCCAGGCTTGGCAGCGGAGGGGTTCTTATTAGAATCTCCCGATATGAAAAAATCTCTCGGTGCGAAGACCCTTCTGTACCCGGCGCCAGTCCTGGTGGTGGGCACGTACGACAAAGCGGGCAAAGCCAACATGATGACCGCCTCTTGGGGCGGTATTTGCTGCTCGCAACCGCCCTGCGTAGCTGTGTCCTTGCGCCAGGCGACCTACTCTTACCTCAGCCTCATGGAGCGGAAGGTCTTCACGATCAGCATCCCCTCGGAGGACTATGTCAAAGAGGCCGACTACTTCGGCTTGGTTTCCGGCCGCACGACCGACAAGCTCGAGGCGACGAAGCTGACGGCGGTGCGCAGCAAGCTAGTGGAAGCCCCTTACATCAAGGAGTTCCCGCTGGTGCTCGAGTGCAAGGTCGTTGATATTGCGGAGATCGGGATGCACACGCAGTTCGTGGGCGAGGTGCTGGATGCCAAAGCCGAAGAGACCGTGCTCGGCAGGGACGGCGCCATTGACATCAAGAGGCTCAGGCCGCTGGTGTTCACGCCGGACACGCAGGAGTATTATGCAATAGGCGGGTTCATCGCCAAGGTCTTCTCCGCCGGCAAGGGCATCTGAGGAGTCCTCACTCCGCTTCCGGCTCCTGGGCCTGGGCCGGGTGCATGCCAAATTGGACGAGCTTGGCCTTCATCGTGACGCGGGAGATGCCGAGCCAGCGGGCGGCTTTGGCCTGGTTGCCGTGGGCCTGGGCGATGGCGCGGGAAAAGACCTCGCGTTCTGCGAATTCGAGGATACGGGCGTGGGCGCCGGCAATCTCACCACGCCGCGCTGCCGCCAGCAGGTCTTCGACCACGTCACCAAAGGCGCGCGCCGGGGAGCAGATGGGCACTCTGCTCTTGTTGAGCGCGGTGCGGACGTGGTCGAGGTTGATGGTGTAGCTTTGGGCCAGGAGCAGGGCCTTGCGCACCACGTTTTCCAACTCGCGGACGTTGCCGGGCCATTGTTGCGCCTGGAGAAAGGTCATCGCTTCGGGATGGATGGAAGGGGTGGCGTTGCCCAGTTCCGGGCCGTGCTTTTGCAGGAAATAGTTGACCAGATCCGGCAAGTCTTCCCGCCGCTGGCGCAACGGCGGCAGCGTGATGACCACCACGCTGAGGCGGTAATATAGGTCTTCGCGGAATCCTTTCTCCCGGATGGCCTCTTCCAAGTCGCGGTTGGTGGCAGCCACCACGCGCACGTCCACGGCGATCGTTTCCTTGCCCCCGAGCCGCTCCAGGCGTTTTTCCTGCAGCACGCGCATGAGCTTGACCTGGGTCCCCAAGGTCATATCGCCGATCTCATCCAGGAAAATCGTGCCCTGGTTGGCTTGCTCGAAGCGCCCTACCCGCCGCTGCGTCGCTCCGGTGAAGGCGCCGCGTTCATTGCCGAAGAGTTCACTTTCAAGCAAGGTCTCCGGGATAGCGGCGCAATTGATGGCGACAAACGGGGCGTTGGCGCGATCACTGTGCTGGTAAATGGCGCGGGCAATCAATTCCTTGCCCGTCCCGGTCTCGCCCCGGATGAGGACGTTAACGGGCTTGGTCGCCACTCGTCCGATTTCTTTGTAGATGGACTGCATAGCGGCGCTCTGGCCTACCAGGGCGTCCCGCGCCGAGCCGCCCTGGCCCAGGGCGACCGGCTCGGACATCAGCCGATTGCTCTCGGCGGCCTTGTCCACAAGCTCCAGGAGGTCCGGCACCTGGAAAGGCTTGAGCACGTAATCGTAGGCGCCGAATTTCGTTGCCTCGATGGCGGTCTGGGTGGTGCCGTAGGCGGTGATAAGGATGATGGGCAGACGCGGCTGGCTGGCGTGCAGTTGACGCACCAGCGCCAGTCCGTCCAGTCCGGGCAATCTCAGGTCGGTGATGACCACATTGAACGGCTCGGCCCCGGCCCGCGCCAGACCCTCGTCGCCGCGTTGTTCAAGGGCCACGACGTATCCTTCGTCGGTCAGAACGTGGCGCAGGGTGTCCCGGATGCCCGGGTCATCTTCGATCAACAGGATTTTGGCGGCCCCGCTCATCTGTCAGTCCGTGGAAACACAATACCAAAGGTCGAGCCGCGGTTCACCTGGGTTTGGTACTGCAAGACCCCGCCGTTCATCTGCACGACGCGGGCGGCGATGGAGAGTCCCAGGCCCGTGCCGCCGGCCTTGGTGGTAAAAAACGGGTCGAAGAGCCGTTTTTCCACTTCGGGGGGAATGCCCTTGCCGGTATCGGCGACCTCGAGCACGGCCACCGCCGTGTCCTTCTCGGCGAGTCGCTTGCGGTCGGGGCGCGCCCGCAGCACGATTCTGCCGCCGGAGCCGATGCTGTCAGCGGCATTTTGCACCAGGTTGATGAGCACTTGCTGGAGTTGGGCCGGGTCGGCGTGAATCTGCATTGGCGCCAATTCCTCGCTCTCCAGTTGGATGTCCGTCTTGGCCAACTCCGGTCCCAGGAGCGCCTGCACCTCCGCCAGCGGCTGGCCGGCCCGGATGGTGGCCGGCTGCGGTTCGGCCGGGCGGGCAAATTGGAGGAATTCGTTCACGATCCGGTCCAACCGGGAGACCTCCCGCTCAAGGACCTGCGCCTCATCCAGGGCCGGCGAATCCGAAGGGAGTTTTCCTCGCTGGACGAATAAAGCGGTCTTGATCGCAGTGAGCGGATTGCGAATTTCGTGGGCCACCCCGGCGGCGAGCACGCCCAGTGCCACAAGCTTTTCGTTGCGCTCGGCCTCCGCCTGGCTTTCCACCAGCTTGATGCGCAACGGAGCAATGAGGTCGCGGTAGCTCACGCCGGCCAGCGCGGCGCCGAAGGCAAAGAGCAGGGCCACCAGCCCCAGCACCAGGAACCGCAGCCGCCTCAGAGTCTGAGTCGCGCGCGCCAGCACCTGGTTGCGCGATTCAAAATGCGCCCGGGCAAAATCCTGGCCCAAGTCCCAGAGATGGCGGGACTTGTCGAGAAACCCATCGTATTCCGCCAGGGAAGCCGCGGTCCCATGTGAGGCCTCCCTCTGCGCGTGGAGCTCCTGTGCCTTGAGCAGAAAGATGTCGCAGGCCGAACGCATCTGCTTCAGGGTTTCCAACTCGCGGTCCGTGGTTGTCTTGGGGGTCTGGCGTCCGATCCACGCCTTGAGTTCCTCGCAGGCCTGAAGGAACTCGGTCCACGCCGTCGGGTCGTTGGCGCTGGCATAGTGCCGCATCCGGTCATTGGCGTAGCGGAGCGTGTCCTTGAAGTGGTCGGCGATCTGGAAGCTTTCCAGGTCCGCCTGGCCCAGGCGCGTCCGCACGTCCTCCGCCCGCTTCTCCGAATCCAAAGTCACCAGTACAATCAGCGCGCCCATCAGCCCGACCGCCAGGCCCAGCGCCATCAACCGCAATCGGACCGCGGCGTTTATCATCGGCAAGTGAATGGAGACGGCAAATTCATATTGCGGTACTCCACGTGCCGCAAGAGTACTGCAAGACACGACACAAGTCACGACACAAATCGACTTGAACGAAAGCAAAGACTCTTTGCGCTCATGCATAATTGTTATGCAGCGCACGCCCCTGTCGCCTCCGGCCGACGCCGGGAATCCATCGGGCCGCCCGCAGAGAAAATGGGTGTCCTTCAAGGGAATCTCCCTGTTTTTGAGCACTGTTCCCAAGGCGAAGCGGGCGGGCGCGTTCCATTCCAGCCTCGGTTGGCATACATCCCGCTAGGAGAAGGGACCCTGGGTGTCGAAAGGGCGCATACGGATAATGCCCCCGGAGCGCCGGCTTTAGCCGGCTTCGCGCGCGCCTGGATCCCTGTCGTGCTCCTCTTGGACATTGGACGCCTAAAGCCGGCGCTCCGGTCCTTCGGGACTGTCTGCGGGGACAGTGTGTCGGCATGCGCCGGTTGCGGAAAGACCGGCGGGACCGGGCTTGCGCCGGTCCCGAGACGGGTCCATCATGGAGAAGGGCGTGGGGGGAAATGGCTGGCGCGTTCCGGTCTCACCTGTGGGTCGGGATCGGATTGAGCAGATGTAAATGAGACCGGATTTTTTTATTGTTGGCGCTCCCAAGTGCGGCACTACCGCCATGGCTGACTACCTGGCTGCGCATCCCGACGTCTACATGGCCCGAAAGGAGATGCATTTCTTCGGCCTGGATTTGCGCTTCGGCCCCCAGTTTTTTCGTCGGGATTTGACCGCCTACCTCGCCGAATTCGACGCCTGGAACGGCCAGCGCCGCGTCGGCGAAGCCTCCGTCTGGTACCTCTTTTCGACGCAGGCCGCCGCCGAGATAAAGGCATTCACCCCGGATGCCCGCATCATCGTCATGCTGCGCGAACCGGTCGAGATGCTGCACTCGCTCTATTACTACTTTCTCTTCGACGGCAACGAACCGCTGCCGACGTTCGAGGACGCCTTGGCTGCCGAAGCTGACCGCGCGTGCGGGCGGCGGCTCTGCCGCCAAACCTATTTCGCACAGGGCCTCGCCTATCGCCAAGTCGTCCGTTACACCGAGCAGGTCCGGCGCTACTTCGAGACCTTCGGCCGAGAACGGGTCCACGTCATCATTTACGATGATTTTGCCGCCGACGTCTTCGCCGCTTATCGCCAAACGCTCGATTTTCTGGGCCTGGAGTCCAAAGGCTGCGACCCCGGCTTCGGAGTCGTTAATCCGGCCAAGAGAGTCAAGAGCCCGGCCTTGCGCGCGGTGATGGGCGAGATGCGCTCGGCGGCGCTGGCGTTGCGTCCCTGGATGCCGCGCCCTGTCTTTGCCGCCTTGCAGCAAATCGAGGTGCGGCTGCGGCGGTCCAATGCCTCTGTCGAGCGTCGTCCCGCGCTGGCCCCCGAACTGCGGGCGCAACTCAAGCGTGAATTTGCCCCGGAAGTGGAGCGCCTCAGTGAGTTGCTCGGGCGTGACCTGACCCATTGGAGCCGGGACCGGGCGTCTTTGCCTGAACACAGCGGCCTCCCCGTGTGGCTGCCCACGACTCCGACAGAGCAGCCGCTCTCCGGCGAGAGCACTCGAGCGCAGTCCGGAAGCGTTCAGACGCAGGTGTCGGGGGGCGAGGGGCGAGGGGCGAGTGCCGAGTGTCGAGGAGCGAGTGTCGAGGAGCGAGTGTCGAGGGAAGGAAGTGCCGCCCCTGGCCCATTGGCCCTCGACACTCCACCCCCGACGCCCGCCCCTGGCCCATCGGCCCTCGACCCGGTGTTGAGCGTCATCATTGTTAATTATAATGGCGCGCCCTGGCTGCAACGCTGCCTGGATTCGCTCCACCGCCAAACGCTCTTCGACCGGATCGAGATCATCGTGGCCGATAACGCCTCGCCGGACGGTTCCGAGAGGCTGGCGGCCGGACTGATGGGCGGCTGGCCCAATGGCCGCACCCCCAGCATGGGGCCAACCTGGGTTACTCCGGAGGCAACAACCGGGCGGCGCTCCAGGCGCGCGGACGATACCTGTTCTTTCTCAACAGCGACACCTGGCTGGAGCCGCAGTGCCTCGAGCGGTTGGTGCAGGAGATGGACGCAGGCGGCGCTGCCGCTGCCGCGCCGCTCATCATGGAGTATCTGAACGGTGCCATCCAATCTGTCAGCAGCCGCGGATTTGATATCTTTGGCCTGCTCTCCAGCGGCGGCGGCCGGCTGGAACGCCGGGAAATCTTCGCTGCCGAGGGCTGTTCTCTGCTCATCGAGCGGGAGTGGTTTCGAAAGCTGGGCGGATTCGACGACCGGTTCTTCATGTATGCGGACGAGTATGACCTTTGCTGGCGCTTGTGGGCGGCCGGGGGAAGGGTCATCCTGGCGCCTTCAGCCCGGGTACACCACCGCGGCGCGGTGGCGGTCAATCCGCGCGGCGGCGAGCGGGTGATCGAGGCGCGCACCTCGGACACCAAGCGTTATTACGCAAACCGGAACAACCTGGTGGTTTTGCTCAAGAACAGCCAGCACTTGCTGCTGCTCCTGGTGCCGCTGCAACTGCTGATGCTGGTGGCCGAAGCGGCGTTCATGTGGGCCTGGACGGGACGCTGGTCGCACATACGGCGCGCCTACGCAGATGCGCTGGCCGATTGCTGGCGCTTGCGCCCCCACATTCTCGCCGAGCGCCGCCGCCTGCGGGGCATGCGGCGCCATGGCGACTTCTGGATGCTCCGCTTCCTGCGCGGCCGATTGAATCGCTGGCGGGAACTCAGGCGGTTCCGGCGCTTCGGCATGCCCAAGGTAGATCCGAAATGAACTCCAAATCGCTTTCCTCACGAGTTGCCGGCTCGGGTCCGGTGCTGATGTTCCTGTTGCTCGCGGCGGTAATGGTGCCGCTGCTGGGAGAGGGTTGCCTGCCGGGGCGCACTTTCTTCTCTAACGACGGGCCGCTGGGCCGGAGAATGTCGGCCTGCCACCAGCTGCCGGAGCGATTTGCAGGCTGCTGGGAGGATTTGAATTCCATCGGCTATCGCGATCTGGCAGCCGTCCCGAGTCTGAGCTATGGCTTCTTGTGGCTGCTGGGGCCGTTCTGGTTTTCGAGGCTCTACATGCCGCTGTCGTTGCTGCTCCTGGGCATGTCGGCCTGGTTCTGCTTCCGTCGGTTCGGCCTGGCCCAGCCGGCGTGTGTCCTTGGAGCATTGGCGGCGACGTTGAATTCGGCCTTCTTCTCGGCCGCCTGTTGGGGTTCGGCCGCGCACGCCATCACCGTGGGATTGTGTTTTCTGGCCCTGGCGATGCTGGCGGGCTCTTCCTCAAAGCAACGCTGGGTGCGGGCCGTGCTGGGGGGCCTGGCTTTAGGGATGGCCGTAATCGAAGGGGCTGACATCGGGGCGATGTTCAGTGTGTTTGTGGCTGGATTTGTTGTCTGGCAGGCTTGCGTGGCCGAAGGTCCGCGCGCGAAGAACGTTGTCCTGGGTGTGCTGTCCGTTGGGGTGGCCGCCCTGTGTGCCGCCGCGTTGGCCGCAGAAGCCATCTCTGAATTGTACGTGACCGATGTGGTGGGCGTCGTGGCGGCCGCGGAGCGCAGTAGCCGGACCAAAGAGGGGCACTGGGACTGGGCGACACAATGGAGCCTGCCAAAGAAAGAGACCCTCGGCCTGGTCGTCCCCGGGCTCTTTGGTTACAAGGTCGACGCTCAGCAAGGAGCGGCCTACTGGGGCGCTACCGGCCAGGATGCCGCCTGGGAACGCTATCTTTCCAAGCCTGTCGGCGAGCGAGTCGGCCCGCCGCCCAGCGGCTTCCTGCGGTTTGTCGGCGGCGGCAATTACGTCGGGGTTCCTGTCGCGCTCCTGGCAGTGTGGGGGGCGGCGCAGTGCCTTCGTCGGAAGAAATCGGCTTTCGAGGCCAGCCAGCGCCGGCTGCTTTGGTTCTGGCTGGGGGCGGCGGTCATCTCGCTGCTATTGGCCTTCGGCCGCCACGCCCCATTTTACCGATGGTTGTATGCGCTGCCTCACATGTCGGACTTTCGCAACCCGGTGAAGTTCATTCATGTTTTCAGCTTTTCCGTAATCGTGCTCTTTGCCTTTGGGGTGGAGAGTCTATGGAGGAAGCAATTGCGGCCGCCGGGGCTGTTGCCCTCGTATCGTTGGCCGGGTTTCAAGAATTGGTGGAAGAACATGGCCGGCCTCGAAAGGCGCTGGCCGCAAGCGTGCCTGGTCATTTTGGTCCTGAGTTTGGTGGCGTGGAAGGTCTATGACAACAGGCGGCTGGACCTCGAACAGTACTTGCGTTCGGTCGAGTTTGACAGAGAAAGCCCCCAGGCGATTGCTGATTTCAGCATCCGCCAGGTCGGTTGGTTTGTGCTCTTCTTCACCCTGGCGTCGAGCCTGATGGCCTTGATCCTCAGCGGCGTGTTCACGGGGAAGCAGGCCGTTTTGGGCGCGGTCTTGCTGGGCGTGGTGTTGGTGGCCGACCTCGGACGAGCCGACCTGCCGTGGGTCACCGTTTGGAATTATGCGCAAAAATACGCCAGCAATCCCATCGTGGATCGGCTGCGCGAAAAGCCATACGAACATCGGGTGGCCGATATGCCTCGGGAGTTTCTCGAGCCGGAGTTCCAGCGGGCCTTTGGCACGAGCAATCCGACCGCTCGGACGGACTACCTCCTCTACCAGGTTTACAGCCGGGAGTGGGCGCAGCACTTGTTCTCTTACTACGACATCCAGTCGCTCGACATTGTGCAGTTGCCGCGCAAGCCCAAGGACCTGAGCGCATTCGAGAGAGTCCTCACGCCAGGCACCAATGCGGCCGATTCGCGTCTTACGGTCCGCCGGTGGCAGCTCACCAACACCCGCTACGTCGTGGGCACAATGCACTTCCTTGATTACTTCAACCAGCAACTCGACCCGGAGAAGCAGCGCCTCCGCATCGTCGAGCGGTTCAAACTGGGTCCCAAGCCGGGCTTCGCAGGCTCCGGTGCGGGCGTGACGACGGCAGACGTAACGGCCACGCTTGCGCCCAACGGGCCTTATGCCCTCTTCGAGTTCACCGGCGCGCTCCCGCGCACCCGGCTCTACAGCCGTTGGCAGGTCATTCCCAACGACAAGGCGGCGACCAACGAGATCGCGAGCGCGTCGTTCGACCCGGAACAATACGTGATGGTGTCGGAGGACTTGCCCGCCGCCCCGCCCGCGGACGGCAGCCAGGATGCCGGCACCGTGGAGTTTGCCAGCTATGCCCCCACGAAAATCGTGCTCCAGGCCAATGCCGCCATGCCGTCGGTATTGTTGCTCAATGACCGCTTCGACCCGGGGTGGAACGTGCGAGTGGACGGCAAACCGGCGAAACTGCTCCGCTGCAACTACATCATGCGCGGGGTTTATCTCACGACCTGACGCCACCGCGTCGAATTCCGCTTTCGGCCGCCGATTCGGATGGTTTACGTCAGCCTGGCTGCCCTGGGCGCCGGGCTTTTGCTCATCGGTTTTGTCGCCGTGTCGGGCTTCCGAAACTGGGCAGGCCAGCCACCTGAGGCGGCGGGGTCTGGTCCTCAGGCGCCCCGCAAGCAGGGCAACCGCAAAGAGGGCAACCGCAAGAACCGGCGCGACACCTCCTCCGTTGCAGGCTCCGGTTCGGGTCAAAAGTCATGAGAAGCCGTGCCGGGCTGATCCTCACCCTGCTGCGAGAGGGGCGCGACCCGGCCCAGCTCACACTCAAACTGGCCCTCCGCGAGGTGCTCCGGGGCTGCGAAAGCGTCCTGGACGTGGGCTGCGGGGCCTCGCTGACCATGCGCCAACTGGGGGTCGCCCACACGACCGGCATCGAAGGTTACGAGCCGGCCTTCGATCAAGCCAAGCTTCGCCGCACCCACGACCAGTTGGTCCTGGGCGACGTGTGCAACCTCGCCGCCTATTTCCAAGCGCGGCAGTTCGATGCCTGCGTGGCCCTCGACGTAATCGAGCACCAGACCAAGGCGGACGGGCTGAGGCTGATGGAACAAATGGAGCTCATCGCTGCCCGGCGCGTGGTTTTCTTCACTCCCAACGGCTTCCTGCCGCAAGGACACAGGACCCCCGATGACCGGCTGGCTCACCTCTCCGGCTGGGAGCCGGCGGAGATGGAGCGGTGCGGCTACCGGGTCATTGGCTTCCTTGGGCCGAAGAAGTTGCGGGGTCAACGGCATGTTCTTAACCGGCGCCCTGCCCTCTTCTGGGGAATGGTCTCATTGGCCGGGCATTTTCTCTGGACCCGGCGCCACGCGGCCCAGGCGGCGGCGCTGCTTTGCTATAAGACGGTCGGAAGTGGTCAACTCGAGCCTAAAGCTCCCGGTTCGTGAGCATCCAAATGTCGAGTGTCGAGGAGCCGCAGTTCGTTCGCTCGGCACTCGGCACTCGGCCCTCGACACCCGGCCCTCGACACTCGACACTTTGCGAGATTTGCAGACACCGCTTCCAACCATCCCGGAGAGCCTGTCCGGATTGATCGAGCGCGTTACCTTTTTCAATGAGGAGAACGGGTTTGCGGTGCTCAAGGTCAAGGCCAAGGGCCACCGCGACGAGGTAACGGTGGTCGGCGCCTTGCCTTCGGTCAACGCGGGAGAGTGGGTTACGGCCCAGGGCCGGTGGGTGGAGGACCGGCAGTTCGGGCTCCAGTTCCGGGCCGAGCTTCTGACGAGCACCGCGCCGACGAGCCGGGAAGGCATCGAGAAATACCTCGGCAGCGGCCTGGTCAAGGGCATCGGGCCTGTTTATGGGAAGAAGCTGGTCGAGAAGTTCGGCGAGAAGATATTCGACATTATCGAGAATTACTCCGCGCGTCTGGAGGAGGTCGAGGGGATAGGCCCCAAACGCCGGCATGAAATCAAGGCGGCGTGGGCGGAGCAGAAGGTCATCCGCCACATCATGGTCTTTCTCCATTCCCATGGCGTGGGCACCAGCCGGGCCGTGCGCATCTACAAGATTTACGGCGACAACGCCATCGAAGAAATACGGGCCAATCCCTACGCCCTGGCCCGGGACATCCCCGGCATCGGCTTCAAGACGGCCGACCAAATCGCGCTGAAAGTCGGAATACCATACGACTCGCTCGTTCGGGCCTGCGCGGGTCTGGAGCACGTCCTGCACGAGGCGGCCGGCCAGGGGCACTGTGCCCTGCCGCGGGAGACCCTCAAAGAGGAGGCCGGCAAATTGCTGCTCGTCAACGAGCCGGTTCTCGCCGCTGCCCTGGAAAGGGCGCAGGCAGATCTCCTCCTGGTGCGCGAGGCCATTGACGGCCACGATATGGCCTTCCTGCCGGCGCTCAAACGGGCGGAGGAGAGGATAGCCGGGCGCATTCGCGAGCTTTGCTCAGGCCCGGCCGCGTTTCCGCCGCTCGATTTTGAGAAGGCCCTGGAGTGGTGCCAGCGCAAGACGGCCAAAGAGCTGGCGCCAAGCCAGCGTGAAGCCCTTCGCCAAGCCCTCCGCTCCCGCCTGCTCATTCTCACCGGAGGCCCCGGCGTGGGCAAAACCACCCTCGTCAATGCCATCCTGCTCATCCTTCGCGCAAAAAAAGTGCGCTCTCTCTTATGCGCCCCGACGGGCCGCGCCGCCAAGCGGCTCTCCGAGTCCACCGGGCTTGGCGCCAAGACCATCCATCGCTTGCTGGAAGTCCAACCCGGCACAGGCGGGTTCCTGCGCAACGAGGCCAGTCCCCTGCTCTGCGACCTGCTGGTGGTCGATGAAACCTCGATGGTGGACGTGCCGCTCATGAGCGCCTTGCTCCGCGCATTGCCCCCCCGGGCCAGCCTGCTGCTGGTGGGCGACGTGGACCAGTTGCCCTCCGTCGGGCCGGGAATGGTCCTGCGCGACCTCATCCAGAGCGGTGTGGCCCCCGTGGTCCGGCTGACCGAAGTGTTCCGCCAGGCCGTCCACAGCCGCATCATCACCAACGCCCACCGCATCAACCAGGGGCTTATGCCCGAGTTGCCGCGCCCGCAGGACCAATCCGATTTCTACTTCGTCGAGCGCCAGGAGCCTGAGCGCATTGCCGAGGCATTGGTTCAGATGGTCAAGCAGCGGATTCCGCGCAAGTTCAACCTCGACCCCATCCGCGACATTCAGGTTCTCTGCCCGATGAACCGCGGGTCCCTGGGCGTGCGCGAGCTTAATGCCCGCCTTCAAGCGGAGTTGAACCCCGCCGGGCCGGACGAGGCGTTCATCGAAAAATTCGGCTCCAGGTTTCGCGCGTGTGACAAGGTCATCCAGACCCAAAACGACTATGACAAAGAGGTGTTCAACGGCGACATCGGCCAGGTTGCCCAAATCGATCCCATCGAGCGCAGAGTGACGGTCAAGTTCGACGCGCGCGAAGTCACTTATGATTTTGGCGAGTTGGACGAGCTGTCGCTGGCCTACGCCATCACTATCCACAAGGCGCAAGGCTCCGAATTCCCGGCGGTGGTCATTCCGCTGGCCACGCAACAATTCATGTTGCTTCAGCGCAACCTGGTCTATACGGGCGTCACGCGCGGCAAAAAGCTGGTCGTCCTCATCGGCCAGCCCAAGGCCCTGGCCATGGCGATACGCAATCACCGCAGCGAAAACCGCTGGTCCGGACTGATGGCCAGGCTCCTCGCGGGGCGTGGGGGGGCGGGTTGAGCGTGTTGAGCGTGTTGAGCGTCAGAGCGTCGGAGCGTGGCAAGGCCCTCACGCTCCGACGCTCCACGCTCTAACGCTCGACACGCTCTAACGCTAACCCTCCCCCGGGGCGGTTTTGACCAGGGTGGCCTGGTGTTCCTCGATCAATTCCTTGATGCGCAAGGCGTCGCTCTTGCGATGGCCATGGCTGGTCATCGGGTCGGTCCCGCCTGAAGACTCGATCAATATACTGGACCAAAGCAGGCCCGTCTTAATATGGACGGAGGCCACCTTGCTGATGCTGATGCTGATTTCATCCTGGCTGAACCAGGAGCGTTTGCGCCGGGTGACCGATTTGTCACTGACTTCGATGCGCGTCGGAAACAGCCGGTTGCCTCGGGTCCAGCGGCTGGCGCAAAAGACTTCTGTTGTCATAAGATTCAATATCCAACCCCAGGGAACCGGCGGCGCGCAACGCTGCCCGATTTCCCCGAGCCGGCTTGCAGATGGTCCCTGAATATCCTATTCCGGGGGCTGAAGTCAAGCCAAGGACGCGTGCAGGGTGCGATTAAAAGTGCCGGTCCGCTCACGGCGCCTCTTTGCCCCGAAGGGGCTTCCGAGAATAGCCCGGCGTTTCAACAGATTTCTCGGAGAGGCAGTTGATTAGACACTTTGGCTATTTGAAGCGGAAGTCGGGCTTGAAGATGCGCCTCTCCACCAGAATCTGTGGGTCAAAGTTGCCCTTCAGCCTGGACATTTCACGCGCTCAGGCGACTTGCCCACGCGCCGGTTCAGGAAAGCTCCGCTGGGAGCGCCAAGTTTATAGTCGTGGCGTCCTGGAAAGCCAAGCAAGCTCCGCTAGGAGCGGCATGTCACGCCGACACAGCGGCCTCCACAGGCCAACGTGCCGCTCCTGACGGAGCTTGAGAAAGGCTCGGTCGGCCGGCGTTTCTACAAACATGGCGCTCCTAACGGAGCTTTTGCCGATGGCAGCATTGTGAAGTATTCGGGCCAGGGCGACCAGTGCGCACCTGCAAACCGGGACGGTATCGCGCACCGCCGCGCCGGGCGCGGATAATGATGGGGAGGAGCGTCCAATAAAATATGGCGCTAACGCAGCGAAAAGTCAGATGTCCCTCCGGGACAAGGCTCCCGGTATGCATGCCGGGCACTTTTAACCGCACCCACGCATGCAAGAACAACTTGGGTGCTTCGGACTAAGAGCGTCGGAGCGTAGAGCGTGAGGGCATCGCCGCACTCGCCACACTCTCACACTCTCACGCCCCGCCCCCGCGTGCGGCCTGGTTGACGACCGAGCCGTCGGGGCCGATGAGCTGGACGAGCAAGGGCATCTGGCCGACGGCATGAGTGGAGCAGCTCAGGCAGGGGTCGTAGCAACGGATGCCGTGTTCAATGCGGTTGAGCATCGGCTCGGGGATGTCCTGGCCGCTCACGTAATGGCGGGCAATCTGTGCCACGGTCTTGTTCATCGCCAGGTTGTTCTGGCCGGTGGCCACAATCAGGTTCACTTTTTGCAGGAGCCCGTGGCGGTCGACGGTATAGTCATGGAAGAGGGTGCCGCGCGGCGCCTCGCTGACCCCCACACCGCGCAGGCTGTTGATGCCGGCGTCCGCGCGCAAATCATCGCTGAGCAGGTCAGGGTCCTCGAGGCCTGCCTCGATTTTCTCGAGGGCCGCCAGGATTTCGATCAGCCGGGCGTAGTGGTAAAGAAATGAGGAAGTCACCGCCCCTTTGCGTCCGAGCTTTTTGAATTTCTTTAGCTCGGCGTCCGCCTTGGGAGTGCCGAATTGCTCGGCCACATTGAGCCGGGCAAGAGGCCCGACGCGGTACATGCCGTCGGGGAAGCCCACCGGACTATAATAGGGGGACTTGAGGTAGGAGCTGCCTTGGACCGCTTCCGCGATGTATTCGTAGTATTTTTGCGGATCGAGTTGGTCGGCGATGATGCTGCCGCTGCTGTCGACGAAGCGGAGTTTTCCGCCGTGGTGTTCCCAATTGCCGTCGGCATCCACAAGGCCCATGAACAGAGAGGAGAAGTTGCCGAAAATCTGGACTTCGCGCTTGTGGGTTTCGAGAGTTTTCTTGAAGAGGTCCAAGGCGAGTTTGCTGGTGGCATAAGCCTCGGGGAGCCAGGCGCGAATGCGGGCGCGGCCCTCGCTGGTCAGGGGGCTGCGCACGCCTCCCGGCACGCCCCAGGCGGGATGAATTCTTTTGCCACCGAGCGTCTCGATGATTTCCTGGCCAAACTGGCGGAGCCGGATGCCCGCGCGCGCGACTTGGGTGTTGGAGGCGATGAGGCCGAAAACGTTGCGCTGCGGTTGGGGCGTTTCCCAGCCGAGGAGAAAATCCGGGGCGCTAAGGTGGAAGAAGCTCAAGGCGTGACTCTGGATGATCTGGCCCAGGTTCATCAACCGGCGCAGCTTATCGGCGGCCGGGGGGATGTTCACGGCCATGATGGCATCGCCCGCCTTGGCGGAGGCAAGGAGGTGGCTCACGGGGCAGATGCCGCATACGCGCGCGGTGATGCCGGGCATTTCCTGGTAAGGCCGGCCCTCGCAAAACTTCTCGAAACCGCGAAACTCGACCACGTGGAACTCGGCGTCGGACACGTTGCCGTCGTCGTCCAGGAAGATGCTGATTTTGGCGTGGCCCTCGATGCGGGTTACGGGGTCGATGACGATGCGTTTAGACATACGGAAAAGGGGCGTATAGGACGAATAAGACTTATAGGACCCAGGTTAGCCGAACTTGAGCTGAGGGCCTTCCAGTTTGGGCGCGGCCCCCTCGAGGACCTGGAGCAGGACGGCCTTGATGCGCTCGGCGGGAGGAGGGCAGCCGGGCAGGAAGTATTCGACATAGACCACCTCATGCACGGGTTGCACGCGCTCGAGCAGCGCGGGGACGATGCCGGGTTCCTTAGGCACGGCCGGATTGGACTGGGCAGCCTCGATGTATGCGCACTGGAGCACGTTTTGGGCATTGCCGGGGCCGAGTTGGTTGCGGATGGCGGAGACGTTGGCGGTCACCGCGCAGTCGCCGAACGAGACGAGCGTGCGGGTGCGGCGGCGCACTTTGTGGATCATCTCCAGGTTATCCTGGTTACAGACGGCGCCTTCGACGAGGCACAAGTCCACGTTCTCGGGGTATTCCTTGACGTCGATGACAGGGCTGAAGACCAGGTCGATCTTGCCGGCCAGCTCGATGAGGAACTCGTCGAGGTCCAGGAAGGACATGTGGCAGCCGGAACAGCCGCCCAACCAGACAGTGGCTACTCTGAGGCGATCCATTGTTTTTTCTCTCTTGCGGTGACGATGAACTCGAGCTTCGAGCGGTCCCGTTCCATTTCCGAGACGGTAGCTCCGTTGTAAAAGAGGGCGCCGGTGGGGCAGGACATGACGCACTTGCCGCATTCGGTGCAGGTGTCCGAGGCGCCCCAGGGCTGGGACAGGTCGGTGATAATCCGGGCGTTGGCGCCGCGGCCCG
>Ga0181524_10001827_pt1 | contig 23384 bp, 26 predicted proteins | sample PEATcosm2014_Bin_34_FD_119761 | JGI IMG/M metagenome (GOLD analysis project Ga0181524, IMG submission 119761) | Peatland microbial communities from MTU Mesocosm Facility, Houghton, MI, USA - PEATcosm2014_Bin05_60_metaG | ecosystem: Environmental > Terrestrial > Soil > Wetlands > Peat | place... | reverse complement strand
GGGGTTGTTGCGCGGCTCGGGGCCGAACGACATCAGCGTGCCTTCGACGCCGGGGCCGCCGATCGAGGCGAACTCGTTGTCGGTGATGCCGTCGCCGGAGATCATGATGGTCTTCATGCCCTGGTCGCGCATCTGGCGAACGATCAGGCCGCCTTCGGTGTGCAGGCCGCCCCACATGAGATAGTCGGCGCCCGAAGCCTTGATCTTGGAGACGATCGCCGAATAGTCCTTCTCGCCGGTGTTGACGCCTTCGTAGAGCACTTCCTTCTTGCCGCCGGCGTTCATGAAGCCTCGGGCGGCGTCGGCGAGGCCTTGGCCGTAGGGGGTCTTGTCGTGGACGATGGCGATCTTGGCGTCCTTGAGCTTGCCCAGCGCCAGGTCGGCCCACAGCTTGCCCTGCTGGTCGTCGCGGCCGCAGGTGCGGAACACGTCCCACAGGCCGCGCTCGGTGACCTTCGGGTTGGTGGCCGACGGCGTGATCATCAGGACGCCGTTGTCGGCGTAGACTTCGGAGGCGGGAATGGTCACGCCCGAGTTGAAGTGGCCGACGACGTACTTGACGCCGTCGCCGACGAACTTGTTGGCGACCGAGACGCCCTGCTTGGGATCGGAAACGTCGTCGCCCTGTTCGACCGTGATTTGCTGGCCGAGGATGCCGCCGGCGGCGTTGAAGTCGGCGGCGGCTTGCGCCACGCCGGTGGTCAGCTGGGCGCCGAACGAGGCGTTGGGGCCGGTGATCGGACCGGCGACGCCGATCTTGATTTGCGCGTCCGCTGCGCCGGCGAACGCCAAGCCGGCGGCGAGCACGAGACCCGTCAACCAATATTTTTTCATACTACACTCCCTGAGTTTTGGGGACGCGGACGGCGCCCCCCGGCGGAACTTCATCCCACCTTGGTGGGGATAAAAGCCTGTTTTTGCATGGGTGTCACCTTAAAAGCCGCGCTACGCGTCCGAATCTTTCGTGTGCCGCGACGAACCCAAGTTGGCGCGTCAGCGCGCGCGCCACCTCAGTCCCACCTTTTCGAAGGCCCAGGAATATTGCGTCGCCATCTGCCCCGCGCGCATCGCGGCGTAGCCGAACCAGCAGACGGCGAGCAGCAGCACGAAGGTGACGAGATAGTAGTGCAGCGACAGCAGCTTCTCCTGGAACAGCGCGTAGTGCAGGAACTGCACCGCCGCGGCGAGCGCGACCATCGCGGGGACGATGCGCCACATCGGGCTCCAGCCGCCGGCGAGGGCGCGGCCGGCGGCGAACGCCGCCATGGCGCCCAGGCCGTCGAGCACGATGAAAGCGAGCAGCGCCCAGTCGTGGTCGGCCCACAAGATTCCCGCCATCAATGGCCCCCTTCGAGATAGGCCGCGCGCACCTCGGGTCGCGCGAGCAATTCCTGGCCGGTGCCCTGCATGGTGATCAGGCCGTTGACCATCACGTAGCCGCGATGCGCGAGCTTGAGCGCATGGAAGGCGTTCTGCTCGACCAGAAACACCGATATGCCCTGGTTCCGGTTGAGTTCGTGAATCGCGCTGAATATCTGCTTGACGAGAATCGGCGCGAGGCCGAGCGACGGCTCGTCGAGCAGCAGCAATCGCGGCCGGCCCATCAGCGCGCGGGCGATCGCCAGCATCTGCTGCTCGCCGCCCGAAAGCGTCCCGCCGCGTTGCTGCGCGCGCTCCTTGAGGCGCGGAAACATGGTGAAGGCGCGCTGCAGATCTTCGTCGAAGTGGGCGAAATTGTCGATCGAGGCGCCCATCTGCAGGTTCTCGAAGACCGTCATGCGCGCGAAGATGCGCCGCCCTTCCGGCGACTGCGCGATCGACATGCGCGCGATGCGGTGCGTCGGCACGTTGGTGATGTCGTGGCCGTCGTAGACGATCGAGCCGCGCCGGGCGCGCGGGCTGCCGAAGATCGTCATCATCATCGTCGATTTGCCGGCGCCGTTGGCGCCGATCAAGGTGACGATCTCGCCTTCGTTGACGTCGAGATCGACGCCCTTCAGCGCCTGGATCTTGCCGTAGAAGGTCTCGACGCCGCGCACCGTCAGCAGCGGCTTGGCGGCGGGCGCGGCCGGCGCGACGGGCGTGGCGCTCGGTTCTGCGCTCATCTGGCTCATGCGCCGATCTCCGCTTCCACGCTGGCGAGCTCCTCTTCGTCGGCGACGCCGAGATAGGCGGCGATGACCTTGGGATCGTTGCGCACCTCGGCCGGCGTGCCGTCGGCGATCCTGGTGCCGTAGTCGAGCACCACCACGTGATCCGAAATCTGCATGACGACGGACATGTCGTGCTCGATCAGCAGGATCGAGACTTTGTGATCGTCGCGGATCGAATGCAGCAACGCGTTCAGCTCCTGGGATTCGCGCGGGTTGAGGCCGGCGGCGGGCTCGTCCAGGCACAGCATCACCGGATCGGCGCACATGGCGCGGGCGATTTCCAGTCGACGCTGCGCGCCGTAGGGCAGTTCGCCGGCGGGGTCGTCGGCGCGATCGGTCAGGCCGATCTTGTCGAGCCAGTACTTGGCGCGCTCCACCGCCTGCGCCTCGGCGGCGCGATAGGTCGGGGCGCCGAACAGGCCGAGCACGGTGAAACCGCTCGCCAGCATCAGGGTGTTGTGATGGGCGACCATGAGGTTTTCCAGCACGGTCATGCCCTGGAACAGGCGAATGTTCTGGAACGTCCGCGCCACCTTGGCGCGCCAGGCGATCTCGTTGCCTGGCATGCGCTCGAGGAGATAGAGCTCGCCCGTTTCGGTGACCGCGTGCTTGTTCGACGAGCGGGTGAGCGCTTCGACGTCGGCGCTCGAGGCGATGCCCTCGCGCGCCAGCGCCAGACGTCCCTCCGTCGGCTTGTAGAAGCCGGTCACGCAATTGAACACCGTGGTCTTGCCGGCGCCGTTGGGACCGATGAGCGCGGTGATGTCGCCGCGCCCGACCTGGAACGTGAGGTCGTTGACCGCCACGAGGCCGCCGAACCGCATCGTCAAGTGTTCGACGACGAGCAGGGGATTGGTCTGCCAACGCATCAGCCGTGTCCTTCCTTGACGAGCGAGCCCGACACGGCCTTTTTCTCCTTGAGGAAGATCGACGGCGCGCGCGTCGAAACGAAGCCGCGCGGCCGCACGACCATCATCACCACCATGGCGAGGCCGAACAGCAAGCCGCGATACTGCGCGGGATCGAAATCGGGCATGGCGAACACGCTGAACATCGCGTCGGGCAGGAGCTGAACGTGTATGAACGGCTGCAGTTCGCCCTGAAACGCCCGTAATGCGAGGACGACGACGATCAGCACGATCGCCACTTGCGCGGCGAGCCTGCGAGAGCGAACGACCCCGAACACGGCGACGCCGAGGCAAATCACGAAGACGCCAGTCCCGCTCGACATGACGGCGCGCAGAAAATCGAGTTCGCGCAGCATTTCGAAGCCGCCGATCAGGAACACCGCCGCCAACGCGACGCCGATCTGCGAGCCCATGCCACCGAGCACGACGATGGCGAGAATGGTCGCCGACTCGACGAAGGTGAAGCTCTCGGGGCTGATGAAGCCCTGCCGCACGGAGAAGAAGGATCCGGCCATTCCACCGAAAAAGGCGCCCAGCGCGAAGGCCGTCAGCTTGGTGTTGGTGGTGTTGATGCCGAGCGAGCGGCAGGCGATTTCGTCTTCGCGCAGCGCCTCCCACGCGCGTCCGATCGGCAGCCGGCGCAATCGCATGGAGACGAAATTCGTGATCAGCGCCAAGCAAAGGATTATCAAATACAGAAATATCTTAGCATAAACCGACTCATGCTCGAGATGGAAAAACTCGTCGAACCCGCCTGGCTGGTCGGAGAAGGGCAGGCTGAAGAACGTGATCTTCGGGATGGACGCGATCCCGGCGCCGCCGCCGGTGAACGGGACCCAGTTGACCAGCACCAACCTGATGATTTCGCCGAAGGCGAGGGTGACGATGGCGAGATAGTCGCCGCGCAGGCGCAAGACGGGAAAACCGAGCATGACGCCCCAGAGGGCGGCGAGGATGCCGGCCAGCGGCAGACAAATCCAGAAGGAAAGGCCGAACGTCGTCGCCAGCAGCGCGTAGGAATAGGCGCCCACCGCGTAGAAGGCGACGTAGCCGAGGTCCAAAAGGCCGGCCAATCCGACGACGATGTTCAGGCCCCAGCCCAGCATCACGTAAATCAAGATCTGGATGCCGTAACTATCGACCCACTTCAGCGATCCGCCCGAACCCAAGAGCGCGAGGACGGCGAACGGGTAGATGAACAGCACCGCGAGGCCGATGGGCGGCAGGTATTTCGCGCTCGCGGCGCGAACGCTCGCCGCGATCTTGGACTCGGGCTTGGCTTCCTTCCTCACGTCCGCGGCGGCGTTGGAGATGGCGAGCCGTCCGAAGAACGCCAGGAAAGCGAAGATCGCCACCGCCCAGTAGCGCGGGACCGGATGCAGCACGCCGTCGATGTCCGCTTGCGCCTGAAGCAGGATGATCGGCACGCAGAGGAGGACCGTCAGCAGCGCCGCCGCGATGGCCTCTTTGAGTCGGGCGCCGAGGTCGGCGCCTTCGTTGGTCTCGGCGACGGCCGAGGTTTGAGCCATGGCCGCCATCGTCACACCTTCTCGATTTCAGGTCGGCCCAAAATGCCCGACGGCATGAAGATGAGGGTTATCGCCAGAATGGAGAAGGCGGCGACATCCTTGTAGTCGGACGAGAAATAGGCCGCCCACATGACTTCGATCAGCCCGATCATCAGACCGCCGAGCACCGCGCCCGGCAAGGAGCCGATGCCGCCGAGCACCGCCGCCGTGAACGCCTTCACGCCGGGCAGGAAGCCGTCGGAGAAATTCACCACGCCATAGTACATCATGTACATCGCGCCGGCGACCGCGGCGAGGGCGGCGCCAATCACGAAGGTGATGGAAATCGTCTGGTTGACGTCGACGCCGATCAACGCCGCCATCTTCATATCTTGCTCGCAAGCGCGCTGGGCGCGCCCCAGCGCCGTCTTCTGCACCAGCCACCAGAACCCGAACAGCAAGAGCCCGGTGATCGCCACGATGACGATCTGGCGATATTGCAGCGTGATGTCGTGACCGGCGCCGCCGACATGAATGATGTCGGTGAACATCGGCGGCACCGGCTTGTTGCGCGGCCCTTGCGCGACCTGGACGAAATTGGACAGGAACGTCGACATGCCGATCGCCGAGATCAGCGGGGCCAGCCGGAAGGAGCCGCGCAGCGGCCGGTAGGCGATGCGCTCGATCGTCCAGTTCCACACGGAGGTGAGCACCATCCCCGCCACCAGCACGACGAGGAACGCCACCGGGAGCGAGGTTATCCCGAAAACCTGGGTGAGCACGAGAAAGACCAGCAGCGCGATGAACGCCGACAGCATGAAGACGTCGCCGTGGGCGAAGTTGATCATGCCGATGATGCCGTACACCATGGTATAACCGATGGCGATGAGGCCATACACCGATCCGAGCGTCAGCCCGTTGATCAACTGCTGGATGAAATTGTCCATGCGTCGACGCGCCCCCTGGTTTTTCGTCCCTATGCAGGATCCGCGCCAACGTTCGTCGGCCGGCCCGTCGTCCTTGGTTGTCGCGCGCGCGGCGCGCCCGATATCGCCGTCAAATCCGCCGGCGCGCAGCGGAACGCGCCGGAGCCGAGCTTAGCAACCGCAGGTCCCTCCGGCAATCGCCGGAATTGGCTATTCCTGTCAACTGGCAAAGCGCGGATTCGACGCCCCTCGACCCGCACGGGCCCTTCTCGCGCTCGATCGCGGCCGCGCCGTCGCACGGCGGCGAACCCGTGGCTCGACGGTTCGTTCGACCCTCGCCGCGATCGCCCGCTCGATCGCCCCTCCCCAGTGGCGGCGCATGATCGCCTCCGCGCTTCGCAATTTCCAGCGAAACTATGGCTACGATGCGCAAAACGGCGCAAGAATATTTGTCGAACTTAAAAGCTCGCGGCATATCATTGCGCCGAACTGGGGCTTGCCGGATCGATCGTGTCCGCGCCGGCTTCGCCGCTCGCCTCGCCCGGACCGCGGCCGACCCGCGGAATTTTCACGCATGGACGACACGGCCATTGCCCAAATTCACGCCGTCTGCGATGCTTCGAGGCAGCGGAGAAGCCGAGCCGGCTGCGGCCGCGAGGATGCTTCAAGCGTCGCGCGGCGAGGTCGGCCGCGCCGGTCCGACAGGGCCGGGGGGAGAAAGGAAACGTTCATGGCGATGACGATGACGGGCGAGGTCACGCTCCCCGCCGATCGCTCGAGAGTGTGGGCGATGCTCAACGATCCGGCGGTCCTGAGGTCCTGCATCCCCGGATGCCAGTCGCTCGACAAGACCGGCGACGCGTCGTTCGCGGCGGTCGCCAAGGTCAAGATCGGGCCGGTCGGCGCCACCTTCAAAGGCAAGGTCGAGCTTTCCGACATCGTGGCGGCCGAGGGCTACATGATCCGCGGCGAAGGCGAGGGCGGCGTCGCCGGCTTCGCCAAGGGGGGCGCCAGGGTGGCGCTGGCGGACGCAGAGGGCGGCACGCTGCTCAAGTACGACGTCGAGGCGAACGTCGGCGGCAAGATCGCGCAGTTGGGATCGCGGCTGATCGACGGCGTCGCCAAGAAGATGGCGGACCAATTCTTCACCAGTTTCGCCGCCGCGGTGGGCGGCGCCGCGGAGCCCTGAAAGAGGGCGCGGCGCGCTTGACGATCGGCGCGCCTTTCGTCAGGCTCTTAGGTCTCTCGCCGGCGAAAGAGCCGAAACGCCGCGGATTTCAAAACCTCGCGGATCAGCGGGGCTTCTCGAAAGAACGAACCCAGCGAGGCCGGAGAGCCGCGCCGCGGGCGACAAACGACAAGGGAGGAAGGCGGATGATCCAAGTATCGATGACGGTCAACGGCAAGGCGGTTTCGGCGCACGTCGATCCGCGCACGCTGCTGGTCCAGTTTCTTCGCGAGCAGTTGCGGCTCACCGGAACGCACGTCGGTTGCGACACCTCGCAATGCGGCGCCTGCGTCGTCCATGTCGACGGCCGCGCGATCAAGTCGTGCACGACGCTCGCCGCGTCCTGTCACGGCGCGCACGTCACGACGATCGAGGGCCTCGCCCACGACGGCAAGCTGCATCCGATGCAGCAGGCGTTTCAGGACAACCACGGCCTGCAATGCGGCTTCTGCACGCCCGGCATGATCATGTCGGCGGTCGACATGGCCAATCGCTTAGGCCCGGACCTCGACGAGCATACAATCCGCGAGGAGCTCGAAGGCAACATCTGCCGCTGCACCGGCTATCACAACATCGTCAAGGCGGTGAAGCAGGGCGCCCACGAAATGGGCGCGCAGAGCCGGCCCCAGGCGGCTGAATAAGCGTTCGCGAGTCGCGCCCGACGCGCCCGGTGGGGCTGCGTGCGGCCGGCGAAGATCGCTTCGATATTCAACAACGACAAAAGCGACATCAGGGAGTGTTACATGAACGCGACCGGCATCGGCGCCTCCGTCAAGCGCAAGGAAGACATCCGCTTCATCACCGGCAAGGGCCATTACGTCGACGACATCAACCGTCCGGGCCAAGCTTACGCCTATTTTCTGCGTTCTCCGCACGCGCACGCCACGATCGACAGGATCGACCTTTCCGCCGCCAAGGCCGCGCCGGGCGTCGCGGCGATCTTCACCGGCGACGACATCGCCGCCGATAAGGTCGGCGGCCTCATCTGCGGCTGGATGATCCATTCCAAGGACGGCTCGCCGATGAAGGCGGGAGCGCATCCGGCGCTCGCGCAGGGCAAGGTTCGCTATGTCGGCGACCACGTCGCCGTCGTCATCGCCGACACCTACGCACAGGCGCGCGACGCCGCCGAGAAGATCGTCGTCGCCTACGGCGTGCTGCCGGCGGTCGTCAATCCGGCCGAAGCGGCCAGGCCCGGCCAACCGGCGATCCACGACGTCGCCCCGACCAACACCGTCTACAACTGGCATATCGGCGACAAGGGCGCCACCGACGCCGCCTTCGCCGCGGCGGCCCACGTCGTCAAGCTCGATCTGGTCAACAACCGCCTGATCCCCAACGCGATGGAGCCGCGCGCGGCTGTCGGCGAATACGATTCGGGCACGGACTCGATGACGCTTTACACGACGAGCCAGAATCCGCATGTCGCGCGGCTGGTCCTCTCGGCGTTCATCGGTCTCGCGCCCGAGCACAAACTGCGGGTCGTCGCGCCCGACGTCGGCGGCGGCTTCGGCTCCAAGATCTTCATTTACGCCGAAGAGACCGTCTGCGTCTGGGCGGCCAAGAAGATCGATCGTCCGGTCAAGTGGACCGCCGACCGCACCGAGGCGTTCCTCTCCGACTGCCACGGCCGCGACCATGTCACGCACGGCGAGCTTGCGCTCGACGCCAGCGGCAAGATCACGGCGCTGCGCGCGCATACGATCGCCAATCTCGGCGCCTATCTCTCGACGTTCTCGACGTCCGTGCCGACGTACCTCTACGCGATTCTCCTGTCGGGCCAGTACGACATCGCGAACATTTACGCGGAGGTCGACACCGTTTACACCAACACCGCGCCGGTCGACGCCTATCGCGGCGCCGGCCGCCCCGAGGCGACTTTCCTGGTCGAGCGCCTCGTCGAAATCGCCGCCCGTGAAACGGGGCGCGATCCCGCCGAGTTCCGGCGCGCCAACTTCATCAAGTCGTTCCCGCATCAGACGCCCGTCATCCTGTGCTACGACGCGGGCGATTACGGCGCGGCGCTCGACAAGGCGCTGGCGGCCGCCGACTACAAGGGCGTCGCGCAGCGCAAGGCCGCTTCGGCGGCCAAGGGCAAGCTGCGCGGCGTCGGCTTCTCCGCCTATATCGAAGCGTGCGGCCTCGCGCCGTCGGCGGCAGTCGGCTCGCTCGGCGCGGGCGTCGGGCTGTGGGAGTCGGCGGAGGTGCGCGTCAATCCGATCGGCACGGTGGAGATTCTCACCGGCTCGCACAGCCACGGACAGGGACACGAAACGACCTTCGCGCAGCTCGTCTCCTCGCGCCTCGGCATCCCCTTCGAGAACGTCTCGATCGTCCACGGCGACACCGACAAGGTGCAGATGGGCATGGGCACTTACGGCTCGCGCTCCGGCGCGGTCGGCATGTCGGCGATCTCCAAGGCGCTCGACAAGATCGAGGCCAAGGCGAAGAAGGTCGCCGGCCATGTGCTCGAAGCCTCCGATCAGGACATCGAGTTCAAGGACGGCAAGTTCACCGTCAAGGGCACCGACAAGTCGATCGATTTCGGCTCGGTCGCGTTGCAGGCCTATATCGCGCACAAGTTCAACGGACAGGAGTTGGAGCCCGGTCTGAAGGAAAGCGCGTTCTGGGACCCGACCAACTTCACCTTCCCGGCCGGCGTGCACATCTGCGAACTCGAAATCGATCCGCAGACCGGCGTCGTGACGATCGATCGTTGGACGGCGGTCGACGACTTCGGCAAGCTGATCAACCCGATGATCGTCGAGGGCCAGGTGCACGGCGGTATCGCGCAGGGCATCGGACAGGCGCTCCACGAAGGCGCCGTCTACAACAGCGACGGCCAACTGCTCACGGCGAGCTACATGGACTATTGCATGCCGCGCGCCGACAACCTGCCTTCGTTCCATGTCGAGACGATCGAAACGGCGTGTCCGTCCAATCCGCTGGGCATCAAGGGCTGCGGCGAAGCGGGCGCGATCGCCTCGCCGCCGGCGGTGATCAACGCGATCACCGACGCGCTGGGCCACGAGAACGTGACGATGCCGGCGACACCGCAAGTGGTGTGGCGCGCCGCGCAAAGGGCCGTGATGAAGCACGCCGCCGAGTGATCGAGACGCAGGCGGCCGCTCGCCGGCCGCCGCTTCGCTTTTCCCTCTTTTTCGGAGATTTCGCCATGTACGCCTTCACCTATCTTCAACCCACCCACGTCGCCGGCGCGCTCGCCGATCTCGCGCGCGAGGACGCCAAGCTGCTCGCCGGCGGGCAGACGCTGATTCCGACGATGAAGCAGCGCCTCGCCGCGCCAGCCGCGATCGTCGATCTCGGCAAGGTCCGCGAACTCGTCGGGGTCAGCCGCGAGGGCGAGGCGCTGATGATCGGCGCCATGACCTGTCACGCCGACGTCGCCGACAGCGCGATCGTGCGCGCCGCGATTCCCGCGCTCGCCTCGCTCGCCGGCCACATCGGCGATCCGGCCGTGCGCAATCGCGGCACGATCGGCGGTTCGCTCGCCAACAACGATCCGGCGGCCGATTATCCCGCCGCCGCCTTGGCCCTCGGGGCGACCGTCTTGACCAACAGGCGCCCCATCGCCGCCGACGATTATTTCAAGGGCCTGTTCGAGACGGCGCTGGAGCCGAGCGAGATCATCACCCACGTGCGGTTCCCGATCCCGCGGAAGGCGGCCTACGTGAAGTTCCCGAATCCCGCCTCGCGCTACGCGCTGGTCGGCGTGTTCGTCGCCGAGATGGCGGGCGGCGTGCGCGTCGCGGTGACCGGGGCGGGCGCGAGCGGCGTGTTCCGGGTGAAGAGCTTCGAAGATGCGCTGAAGGCCAACTTCTCGGCCGCCGCGCTCGACGGCCATAGCGTTCCGGCGGCGGGCCTCAACGCCGACATGCACGCCGACGCCGACTACCGCGCCCATCTCATCGGCGTGCTCGCTCGGCGCGCGGTCGCGGCGGCGCTCTGAGCGCCCGCCGATTTGCCAAAATGCGCCCTCCGGCCTATCCGGAGGGCGCTCCGGCTTGCCGATCGCGAAACCGCTCGCGGTCGGCGCAAGGCGATTCGGAACGGCGATGACGCAATCAGCTCCCCGGCCTATCCCCGCGCCGGCCTCCATCGACGAAACGCTGGCGCTGCTGAGCGGCGCCTCCTACGTCGCGGAGCGCGCGCTGGCGACGGTCGTCTTCCTCAGCCTGCGCCTCGGCCGTCCGCTGTTTCTCGAAGGCGAGGCGGGCGTCGGCAAGACCGAAGTCGCCAAGGTTCTCGCCTCTTCGCTCGGCCGCCGGCTCATTCGATTGCAGTGCTACGAGGGCCTCGACGTCGCCACCGCGGTCTACGAATGGAACTATCCCGCGCAGATGATGGCGATCCGCCTCGCCGAGGCGGCCGGCGAGCACGACAAGGACCGCATCGAACACGACATCTTCTCCTCGCGCTATCTCATCAAGCGGCCGCTGTTGCAGGCGCTCGAACCGTCGGCGGGCGGCGCGCCGGTGCTGCTGATCGACGAGATCGACCGCGCCGACGAGGCGTTCGAAGCCTATCTGCTCGAAGTGCTGTCGGACTTTCAGGTGACGATCCCCGAGATCGGCGTCGTCAAGGCGGAAAGCGCGCCGATCGTCGTCATCACCTCGAACCGCACGCGCGAAATTCACGACGCGCTGAAGCGGCGCTGCCTCTATCATTGGGTCGACTATCCCGACGCGGCGCGCGAAATGGCGATTGTGCGCGCCAAGGCGCCGAGCGCGCCCGAGCGCCTGACCGCCGAACTCGTCGCCTTCGTGCAGAAGATCCGCAAGCAGGACCTGTTCAAGTCGCCCGGCGTCGCCGAAACACTGGATTGGGCGAGCGCGTTGAGCGAGCTCGACGCCGTGGCGCTCGATCCCGCGCAGGTTTCCGACACGCTCGGCGTGCTGCTCAAGTACCAGGACGACATCGTCAAGATTCAGGGCGCCAAGGCCCATGAGCTGATCGAGCAGGCGCGCTCCGACCTGCGCCTCGCCGAGGCGCGGTGACGGCGCGAAAGGATGCAACCGAGGAGGTCGTGGCCGTGAGTTACGATTTCAAGCTCTCCTGCACCCTTCGCGCGCCGCCGGAAGCCGTCTACGAGGCCTGGCTGAGCAGCGCCGCGCACGGCGCGATGACGGGCGGCAAGGCGAAGGCGTCCAAGAAGGTCGGCGCCGCCTTCTCCGCCTGGGACGGCTACATCACCGGCAGGAACATCGAGCTCGTTCCCGGCAAGCGCATCGTGCAGTCCTGGCGCACCAGCGAATTCGCCGCCGACGACCCGGATTCGACGATCGCCGTCGTTTTGACGCCGGTCAAGGCGGGCGCGCGGCTGACGTTGTCGCATAGCAACGTGCCGGACGGTCAGACCAGTTACGAGAAGGGCGGCTGGCGCGACCATTACTTCGAGCCGATGAAGGCCTATTTCGCGCGGAAATTTCCGCGATGATCCCGAACAGAAGGACTTACCGACGATGCGCAATGTCACGTTTCGCGCCGCCGCTTTCTTCGCGTTGGTCGTCTACGGCGGCGCCGCGGCGGCCGACTGCTACGACGTGTTCGGCTGCACCGACCGCGACCAGTTTCGCCTGGGCGATTTGATGAGCGGGCCGAACTGCGAGTTTCTCTACGTGATGCGCAACCGGATTTATGCGCAGCACGGCTATTGCTTCCAGACGGCGCGCGGGATCGCGACGTTCGGCAACGCGGGCTGCGTCAGCAGCAACGCCAACGCGTTGGGGCTCAGCTCGATCGAACTGGGCAACGCCACGACGATCCTGCAGGCCGAACACGCGAAGGGTTGCCCCGAATGACGGAGCGCGACGTCGACGCGCGACGCCGAGCGAGCGGGCCGCGGGGGACGGCTTGACGATGCTCGATAGGTCTTGCGGCGAAGCGGCGAGCGCCGCAGGAACGGGCGCGCTCGCCCAAAACATCCTCTATTTCGCGCGCGCGTTGCGCGAAGCGGGCCTGCCGGTCGGGCCGGGCGCGGTGCTCGACGCGCTCAAAGCGGTCGAGGCGGCGGGCATCGGCGATAAGGCCGATTTCCGTCAGACGCTGCACGCGGTCTTCGTCAAGAGGCACGAGCACACGCTGCTGTTCGACCAGGCGTTCGCGATCTTCTGGAAGCGCAAGGGGCTCATCGAAAAGCTCATCGCGATGATGTCGCCGCAGGCGCGGCCGGACAAACCGAAGAAACATAAGGCCGAGGCGGGCGCGAGCCGCGTCGCCGACGCGCTGCTCAAGGCGGCGCGCGACGAAGCCAAGGCGGCGCCGTCGCTCGATCTCGACGCGCGCTTCACCATGTCGGCCGAGGAAATCCTGCGCGCCAAGGACTTCGCGCAGATGAGCGCGGCGGAAATCGCCGAGGCCAAGGCGCAGATCGCGCGGCTCGCGCTGCCCGCGGAGCGGGTCCGCACGCGCCGCTTCGTCGCCGAGGCGAGCGGACGGCGCATCGATCCGCGCCGTTCCTTCCGTCGCTCGCTGAAGGGCGGCGGCGCCGTGATCGATCTGACGTTTCGCGCGCCCGCCGAGCGGGCTTCGCCGGTCGTCGCGCTGTGCGACATTTCCGGCTCGATGTCGGAATACACCCGGCTGTTCCTGCATTTCCTGCACGCGCTCGGCGAGACGCGGCGGGTGACGACGTTTCTGTTCGGCACCCGCCTGACCAACGCGACGCGCGCGCTGAGGGCGCGCGATCCCGACGAGGCGCTGCAGCGCTGCGCCGCTGAGGTCGTCGACTGGTCGGGCGGCACGCGCATCGGGGCGTCGCTGCACCGCTTCAACCGCGAATGGTCGCGCCGCGTGCTGGGGCAGGGCGCGATCGCGCTGTTGTTCACCGACGGGCTGGAGCGCGACGGCCTCGACGCGCTCGGTCCGGAAATGGAGCGGCTGCACCATTCCTGCCGCCGGCTGATCTGGCTCAACCCGCTGCTGCGCTATGACGGATTCGCCGCCAAGGCGGGCGGCGTGCGCGCTATGCTGCCCCATGTCGACGAATTCCGGCCGATCCACAACCTGACGAGCATGGCGGAGCTTTGCCGCGCGCTGTCGGGCGCCGGCGCGGCCGACGCCGACCCGAAGGTCTGGCTCAGGCGGTCGGCCTAGGCGCGGCGGGTTCGACCCGTTCGAGCCCGCCTTGCGGAGCGGCTGCGGGTTCGCCATCTTCGCTACGAGGGCTTCGGCCGGGGGCCAAGGGAGGAGACATGAGCGATAGCGCAATCGAACGGGTCGCCGGCCGATGGGCGACGATCAGCTTCGACGGGCGCCGCTGCATTCATGCGCGGCGCTGCGTCCTTTCACAGCCGGGCGTGTTCAAGGCCAATGTCGAGGGCGACTGGATCAATCCCGACGCCGCCTCGGCCGATGACCTCATGTTCGTCGCGCTCAATTGCCCGTCGGGCGCGATCGAGATCGCGCGCCATGACGGCGGCGCGCCGGAGCCGCTTCCCCTGGTCAACACGATCACCGTTCGCGAGAACGGCCCGCTCGCGGTCCACGCCCAGATCGAAATCGGCGGCGAGGCGGCGGGCGCGCGCGCGACGCTGTGCCGCTGCGGCGCCTCCGCCAACAAGCCCTATTGCGACGGGTCGCATGTGGGCGCGGGTTTCATCGCCACCGGCGAGCCCGCGACCAAGCCCAGCGAACCGCTCGCCGCGCGCGCCGGCGTCCTGAAGATCACGCCCTATCCCAACGGGCCGCTCAAGACGAGCGGCGCGGTGGAAATCCTCTCGGGCACGGGGCGCACGATCGAACGGACGCAGGCGACCGCGCTCTGCCGCTGCGGCGACTCGAAGAACAAGCCCTATTGCGACGGCACGCACAAGGCGATCGGCTTTGTTGCGCCGGCGGCGCCGTCGTGAACATATCGGCCGATGGGAGAGGGCGCACGATGCTGAACACCGACGAGGACATTCTGGCCGCCGCCGAGCGCTGGCGCAAAGACGGCCGCGCCGTCGCGATCGCGACGGTGGTGGAGACCTGGGGCTCCGCGCCGCGCCCCGTCGGCTCGCATCTGGCGATCGACGGCAACGGCAATTTTCTCGGCTCCGTGTCGGGCGGCTGCGTCGAGGGCGCGGTGGTGACCGAAGCGCTCGACGTCATCGCCGACGGCGCGCCCAAGACGCTGGAGTTCGGCGTCGCCGACGAAACGGCGTGGCGGGTCGGCCTCTCCTGCGGCGGTCGCATCAAGGTCTATGTCGAGCGGGTCGACTGATGAAGCTGGAAACTCTCGAGGCGATGAACGCGGCGCGACGCGAACGGCGCGCCGGCGCGCTGGTCACGCGGCTCTCCGACGGCGCGCAGCGCTTCGTCGCGGCCGGCGCCGTCGCGGCCGATCCTCTCGCCGAGGCGCTCGACGCGGCGCTCAGGTCCGGCAGAAGCGGCCTCGTCGACGACGCCGGCGAGAGCTGCTTCCTCACCGTCCTCACCCCGCCGGTGCGGCTGGTGATGATCGGCGCGGTGCATATTTCGCAGGCTCTGGCGCCGATCGCCAGGATCGCCGGGCTGGACCCGACGATCATCGATCCGCGCACCGCCTTCGCCACGCCGGAGCGTTTTCCCGACGTCCCGCTGATTGCGCAATGGCCGGAGGAAGCGCTCGCCGCCGCGCCGCTCGACCGCTACACGGCGATCTGCCTGCTGTCGCACGATCCCAAGATCGACGATCGCGCGCTGGTGCGCGCGCTCGGCGCCGACTGCTTCTACATCGGCGCGCTCGGCTCGCGCAAAACCCACGCCAAGCGGATCGAGCGGATGCGCGCCGAAGGCTTCGGCGACAAGGCGCTGGCGCGCATTCACGCGCCGATCGGCCTCGACATCGGCGCGGTGAGCCCGGCCGAGATCGCCGTTTCGATCATGGGCGAGATCGTCGCCGCGCTGCGCAAGAAGCCGCTGCACGCCGAAGGAGCGGCGTCGTGAAATTCGGCGCGATCCCGGTCGCCGAGGCGGAAAACGCCATTCTCGCGCATGGGCTGCGGCTCGAAACTCTGACGCTCAGGAAGGGGCAGGTCGTCACCGCCGAGCGGCGCCGCGCGCTGAGCGCGGCGGGGGTCACGGAGGTCGTCGCGGCTCGGCTCGAGCCCGGCGACGTCGGCGAGGACGAGGCGGCCCGGCGCCTCGCCGAACGCCTCGCCGGCGCCCATCTGCGCCTGGAGCCGCCCTTCACCGGCCGCGTCAATCTGTTCGCGCGCGAAGCCGGCCTCTTCCTCGTCGACGCCAACGCAATTCGCCGCGTCAACGGCGTCGACGAGGCGATCACCGTGGCGACGCTGGCGCCGTTCCGCACCGTCGCGGCGGGCGACATGGCGGCGACGGTCAAGATCATTCCCTTCGCGACGCCCGGCGCGGCGCTGGCGGCGGCGTGCGAGGCCTTGCCCGCGGGCGGCGCCGTGTCGATCGCGCCGTTTCGCCCCTTGCGCTTCGCCGTCGTCTCGACCCTGCTGCCTGGCCTCAAGGCGAGCGTCGTCGCCAAGACCCTGCAGGCGCTGGAGGCGCGCCTTGCGCCCGCCGGCGCTTCGATCGTCGCCGAGGAGCGCGTCGCGCACGAGCCGATCGCGCTCGCGCGCGCGCTCGAACGGCTCGCCGCGAAAGGCGAGGCGCTGGTGATTTTCGGCGCCTCGGCGATCACCGATCGGCGCGACGTCATTCCCGCCGCGATCGAGGCCATCGGCGGGCGGATCGAGCGCTTCGGCATGCCGGTCGATCCGGGCAACCTGCTGCTGCTGGCGGCGCGTGGCGACCTGCCGATCGTCGGCGCTCCCGGCTGCGCGCGTTCGCCCAAGGAGAACGGCTTCGATTGGGTGCTGGGCCGCATTCTCGCCGGCGTGCCGATCAAGGGCGCCGACATCGAGGCGATGGGCGTCGGCGGCCTCTTGATGGAGATCGCATCGCGCCCGCAACCGCGCCTCGGCGATGGCTGAGATCGGCGCCGTCGTGCTCGCCGCGGGCCGCTCCGCGCGCTTTCGCGCCGAAGGCGGCCGGGAGGTCTCCAAGCTGGTGGCGTCGCTCGACGGCAAGCCGCTGGTGCGTTACGCGGCGGAGGCTGCGCTCGGCTCGCGCGCGCGCCCCGTCGTCGTCGTCACCGGCCACGCGCGCGAGGCGGTGGAGGCGGCGCTCGCGGGTCTGCCGGTCGTCTTCGCCCACAACGCCGATTTCGCCAGCGGCCTCGCCTCCTCGCTTCATGTCGGCGTCGCGGCGCTGCCGAGCGGCGTCGCGGGCGCCCTCATTTTGCTCGGCGACATGCCGAGAATCGAGGCGGCGCTCATCGATCGCCTGATCGAGGCGTTCGCGGCGCGCCCGTCGGCGCTCGCCGCGGCGCCGGTTCACGCCGGCCGGCGCGGCAATCCCGTGCTGCTGGCGCGCGCGCTGTTTCCCGCCCTGGCGCGCCTGAGCGGCGACGAAGGCGCGCGCCGCCTTATCGGCGAAGCCGATCCCTCTGGGATTGTCGAGGTGGACGTCGAAAGCGACGAGGTGACGCTCGACATCGACACGCCGGGCGAGCTCGCCGCGGCACGGAATTTGCGAGGTTGAAAGGCGCGGCGCAAGGCTCGGTTAAGCTTTCGCGCGCGCAATGATCGAATCGGCGGGTCGCGCTCGCCTGACAGGCGGGCGAGCCGCGCCCCGGCGCCTTGCAAAGGAGGGTCGCGCCATGCCGTCGCGCGTGTCCGAAGACTTCATTCGCCAGCTTCAGGGCTTCAGCCTGACCACCGCCGAGATCCTCTATCGTCTGCCCGATCATCAGTCGCTGCTGCAGACCTACGTCTGGCAGGACTACGATCTCGCCCCGGAATTCCCCGAGCTGAAGAAATTCCTCAAGTTCTGGCGGTCTTCGCTCGACGGCCCGCTCTGTTCGGTGCGCGTCGCCCACGTCGGCCTGATCCAGCCCGCGGAAATCCGCGCCGTCCGGGAGCAGATGGTGCTGCATTGACCGCGTGAATTCGGCGGCAGCGGATCAAATCAGCCTGAGCCCGCGCAGCGAGGCGTGGCCGTGGCGGCCGACGATGATGTGGTCGTGCACGGCGACGCCGAGCGGCGCGGCCACGGCGATGATGTCAAGGGTCATCTTGACGTCCTGGGTCGAGGGGGTCGGATCGCCCGAGGGGTGGTTGTGGACGAGGATGACCGCGGTCGCCGCCAGTTCGAGAGCGCGGCGCACGACCTCGCGCGGATAGACCGGCGTCTGGTCGACCGTGCCCACCCCCTGCGATTCGTCGGCGATGAGGCCGTTCTTCTTGTCGAGAAACAGGACGCGGAACTCCTCCCGCTCGTCGAAGGCCATCGCGGTGCGGCAATAGTCGATCACTTCGCTCCACGAGCCGATGACGAGACGCTTTCTCGCCACGCCCTTGGCGAAGCGCTTGGCGCTCGCCTCGACGATCTCGAATTCGTCGATCGCGCCGGCGCTCATCCCTTCGACCTCGGCGAGCCGCTGCGCCGGCGCCGCGATCGCCTCGGCGAACGAGCCGAAACGCGCGATCAGCGCCTTGGCGAGCGGCTTGACGTCGCGCCGCGGGATGGCGCGAAACAGCACGAGTTCGAGGAGTTCGTAGTCGGCGACCGCCTCAGGCCCGGCTTCGCGCAGGCGCGTTCGCAATCGTTGGCGATGGCCGAGATAATGGGCGGGCGCCGCCCGATCCCGGTCGGGCGTCATCGTGCGTAGGGCGGATGCTCGAGCCCGGCGGGCGAGAGGGTGAAGATCTCGACGCCCGTCTCGGTCACGCCGACGGTGTGCTCGAACTGCGCGGAGAGCGAGCGGTCGCGCGTCACCGCGGTCCAGCCGTCGGACAGCACTTTGACGCCGGGGCCGCCGAGGTTGATCATCGGCTCGATGGTGAAGAACATGCCCGGCCGCAACGGCACGCCTTCGCCGCGCCGGCCGACGTGGAGGATGTTCGGTTCGTCGTGGAACAGGCGGCCGACCCCGTGGCCGCAGAAGTCGCGCACCACCGAGCAGCGCTCGCCCTCCGCGTAGCTCTGGATGGCGTAGCCGATGTCGCCGGTGGTCGCGCCCGGCTTGACCGCCGCGATGCCGCGCAACAGCGATTCATAGGTCACTTCGATCAGCCTCTGCGCGCGCCGCGGCGCTTCGCCCGCCACGTACATGCGGCTGGCGTCGCCGTGCCAGCCCTCGACGATCAGCGTCACGTCGATGTTGAGGATGTCGCCGTCGCGCAGCGGCTTCTCGTCGGGTATGCCGTGGCAGACGACGTGGTTGATCGAGGTGCAGATCGACTTGCGGTAGCCGCGATAGTTGAGCGGCGCGGGATAGGCGTGGTGATCGAGCGCGAATTCATAGATGAATTTGTCGAGCGAGGCCGTCGAGACGCCCGGGCGCACGCGCTCGACCAAGAGGTCGAGCGCCTCGGCCGTCAGCGCGCCGGCCTCGCGCATCGCCGCGAAGGCTTCCGCTCCGTGCAGCTTGATATGGCCGTTGCGCCGGCCTTGCAGCAGCGCGGAATCGACGAACGTCATGAAATGAACCTTGAGAGGGGGCTTTGGCGCCGCCGCGCCCATTCATCGCCCCATCTAATACGCCTTCGCCGCCGCGCAAGACAAGGCAAGACAAGGCAAGACAAGGATTGTCGGCTCAGGGCGAAAAGCGCTGGCGGAAATCGCGCGGCGCGACGCGCGCCAAACGCATGAAGCTGCGACGCATCGACTCGGCCGAGCCGAAGCCGCAGCGCGCCGCGACGCGCTTGATCGAGGCGCGCGTCTCGCAGAGCTGGCGCTGCGCCGCCTCGACGCGCAGCCGCTCGACGGCCTTGCCCGGCGTCAGGCCGGTCGCCTCGCGGTAGCGGCGCAGGAACGTGCGCTCGCTCATGCCGGCCCGCGCCGCCAGACGCGGAATCGACAAATCCGCCCTGAGGTTACGATCAATCCACCTATGCATTTCGTCGAAAACGCCGTCGCCGCGCTGCAGCGACAGCGCCGCGCTGAACTGCGCCTGACCGCCGGGGCGCTTGAGAAAGACGACGAGCTGCCGGGCGACGGCGAGCGCCGTTTCGCGGCCGAGGTCCTCTTCGACCAGCGCCAGCGCGAGATCGACGCCGGCGGTCACACCGGCCGAGGTCCAGACCCGGCCGTCGCGCACGAAGATCGGATCGCTTTCGACGCGGATGTCGGGATAGAGACGCGCCAATTGCGCGCAACGCCCCCAATGCGTCGCCGCGCGCCGGCCGTCGAGCACGCCGGCGGCGGCCAGCAACAACGCGCCCGAGCAGACCGAGGCGACGCGCCGCGGCCGGCGCGACCGTTCGCGCAGCCAAGCCACCAGCGCGGCGCTTTCCACCGCCGCGTCGACGCCAAAACCGCCGGCGACGATGAGCGTGTCGACGTCGCGCTCCGCGTCCGCAAGAGGCTCGACGACGAGGCTCAGACCGGCCGAAGTCTGGAGGCTCGGGCCTTGCGCGGCGACGACCGCGAGCGCGTAGGGCGGGAGCGCGCCGCGGTGTTCGGCGAGGTCGTTGGCGGTCGCGAAGACCTGCAGCGGGCCTGCGACGTCGAGCAATTGAACACGGGGAAAGGCGAGAATTTCGATCCGCCGCGCCGCGTTTGGCGTGAACTGTGGGTTATCTGTCATTTCCGCCATCTCGGCGGCGATTATTATCCCGTCGATCCGGAGTTTTCAATCAAAGGCGACATCGAAGGCGGAATCCATGACGATCGAAATCGGCTTGCTGGTCTTTCCCCGCGTGCAACAGCTCGACCTCGCCGGGCCCTATGAAGTCTTCGCGAGTTGGCCGGAAGCAAGAGTTCACCTCGTTTGGAAGAGCCGCGACAGCGTGACCTCGTCGACTGGGCTGACGCTGACGCCGACGACGACCTTCGCCGACTGTCCGCCGCTCGACGTGATCTGCGTTCCCGGCGGCGCCGGCGTCAACGCGCTGATGAGCGACGAGGAGACGCTGGCGTTCGTGCGCGCGCGGGCGAAGGAGGCGCGCTTCGTCACCTCCGTTTGCACCGGCGCGCTGCTTCTGGGCGCCGCGGGGCTGCTGCGGGGCAGGCGCGCGACGACGCATTGGGCTTCGCTCGACCTGCTCAGCGCGTTCGGCGCGTTTCCCGTCAAGGCGCGCGTCGTGCGCGACGGCGGGCTCGTGACCGGGGGCGGGGTCACGGCGGGGATCGATTTCGCGCTGACGCTGGTCGATGCGCTCGCCGGCCGCGACGTCGCGGAGGCGATCCAGCTCAATTTCGAATACGCGCCCGAGCCGCCCTTCGCGGCCGGCTCGCCCGAAACGGCGCGCCCCGAGATCGTCGCGCGCGTCCGCGCGGCGAGCGCCGAGGTGCGCGCTGAGCGCGAGCGGCTCGCCGATGAAGCGCGGCGGGAAAGCCGAAGGCCTGAGGCGAGCTAGCGCTGGCGAACCGGCGCCAGCTCGTGCTAGGACGGCCCGCTCCTAGGTCAATGGCGAGCGCGCATGCCCAGTGACAGGTTCGTCGAATCCGCGCCCTTCGGCCATTTCGCGCCGAGCGGCGTCTGCGCCTTCGCCTTGCGCGTGACGCGCCGCTGCTCTCTCGGGTGGTTCGGCAAGCGGACCGCCTTCTTCCTGCGCGGCGTCGCGACGCGCTCGCTGCGCGGCCGGCCGGTCGACATCGATTCGCTGGGCGCGCGCATGCGCCTCTATCCCCACCGCAACGTCGCGGAAAAGCGCCTCTTGTTCACGCCGCAATATTTCGACGCGGCGGAGCGGGCGCTGCTGGCGCAGCGCCTGAAGGGCGACTTCGTGTTTCTCGACGTCGGCGCCAGCGTCGGCGGCTATGCGCTCTACGCCGCGGGACTGGGCGGGCGGCGCGCGCGCATTCTCGCCGTCGAACCGTTGCCGGAAGTGTTCGAGCGGCTCGCCTACAACATCCGGCAGAGCGATTTCGCCAACGTCAAGGCGGTCTCCTGCGCGCTCGCCGACATCGACGGGGAGATCACGCTGTTCGTCAACACCGGCAATCAGGGCGAGAGCTCGGTGCGCATCGTCAGCGCCGAGGCGCGCGTCGAACAGATGACCGTGCGCGCCAAGAAGCTGCTGACGCTGGTGCGCGAGGAAGGCTACGCCAAGATCGACGCGATCAAGCTCGACATCGAGGGCGCCGAGGACCTCGTCCTCGATCCCTTCTTGAGCGAAGCGCCGCGGGCGCTGTGGCCGCGCCTCATCATCATGGAATTTTCCCTGTTGGGCGTCGGCGCGCTGCTCGAGGAGCGCTTGCGCGCGCTCGGCTATCGCGAGATCCTGCGCACGGTCGAGAACGTCGCCTACGAGCTCGATCGCGAGGAGCCGAGTCCATGAGCGCCAAGATCATCACCGCCGCGATCCTGGTCATCGGCGACGAAATCCTGTCGGGCCGCACCAAGGACCGCAACATCGGCTATATCGCGGAGTATCTGGCCAACATCGGCGTCGATCTGCGCGAAGCGCGCGTCGTGCCCGACCTCGAGGCCGAAATCGTCGCGGCGCTCGACGCCCTGCGCGCGCGCTACACCTACGTCTTCACCACCGGCGGCATCGGCCCGACCCACGACGACATCACCGCCGACGCCGTCGCCAAGGCCTTCGGCGTCGCCATCGACGAAGACCCGCGCATCATCGCGGTGATGAGGGAGCGGTACGGCAATCCCGGCGAGCTGACGCCGGCGCGCCGGCGCATGGCGCGCATCCCCGCGGGCGCCGAACTCATCGAAAACCCAGTCTCCTGGGCGCCGGGTTTTCGCATCGGCAACGTCATCGTGATGGCCGGCGTGCCCTCGGTCATGCAGGCGATGCTCGACTCCGCCGCCAAGCGCCTGCAGACCGGCGTCAAGCTCAGCGCCGAGACGATCGAAGCGGGCGCAGTTCCCGAGGGGCGCTACGGGGATGCGCTCGCCGCCATCGCCGCCGCCCACCCCGAGACGATCATCGGCTCCTATCCGTCCTTCGCCGACGGCAAGTTCAAGAACCAGATCGTCGTGCGCGGGCGGGACGGCGAGAAAGTGGCGGCGGCGCGCCGCGCCATCGAGGCGATGCTCGCCGCGATCCGGGACGAGGCCAAGCCGCAGTAGAGCGAGCCGGCGCCGATGCGCTTCGATGCGCTCGCCTTCGCCTTCGCGCTCGCCGTGACGATCCACAACCTCGAGGAGGCGCTGTTCCTGCCGGCCTGGTCGCGCCGCGCCGGGCGCTGGCATGTCGCGATCGGCTCGCGCGAATTTCGCTTCGCCGTGTTCATGCTGACGCTGCTGGCCTATCTCTGCGCGGGATTGGCGGCGGCGGGCTTCCTCGTCGGCGCCTATCTCGTCTGCGGCTACGCCCTGGCGATGGCGCTGAACGCCTTCGTTCCGCATCTGGCGGCGAGCGTGGCGCTGCGCAGCTATGCGCCGGGAACGGCGAGCGGGCTCTTGCTCAATTTGCCGATCGGCGTGGCTCTCCTGATCGAAGCGGGGGCGGAGCGCCGCATCTCCTGGCCGACGTTCGCCTGGGCGGGTCCGGCGACCGTCCTGGCGATCCTCGCCGCGATTCCGCTGCTGTTCGCGCTCGGGCGCGCGCTCGGCGCTCGGCTCGGCGGAGGCGGCCAAAGCTGTTGACGAGCGACGCGGGCGCTCGCTCGAGCGCGCGGCGCTTGCTATTGAGGGGTCGCTGTCAAACCCCCACGTGAGGGAGCCGCCATGCCCGACGGTCGCGAAAAAGCCTTTC
>Ga0181524_10001826_pt1 | contig 23390 bp, 18 predicted proteins | sample PEATcosm2014_Bin_34_FD_119761 | JGI IMG/M metagenome (GOLD analysis project Ga0181524, IMG submission 119761) | Peatland microbial communities from MTU Mesocosm Facility, Houghton, MI, USA - PEATcosm2014_Bin05_60_metaG | ecosystem: Environmental > Terrestrial > Soil > Wetlands > Peat | place... | reverse complement strand
TCAGTTCGCAGACGCATTCGCCCGGGCGTGGTTCAAGCTGACGCACCGCGACATGGGCCCGCGCGCGCGCTATCTCGGCCCGGAGGTTCCTGCGGAAGAACTCATCTGGCAAGATCCCATTCCTGCGATCAATCACAAGCTGATTGATGAGAAGGACATTGCCGCCCTCAAGGGCAAGATTCTGGCTTCCGGGCTGTCTGTCTCGCAACTGGTTTCCACCGCCTGGGCGTCGGCGTCCACCTTCCGTGGCTCCGACAAGCGCGGCGGCGCCAACGGCGCCCGCATCCGTCTGGCGCCGCAGAAGGATTGGGAAGTCAACCAACCCGCCCAACTGGCGAAGGTGCTCAAGACCCTCGAGGGCGTCCAGAGCGCCTTCAACAGCGCGCAGTCCGGCGGCAAGAAGGTATCGCTGGCTGACCTGATCGTTCTGGCCGGGTGCGCGGGCGTGGAGCAGGCTGCGAAGAATGCGGGGCACGAGGTGACGGTTCCCTTCACGCCGGGACGCATGGACGCCTCGCAGGAGCAAACCGATGCGGCCTCCTTCGCCGTGCTCGAACCGATCGCGGACGGCTTCCGCAACTTCCTGAAGACCCGCTATGCCGTATCGGCCGAGGAGTTGCTGGTCGACAAGGCGCAATTGCTGACCCTGACCGCACCCGAAATGACGGTGCTCGTGGGCGGCATGCGCGTCCTGAAGACCAACTTCGGAGGGTCCCAGCACGGCGTCTTCACCAAGCGGCCAGAGGCACTCACCAATGACTTCTTCTTGAATCTGCTCGACATGAGGACGACATGGAAGGCAACCGCCGAAGACAATGACGTGTTCGAGGGGCGCGATCGCACAACGGGCGAACTCAAGTGGACCGGCACCCGTGTCGACCTAATCTTCGGCTCGAACTCCCAACTCCGGGCCTTGGCGGAAGTTTACGGATGTAAGGACTCCCAGGGGAAGTTCCTGCACGACTTTGTAGCGGTGTGGAACAAAGTCATGAACCTCGACCGTTTCGACCTCTCCCGATGCGGGAGCCTGCCTTAGGTCCCGAAGGCGTAAAGCTTGGTGGCAGTGCGCAGGTAGAGGTTATCCCCGACCAGAGCGGGAGTAGCGGCGATGCGTTCGCCAAAAGTCGCTTGGTGCAGCACCTCCGGTTTGCCGCCGCCCGCCTTAATGACGGTGACCTTCCCCTCCAGCGAAGCGAGGTAGATGCGGCCCGCGGCGGCGACTGGCGAGGCATAGTAGGAACCGGCGGCGTCCGGGATGCGTTCCTGCGTGAAAATGGGCTCCCCGGTCCGGGCGTTAAAGCAGGAGAGCATGCCGCCATCCTTCACGATGTAAACCTGTCCATTGTAATACAGCGGTGAGGACACATAGGGCAGGCCGCGCGTGGCTTTCCAAGCCGAGTGGGTGGCGGTGGCATCCCCGGTTCCACCCGGCTTGACCGCAACCAAGACGTTCTCCCCCTTCGTGGCAATGGCCGTAAAAGCTTTCCACTCCGCGGCATCAATGAACCCGTTCTTATCCGCGTCGATGCTGCGGAACACGGCGGGTCCCCAAGCAAACTCCTCCGAACTGATTTTGCCGTCGCCATTCTTATCCATCTGGCTCAGCAGGTTCTCCCAGGTGGGAAAAGGGGCATCGGCCTTGCCGGGCGACCAGCCGGCGAAGAAAAGCAAACCGTCCCCGATCACTGGCGTCGTGCAGGAGACAGGCGGCAGTCCGCGGACCAGCCAACGTTCCTCGCCGTTGGAGGGATCGTAGGCCTTCAAGGACAGCGAACCGGCCACCACGATCTCGGCGGCGCCGTCGTGGCTCCATAGAATGGGGGTGCCATAGCCGGTGCGCGAGTCCGGTCGGGGCGTTTCCCACAACTTCTTCCCGGTCTTGCGATCCAGCGCGAAGATCGCCGCGCCCTCCAGCACATCGCGATTGAGGATGACCCGATCGTGCGCGATCAGCGGAGACGTGCCGGAGCCGAAACCGCCAAATGTCTGGGCCGCCGGCAGCGGGTACTGCCAGACCTCCCGGCCCGCTCGGTCGTAACAAAACACCCCCGCGGAGCCGAAGTAGCTGACCACCCCTTCGCCGTCGGCCGCGGGTGTGGACGCCGCCGGGCTGCCTTCGGTGTTATGGTACTCCTCCAGTTGTTTGGCCGGGGCGACGCGGTTCCAAAGGAGTCTGCCGTCGGCACGATCGTAGGCCCGCGTTTCCAGGCGGCCCTCCGTGAAAGCAGTGAGAAAAACCCGGTCCCCCGAGACGCACGGCGAACCGGGGGAGGCCGGCACGGCCGTCTTCCACAACACGCCTTGCTCCGGACCAATCCGTATCGGCGGGTTGGCGTTGGCCGCCACTCCCGACGCGTTGGGACCGCGAAACATCGGCCAGGCATCGCCGGACGCCGCCAAACCAGCAACCCCAGCCCATTGAGCTAAACCCAGAAGGAAATAGAGCTTCATAGTCCTATAGAATAACCGTACAATCTCAGTTTTCAAACCGCCCCCTTGGGTTCCGGCTCGCAATCAATGTGGCTGATTCCCAAGGCGCGCTTGTCTTCCAGGCAGGAGGTGTGCGACCGACGGTCATGGCTCCTCGAATTGGCTAGGTTCTCAAGCTCTGCAAAGCAGTTGAAGGTTAGGTCCATATTGGATAGGGTCGGAGGATGCCGATGAATCCTTTGGACGTTGCGATTCCATCAAGACGGGTTCGGTGGAGCATCGATGCCGCGTTGCTAGCGGTTAGATTGGCGTGTGCTGCGCTCTGTGGGTTCAGCGCCGGGCCGGTTAAGGGCGCGGAGCCGGCTGACGCGCGCCTGGCTGCCGAGTTTCTCCACCCGCCCTCCGAAGCCCGCCCGCGCGTGTTTTGGCGTGTCTTCGGGCCGGCGTGGGAGCGGGCGGAAATCGATTATCAGTTGGGTCTGATGAAAGAGGCGGGTGTGGGTGGTGTGACCCTGTTCCTTTTCTACCCCATGGTGGTCGATGGCCCTCAGGTTCACAATCAAAGGTTTCTGTCTCCTGAATTCCTCGGTACGCTGGGCTACTCGGCTGGGCAGGCGCGGCGGTTGGGCCTGCGGTTCACCGTAGCCGGCGGCACAGGTTGGCCCTTCGGCGGCCCCACCGTGACCACCCAGGATGCCGCGCAGCGGATTCGGCGGGTGGAGCTCCCGGCCGCCGGGTGGAGTAATGCGGTTGCGCTGCCACCCTTGCGCGAGGGAGAACGGCTGGTTGCGGCCTTTCGCGGGACAAATGACGTGAGCGACTGGTTCGGCACCGGGACAACAAAAATGACGCCCGAGGCAAAAGGTGCGGTGACAGTCTATATCTCCGGTCCCACCGGGATGCAGGTCAAACGGCCGGCGTTGGGCGGCGAGGGTTTCGTGGTGGATCACTACAACGCTGGCGCGGCTCGGCGTTACCTGGATGCGGTCGTGGCTCCGATGCTCGAGGCTGCCCCAGGATCGATCGAGTCGGTGTTTTGCGACAGCCTGGAGGTCTATCGCGGCAACTGGACGGGGGATTTCCCGCAGGCGTTTCGCAATCGGCGTGGCTACGACTTGCTTCCAAGGCTGCCGCAACTCTTCGACGCCGGCCTTTCAGGGTCAGCGGACGTGCGCTTTGATTTCTGGAGGACGCTGGCCGAGCTGACCGAAGAACGATTCACCAAACTGACTTCGGACTGGGCACACCACCACGGAGTGAAACTCGAGATGGAAGCCTACGGCACACCTCCCAACCCTCTGACCGCCGCGCGCTACCTGGATGTTCCGACGGGCGAACAATACGAATGGCGGGGGTTCTCTCTCTCGCGCCTGGCGTCCTCCGGGGCGCACCTTGCGGGCCAGCGGGTCATTGGGGCCGAAGCATGGACCTGGCTCGGGTTGCCGAACCGCCTCGCCGACACACTGAGCGACATGAAACTCGCCAGCGATTTGCACTTTCTTGCCGGCGAAAACGACCTCACCTGCGTGGACTTTGCCTATTCGCCCCGCGCGGCTGGCGCTCCGGGTTGGATGCCTTATTACGGACCGGTCTTGAGCCAAAACAACCCGCAATGGCCTTGGTTCCACTATTTAACGGAGTATGCGAGCCGTTGTTCGTGGCTGCTCCGCCAGGGCGAGCCGGTGGCCGATGCCGCCGTCTATCTGCCGGTGGAGGACATCTTCGCCTCCGGCCCCGTCGATCAAATGCTGTTGGGGTTTCATCTGCGCGATCACTTCGTCTCCGGCGAGAAGACCGGCGAATTCGGTCTCCAAACCGCCCTTCGACATCGATCCGATCTCATTCAGACCCTGTTTCACCACGGGTGGAACTACGACGGCATCGATTTCTTCTCGATTGATCGGCTCACGCGGGTTAGCGACGGCCGGCTAATTGCCGGCGATGGGGATTATCGCGTGGTGATCTGGCCGCGACTGGCCGGCGTCGAGTGGGAAGGGCTCGAGAAAATGACCGCTTTTTGCCAATCGGGAGGGACAATCATCGTGACGGTGAGGGTGCCCGAACGGGCTTATGGCGCCCGCTCTGCCTCGGCGCGGAAACGATCGCAAGACGCGTTCAAAACCCTCTTCGGTGATAACGCCGGCGCCGCTGGTTCCTGGACCCGCGTGGTCGGGCGCGGGCGCGTGATGTTCGTCCCGGACGAGAGTGAAACCTTGGAGCGGGCGTTGCGGGATTTCGCGACCGACGCCGCCCTCTACCCCCCGCAGCCGGAAGTCGGCGTCGTGCATCGGCGCACGGGTTCGCGCGACATTTATTTCCTGGCCAATGTGGGAGATCGGCAACGCCTTTTTGAGGCTGGATTTCACACCCAACACAAGGCAGCCGAATTATGGGATCCGATGCGTGGCGAAATCTCCCGGTTGAACCTCATCGCGACTAACGGCGGCTTGAAGCGGGTGGCCCTGGAGCTTCCGGCGCGGAGTTCGGTGTTTGTGGTGTTTGCCGAGGAGTCTGCCGCGGGCTATAAGGCCCCGAGGCAGTCCCGGACCGAGGAAATCAGGCCGATTTGGAACCTTGCCTTCGATGGCGCCAACGCCCCTCCGTCCCGGTCCTCGGCGGATCTGGTGTCCTGGACCACTTGGCCGGAGAGCAGGTTCTTTTCCGGTTGCGGCACTTACCAGGGAGAGTTTACCTGGAGTGGGCCGTTGCCTCGGCATGCGTGGTTGATGTTTTCCCAGGTCCACGAAGTTGCCGGGTTGACGATCAACGGGCGGCTTGCGGGCGCCGCCTGGACTCCACCGTGGGAGGTAGAGATCACACCTTGGCTGAAGCGGGGAACAAACACCTTGTCCATCCGGGTGGCCAACCTGCCCTTAAACCTGTTTCTCGGCACGCCGGATCCGGATCTCAGAGCCCTGAGAGCAGCCTATGGCGATCGCTTCCCCGCCCCAGAGGAGAAGCGCGTGGCCAAGGGTCCGGTTCCCTCAGGGTTGATCGGCGCCGTTATGATCCGATTCGAGTCGGGATGAGACTTTCAGGGCCAAGTCCCCTGGTGTGGTTGGTAGTCGACGCAGTGCTTTGGCCTGCGGTCGGAAAGGGGGTTCTGATGGATGACCTCGCAACGGGTTGCCCAGTCTTCACGAACTCCTGGCCGAAGCGCGCGGCGACGGCGTAGTTTGGCCATAGGCCGTCGTGCCCTTGCGCCGCATAGTTGCGCCAGGAATAGGAAGTGGCGAAGTGGTAGCGCCGGGGCGCCAGGATCAGCGTGCCCTTCGGGAACTGGTCGAAGAGGAAGGGCATCACCTGGGTCGCGCACTCGGCCGGGTGGAAGCCGGACGAGCCGCGCGGCGACCCGCAGCCCTTCCCGTCTTTGCCCTTCTCCCAGTGCGTCTCGAGGAGGAAGAATTCATCCGACCAACGCAGCTCGTAGGTGGGCGTGTCTGGGGCCTTCGTCATTTCCAACCCTCAATCCAAGTCTTTGACGCAGCGGAAGCCAATGGTGGCGCACCGGTCCAGGCCAGGCCACATCAGCAGGAATTTGGTCGCGAAATTGGCCGGCCGCGGGCCGCCGTCCACATACCAATTGGAGCCGCGCGCGGAAAAGAACGAGCCGCCCCGGATGATGCAAAAACGCGACCTTCCGTCGCTGCGCTCGCTCTCAGTCCACTGCCAGACGTTGCCGCAAAGATCGTAACACCCGAAGGGGGAGCGGCCCATGGGGAACGCTTTTACGGGCGTGGTCCCGCCGGATTTGCCGTCGTTGCAGCGGCCGGCCTGCATTTCGTTGCCCCACGGATAGGCGCGGCCATCGGCGCCTTGCGCGGCGTATTGCCACTCTTCCTCGGTCGGCAGGCGCTTGCCGGCCCATCGGGCGTAGGCTCGAGCGTCGTCGAGGTCCACATATACGACCGGGTGGTCTCCCCGGCCTGCGGGCGGCCCGGCACTGGTCCAGAGATGGAGGAACTTCTCCTGATGCTCAGGTCTCCAAGCCGCCGCCTTGAGAAACTCGGCGAACTGGGCGTTGGTCACCGGGGTGAGGTCGATGGCAAAACGCTTGAACTCGACGCGCCGGCGGAAGGCCACGGTGGTGAATTGGTAGGAATCGGCGAGCCGGTGCCCGCGGGGTGGCATGGACTCGTAGTAGCCGCACTCGCGCTGGCGCATTTCGATGGCCAACTCCAAGGTGGCTGGAGGAATTTCAACCATGCCCGCGGGAGCCTGCTGGGCTCGAGTAGTTGGCGCCACGGCAATAAGGCGCGTTTCGCGATGAGGAGTGGCCGCGTCGAAGTCAGCGCGGGCGTTGGTTTGGCGCTGCTGCTTCAAGAAAGCACCAAGGTCACGGCCCAGTTGAGCGGGTCTTCCGGCGAGGATGCAACCGATGCCGCGCGGCGGGAGGCTGCCTTCAATCCGCAGACGCCTCTCGAGCGACGCCGGTCGAAGTTCCTCGCCTTTGATCAGGTCATAGACTCTTTCACCCGCTGGTGCTCCGGTTTCGAACAACCGCCCTGACAACGGTTCTTTGGTTCGGTTGACTAACGTCCACAATCGCAGACCGTTCCCTTCCCAAAGGCTGGCGAACAAGCCCGGCTGGCTGGTGGGCACGAGCGGAGCCCAGTTCTCACCCGAAAAAAGTTCGGCATAGCGCCGCTGGATCGGCAGCATCGCGCGCAAGATCGAGCGGTCGCGCGGGCACCAGGGAACCCACGCCCCGAAGACATTTTCCCACACCATCATTCCGGAACCGTTCATCCAGGCGGCCTGGAGTTCGCCCGTGTGGTCGTAATCCCACCGCTTGATCTGGTGCTGGATATGGCGGCGCTCGAACCATTTGTTCCGCAGCACGCCAGGCACTTCGCTGTCGGCGAACCCTTGCGCCCAGGAGGCGTGGTGATCGTGAACGTTCTCCAGCGGCAGCGCCCCTTCGCCTTCCAAGATCACACCGGGCCGTGCCGCATCGAGCCGGGCCCGAAATTCGCCGGAGCCTTTGTTCATCGTGTCCAGGAAGATGCCGTCGGCCTCGATGGCGGCGGCCATTTCGGCGAGCATTTCGAGATCATTCTTCGGCTCCCGGCGCGTGCCGGTGTCCCACGGGTTGTAGTCGATGAAAACCTTCACCTTGCGCCGGTGGCAGCGGCGGCTGAGGTCGCGCAGGCCGTTCAACCCGCCCGGCATGTCGCGGTAGAAATCGAACTGGTTGCGGTCATCCACGCCAATCCGCGGATAGGCGTGCCACAACACAAGGCTGTCGTAGCCGCCAAACTCGCGCTGGCCGTGGTCAAGGAACGCCTCCACCGTGCAGGCGCCCGAGCGCGGATCGTAAAACGTCTCGTCGCACATCATCAGAAAGCAGCAGGCGAACGACGAAGCCGCCCAGGCGAACTCCGGCTTTCGGTAGAGCGCATCGCCGTAGTGCAGCCGCCGCTTCGCCTGCTCCCGCCAGGCTCCCAGTTGCTCGCGGAAGTCAGGCCAGTCTGCAGGATTGGCAGGCGCGGGGATGATATGCTGGTCCGGTTCGAACTCCCAAGGTTTGGACTCAGCGGCCGCGAGAACGGGCAGTCCCCGCTCGACCGCGATGATGGCGGCACCGGTCATGCCTCGTTGGAGAAAGGAGCGACGCGATAGTTTCATAAGTGGCTCGAGCGGGTTTGCTGCTTTGGTCGCCCATCGATTCACGGCGTTTTCACCATGCTGCTTCACCATAACGCGATTCCAGCACGAGCAGCCAGTCATTAACGCCGGCGCCGTTATCTCCGGGGGTTTGGAGGGTTTGTTGGCCGCGGTTTGGAAGCGTTGTGCCATGCGGGAGGAGAGGGGCGTCGTGAGCGGGGTTGAACCATTGCGCTGTCACCGGGGCGGGAAAACTCGTGAGGTTCAATGTGAGACCGCGCGGACCCCTGCCGTCCGTGGGAATGTAGAGCAGTGCGAGGTTCCCGTCCGAGGCACGGGCGGCAGTGATGCGTGCCGCGCCTTCGCCTGCGCCGGCGGTGACGAGTTTGCCTTCGGTATCGGGGACAAGCTGCTGCCACCGGTGTGTCGCGAGGAACTTCCCCAGCCGGGCGACATCGCGCGCGCCCTCGCTGTCGAGCGCCTGCTGCCACGTGTTCATGTGCGGGAAGAGCGTCGGCCCGTCGAAGTGCCACATCGGATTATTGCCGAAGAACTGGCCACACGCCCCACACAGCATCGCCCACCAGGCCTGCCGTCGGATTTGCTCCGGCCTCGAGTCGTGCTCGCCTTCATAGACCGCCTCAATGAGCACGAATGGCCGCGCCGGTCTCCGGTCATAGGCCGCCAGCAGCGGCCGCCAAAGGTCAGCCTGGTAACGGTACACCGTATCCACCGCCAGCCACGGTTGGTCGCCGAAGGTGTCGAGCGCCGATGTCTGGCCGCCGTGCGCGGTCAGGAGTTGCCTTGCGCCGCCCTCGCGCAAGCCCAGGGCCAATTCGTTGCCTGCCCACCGTTCCGCCTCCGGCAACGCATAGTCGCCGCCGAGCATCCAGACGATGTTCGGCAGATCCTTGAACCGCTGCCCGACGAAGCGCCCGTAACTCTGCAGGGCTGCCGGTCCCGCGGCCTTGATTTCTTTGAAAAAACCCTCGTCGCCGCCACCCCAGCCGAGGTAGGCCGCGCAGAGCCAGACGGTGAGCCCGCGCTGCTTGGCCGCGGCAACGGCCTGGTGCGCGTAGTCAAAGTAGGCCGGGTTGGGCTGCGTGAAATCACCAGGCTTGAGGAACGGCGCCACGCCGTCAATCTTCGCCGGGGCTTTCGAGGCAAACTTGTGCTCGATGAGGTTGACGATGATGGAGTTGAACCCGCGCTGCTGGCGGTCATCCAGATAGCGGGCGATGCCCTCCTCGGTCAATTGCGCGATCAGGGACCACGCCGCGTCGCCGATCACGAGAAACGGTCTGCCGTCCGCATCCACGAGATGCCGCCCGTTCTGGCTTACACGCAGAGGGAATGCCGCCAGCGGAAGGGCGGAGGCGGTCACGGCCCCGCTGCGCGCCGATTTCAGCCCGGCGGTGTTCTTTGCGACAACCCGGTAGCGGTGCTTCACGCCCGGCGGCGCCCACAGGGTGTAAGTGACGCCCAACTTCAATTCGCTGGCGTTGGTAGAGGGCTCATAACACACGCGATAATACGGGGGCGCGGCGGGTCGCAGTGGCGCTTGCGCCGGCGCGATCAGCGCCGCGCACACGAGCAAGAGCAAGGAAGCCAAGATCTGTTTCATGGTTTTCTGCCAATAGGGCTCGCCGACACGCACTCACGCGGAACGGGTTTGGGCAAAACCATTGCCGTCCGTCGCGAGTATTCTTTCAAACCTCCGCCGATTCCGCGAGACAAATTGCGGACAGGGGATTCCTCTGAAGGCCCGAGAAACGCGCTGCCGCATCCACTGGCTTTCCGGCAGAAAACCGTTGCCCAAGAGCGGCACCGTCCGTCTGACGGTCCCCGCCGAAAACGCAACTTCTATCAAACGAGCCCCCACGAAAGTGGGGGTCGAAGACCACCCAATTATCGGGCTGACAACTGGAAGCCGCCCCTTTAGTATCCGGCCGTGAAACTCGAATCCCTCGCTCATGCAGACCCGGACCACAAGACCCGCCGGGAATTCCTCAAGACTTCAGGCAAGGCCGCTGTCGGGGCCGCTCTGGTCTCTGCCGTCACCCGGCCCGGTTACACGGCGGAAGACAACACCATCCGGGTCGCGCTGGTGGGCTGTGGCGGACGCGGCACCGGCGCCGCCGCCAATGCCCTGGCCACCAAGAGCGGCCCGATCAAGCTCGTGGCCATGGCCGACCTCTTCGAGGAGCGCCTGGACCGCAGCTATAACGCGCTCGCCAACGACGCGCATGGGACCAAGGGCTCGGCGGTGATCTCGACCTTCATGCACACGCCGGCGAAATGCCGCATCTTCAAGGGCCACACCATTACCCGGGCGGACATGGCATGGGCCTTCCCGCAGCCGGAGCCCAATCCCTATGAGCTCGAGTGGGCCTATCTGGTCGAAGCCATTCGCCAGGACAAACCCTGCAACGAGGTCAAACGCGGTGCTGAAGCTGCCTTGGTGGTTGCCATGGGCCGCAAGGCCGTCCACACCGGCCAATCTGTCCTGTTCGAGGAGATGCTGAACGATACCAACGAATTTGCGCCCGATGTGGACAAGTTGACGATGAACTCGCCCGCTCCGGTGCGACTGTCCGGCAATGGTGTCTATCCCGACCCGCAACCGGGCCGGCTCAAGGATCGGGAATACTGAAGCGAAAGGAACATCTTCCGCAAGGCGGCCTTGGATGCCAACCGGGAGCGACCCGGTAATGTCGCCGCTCATCGCAGTGTATTGCGGGTTATAGTTATGCCCGACACCATACATGAGGCTGCCGTTGAAAGGATTGCGGCCCATCGTCCATTCGGCGTTGGTGTCGTCGATCCCACGAACCAGTCAGTAAAGCCGTGAGCCGCGGGGGACGTGTGGTGCCGGTTGGACCGACACAGAGTTGAGCGCAAGGAGGAGCGAGAGCACGAAAGTTCTTCGGCGCAGGTCGCTCTTCCCGCATGTCTCAGACAGAGCTCCGAGCGTTGTTGGAGGGCTGTCAGGATGCGCCCCAGTTCAGCGCCTCAGCGTAATGTCAGCAGATTGGTCTGGCCCGCCCCGACCAGCGTGGCGCTCTCCCGGCCTATGGCTACCAACTGCATCTCACCCAACATGTCCCCAAGGAAAAGCGTCTTTCCGTTGATCATGGCCGAAGGCCGTGTCGGGTGAAAAACGATTGCCTGCAACCGGATGGCCGGCGGCGCCGGCAGTGGCGCTTCAGACGGGGCCGCCGGCAGGGCGTTGGCAGCCGGAGCCGGCTCGGAGGAGACGGGGATGCTGGGAGACCGCGCATCCGCCGCCAACTCCGCCTTGGGCTGCGCGCTGCCAGATGAAGCCGGCGTTCCAATGCCCGAGGAGGGCGCCTGTTCACCGCCCCCAAGAGCCGGTTGCCTGGCGGCGAGGGCCACTGCGGAGTGGGGAATGCCGGGCGCGGAATCGCCTGACTCGCGCGTGGCGGACTCGGTCGCTGCAGCCGGCGCGCGGACATGGCTTCGCATCCCCTGCCAAATCAGAACCAGGGCGGCCAATCCGGCCGCGCCCGCCACACCAAGCAGCATCAGGCCGCGGCGTGGAGGCGGGAGGGTGGCGGCCTCCGGGGGCTGAAGTTGCGGGCCGGGCGTAGCGGACGGCGGGGCCTGTTGTTGGGCCTGTTTAGTCCGTCTCAACGCATCGTTGATCAAGCTCATGCGGCGAAGTGTCCCTCGAGTTCACGGACGGCGCGGCTGACCATGCGGAAATCAATCCGCTCCCGCTGCTGCACAAAGCCGGCCAGCAGGGCCTTGTCGCATATAGCGTTGACCATCCGGGGAATGCCCTGGCTGTAGCAAAAGACGCGCCACAAGGCCGGCTGCGTAAAGAAGGGCGCGCCGTTGGCCCCGGAAATCTGGAGCCGATGCTGGATATACCGGACCACCTCGAGGCGGTCCAGCGACAGCAGATGGTAGCGGACGGTGATCCGCTGGCGCAGTTGGCGGAGGCGGGGATTGTTGAGCCGCTCGCGCAGCTCCGGTTGGCCCAGCAGCACGATTTGCAGCAGCTTGCGCGTGTCCGTCTCCAGATTTGAAAGCAGCCGGACCTGCTCCAGCAGTTCATCGGTCAAGTCCTGGGCCTCATCTATGAGGAGCACCGCCTCCCGGCCATCCTGGGCCTGCTGGAGAAGGAACTGGTTAAGGACGGCCAAGGTCTCGAGGCGATCCAGCCCATGCACAGCCAGGCCAAATTCAATCGCTATCGCCTTGAGCAGTTCGCTCGCGCTCATCACCGGGTTCAAAATCAGCGCCGTCGAAAACCGGGTGTCCAACTGCTCCAGCAGCGCCCGGCACAGCGTAGTCTTGCCCGCCCCGACTTCCCCCGTAAGCTGCACAAACCCCTTCCGTTCGCGAATCCCATAGAGCAAATGATTGAAGGCCTCCCGGTGCTTGACGCTGTAAAACAAGAACCGCGGGTTCGGCGAAATATCGAACGGCGCCTCGCTCAGCCCGTAATAATCCAAATACACGATTCAGACAAAGCAAGAACAATGCCCGAAAGGAAATCCGAAATCCGAAATCCGAAATCCGAAGGAAATCCGAAATCCGAAGGCCGAAACCCGAAAACCTAAACCGCTAATCTTCGCTAATCTTCGCTAATGGGCCTTTTATTAGCGTGGATTAGCGTGGATTAGCGGTTCATTTCGGATTTCCTCCGGCCCTTCGGATTTCGGATTTCGGATTTCGGATTTCACCCCCTCCCCGTGTCCCAAAATCTGACACCCCGGGTCATTTTCCCGCGGCACGGTTGGGCAAATAAAGCGTCGTGGGCGGTTCGTTCGTGGCGGCTGCCAGGAGATTGCGGTTGATCAGGTCGAGATAAAAGGCTGCATTGAGGAGGTCAGTCTTGATTTGGACGCCCTTTCCGAGGTCGAGAGCTCGCTCCATCCAAGGCCGGGCGGCGGCATATTCGCCCCGCTTGATATAATGCAACCCAATGCAAGCCATCGTGTGATAGTTGTTCGGATCGATGGCATCCGCGCGGTCGAAGCAAGGCCACGACTCGTCCGAGCGATCCAGCCAGTCCAGGCACCAGCCATAGCCCAGCTCGCAGGCGCCGTCCCACGGATTGAGTTTCCTGGCCCGGGCGAACCAATCCATCGCGCGGGCCGTCAATTGCTCGTAGCCTTCGTCCCCCTCGGCGCTCTGGAGGAGGTATACGTCCCCAATGGCGCAGGCCGTCGCCCCGTTCATCGGTTCGGCGGCAAAGGCCTTTTCGAGCAGTTGAGCTTGGGACAATGAGACGTTTTCCGCGCGCGCGGCCCGCGCCAGCCACAAATTCTCGGCGGTATGGCGGAAGCTCTGCCAGGCCAGGTAGCCCAGGCCCGCTGCCAATACCGCCGTTCCTGCCACTTTGGTCCAGGCCCGGGCTGTCACCCAGTACTGCTCGGTCGCAAAGCGCAGATGGCTGCTGACCATCGCCATGAGAGTCACCGCCAGGAGCGCGTTGGCGGGGATATACATGTTAAAATCGACCAACGAGTGGCACAGGATGGCGATAAGCCCAAGCGTGGCGCCGAGCACAAAGGCGAATTTGTTGCTGCTCTGTTTGCCGCCCAAATCCCGAGGCGCGCTCCGGACATGCCGCCAGCTCTTGCACACCCCGATGAAGAGCAGTGCCCAGGCCGCCGCGATCAGCCCCGCGCCGATCAATCCCCAATCGGCCAGCGCATTGAGAAAATCATTGTGTGCCCGGTCGGCTCGAGCCTGAATTTCCAAAGGCCGGTACTGCCGGAATCGAAAATCGTAATGCGCCGGCCCAACGCCCCACAATACATTGTCCTGCCACGCGCGCAGGGCCGGCTGCCACAGGGCAAACCGCGCGTCGTCGCGGAATTTGCCGTCAGCAACAAGCTGGCGGATGCGCGTATGAAAGACCTCGCTCTTGGGGACCAGGTAGGCGCCGGCGCCGGCCAGCGCCACCAGCAGCACCAGCGAGGGCAGCCGGTAAGTTCGATGCGTCAGGAGCACCCCAAAAAACAACAGCAACGCCACCAGCGTCGAGGCCCAACCCCCGCGCGACACCGAAACCGCAATGCCCGTGAGGATGGCCAGCGAGGCGTAACCCAAAAACACCTTGGTCAACGGCTTGAATCGGCCCACCAGCGCATACGCCATGCCCAGCGGCAAAAGCATCTCCAGAAAGCCCGCCAGGTGATTCGGACAAATATAGGTGCCGGAGCCGCGATGGGGAAAGGGCGACACCGTGTGCCAAACCCGGTTTGACCCCGTGAGAAATTGATACGCAGCGTAAAACGAGATCGCCATCGCCGTGAAAATCAGCGTCAGGCCGATCACCTGCATCGCTTCCTGCCGGTGAAGATTATTGACGATGGCAAGAAAGAGGAAGCCATAGACCAGGATGTGGAGCAACTCCTGCCGGGCGACGTACTCGATGTCCGCCGTCAGATACCGGCCCACCGCATACGCGGCGAACGCAACGACCGCCCAGCAAATCGGCGGCCATAGCAACCGCAGCTTCGGGCTAAGCCAGAGCCTGGCAAGCCACAGCCCCAACAACGGAACCATGAGCCACTGCGCCAGCAGAAAAGGGTCCAGCAGCCAAAAATCCAGAAAACAGCCCGCCGGCTCCTGCGGCCTGCCGCCAAACGCCAGCGGCATCGAAGCGAGAATCCCCAACGTCAATCCCAGTATCCCGCGCTCGCACCATCGATCCAAGACATTACGGTCCATCAGGCCGGGATGGTACGAAACGCCCCCCTCGCGGTCACGCGAATTTGTGCCCGGGCGCGAATCAGAACAGGCTATATATGAACGGCGCCAGTGCCGAGCCTTTGGCGAAGATCAACAATCCCCCCAGCAGCAGGAGGAAAATGAAAATCGGCGCCAACCACCATTTCTTCCGCGCGCTGAGAAAACCCCAAAACTCTCTGATGATGGCGAGCTTGCTCATAGTTATGTCGTTCCTGGCCATGAAGATGCACAGCCCCAGGGCTGATGTAAAGCTCTATTTGGCAGAGGCGGGCCAGGGCTGCACGGCCAGCGACAAAGTCGCCGCACCAAGCCCCATTTCCTGACTGTAGGAGCCGACGCAAGGCTCAAACTCCCTTGGTTTCTCAGGCAGGTTGGTGAGGTCGCACGTCCCCTCGACATCTCCAACACCCGAGCCGCCGTTGCCGCCCGCTCCACCGAAACCGAGGTCGCCCATGCCCACAGTCGAGCCGCCCCCACCGCCGCCCCCGCCGCTGCCGGTGTTAAAGGCGATGGTGCAGTTGACCAGGCCAGCCACCCCGCTGTTGAACACCCCCTCGGCGAGGCCCGAGCCTCCACTTCCGCCGCTGCCCCCGTTCGCCTTGGTGATCGTGTTCGCCAGCAAGATCGTGCCGCCGCTGGCGAAGCTGACCGTGCCACCCCCTGCCATAGCCGCCCGCAAGGCCGGCTCCGTGCAATTCGTCACCACTCCTCCGGCGCCCGCGGCCGGGGGAAGGAGCAGCGGCGCGGCCAGGACCCATGCGACGCAAATGACCGGCAGCAGTTCGATGAGGGTGAATGCGCACCTGTATGTGGACCTGCTGACAGGTCCAAAACCCTTGACCGGCTTTGATTGGCGGGCACGTCCTTTCATAATCCAGAACCCGCGCTCATTACACGCCTCGCCGGCGGCGCGGTCAAGGGCAATCGAGCGCCCCAAGGTTTGACAGGGATGCCGCGCGGTGTATGTTGGATGATATGAGCCGGACTAACCGTTGGAGTCAGTTTAACTTGGCATGCGCGGCCAGTGCCAGGCGGAGGCTGCTGCCCTGGCTGGCCTTGCTGGCGCTGGGCGTTGGCGCCGCAGGCCAGACCGGCTCGAGCGAGCCCAGCGCCCCGCCCGCCCCGGAACTGGTGGGCAATGCGTGGCTGAACCTGACAAACGGGGGCAGGCTCTCGCTGGCCTCCCGGAAGGGCAAGGTGACGGTGGTGCATTTCTGGACTTTCGATTGCATCAACTGCAAACACAATCTCCCCTTCTATGCCCAGTGGCGGCGGCGCTTCGCGGCCCAGGGCCTCGAGCTCATCGGCATTCACACGCCGGAGACCGCCGCCGAACGCGACCCGGCCAACGTTGCCAGGAAGGTCAGAGAACTGGGCATCGGCTACCCCGTGCTGCTTGACCCGGACCGGGCCAACTGGGACCGGTGGCAGCAGCGCTATTGGCCGGCCATCTATCTGATCGATAAACAAGGCCGAGTCAGGTACTGCTGGGAGGGCGAGTTGGAATATCAAGATTCCGACGGCAACAGCAAGATGACCCATTTGATCGAGAGCTTGCTCAGGGAATAATTGGAGCCTGGCTCGAAAGCCCGGGAGCACAAGACTTCGTCGCAACCTTTGTCGCAACCTTTGTCGAGTCGGCCATTCCTCGACAAAGTTGGCGACGAAGGTTGCGACAAAGGGCCGGGTGGATCATAATGCTGTCCTATGTTGAAGCTGGGTGTAAATATCGATCATGTGGCCACTCTGCGCGAGGCGCGGTATCGGGGAAGCGGCTTCGGGGAACCTGACCCGGTAGCGGCAGCGCTTGCCTGCGAGGCAGCCGGGGCTCACGGCATCACAGCGCACCTGCGCGAGGACCGGCGCCACATCCAGGACCGCGACGTCTGGAAACTGCGCCAAGCCATTCGGACACGCCTGAACCTGGAGATGGCCAACTCGCCTGAGATCGTGTCCATCGCGCTGAAACTCAAGCCGGACATTACGTGCCTGGTGCCCGAGCGGCGGTTGGAGGTCACCACTGAGGGCGGCCTGAATGTCGCCGGCAACCTGCCCGCGCTGGCCGAGACACGCATGAAACTCAACGACGCCGGCATCGAAGTGAGCATGTTCATCACGCCCGACCCGGCCCAGATCCAGGCCGCCGCGCAGGCGGGGAGTCAATTCATCGAGCTGCACACCGGCGCCTTCGCCGGGGCCTTCGACGATGAACCGCGGCGCGAGGCGGAACTCCAGCGGTTGATTGCCGGCGCCCGCCAGGCCCGCTCCCTGGGCCTGAAGGTCAATGCCGGCCACGGGTTGAATTACCGGAACCTTCCGGCGCTGCTTCGCGTTCCCCACCTGGTCGAGTTGAACATCGGCCACAGCATCGTCAGCCGCGCCATCGCCGTCGGCTTGCCGGCTGCCGTCCAGGAAATGCTGCGCATGATGAAGGACGGAGGTTAAAGGATGAAGGATGAAGGATAAAGTGAGGGTAATGGTTCGTCGGATTTGAGTTTTGGAACTCTTGCAGGGCACGGCAGATGATTCTAGGTCTTGGCATTGACATTATTGAAGTGGCGCGCGTTGCGGCCTCGCATGAACGGTTTGGCGAGCGGTTTCTGAACCGGGTTTTTCTGCCGGACGAGATTCGGTACTGCCTGTCACACCGGAGGCCGGGGCAGTTTTTGGCGGCGCGCTTTGCCGCAAAAGAGGCAATCTCCAAGGCCTTCGGCACCGGCGTCGGCGGGCAACTTGGCTGGCTGGACATGGAGGTAAGGCGCCGGGACAGCGGCGAGCCGTTCGTCGTTCTGCATGGCGCCGGCCGGAAGCTGCTCGAGGAACGCCGGGCCCGAGCGGTGCTTCTCAGCCTGAGCCATACCCAGGTCCATGCAGTGGCGGTGGCCATCCTGGAGGGATAGTGTGGCGCGGGCATCCTGCCCGCGTTCCCTCGATCGTAGAGCGTCTGGAGCGTGGAGAGTTCCGAGAGCGTAGGGCGTAAGCGCGTCGGGGCACTTACCACGCTCCGCGCTCCGCGCTCCACGCTCCACGCTCCACGCTCCCACGCTCCACCCCAAGCAATTCCCGCTGCCAGTTCATCAGGCTGGACTGGTGTTTTTCCCAGTCATGAGCGAGGTCCGAGAGCATCGCGCGGCTGGCGATGAGGGTGGGGTCAATTGCCAAGGCGGCGGCCCGTGCATCGCGGCGGCTTTGGAGTTCCAGGAACCGGCGCCGTTCACCCTCGCGGGGACGGCGGCTGGCGAAGCGCAGGACCTTGGGGTGGCGCTCCGGAGAGAGGCCCAGTCCGCGTGCGACGGCCTTCAATACGCCACGCCGGCGGCGCTCGGCGAGGTGCCTGGGCAGGAACGGCTCCACGGGCCGGGCGGCGGCGGCGGCGGCGGCAATGTCCACCAACGCCTCGTGGCTCAGGACGAAGAACGGAGGTTTGTTGGCAGCCAGGGCCTCGCCCTCCCGCCACTGCCATAACTCACGGAGGATTGCCAGTGCCGGGCGGGCCAGCAGATGGCTACCCTTGATGCGCCAAACAGAGTCCATGTTCGATGGGCGTTCCCGGGTCGAGTCGGCGATGAGACGCGCGCATGACTCCTGATGCCAGCCGAGCCGGCCGGCGGCCTGGAGTTCCGCCCTGAGCCTGTCGGCCAGCGGCTTGAGATAGTGGGTGTCATTGCGGGCGTATCGTTCCATGCGCTCGGTCAGCGGGCGCAAGGCCCAATTGGCCTTTTGCGGCCCCTTCTCGAGTTTGACGCCGAGGTACCTCTCGACCAGGTGGCCCAGGCCAAACTGGCGCTGCCCAAGCAACCGCGCCGCCAGCATCGTGTCGAAGATAGCGCCGGGCACGAACTCGTGGTGCCTGCGCAGCAGCCGCAGGTCGTAATCCGCCCCATGCATGAGCAACTCGCGCCCGCTCAAGGCCCCCAGCAGGGGGCTCAGGTCCATCCCCGCCAGCGGGTCGATGAGCCGATCCCCGGAAACGGTGCCGATCTGAATCAGGCACACTTTTTCCGGGTAGGCATGCAGGCTGTCCGCTTCAGTGTCCAGCGCCACCCACTGGGCGGCGCGCACCGCCGGCAGGAATGCCGCCAACCGCTCTTCGGTGTCAACCACGCCAAAAATATATTGTTCTCCCCGCAAAGAGCCACAACCAAAGCACCGGGGGCGCACTTCACTTATTTGGGCAGCCGCTCCTAATCTTAATCTTAATCTTAATCTTCGATCAGGAGCAGGATAAAGATTAAGATTAGGATTAGGATTAGATGGTGAAGAATTTTGTCTTGCGCCGACGGCGCCGGGACAACCCACGACGCGCTTGCGTATGCCGTGGGCTTATTGGTATTACTCTGGTGAATGAATCTAGCTGGTGCGTTTGCAGACTCGGCGCATAAGCGTCCCCGGAAGATTGCCCTCTACTGGGGTGAGCGCGAATACAGTTACGCAGAACTCTGGGACCAATCCTGCGTGTTCTCGGACCAATTGCGGCGGCATTTCGGAATCAAACCCGGCGATCGGGCGGGCCTCTGGCTGAAGAATTGCGTTGAATTCATCCCGGCCCTCTTCGGGATTCTCGACGCCGGGGCTGTGGCAGTGCCGATCAACAACTTCCTCAAGCCCGATGAGGTGAATTACATCCTGGCCGATGCCGGCATCGATGTGCTTATCACAGATGCCGAGCTGGGTTCGCACTTCCGGGCGCTGGCGGCTGCGCGCCCCCAATTGCGGTTGCTCGATGTCCAGGACGCCGCCACCGGGGTGCGGGAGCCGGAAACAGGCCCAAGGAGCAAGCCCCGGCAATCGAGCGACCTGGCCGTGCTGATCTACACCTCAGGCACCACCGGCCGGCCCAAAGGGGCAATGCTTTCCCACGGCAACCTCCTGCACAACGTCGAGAGCTGCCGCATTGTCCTCCAGACAGTGGAAGCCGACCGGTTTGCCGTGCTGCTGCCGATGTTCCACAGCTACATGCTGACCGTTGGGCTTCTGCTGCCCTTGCTGGTGGGAGGCTCGATCGTGCTGGTCAAGTCGCTGCACCCGGTGCGAAGCGCCTTGGAGGAGATTCTGCAGCGCCAGGCCACTGTCCTGCCGGCCATACCCCAGTTCTACCGCAGCATCGTCAATGCGCCCATTTCGGGTCCATTGCCTCTGCGAATCTGCGTGAGCGGCGCCGCCCCGCTGCCGGCGCAGATTCTTCTGGAGTTTGAGGCCAAATTCCAGATACCGCTCATCGAGGGCTACGGGCTGAGCGAAGCCAGCCCCGTAGTCACCAAGAATCCGCTCGACGGCACCCGCAAGCCCGGGTCCATAGGCCTGCCCATCCCCAATGTCGAGGTAAGCATCCAGGACGAGGCGGGGCGCGAGTTGGGCGCCAATGAAATCGGCGAACTCTGCGTGCGCGGCGGCAACGTCATGCTCGGTTATTGGAACCAACCCCAGGAGACCGCCCGCGTCCTTCGCAATGGCTGGCTCTTGACCGGGGATATCGGCTGCCGCGATGCCGAGGGCTACTATTTCATTACCGACCGCAAGAAGGACATGCTCCTGGTCAATGGCATCAACGTCTATCCTCGTGAAATCGAGGAAGTTCTCTATCAGTTCCCCGGCGTCAAAGAGGCCGCCGTCATCGGCAAACCCGATCCCCGCAAGGGGGAACAACCCGTGGCCTTCATCGCGCCGAACGATGGGGCCGTCCTTGAGGAGAAGGCCGTGCAGCAGTTCGCCCGCAAACGGTTGGCCGACTACAAAGTGCCCCGCAAAGTCGTCGTCCTTCCCGCCCTCCCTCGCAATGCGACGGGCAAGATACTCAAAACCACACTCAGACAGATGTCTTAGGACATGGAGCGTCGGAGCGCGGGAGCGTGGGAGCGTGGGAGCGTGGAGCGTCGGAGCGTCGGAGCGTGGAGCGTAACAGCATCGTAGCACATGCCACGCTCCACACGCTCCACGCTCCACACGCTCTGCACGCTCCACACGCTCTCACGCCCCCACGCTCTCACGCCCCCACGCTCTCACGCCCCCACGCTCTCACGCCCCCACGCTCTCACGCCCCCACGCTCTCACGCTCCCACGCTCCCCCGGGGCGGACCGGAGGAACCGGGCCAGCCAGATGCAGGCCAGAACGCAGGCCAGTGAAACCAGGCCCGCAAGCGGGTAATGGATGATCTCCTGGTTTGGACCCTGGCCGATGATGCCGCCGCTCGCCCAGGCGGCAAGCCCGCAGGAGAATTGCTGGACGGAGGAATTGACGCTCATGAAGCCGCCGCGATAACGCGACTCGACCGTCGCCGTCATCATCGCCATTGCCGGAACAAAGCGGCCGGACATGCAAATCATGAGAACCGTCGAGACCGCCAGCGCGACGAGCAGGGGAACACGCGGCAAATTCGTCAGGGCGATGACGGGGACCGACGCGGCAAGGGACATCAGCGTGAAGACGCGGAGTTTCCCCGCCCGGTCGGCCCAGCGTCCCACCCAGTTCATGCTGAAGAGCGTGCATAAGCCCCCTGCCAAATAGATGAACGGCAGTTGCTTCTCGGTCAGTCCCACGTTGTAAACCATGTAGGTGGCCAGCGTGGGAAAGATGGTGAAGCCGGCGCACGTAAGCACCGCCATGAAAAGAAAGGCCATTTGATGATTTGGCTCCATCAGGACGGCCAGCATCCGCGCAACGGGATGCTGTTCGCGGCAATGGTCCAGGTGACCGCACAGGCCGGGCACGAACCGGAAAACCGCCATGAGAATCGGCACGCTGATCCCGGCAATGACAAAGAACGGCGCGTGCCAGCTAAAATCCGAAGCCAGCACAAGCCCCAACGGCACCCCGAAAATCGAAGCCACGGAGAAGGCGGACATCACCAGGCCCATCGCCTCGCCCCGCCGGTGTTCCGGGATGACATCCCCGACAATGGCCAGAATCACAGCGCCCGTCACGCCCCCGAAAGCGCCGGCAATGGCGCGGGCGGCGACCAGCAAGCCGTAAGTGGGGGCCAGCGCGCACAGAAGCGTGCCTGTGGCGAACCCAAGGTAGAGCCACAGGAGGGCGGTCTTGCGATCAAAGCGATCAAGGAAAAACCCCGCGGCCACACCCGTGATTCCCGCCGCGATGGCGTACGCCGCGACTATCTCGTTGAACTGGGCCGGGCTGATGCCCATGACACGCATGTACTGGGGGCCCAGCGGCAGGATGATCAGAAAATCGAGGTTCGTGGTAAAACTGATGGCTGCCAGGAGCAGCAGCACCAATCGTTCGTTCTTTAGTTTCTCGTACAAGACTCGAAACGTAGCACGAAATCGGCGCCGCGCGAATGGAAAAGTGTGAATGATCGGCTGCCGGCGGCGTCTAAACAGATGGTTGTGACACTATGAAACCGAGAAACATGAGTTGGATTGGATTGGCGGCATTGCTGGCTGTTCCTGCATACGCGGCGGATTCCTCTGCCCCGCTGGCAACCGAGGCCACTGCCGCGCCCGCGGCGGGAGTCTCAAGCGCCCCGGCGCCCGGCCAAACCCCTCTTTCCCCGAATGCCGCCGAGGTCGTAAAACTGGCCCGCGCCGGCGTGGGTGAGGAAGTGATCCTGGCCTACATCAAGAACTGCCAGTCACCGTTCACACTTTCGGCCGACGCGATTCTGCATCTCAAAGACGCTGGAGTCACCTCGCCCCTCATCGCGGCGATGTTGACCCGCGACAGTGCGTTGCGCAACCAGAACCCGCCGGCGCCGTTCGGCTACAACCAGAGGCTCTATCCGCCCTCCGAACAACCTCCAGGCGCGCCGGCCCCGCCTCAACCGCCCCCGGGCCAACCAGCCCCGGGCCAACCGCCTCCCCAGCCGCAACTCTTTGCCCCTGGCGTGGCGCCAGCGGACCAAACCCCGCCCCCGGCGCCCGCAGAGGTGATTCCGGTGTCGCCCGGCCCGGATTACTATTGGGCCCCGGGTTACTGGGGCTGGGATAACGGTTGGATTTGGATCGGCGGCGGTTGGCGCCCCTGGTTTGGTTGGGGATGGGGTGGCTGGGGATGGGGTGGCCGTTACGGCTGGGGATGGGGTGGCCGCGGCGCTTGGGGTGGTTACCATAGCGGCGGCTTCGGGGGTGTGCATGGCGGCTTCGGAGGACACGGCGGCGGCGGACATGGCGGCGGACATGGCGGCGGCGGACATCGGTAGGCTGCTGGCGGCCGGAAGCGTCGAAGCGTGGAGCGTCGAAGCGTGGAGCGTCGAAGCGTGGAGCGTCGAAGCGTGGAGCGTGAAGGCGCCGGAGCGTAAAAGCGTGAGTGAGCGCGCAGGAATAAATGGCCAGGTTGAGTTTGGACATTTCTGCTCCTTGTCACAGCGCCAACGGCGCGGTTCATAGCAGCCTGGGCCAACGGCCCAGGTCATGAGCGGAAAGGTGCTCAAGGGCTGAAAGCCCGCCCTACCCTTTGGCATCGGCGGCGATGGGTCGGTCGATGGCGCGCCGACGGTGGATGGAACGGGCTTTCAGCCCTGGCAACCCTCGTGCGCCCCCTCCCTGGGGCGTTGCCCATACGCGTCAGGCTTAGACATTGCCCGTAAGGAGCAATTGGTAATAGTTTTTCCGGTCGTTGCGCGCATCATAGAGGCAATGACGGGTGAGGCAGAACTTAACCCACT
>Ga0181524_10001825_pt1 | contig 23399 bp, 16 predicted proteins | sample PEATcosm2014_Bin_34_FD_119761 | JGI IMG/M metagenome (GOLD analysis project Ga0181524, IMG submission 119761) | Peatland microbial communities from MTU Mesocosm Facility, Houghton, MI, USA - PEATcosm2014_Bin05_60_metaG | ecosystem: Environmental > Terrestrial > Soil > Wetlands > Peat | place... | reverse complement strand
TGGTGAAGGTATCGGCCATAGTGTAATTGACGCGGTTGGGTTGCGTGAACGCGCTGGGTGTAGCAGGCGTCGCTCCGCGACGCAATACTGATTCGGGGCGCGCCACCCGTGGGCTGAAGAAGACTACCTTCAAGACATCGCTCCGCGATGAGCCCCGGGCAACCAGCGCGAACCCGGGAAAAAGGGAGGGGTGTGGGTAGTGACAAGCCCCGGGGAGGGGGCAGGGGGGGCGCTCGAGGGGGGCAGGGGAAAAGAATCGCCATTTTCGGCTGGCGATAGCCAAGAGCCAATGGCCAAGGGGCAACGAAGTGGTGGCAGTGCAAAAGTATCGCCATTTGGCGGCGGGCGGGCTAATCTGTGGCCATGGAAACGTTGCACGCACCTTGGCGAATAGATTACATCCTGGCGCCTAAACCCGTCCTGGACCAAAGCCTGTTCACCCGCATTGCACAGTCCGCCGAGGACGAGGCCAATTACGTCATCGCGCGCGAGCGGGCCTGTTATGCGTTGCTCAATGCCTATCCCTACACGGGCGGGCACCTGATGGTGGTGCCCTACAAGCAAACGCCGGATTTGAACGGCTTGACCGACGAGGAGTTGAGCGGCCTGTTTCAACTGACACGGCGCTGCCAGAACGCGCTCACCAAGGTCATGCGGCCCGACGGCTTTAACATCGGGCTGAACCTGGGCCGGGTAGGCGGGGCCGGCATCCTGGAGCATCTGCACGTGCATGTGGTGCCCCGCTGGCTGGGGGACACCAATTTCATGCCGATCCTGGCGGGCACGACGGTGGTGCCCCAGGCCCTGCGCGACCTGGCGGCCCAGTTGCGCGCCGCCCTGGCAGAGTCAAGGGTTGGCCAGTGAGAGGTTTGGTTCTATGGCAACGGAAACTTTGCACTTCGAGAGCGCCCGGGTCGCGCAGCAGCTTTACAACAACGACCCTTCCAACCTGCAGGCCCTGGACCATCAACTGGGCGTCAAGGCCACTTCGCGCGAAGGCTGGATCAAGCTGGAGGGCGAAGCCGCTGCCATTGACCGGGCCAAACACCTGTTCCTGCTCCTCCAGGGGTCGCTGGAGGCGGGGGCCGCGCTGCGCGGGCGCGAGTTCGCCCACGCCCTGAACATCGTGAAGCACGAGGGGGTCTCGATGCTCAAGGACATCATCTCCGACCGCATCCAGACCTCGGAGAAGAAGCCGACCGTGAGCGCCAAGACGATAGGGCAAAAGAAGTACATCGATGCGATTCGCCGTCACGACGTGACCTTCGGGGTCGGGCCGGCGGGCACGGGAAAGACCTACCTGGCGGTTGCCATGGCCCTGGCGGCGCTGCGGGAAGGGAGCGTCTCCCGCATCATCCTGACCCGCCCGGCCGTCGAGGCCGGCGAGGCGCTGGGTTTTCTGCCCGGGGACCTCTACGAGAAGATACTGCCCTACTTGCGGCCGCTGCACGATGCCTTGCACGACATGCTGCCCGCCGAGGAAATCCAGAAACACACCGAGCGCGGGCTGATCGAGATCGCCCCGCTGGCCTACATGCGCGGGCGCACGCTCAACCACGCCTTTATCATCCTGGACGAAGCGCAGAACTCGACCTCCGAGCAGATGTTTATGTTTTTGACGCGCCTGGGCATCGGTTCCAAGGCCGTGGTGACCGGGGACGAGACTCAAATCGATCTCCCTTCGCACAAACAGTCCGGCCTGCTGGAGGCGCACCGCGCCCTGAGGCGTGTCGAGAGCATCGCTATCGTCGAGTTCACCAAACGCGACGTGGTGAGGCATCCGTTGGTCCAACGGATTATCGCCGCCTACGAAGAGCACCGGGGCCAGGCCCGCTCCCACGGCGAAAAGGAGTGAAAGCCGGGAATGCAAACCTCCAACTGCGCAACCGGCAGCGGGTCCGCCGCCTGGATTTGCCGCTGGCGCGCCGGATTACGACGACGCTCCTGCGCGACTTGTTGGGGTTGAATGATTTTGACCTCGGCCTGTTGCTGGTGGGCGCCGCGGAAATGGCCCGCTTGAACGAGACCTTCCTGCGCCATGCCGGCTCGACCGATGTCCTCTCCTTCGACTACCTGGAGCGCGGCGGCCCTCCGGCCGGGCGCCCGGCCGATTCCTCCGCCTCTTTGCACGGTGAGATCGTCCTCTGCGTGGATGAGGCCGTGGCGCAGGCCCGCCGCTTCCGCACCCGATGGCAATCCGAATTGGTCCGCTATATCGTCCACGGCGTCCTCCATCTGCGCGGCTTCGATGACCGCCGCCCGGGGCAACGCCGCAAGATGAAGCGGGCCGAAGATCGTCTTCTCCGGCAACTGTCCGCCCGCTTCGATCTGAGGAGGCTGGGAAAGACTGCGGACGGCTTGAGCCGGGGCGGAGGATGGACTACGTTGGGGCATTCGATTGACTGTCGCAGCGAAATTGAGGCGGAGAGCGCGCCGGGTGTGGTTTGTGTCCATGGCCGGCAGCGTGGTGTGCATGGCTCTGGGCGGCGCGGCGGGCGCAGACCTGAAGGAGGCGCAGAAGTTGTTCCTGTCGGGAAACTACGGAGCCTGTCTTGCCCTTGCCGGGCAGGCGGGGGGGTCGGATAGAGCGGACTGGCAATTGCTCCGGTGCAAGGCGCTGCTGGCGACCGGGCGATACCCTGAGGCGCGCGATGCAACGACCAACGCACTGGCACAGGACCGCTGGAATGTCCGGTTGTGCTGGCAGGCGCGCGAGGCCCTGTTGAGCAACGGCCAAACCAACGCCGCGGCGGAGAAGGTGGAGGACATCGTCCGAATGGTGTCGGGGCACCCGCGGGATTACGGGGACGCGGCGAGCCTGGTGGTGTTTGGGCAGGCGGTGCTGCTCAAAGGGGCGGACCCGCGGCGCGTGCTCAGCGCGCTGTTGGACGCCGCCAAAAAGGCGGACCCGGATTTGCGGGAGATTTACCTGGCCGGCGGCGGATTAGGGCTCGAGAAACATGACTTTGCCCTGGCCGCCAAGGAATTCGAGGAGGGGCTGAAGCGATTCCCGGATGACCCGGATTTGCACTATGGTCTGGCGCAGGCCTACTTGCCAAACGACCCGGTGTTGGCGCTTTCCTCGCTCGAGGGCGCCCTGCGGCGCAACAGCAACCACGTGGCGAGCCTTTTGATGCTGGCCGATCATAGCATCGATGCGGAGGACTACGCGGAGGCAGAGCGGTTTCTGACGCGGGTCCAAGGGGTCAATCCTTGGCAGCCGGAGGCCTGGGCTTACCGGGCGGTGCTGGCGCATCTGCGCAACGAGCCGCAGGCGGAGGAGACGGCGCGAACCAACGCCCTCAAGTTCTGGCCGGCCAACCCGCGCGTGGAACACTTGATTGGGCTGAAGCTCTCGCAGCATTACCGCTTTGCCGAAGGGGCGGCCCACCAGCGCCGGGCCCTGGAGTTCGACCCGGATTATCTGCCGGGCAAGTCCCAGCTTGCGGAGGACCTGCTTCGGCTCGGGCAAGAAGCGGAGGGCTGGCAGTTGGCCGAGCAAGTGCAGCGCCAGGACGGCTATGACGTAGAGGCGTTCAACCTGGCGACATTGCACGACACGCTCGGGAAGTTTGTAACGCTGACAAACCGGGATTTCCTGGTGCGCATGAGCCGGCTTGAGGCTGAGGTCTATGGGGCTCGAGTGCTTGGATTGCTGGGGCGGGCCAAGACCAATCTCTGTGGCAAATACGGGGTCAAACTGAGCCAGCCGATCCTGGTCGAGATTTTCCCCGAGCAAAAGGACTTTGCGGTGAGGACCTTCGGGATACCGGGCGATCCGGGCTACCTGGGGGTCTGCTTCGGCAATGTCATCACCGCCAACAGCCCCGGGGCGCACTTGGGCCATTCGTGGAACTGGGAGGCGATGCTCTGGCACGAGTTCTGTCACGTGGTGACGCTGCATCTGACGCGCAACCGGATGCCGCGCTGGCTGAGCGAAGGCATTTCGGTTTATGAGGAGGGCCAGGCCAACCCGGCATGGGGGCAGCGCATGAACCCGCGCTACCGGGAGATGGTGCTCGAGGGAGAGTTGAGCCTGGTCTCCAAACTCAGCGGGGCGTTCCTGGCGCCTCGCTCGGCCCTTCATCTTCAGTTTGCCTACTACCAGTCCGCGCTCGTGGTCGAGTTCATCGTCCAGCGCTTTGGCCTCGACCGGCTCAAGGCGATCCTGCGGGACCTGGGCGAGGGGATCGAGGTCAACCAGGCCCTCGAGCGGCAGACGGCCCCACTCGGGAAATTGGACGAGGACTTTGCGGCGTTCGCCCGCCGGCGCGCCGAACAGCTCGCCCCGGGGCTCGATTGGACCAGGCCCGAGCGGGCCCAAGGCGGCGTGGCGGCGCGGCTTTCGGGATTGTCTGACCGGCAGAAGGTCCAGCCCCCTCCGCCGCCCGCGGTCCTGAAAAACGCTCCCAGGGATTCGCTCAGCAAGACCAACTTCTACGCGCTGGCCGAGCAAGCGGCCCAATGGGTCCGGGAAAAGAAATTCACGGAGGCCAGAGCGCCGTTGGAACGATTGCTCGAGCTTTACCCGGACCAGACCGGCGCCGACAGCGCCTACGCGATGCTTGCCGAGGTCCATCACGCCCTGGGCGAAACCAATGCGGAAAGGCGGACCCTGGCCCGCTGGGCGGAGAAGGACGACGAGGCCCCCAAGGCCTGCTTGCGGCTGATGGAACTGGACACCGCCGCGCAGGACTGGAGAGCGGTGGAACTGGATGCGCAACGCTACCTGGCGGTGGACCCGCTGGTCGCGCCGCCCTATCGCTTCCTGGCCCAGGCGGCGGAACGCGCCGGGGACATTCCCACGGCCATACAGGCCTATCGGACCTGGCTCGAGCTCGATCCGCTGGACCCGGCCGACTTGCATTTCCACCTGGCCGAACTTCTCCACCGCGGGGGCGATCCGGAGGCGCGGCTCCAGGTCCTCAAAGCCCTCGAGGAGGCCCCGCGGCATCGTGCCGCGCTTCGGCTGCTATCGGAAATCGAGGGGAAACCGGGGACATGAAGGCGCATAAAATGAAGTCTGAAGTCCGAAATGCTACCTATGAACACCGTTGAGCTTTCTCCCAACACGCCTGAAACCGTCCCTTCGCCCTACGAAACCGAGCGAGAGATTCTGGAACATTTCTCTGCCGGGCGAGCGCGGATTGAGGCGGAACTGGCCAAGACGATCGTCGGTCAAAAGGAGGTTATCGAGCAATTGCTCATTGTGCTTTTCGCGGGCGGCCATTGCCTGATCACGGGCGCGCCCGGCCTGGCCAAGACCCTGCTGGTGAAGTCCATCGCCCGCATCTTCCATCTGAAGTTCCAGCGGATACAATTCACGCCCGACCTGATGCCGGCCGACATTACGGGCACGGAAATCCTGCAGGAGACGGGCGAGGGACGAAAGATGGTTTTTGTGCGCGGCCCGGTGTTTGCCAACATGATTTTGGCGGATGAAATCAACCGGACGCCGCCCAAGACGCAGGCCGCCTTGCTGGAGGCCATGCAGGAGCACCAGGTCACCGCGGCGGGCCTCCGTCATGCGCTGGAGGAGCCCTTCTTCGTGCTCGCCACGCAAAACCCAATCGAGATGGAAGGGACCTACCCGCTCCCGGAGGCCCAACTGGACCGGTTCATGTTCAACGTGGTAATGGATTATCTGCCGGAGGAGGAAGAGGTGGCGGTGGTCACGCGGACGACCGCCGGGACGCCTGCGCCCATCGCCGAGTTGTTCACCGGCCAGGACGTGCTCAGCTTCCAAGACCTGGTCCGCAGGGTGCCCATCGCCCAGGAAATGGCCCGCTACGCCGTCATGCTGGCTTCGGCCTCCCGGCCGCGGCAGCCGTGCGCGCCCGGCTTCATCAACCAGTGGGTCAATTGGGGCGCGGGCACGCGGGCCGGCCAATTCCTGGTCCTGGGGGCCAAAGCCCGGGCGCTTATCAAAGGCCGGGTGCACGTCAACGTCGAGGACATCCAGGCCCTGGCTTACCCCACGTTGCGCCATCGCATCCTGCTCAACTACCGGGCCGAAGCCGAAGGAACAACGGTCGAGACGGTCATCAAGAGATTGCTCGAGACGATCCAGCCGCCGGTCCCGCTATGAGGACGACAACCTCGAAACCCGAAATCCGAAGTCCGAATCCCGAAGGCGGCACTCCACCCTTCGCCGGGCAGGGACCGGCTACGGCTGGCGGGCCGCACTCGGGGGCCCAAGCCGTTTCGCTGATCGACCCGCGGACGCTGATGAGCATTCGCAACCTGGAACTGCGGGCGCGGGTGGTGGTCGAGGGTTTTTGGAGCGGGCTGCATCGGAGCCCTTACCATGGCTTCTCGGTGGAGTTCACCGAATATCGACAATACTCCCCTGACGATGACCCGCGTTACCTGGACTGGCGCGTGTTCGCCCGGAGCGACCGCTATTTCATCAAGAAATTCGAGGAGGAGACAAACCTGCGCTGTTATGTGCTGGCCGACCGCAGCCGTTCGATGGCCTATGGTTCGACGGGCTGCACGAAGGCCGAATATGCGGCGACGCTTGCGGCGACGCTGGCCTACTTCCTTTATATGCAAGGGGATGCGGTCGGAGTGCTGACCTTCGACGAAGAGAATCGCGACTATCTGCCGGCGCGGCATCGGACCGGGCACCTGCGGCAGGTGATGCTGGCGCTGGAAAAACCGGCGCTGGGCCGCGGCACCAGCCTGGCCGCCCCGCTCGAGCGCATCGTGGAAATGGTTCGCCGACGCAGCCTCATGATGCTGATCTCCGATTTCCTGGCGCCAATCGGGCGGCTGGAATCCGATCTTCTTGCCCTGTCGGCCTGCGGACACGAGGTCATCGTCTTCCAGGTTTTGGACCCGGCGGAGCTGGATTTGAGTTTCCAGGAGCCGGCGATGTTCGAGGATGCGGAATCCGGGCGCACGCTTTTCATTGACCCCCGCTCGGCCCGGAAGGAGTACCAGCGCAAGCTCGAGGCCCACTGCCAATCGCTGCGGACGGCCTGCCAGCGGCTGGGCATTGCCTGCGAGCGCCTCACGACGGATCGGCCGCTGGAGCTGGCCCTATTCGGGTTCCTCCGCCAGCGAATGCAGCACAAGCGCGGCCCCAGGCGGATGGCCCGCTCGAAGGTGGGATTGTAGCCCTGGAGGACAATGATTCGGTGAGCTTTCTGACTCCAGTTTTTCTGCTCGGCGGGCTGGCGGTGGCGCTGCCGGTGCTCTTTCATCTGATCCGGCGCACGACCCGGCGGCGGACCCCGTTCAGTTCGTTGATGTTTCTGACGGCCTCCCCGCCGCGCCTGACGCAGCGCAGCCGGCTCGAGCACATTTTGCTGCTGCTGCTCCGCTGCGCGGTCGTTTGCCTGCTGGCCTTGGCCTTCGCCCGCCCCTTTTTCAGAAAGGCGGTTCCGGACACTTCGGTTTCGGCCGCCCGGCGCGTGGTTGTCCTGGTCGACACCAGTGCCAGCATGAGGCGCGCGAATCTCTGGACCGCCGCGCGGGAGCAGGCGCAGTCCATTGTCCGCCGGGCCGCGCCGACGGACCAGGTGGCGGTGTTCACCTTCGACAGGCAGGTAAACCCGGTGGTGAGTTTCGAGCAGTGGACTGCCGCCGGCCCGGGCCGGCGCGTGGCGCTGGTCAACGGCAAACTGGCCGCCCTGTCTCCCGGCTGGTCCGCCACGCACCTTGGCCAGGCGCTCATCCAGGCGGCGGAGACCTTGGCCGATGCCGGCGGCAAACAGGCGCTCGGACCGGGCCAGATTGTCCTTATCAGCGATTTGCAGGAGGGCTCGAGGCTGGAACCGCTCCAGGGCTATGAGTGGCCAAAAAACGTCCGGGTTTCGGTCCAGCCTCTCAAATCCAGGCCGGGCAGCAACGCCGCCCTCCAACTGGTGAGCGAGTCCGAGGAGGCCGCCCCACAGGCCGGCGCCGCTATTCGCGTGCGGGTGACCAATGCTGCGGATTCTCGACGGGATCAGTTCCGGGTTGGCTGGGCGCAGCCCGACGGGCGGGGTTTTGCAGGGACGCCGACGGAGGTGTATGTGCCGCCAGGCCAAAGTCGCGTGGTGCCGCTGGCCTTGCCGCAGGCCGCAGGGAGTCAGGGCGCCCGCCCTTCCGGGGATGCGCAGGCGGCAGGGCCGGCCCGCTACACCGGGCCGGAGCGCATCCTGTTGCAAGGGGACGACGAGGATTTTGACAATACGGTTTTCGTGGTTCCCCCGGAGACCCAACGGCTTAGCGTCCTCTATTGCGGCAGCGGTTCGGAGAAAGACCCGGCACAGCCGCTTTATTTCCTGCGGCGGGCGTTCCAGGAGACCCGGCGCCAGGCCGTTCAAGTGGTCATCCGCCAACCGGGCGCGGACGCCGGTCGAAATCCTGCGCTGCCGGCGCTCTCGGCTGCGGACCTCGAGTCTCCAACGCTCTTTGTCGTCACCGACCCGCTGCCGGAGGCGCTGGCGGGCGCGTTGCGCAGCCAGGTGGCCGCCGGCAAGACGGCCCTGTTCGTGCTGAGGAGCGGTGCGCCCGCGAATACGCTGGCGACCATGCTCGGCCTCCAGCGCCTTGCCGTCGAGGAGGCCTCTCTCAAGGATTATGCCATCCTCGGCGAGATTGAATTCCGCCATCCGCTCTTTGCTCCTTTTGCCGACCCGCGGTTCAACGACTTCAGCAGAATCCATTTCTGGAAACACCGCCGCCTGGATGCGGGGTCCATCCCATCGGCGCGTCCGCTGGCGAAGTTCGACAGCGGCGACGCGGCCTTGATCGAGGTCCCGGTCGGCCGCGGGCGCGTGCTGATCCTGACTTCCGGCTGGCAGCCCGAAGACAGCCAGTTTGCCCTCTCAACGAAGTTTGTTCCCTTGCTCTATGCAATGCTCGAACAGAGCGGCGCGCCGGCCCCATTGCCCACGCAGCATCATGTGGGCGACATCATCCCGATCACCCCGGCTGGCCTTGGGGATAAATCCGGGGCAGTCGTCTTCGCCCCGGACGGCTCGAGATTCGAGCTGCCGGCCGGTGAGGCCAGTTTCTCCCGGACCGTGACGCCGGGCATTTATACGCTCGCCTCAGCCGGGGCGGCCAGGCGCTTTGCCGTCAACCTGGATGCCGCCGAGAGCCGCACCGCGCCGCTGCCGGCGGACGAACTGGAGCGATTGGGCGTGCCGCTGGCGCCGCAGGAAACGGCAGTTGCGCGGGAGGCGCAGCTCAAAGTCCGGTTGCAGGATGCCGAACTGGAAGACCGGCAACGGCTGTGGCGGCTTTGCCTTATTGCCGCCCTTGGCGTGCTCTTGGCTGAGACGTGGGTCGCTGCGAGGATCACTGTGTAATATGACCATGAATTGTCATCTCCAAGAGCGGCTTGAGCGGGTTGCGGGAAGGCAACGGCGGTTGCGGCTTTGGTGGAGCGTGGCTGCGTGTTGGGCCGGCGCCGCCTTGGCCGGGCTGGGGTTGCTGGCCCTGCAACGGACCAGTGGATGGACTTCGTCCTTGGCGTGTCCCGGTCTCGCCTTGTTGAGCGTGGCGGCGGTCGTCGTGGTGTTCATCCGGCAGGGTCGAGTGGAGACGGACTGGCGGGCATTGGCCAGGCAAATCGAGGGCCGCTATCCCGACCTTGACGCCCGGCTTCTCACCGCCATTGAACAGGAACCCCAAGGGGGCCGCGACCTGAGCTTCATGCAGGAACGGCTGGTGCGGGAGGTCCTGGCACAAAACCAACGAAACGATTGGGCCGGGGTGGCGCCTGGTTCGCGTCTGGAGTGGGCGCGGGCGGCGCATTGGCTGGCGTTGGCGCTGCTGGCGGGGACCTTGTTCGGGCTGCGCCCGACCGGGGGCTGGCGCCTGCTGGCCAGAAACCCTGACCTTGACTTCCGAATCGCGGTGTCACCGGGCGATACGCGGCTCGAGCGGGGCGAGAGCCTGGTGGTGCTGGCGCGTTTTGGCCGGGCCCTGCCTGCCAATGTCGAGCTGGTTGTCGGCCCGGCGGCTGGAGCCGCCCGGCGCATCCCGCTGCTCAAGAGTCTGTCCGACCCTCTTTTCGGCTGCACCGTTGCCGACGTGGCGAGCAACCTGGTCTATCACGTCGAGTACGGCGCCCGCCGCACCCGCGATTTCACGGTTGTCGTGTTCGATTATCCGCGCCTGGAGCGCGCTGATGCGGATGTCACCTTCCCCGACTACACCGGGCAGCCGCCCAAGCACATGGAAAACACGCGTCGGCTCAGCGCGGTGGAGGGCTCGAGTCTGGACCTGACGATGCAGTTCAACAAGCCGGTTGCCTCGGCCAGGCTCATCGCCAAAGGCAAGGAGCGCAACGCCCTGACTTTGGCCCCCGGAACCAATGGCGCCATAGCCGTGCTCAGGCAATTCGCGCTGACCGCCAGTCAGAGCTATGAACTGCAACTTGTGGATGTCGAGGGACGGACTAACAAGACGCCGGCGCAGTTTGTCATCGAGGTGTTGAAGAACCGCCCGCCCGAACTGCGCCTGGCCTCTCCGCGTGGCGACCTCCGTCCCTCTCCCCTGGAGGAAATCGCCTTTGAGGGCACGGTTTGGGACGACTTCGGGGTCCGGGCTTTCGGGCTGGGCTACACGGTGGCCGGCAGAGATTTGCAGCTTGTTGAACTCGGCAGTTCCGTGCCGGGCCAGGAAAAACGTCCGTTCCATTATCTGCTCCGGCTCGAGGAACTGGGCGCGCAGCCCGACCAACTGATTTCATGGTTCGTTTGGGCAGACGACATCGGCCCGGACGGCCAGGTCCGGCGCACAACAGGCGACCTGTTTTTCGCCGAGGTGCGGCCCTTCGACGAAGTATTCCGCGAAGGTTCCGGCATGGAGGGGGGCGGAGAGGGTGAATCGCAAGGAGGAGAGCAATCCGGCAACCAGGGCGAACGGAGCGGCCGGTTGGTGGAAATAGAAAAGCAGATCATGATAGCTACGTGGAAGCTCCAGCGCGAGGGAAGGCCGATAAAGGAAGGCCGAAATCCGAAGGCCGAAATCCGAAAGAAATCCGAAGCCCGAAATCCTATGCCGGGTTTCAATCTCGTGTCCGATTCCCTCACTCGCCACTCGCCACTCGTCACCAGCCGCTGGTCCCTCGCCGGTCAGGTGAGCGCCCCGGGGGGCGGGACAGCACGCCAAGCACAGCGTGCCGGCGCAGGGCCTTCTCCTTCCCAGGGGCAACCGCCGAATCTGCCGGGGCCTGAAGACGATTGGGGAGTCGTGGCCGAGGCGCAAGCCGAGGCGCTCACGCAGGCCAAGGCGGAGGCGCAGCGCCAACTCGATCCGCGAGCGGCGGCTCTCTGGACCACGGCCATCCAGGAAATGGAGCGCGCCCTGGCCCGACTGCGGGCCGCCAGTAATTCACCGGCCTCGCTGCCGGAGGCCCTGGCGGCCGAACAATCGGCTTACCAGGCGCTGCTCAGGGTGCAGGAGCATGAGTACCAGGTCTCCCGCCGGGGCAATCGGAGCCAGCGGGGCAACTCTGGCGGCCAGTCCATGCAGCGCCAGCTCGATCAGATGGATTTGACGGAGTCGGAAAACCGTTATGAACAGCAGCGGCAGGCGCAAGCACCGCCGGGCGGCCAGCGCCGGGAACAGTTGCAGGTGCTCAATCGTTTGCAGGAGTTGGCCCGCCGCCAGCAGGATTTGAACGATCGGCTCAAGGAACTCCAGAGCGCTTTGCAGGAGGCCCGCAACGAGGAGGAACGGACCGAAATCCGGCGCCGCCTCAAACGGTTGCAGGAAGAAGAGCAGCAGATGGTGGCGGACATGGACGAGCTGCGGCAACGGATGGAGCGGCCGGAGAACCAATCCAGCATGGCCGGCGAACGCCGGCAGTTGGAGCAAACTCGCCAGGACGCCCAACGGGCGGCGGACGCGGCGGGGCAGGGAGAGGCCTCGAGGGCCGTGGCGGCCGGGACGCGGACCCAGGAACAGTTGCAGCAAATGCGCGACAATCTGCGCAAGGAGAACTCGAGCCAGTTTGCCGACGACCTGCGCGAGATGCGCGCCCAGGCCCGCGATTTGGCCCGCCAACAGGAAGACCTCCAGCAGCAGATGCAGAAGGAAGCCGCCGGCGCTCGAAAGACCTTGTCCGACTCTCCCGAGCGCCGGCAGATGCTCGAGCAAATGGGCCGTCAAAAGGAGCGCCTGACCAACCTGGTGGACCGGGCCTCGCAGGTCTCCGAACAGGCCGAAGCCCCGGAGCCTTTGCTTTCCAGGCAGCTCTACGATACGGTCCGCCGCTTCACCCAGGACAGCGCCCAGGACGTCAAGGAACTCCAGGAGCAGTTCTTCACTCGGCGCGTGATGACGCGCAACCTGCTCGACCGGCTCAACAGTCCGGAGCCGGACGGCGCGAGACTGCTGGACGCCGCTTCCGAGTTGCTGCGGCAGGACTTTCTGCCTGAGGCCGGTGAAACCGCCCAGCGCGTCGGCCCGCGGATCGAGGAACTCAAACGCGGCGTCGAGCGCGCCGCCGAAAGCGTGGTGGGCGACGACACCGAATCGCTCCGCCTGGCGCAGCAGGAATTGAATCGGTTGACGGACCAATTGCGGCAGGAAATCCAGAGTGCCCAGGCCGAAGGCGGAGCGGCGCGCAGCAATCAGTCTTCCTTGGCCCGCCCCGGTGGCCGGCCCGAGACCGCGTCGGCGCGAGCCGGCGGGGGCGACGCCGGCGCCAACCGGCCTGGCGATTTGAACCGGCTCATGGACGAGCGCGGGTGGCGGCGGGATGGGCCGCTGGCCGGGGACGATTTCGTCTCGTGGTCCGATCGGCTGCGGAACGTCGAAGACATGATTGAAGACCCCGCTTTAAGAAACCGAGTGGCAGCCGCCGGCGAGCGGGCGCGGGTGCTGCGCCAGGACGTCAAGCGCGACCACAAGAGACCGGACTGGGACGTGGTCCGTTTGCAGGTAGTGAATCCGCTGACGGAGGTCCGGGAGCGGATAGCCGAGGAGCTGGCTCGGCGCCAATCGCGCGAGGCGCTTGTCCCGATCGATCGCGACCCGGTGCCCAACCGCTACTCCGAACTGGTCCGCCGGTACTACGAAGAGCTGGGAAAGGACAAATGAAAAGCATCCTCTCCGCCACTCTCATCCTCCCTGACCCGGCCTGGCTCTGGCCCGCCGCCGGGGCAGTAGGTTTGGCGGCGCTGTTGTTGTTCTGGGGTTACCGGGCGGCGCCGCCGGGGCCGGCGCGCTGGGTCTGCCCGGGGCTGAAGGTGCTGGGCTTGGCGGCGCTTGCCTTTTGCCTGCTGCAGCCGCTCTGGTCGGGGCAGCGGGCCCGGCCCGGGGCCAACCTTTTCGCCGTCGTTGCCGATAACAGCCAGAGCCTCCAGATCAAAGACCGCGGCGCCAGCCGGAGCCGGGGCGAATTCCTTCGGGGCCTGCTGGATGGCCGGCGTGCCCCTTGGTTGGGGAGGCTCGATGAGAACTTTGAGGTCCGCCGCTATTTCTTCGATGCCCGGCTGCAAACGAGCAGGGACTTCCAGGACCTGACGTTCAACGGGCGGGCTTCGGCGCTGGGCGCCGCCTTGCGCAGCCTGGGCGAGCGGTTCCAGGGCCGGCCGCTGGCAGGGATTCTGTTGTTGACCGACGGCAACGCCACCGACCTGCCGGGGGCGCCGGAGTTGGCGGGTCTGCCGCCCATCTACCCGGTGGTCATCGGCAGCCGTGAGCCTGTCAAGGACTTGGCCGTGCAACAAGTGCGCGCCACGCAGACCGATTTCGAAGACGCTCCCGTCTCCATCCAGGCCGATATCTCGGCTAGCGGCTATGCCGGGCAAACCATTGTCGCGCAGGTGTTCGATCCGTCCGGTCGGTCCCTGGCCCAACAATCGCTCCGGGGGCGCGGCGGGAGCGACCCGCTGGCGTTTCGTTTTCAGTTGCGGCCGGAAAAACCGGGGCTCTCCTTTTACCGCGTCAGCGTCCGGTCCAAACAGGAGACGGGAACGCCCGGGCCGGCGGGCGATTCGGAGGAAGCCACGCTTGCAAACAACAGCTCTGTCGTGGTCGCGGACCAGGGACGCGGGCCGTATCGCATTCTCTTTGTCTCCGGGCGGCCCAACTGGGAATTCAAGTTTCTGAACCGGGCGGCGCAGGCAGACGACCAACTCCAGCTTGTGGGCCTGATCCGGGTCGCCAGCCGCGAGCCCAAGTTCAGTTTTCTCGGCCGGTCCGGCGAGGCCAGCAACCCCCTGTTCCGCGGCTTTGGCAATCAGTCGGCCGAAGAGGTCGAGCGTTACGACCAGCCGGTGGTTGTGCGGCTCAATACGCGGGATGAGTTCGAGTTGCGCGGCGGGTTCCCGCGCTCCGCCGAGGAATTGTATGCCTACCAGGCGGTCATCGTGGACGATCTCGAGGCCGCCTTCTTCACGCCCGATCAGGCGGCGCTCCTGCAAAAATTCGTCTCCGAGCGCGGCGGGGGCTTTCTGATGCTCGGCGGCATGGAGTCATTCCAGGAGGGAAAGTATCAGCGCACCCCTGTCGGCGACATGCTGCCGGTGTACCTTGACCGCGCCGAGCCAACCAAGGCGCCCGGCCCGTTGCGGCTGGCGCTGACCCGCGAGGGCCTGCTCCAATCCTGGGCGCGTCTGCGCAATAACGAGGCCGACGAGCAGGCGCGCCTGCAAGGCATGGCCCCTTTCCAAGTCCTTAATCGCGTCCATGGCGTGAAGCCCGGCGCCAGCGTTATTGCCACAGTCCGGAACGCCGCGGGCGAGTCATTCCCGGCCCTGGTCGTGCAGCGATTCGGCCGCGGCCGCACCGTGGCGCTGACCGTGGGGGATGTGTGGCGCTGGGGCATGAGCGACGCCGACGCCCATCGCGACATGGACAAGGCCTGGCGGCAACTGCTACGCTGGCTGGTCACCGACGTGCCCAACCGCGTGGACCTGGCCGTCGAGCGCCAGCCGGAGGACCCCAATGGAACGGTCTCGCTGCGGGTGCGGGTGCGCGATCCCAAGTTCCAGCCGCTCGATAACGCCAGCGTCAGTCTCGAGGTGCAGCCCGTCATGGTTCAAGCCGCCGCCGAACCGATGACCAACTCGATCCGCCTCCACGCCGAGCCTTCGGCCGCCGAACCGGGCCTCTACGAAGCCGCTTACCTCCCGCGCGCCACCGGAGGCTACAAGGTGACCGCTTGTGTGACAAATTCGGCGGGCCTCGAGGTGGGCCGGGCCGAGGCGGGCTGGAGTACCGACCTGGCGGCTGAGGAGTTTCGCTCCCTGACTCCGAACGTTGCACTCCTGGAGTCTCTTGCCCATAAGACCGCCGGCGAGGTGGTCCGCGCCGAGGCGTTGGACCAATTCGCGCGCCGTGTTCTGCAACGGCCTGCCCCCATAATGGACGCCTGGACCTATCCCCTGTGGCACACGCCGGCCATTTTCGGCTTCGCCCTGGCCTGCTTCCTTGGCGAATGGGGCCTGCGCCGCTGGAAAGGATTGCCGTGAAAGCACCCTCCCTTCGGAGCCCCCGAACCTCGGCCTTCCTCCCTCGGATTTCCGCGCTTTTCCTCCTCCTTCCGCTGCTTTCCTCGGCCCAAGGCGCCGCCGCGGACCGCGCAACGGTCATCCTGGTCGTGGGAGCCGCCGGCGGAGATGAGTTCGGCGCCAGCTTCCGCCGGCAGGCAGACCTCTGGGAGAGGGCCTGCGCGCAGGGGCAAGGCCGCTGCATTACCCTTGGCCTGGCCCCCGCGGCCCGCCCCAGCGATTACGACCGGCTCAAGGAGACCCTCGACGCCCAGCCTAAAGAGGGGATCGAGCCGTTGTGGTTGGTCTTGATCGGCCACGGCACTTTCGACGGCAAGGAAGCCAAGTTCAACCTGCGCGGCCCGGATGTCTCGGCCGCCGAACTGGCCGTCTGGCTGAAGCCGTTTCGCCGTCCCCTGGCGGTCATCAACACCGCCTCGTGCAGCGCCCCGTTTCTGAACCTGTTGTCCGCCGCCAACCGGGTCGTCATTACCGCTACTCGCAGCGGCTACGAACAGAACTACACCCGCTTCGGACAATACCTGGCCGAAGCGCTTGCCGACCCGGGAGCGGACCTCGATAAAGACGGCCAGGTTTCCCTCCTGGAGGCATTTTTGACCGCCTCGCACCAGGCCGCCGAGTTCTATAAGGTCCAGGGCCGGCTCGTGACCGAGCACGCCTTGCTGGATGACAACGGCGACGGTTTGGGCACGCCGGCGGATTGGTTCCGCGGCCTGCGCGCCATCAAGAAGCCCAAAGACAACGCCGGCCTGGACGGCCTGCTGGCGCAGCAATTCTGCCTGGTCCCCAGCCAGTCCGAACGCAAGCTCACCCCAGAACAGCGCTCGCGCCGCGACACCCTCGAACGGGCCGTTCTCCTGCATCGTGAAAAGAAGGGCCAAATGAGCGAGGACGACTACTATCGCCAGCTCGAGCTCCTCCTCCTCCCCCTGGCCCGGTTCTACCAAGAGAACGGGTGAGGCGCCTGGGAGCTTGCGCGTGCGCGCCGCCCGACCTGCTTTTGAGACATGCTCGTCCCAAGCCCGCCAAATTCGAGTTGCCTGTTCCGGACGGCCAAGGTAGTGTCCTGCGAATGAAGTTTTCTCTCTTGAAGCTCGTCGCGACATTGGGCGTGGCCGGCGCCGCCTTGGGGATGAACCCAGGCTGGGCCGCCTCGATTACGGTGCCCGACTACTCCTTCGAGTCGCCGGTGACGGTCTTCGCCAGTCCGGACATCGACTCTTGGCAAAAGACGCCCCAAGCGGCTTGGTGGGTGGATACTACCGTCGGCGGCACCAACTTCATCTGGGCTGATCTTACCGGCGAATTCGGCAACACGCCGGCGGGCTTCCCCGGCCATATCGACAACTGCGACGGCAACCAGGCACTCTGGATATTCGCCGACCCGCAGGTCGGCATCTTCCAGGACTACGACTCGACTGACTGGAGCAACAGCGTCCCGACGCATGCCTTCGACGCCACTTTCGAGGCGGGCAAGTCCTATCGTTTGGTGGTCGCCGTACTCGGCGGCGGGGGTGACATGACGAACGGCGCCAGTTTGATGCTCGGCCTGTATTATCGGGATGCCTCGAGCAACCAGGTGGTGGTCGCGGCCACCAACATCGTCTATTCCGCCGCGCTCTTTCCCGATAACACCAATTTCATTGATTTCAGCGCGCAACTCGACACCGTTCAGGCGGGCGATGCCTGGACGGGCCAACATATCGGCATCCTGTTGTTGTCCACGGTCGGCTTCGACCTGATGGGGGGATATTGGGATTTGGACAACGTCCGTCTGACTTCGGCCAGCGCGCCGGTATTGTCGGGCTGGACGGCCGCCAACGGCCAGTTTGCCTTCACGCTACAGAGCGACCCGGGGGCCGCTTGCGAAGTCCTGGCCGCAGCCGACCCGTCGCTGCCGGCATCTCAATGGACGAGCCTCGGCGCCGTAACCAACCTCACGGGGTCGATGATCTTCATGGACAACACGGTAACCAATGCCGGCAAGCGGTTTTACCAGGCGCGCCTGGTGGATTAGCCGGAGCGGCGGATGCGGACGATTTCCCATCGGCCGAAGGCGGCTCGGCCCGAGGGCGCCGGCACACCGCTGCTCAGGGCCTCTTGCCTGCGCCCACGGCTAGCGCGGGCTTTCACGCTTACAGAACTGCTGGTAGTGATCGCGGTCATCGCGATTCTGGCGGCCTTGCTCTTGCCGGCGCTGGCTTCCGCGCGGGCGGCCGGCAAGCGCGCGGCCTGCCTGTCGAACCTGCACCAAATCGGCATTGCCGTGCGCTCGTACGCCAGCGACAGCGACGGCCGGATTCCATACGGTCCGAAAGCCCCGCCGTTCATCAGTCCGGAGGATTTCTACCCTTCCACCGGGGCGCCGACGAGCTTGATTTCCCTGTACAACGGCTCGCCGGTCGGTTTGGGGTTGCTGCTGGCGCAATACCTGGCCAGCCAGCCCAAGGTCCTGTTCTGTCCCGGCGCCGACCAACCGCTGGACTCCGCCGCGCAACTCGCGTTGGTGGGCATCGGCCAAGCCCAGTGCAGCTACTATTACCGGCACGCCGGGGTGACCCAGTTGTTCGATACGCCCGGCACCAATGCCACGCCGGCGCACCTTCAGCTCGACAACCTGGGGAACAACCGCAATGGCCTGCCCATACGCGCCTTGGCCCTGGACACCCAGTTCCTTTGCCCGCCGCAGTTGGCGGCTTACAACGTGAAGCCCAGCACCCACCACCGGCAGCGGTCCGCCGATGTCCTCTTCTGGGATGGCCACGCCCTGGCCCTCTCCAACCGCGATGGCCGTTTCACTGTGAACGTGAGCGATTACTCCCAAGTGCTCATGGGTTTCGACCTAATCCTCAAGGTCTTCGAACAGGCCGACACTCAGCCCTGAAGGTGCGTATAACCGGTAATGGCCGCGCAAGAAGAGCCTTGAGAAGCTGCGGGAGAGACTGCGACCGCTGAGGCGGCGCACCAACGGGCAGAGCCTGGGCGAGGTTATCGCCAAGGCTAAACCCCGCCATCCCTACCCCTGTCCCGCCTCCGCCGACCTTGCGAAAGTCGTCCGATTATAGTTGACTTTTCCGGGAAATCTGGCATGGTTAATGCGTCCGATCAGTTCAGAGCTGAAAATGAAAACGCTGAAAAACCTGTTCATTTTAGGGTTTTGTCTTATTGTCTCGACGGCCATCTCGGCCAGGGCGCAGACGTTTGATCTCTCGTGGTTTTCCATCGATGGCGGGGGCGGGACCAGCAGCGGAGGGGCTTATTCGGTGAGCGGCACCATCGGCCAGCCGGATGCCGGCGTGCTCAGCGGCGGCAATTACACCATCGTGGGAGGCTTTTGGAGCGCCATCGCTGCCGTGCCCGGCAGTCCCGAGAGTCCCCAGCTCTCGGTTTCTGTCTCGGGGCAAAACGTGATCCTCTCGTGGCCTTCACCCTCGACCGGTTTTGCTCTCCAGTCGAGCACCAGCCTCAACCCGGCCGCCTGGCAAGCGGTGCAGCAAACCGCCAACGACAACGGCACGACTGTGAGCGTCACCCTCACCGCGCCCGCCGGCAACATGTTCTATCGGCTCCAGTACTGAAGTGCGGAGTTCAGATTGCGGAGTGCGGAGTGCGGAATGCGGAGAAGGTCACTGCGCCGGCAGCATGGCGGCGATGGTTGACAGGGCGTTGCCTTCCAGGCGGTTATTGACGAAGATGAATGTGGTGCGTTTGGGTCCAGCGGCCTGGCCTTGGACAATCAGCGCCCGGCCTGCCGCCCGGGCCTCCGGATTCTCTTCCTTGATCGAGTCGTAGGGCTCGAAGGTCTTGACCGCCTGCTCATATTTGCGGCCGGGCTTCAACAGGAACCGGGCGGCCACCAGGCCGGGGTTGGTGAGGCTGGCGGGCAGGGCCATCTGCTCGCTGACGGTGGGCATGGCCTCCCAGGAATTGAACACATGGGCGGCCCGGTGGCGCGCCAGGCAGGCGAAGTAATCGGGCGTGAGCCAGGCTCGGTTCCGCAATTCCACGCCATAGGGCCAGCCTTTAGGCAAGCGGCCCAGGAAAGTGTCCAAATCGGAGGCAAAATCCCGGCCATGCGAATAGTCCGCCGGATAAAACCTCGAGAACTCGAACATAAGCAGGCCGACATGGGAGCGAATGGACTCGCACGGATGCAGGAACGAGGCGGCAAACAGGTCCGCGTTCAGGAAATGCTGGTTGGGTTTGCCCGCGCGCTGGCCGAAGCGGGGGAGATTGGGGAATCTTTTGAGCGTGATTGCGTCGGTCACCTTGAAGCCGAAGAGGAAATCCCCGGGCACCTGGGCCGCCAGACCCTCCAACGAACCCCGGGTAGGAAAGGTATAATAGGCCGCATCGACGGAGACCGTTTTGAACACTTCGGCATATTCGCCCAGGCAATCCCTTCTGAAACGGCTCTCGGCGAACCGCCCGCGCCATTCATAACGCGCCGGGTCGTAGAGGAGGCCGCGCCAGCCCGGGTATTTCCAGGAAGAGGTGCCGATGAAAACACCTTGCCGCGCCAGTGCCGCCGCCCGCTCCCGCATTTGCTCCCGGCTCAATTGCACATCCAACTTATAGGCCAGGACGGGGCCGCGGTAAAGCGGGACCGCCTATGTCCCGTGTCACTGGCCCTGTTGTCGCGGCCGGACACGCAGGCCGTGTGGTTCGGGCGCGTTGGCAAACGAGAGCCGGCCCTGGTTTGTGGCGACGCCCAGGTAGGGGTCGTCGGTGATGAGAATATTGCCGTCCAGGTCAAGATAATCGCAGAGTTCGGCCAGGTGAGCGGCGGCACTGATGAGGATGCTGGTTTCGATCATGCAACCGAGCATGGTTTTGAGGCCGGCTTTGCGGGCGGCCTGGAGGGCATCGAAGCCGCCGCTGATGCCGCCGGTCTTGACGAGCTTTACATTCACGCCGTGGAAACACTCGGCGGCCTGGGCCGCATCGCCGGCGTTGTGGTAGGATTCGTCGCCGAAGACGGGCAAAGGCGAGCGTTGTTTGAGCCAGGCCCAGTCCTTGATGGGCGCGGCGGCGGGCATGGGCTGCTCGACGAATTCGACGTGGCCGTCCTGGGCGAGCCACTGGATGCTCTCGAGGGCCTGCTCCTTTGTTTTCCAGCCTTCATTGCCGTCCACGCGCAAGGTCTTCCCCGGGGCGGCCTCACGCAGGGCCTTCAAGTTTTCTTTGTCGCCGGCCACGCCGAGCTTCATTTTGAGGAGCGGGAACGGCTCGGCCTCGAGGGCCTTCTTGCGGATAACCTCGGGCGTATCGATGCCAATGGTGAAGGAGGTGACGTGCTGGCTCTCGCGGAAGCCCAGGCCCAGGAGATCATAGATCGGCTTCTGGGCGCGCTTGGCCGCGCCATCCAACAAAGCGAGATTCAAGGCGCACTTGGCCGACATGTCACGGGACGAGATCGTCTCCAGGTATTGCATGCTCCCCTCGACGTCGTTGAAGGAGAGGCCGCGCGCATCCACCTTCCGGAGAAAGGCCTCGACCGAGTCAATGGTTTCGCGGTAGCGCGAGAACGGGGCGGCTTCGCCGCGCCCGACGGTGCCGTCAGCGCCGGTCAGTTCGACGACGGCCACCTTTGCGACGTTCGCGCCCGGGCCGCTCGCAATGGTCCAGGTGTGCGCGAGATGCAAATCCAACCGTTTGAAATTGAGTTTCACACCCACAACAAACCAGAAACCGGCCGGGACGCAACCAAAACGTCAAGACAGTATGCGCGTCATGGCCGGCTGTTTGGCCCTTGCCCTGCCGTTCAGTGACAGTATAATGCGCGTATGAAGACAATGACTGCCACTCAGGCCCGGCAGAGGCTCGGCACGATTCTCTCGCGCGTCCTGCAGGGCGAAGACATTGGCATCGTCCGCTCCGGGACCGGCAGAATCATCGCCCTGCGTCCGGTGGAGGTTTACAGCGAAGACTACGCGCTGGTGGAATACGGGTTGACCGCTGAGGAGATGAGGCGCGCCGAAGAGAACATTGTAGGAAAACTGAAGCGTGAAAAAGCCAAACTCTGGGACGGAACCGCCCCTGGCCTTCGCGGTTGAACTCGGGGCCGGCTGGGAGCGGTGGGCCAGGCGTCGGACCGAGGCGGAATTAGAGGAAATCCGCTGGCCCCTCACGCAGGTTCTGGAGGGCTTCGTTCTAACAAGTTGCCTTTGCCCGGCGTCGGGAGCTTGGAGCGCCGGCGGCCTGGAGCGCGAGGGCGCCGTAGCACTTGCCACGCTCCACCCCAGGCATTCATGTCCCGGAATTTGTTTCTGCGCGAGCCCTACGGCGCCACCGGTTTTGGCTGGGCTTTTTCCCACTCGTCGTGGCTGACGGCCTTGACGTGGTGCTCGAAGACAAAGAGGCCTTTCTTGTTGCCCACCACGATGTCAGGATATTGTGGATTGCTGACGAAGCCGGCCATGACCTGGGTGCCCACTCCCGAGTCGTCGTCCACCAGGAACGGGATGAAGTCGGCCTGGCCCTTGGCGGGGCGGGCCAGTTTGAACCAGTAAAGGACCGCCGGAGCAGTATCGGATTCGGGGTCGGGGCCGTATTTGCCGTGGGCCCAAAAGCGTTTGCCGGTGACGATGTCTTTCAAGCCGTCGCCGTCGATATCGATCAGGGCCAGGGAATGACCCTGGGAGAACTGGACGCCATAGCGGTTTTTGGAGGCGTCTTTGTTCAGAATCAGGTGTTCGCGGAAAGTGATGTTGCCGTTCTCCTTGACTTGTTCGTACCAGGCCAACCCGTAGCCGTGGGCGCTGATGGAGGTGATGACGTCGTTCAGGCCGTCGCCATTGACATCATAGACCACCATCTGGGCGCCGCCGTCGCCAAAGTGGAAGGGGTGCTTGATCCAGACCGGGTCGCCCTCCAGAGACGCGGGCTGCTCCCACCAGCCGTCCTTTTCGAGGATATCGATGCGGCCATCGCCGTTGATGTCGCCGCAGCCCAGACCGTGCGTATAACGCTGGTAGCTGCCTTTGGGGGTTATCGGATGAAACTTCCAGGCCGCCGCCGGGTTCTTCCAGTCCGCCTGGGCGTAGCCGATGCATCCCTTGGAGCAGCAGAGAATGTCGGGCTTGCCGCTGCCGGTGATGTCCACGAAACCGGGCGATTCGTTATCCAGTTCGTCGAAGATGACATGCTTCTGCCAATGGCCCTCGCGGCCTTTTGGGTTTTCGTACCACACGACCTCTTTGCCGGGGTATCCATAGACGAGCACGTCGGCCCAGCCGTCTCCATTGATGTCGTAGGCGAAAGTCAGGAAGCAGTCGGCGTAGGCGTTGTTTGTGCCCAAGGCGCCTTCGAAGCCGGGAACGGTCTCGACGGAGCCGTCCGGGCGGGTGCGTTTGAAGCTGGCATTGGCGGGCCAGATCTCGTGCCGCTTTTTGAAATCAGGCCCTTCGTACCAGAAGGCGCCGGAAACCACGTCCACGTTCCCGTCGTGGTTGAAGTCGGCAAAAGCCGCGCCCTCGGCCCAGAACTGGTCTGTGAGGCGCACTTTCTTGAAGGTGTGGATGAGGTCCTCCGCTTGAGCCGGCACGGCCAGGCAGGACAGGACCGCCGCGACAATCAGAATTCTGAACATGGACCTATCCTTGGCATCTTTGATGGACGAGGTCAAGCCCTGCTTCTTACACGGGTCTTCGGGGGCCCAAGGTGATTCGACCCCAACCTGTGGCCTGACCGATACCAAGCGGGTCTGGGCCGCTTTTCGCAGCCCGGAGGGCTGCCAGATGGAAGCCGGGGGTCGCAGCGGAGCTGCGACCCCCGGTCGGTTGGGGGGGTATCCCCCGGCACCCCAGGGGCAGAGATTTTTAAGGGGCAGATAATTTGACACATTTCGGATTTGGCCTGCCCGGCCGATTATTTAAAGCGGAAATCGATCTTGAAATTGTAGAGCCAGGGGATCTCCGGATTGACGCCTTC
>Ga0181524_10001823_pt1 | contig 23420 bp, 22 predicted proteins | sample PEATcosm2014_Bin_34_FD_119761 | JGI IMG/M metagenome (GOLD analysis project Ga0181524, IMG submission 119761) | Peatland microbial communities from MTU Mesocosm Facility, Houghton, MI, USA - PEATcosm2014_Bin05_60_metaG | ecosystem: Environmental > Terrestrial > Soil > Wetlands > Peat | place... | reverse complement strand
GCAAACCTATCAGCAAGCCCTGCTGAACCTCATCCAAGCCCAGGCCAATCGCTATGCCGATACGGCGGCGCTCTTTCTGGCCCTGGGCGGCGGATGGTGGAACCGGGGGGACCTCGCCAGGAACTGAGGGATCGTAGAGCGTGAGAGCGTGAGAGCGTGAGAGCGTGGCAAGCCCCACGATGCCCTCCACGCTCCACACGCTCCACGCTCCACGCTCCACGCTCCACGCTCCCCACACGCTCCACACACTCCGCCCTTGCCATTGGATTGAAAATCGGCATAAGATGCCGCATGAGAATCCGCGGCTTGTTCATGATTATCCTCGGTGCGGCCCTGTGCCGGGCGGCTGCGGGTCCGGAATCCACGGTCAGGGAGTTCCCATTCGAGTTCCGTGATGGGCTGATCTGGATACAGGTGCAGTTCGTTGAATCAGCCGTGCCGCAGAATTTCCTGCTGGATTCAGGGGCCGGCCTGAGCGTGATCAATCTGCCGGCTATACGCCGGATGGGGAGCTTAACGGGGCGACGAATGGCCGTGCATGGGGTGGGGGCAACGACGACCGGTTATTGGCCGCAACACTTGTCGGCCAGAGATGGCAGTTTGCCGCTGCCAAGCAGCCTATTGGCAGTCGATTTAAGCGAATTGGGCCGCGCTTGCAGGCGAACGGTGGACGGCCTGGTGGGGGCGGATTTTTTTGACAGCCACGTCGTGCAGATCGATTTCACGGCCCGAAGGATACGCCTGTTGGCTTCAAGCGACGGCCTGATCAACCGGACAACCCTGCCCCTCGAAATCCATGGCCGGGCGCTGCAGGTGCCCGTTCGCGTGAACGATGGGCCGCCGCAGTGGGTGCGGTTGGATACAGGGTGCGCGGCAGCGCTCCACTGGGTCGCCGCCCGGGTGCGTCCGCAAGACTGCATACCAAGCCTATCGGTCGCACTTACGACCGTCGCGGTAAACATGACCCAAACAAGCGTGGAACTGGCAGGGCTCAGGTTTGATGGCGTGCCTACCGGGATTCACACGCAGAATATTTTCGAGGGGGAAGCCGGGCTCCTGGGCAATGAGTTGCTCTCGCGCTTCAGCAAGGTAACGATTGACGCCAAGGCAAAACGAGTGATCCTCGAACCCTAATGCCCGCGAGCTAACGTGGCGCGGGCATCCTGCCCGCGAACCATTACCGGCGGATGAACTTCGGGGCCGTGAGATTCGCCTTCGACGGGGTCCCGGAATGGGGTGCCGGCATCACTGCCACTCGAAATTTCTTGGCCGTGACATTCGAGGCGCCGGAGCGGGCAGCCGTTTGGGCTTTGGTGTCTTTATGCACCGCGTGGGTTACGCTGATTTGCGCGTTGTTGGCGTTCGCGGGCATCGGAGCCAGAACTCCGATTGCCAGGCTGGCCGCCATGGCGGCGACCGGAATTTTGATGCTGTTTTTCATACTGCTTATCTTTCTAATGGCCGGGCCCTGCCTTCCCTGCCGTTGCCCTGTTGAGCCTGTTCTCCTGGCTCATCGCTGAACCCACGATACCCCATGTCGGTCCCCGTGGGTAGAGGGGCGGCGCCTATTTCTCGTGTAGGGGAAAATCCTACACGAATTTACGAGTCCTTAACGCCTTCTGACCTGATTTTAATCTGTGATGGTATGAGAAATGCCCGAGGCAGACAAGAGAAAAATTTGCGAATTCTTAACTCTTCCTGGACGCATCTTAATTAGCCCGAACAGGGGAACGATGTTAGAGGAAAACTGCGAGTAAATCATAACTATGAAAACAACAAGCAGATTATTCATGACCTGTCTGGCGGTGGCGGCCCTCATCCCCGCTTTCCAAGCCAGCGCCCAATATAAACCGACAGGGGACGACGGCGTCACCGCCTCCCCCAGAGTGCGGAAGGCGCTCAACGAACGGCCGATGGCATGCTCGTGCGTGTCCGCTTCCGCAGAAGCAGTGAATCTAACCCATGCCGCCGGCGATGGCATCGCCGCCTCCCCGAGGGTGCGGGCGCACCTGGAGGAAGCCAAACGCGCCGCCCTCGCTGCGAAGGCCTCCCCTTCGGCGGGCATCGAGGTCAGCACAACGCGGACGCCAAACGATGGGATAGCCGCCTCGCCGAAGCTGCGCCAACTCATGCGCGAGTGGCCCGTGCAACCGCAGGTCGAGATCGCCCCGATCGTGCCGGCAAAGTGACTTCAAGAGTCCCGCCGGCCGAATCTGGCGTTTATGAATTATTAACGCCATTGCGACTGGTATTAATGCGCAACGGCAGCTATCAAGGTGTATGGGTAAACCGATACCATGAGCAAGCTTTAGCCATGGCTGGATGCTGAAACGGTTTGTAATGGAAAACTTGCCCGTCAACCCTGACCTGCAGCCCGCCTTTGTGCCGAGGGGACACACTCCTGAAAAGCGGGGCCGGCTCAAGGTCTTTTTTGGCATGTCGGCCGGGGTGGGCAAGACCCGCGCGATGCTCGAGGCTGCGCGCCGTGAGCAGGCGGCCGGCCGCGACGTGGCCATCGGGTATCTGGCAAACCGTGGCTCCGAGGAACAGGAGCCGCTGGCCGAAGGGTTGCCCTTGGTAAGTCCAATCGACGTTGTGTCGCGCGGCCGGGTGCAAGCGGAGATGGACCTGGACGCGGTGTTGGCACGACGGCCGGAACTGGTGCTGGTCGATCGACTCGCTCACAGCAACGCGGCTGATTCGCGCCATCCCAAGCGATACCAGGACGTCATCGAGCTGCTGAACGCCGGGATCGACATATTCACGACCCTGAACGTCCAGAGCGTGGGGAGCCGGGCAGAAGCAGTCCGGCAAATAACCGGCGCCGTTGTCCAGGAAACCGTTCCCGATGATATCCTGGAAGAGGCGGAATTTGAGTTGGTGGACCTTCCCACTGAAGATTTGCGCGCCCGGCTGGCGGCGGACGGAAAGTACGCGCGCGAGCTGGCATGGGCCGCGCAACAAGAGATTTTCCGGCCCGGGAGCCTCTCCGCCCTGCGGGAGCTTACGCTGCGATTTGTGGCCGAACATGTGGGCCGTGACGTCATTTCGAGCCGTCAGGCCGGCGGGGCCGGGGAGCCATGGAAATCGGGCCAACGGCTGATAGTGGGTGTCAGCCCCGGCCCCAGTGCCGCCGGGCTAATCCGTTGGACGCGGCACCTGGCAGGGGAACTGCACGCCACCTGGCTGGCAGTTCATGTGGAAACGCGAGGACGCCTCAGCCGCGAAGGGCAAGCGTGTTTGGCGCGCAACCTCGCCCTGGCCCGCGAATTGGGCGCGGAGATTGTCACCACGCGTGACGAGGACGCGGCGCGCGGGCTTTTGCGTGTGGCCCGCGAGCAGCACGCCTCGCAAATCGTGCTCGGAAAGCCGCAAGGCTGGAGGGCGCTCGATCTGTTCCGTGGCGGCTCCGTGCTCAACCGGTTGCTCCGAGAAAGCGGAGACATCGATGTGCATGCGATACGGGTGGAGGGACGGGCACCGCTGCCGCAGGCTCCTGGCAAACTGCGCATCGATGCCTCAGTTCTGCGCGAATACGGCGTGGCCTTGGGGGCGGTCGCCGGCACCACCGCTTTGAACGCGGTATTGTATCGCTGGCTCGGCTATCACTCACTGGGGCTGGTTTACATGCTCGGAATCTCGATTTTGGCCATGTTTGTCCGGCGCGGCCCCACGCTGGCGGCCGCCGTCCTGACCACCCTGGCGTGGGATTACTTTTTCCAACCGCCGATTTTTTCCTTCCGGCTGGAGAGGCTGGACGACATCATCACTACCGTCACTTATTTCATCGTGGCGCTGCTCATCGGCAATCAGACCTCGAGATTGCGGGACAAAGAGGCCAACGAACGCCGCAGGGAACAACACGCCACGGGACTCTACTTGCTGACGCGCGCGCTGGCCCAGGCCTCTCACGTGGCGGACCTCCTGGCCATCGTTACCGAGGAGGTTGGCAACGCCGCGCACAGCGATGTGACAGTATCACTGGCCGGACCGGGTCAGGATGATGCGCTCAAACCCTATCCAGGAGGCGGGTGGAACCTCTCCGGGGAGGAACTCAAAGTGGCCGCCTGGGCGCTGCATAACCGCCAGGCCGCAGGCCGCGGCACGAGCACTAACCCCTCGGCCGAAGGCCTCCACCTGCCATTGGTTGCAGGCCAGCGGGCTCTCGGCGTGCTCAGCCTGCGCTTCCGCGACCATGCCCCGCTCACTACTGACCAACGCGATCTGCTGGAGGCTTTTGTTCGCCACATTGCCCTGGCGCTTGATCGCGAACGGTTGCGTGAGGCGGAGCACCATGCCAAACTTGCCGCCGAATCCGAACGGCTTAGCAAGACGCTCCTCAACTCCATCTCCCACGAAATGCGCACTCCCCTGGCTGCGATCACGAGCGCCGCCAGCACTTTGAGCGAGGCCTCAGGCGCCGCCCCCCGCCGCCTTCAAAAAGAAATGGCTGATGAAATCCAGGAAGCGGCCCAGAGGCTAAACCGTCTGGTGGGGAACCTGCTTAACATGACCCGGCTCGAAACCGGGCATGTTAAGCCCAAGCTGGATTGGTGCGATGTCGAAGACCTGGTGCAGGTGACGCTGGACGGCATCGAGAACGACCTGACCCGGCATCGCCTAGCCGTCGAGATCGCCCCGGGGCTGCCGCTGGTTCGGATGGATTTCGTGCTGATGCAACAAGTCCTCACGAACCTCCTGTTGAATGCGGCGCTGCACACCCCGCCGGGGACGACCGTCCACTTGAGCGCCGCGATCGAACGGGGCGCCTTGGTCTTGAGCGTGGCGGACACCGGGCCAGGGCTGCCACCGGAGGCCCTGCCGCAACTTTTCGAGAAGTTCTATCGCGCGCCGGCAGCCGCGGCTGGGGGCACTGGCCTGGGCCTGGCGATTGTCAAGGGGTTTGTTGAAGCGCATGGCGGCCAGGTCAGCGCGCAGAACCGGCCGGAGGGCGGCGCGCTCTTCACGGTGCGCTTGCCCTCGTCAGGCCGCAGTCTGCGTCCTGCTTTTCAGGCGCCAGCCCCGGAGGAGGCGGCCAAGAACCGCGTGTCGGGCGCCGGGTCTTGATTATGAACGACGCTCGCGGGATTAAGCCGACTGCGCTGATTATTGACGATGAACAGCAGATTCGCCGCCTGTTGCATGCCTGCCTTGAGGCCAATGACTACAAAGTCGTCGAGGCGTCCACTGGCGCGGAGGGTATTTCCGAGGCTGCCCAACGGCCTCCGGACGTCATCATTTTAGACCTGGGCCTCCCGGACATGGACGGCTCGAGTGTCCTCAAACGGCTCCGCCAATGGAGCAGCGTGCCCGTGGTTGTGGTTTCCGTCCGCGAACGCGAGGAGGAAATGATCGCCGCGCTGGACAGCGGGGCTGACGATTATGTGACCAAACCCTTCAGAACGGGTGAACTCCTGGCTCGGCTGCGCGTGGCCCAGCGCCACAAGAACCTCGTTTCAGGATCTCCGGTCTTTCGCTCCGGCGGGCTGGAGGTGGATCTGAACACCCGGATTGTAAAGGTAAACGGCAGCGAAGTCAGGCTGACCCCCATCGAGTACTCGTTGCTGAGCCTTTTTGTGCAGCACCCCTCAAGGGTGCTCACGCATCAACACATACTCCGGGAAGTTTGGGGGCCAAATTCCCTCGACCATACCGATTATTTGCGCGTTCACATTGCCCACCTCAGGCAGAAACTCGAGCCGGATTCTTCCCGCTCGAGCTACCTCAAGACTGAAGCTGGAATCGGGTATCGCCTGGTGGAGAAAGATTGAAGGATTACTTATCCAATGCCCTTTGAAGACACTTTTGGCGCGATGGGTGACGTGGCCGGGATGTTCCCTGGGAAATGCCCATGCATCCAACGGCTTGGTAATCGCACGCGGTCCCCCCGCAAGCGTGAAGCGACCTGATTCCACTATCGCCTCTCCGCAGCATCGCGCCGAAAAAGTCTAGTTGGCCTCCTGCTCGGCCACCCGCTTTTCGAGCCGGGCGGAGGGCTTATACGGGCGCGAATGGAGGCGAATCACAGAAACCATGAAAATGGTCATGCCTGGAGGGCCGTACCATCGCCGCTGATTTCAGCGGTATGGCCGGCATTCGTCTGAGGGTGCGATTGGCGGTGTCCACCAGAATGCCCGCCGATTCAAGGGCGGCCACGCCTAATAGCGGTTCGGCGTCCTCGGGACCGAAGATGACGCGGCCAGACGTGATCTCCCCCATGAACTCAATCTCAGCCAAACCGAAATCGCACTCCACGGTCTGACCGTCGGCCAATTCGTATGCCATTCGCCCGCGAGGTTTGATTCCCGCCTTTTTCAGTTCTTTGGCCGGCACCACGCTGTCGGTCGCTCCCGCGTCCACGAGGAACTCGGAGACGTATTTCTTCGGCGCCTTTTCGCGCGCGCGCAGGGTGGTCGTGACGTGCATCGAGCCCATGGCTCTCTTCCGATCGCTGCCCAAGCATAACAGGCCTCCGCCAAATTCCCAAGCGACATTTGGAGGACGGCCGCGGCGATTTGAGGCTCAGGGGCACGGCATCGGGCGGCGCGTCTTTCATCAAGAAAAGGGGGTGCCACGCTGGGACCTGAGAGAATGCGAACCAAACTATGACCCCGTTACGTTCTTGGGGGATTGCCCCCCCGGTTCCCACGGAACCGTTGAGAGAGACCGCGCTCCTATTGTGGAGTATGCTGAGACATCCAGGTATAATCCGCAGGGCTGTTGGGTCTGTCGAAAGGGCCGTTCTCGTTCATTGTGTCGCGCATCTCCCAGTGCTGGGAATTGGCCCATTTATGGCTTTCGGAATGGCCATCCGCGAAACTGAAAACGCCAGAGCCGTGGTTGGCAGCGCCGCCGGAACCGTGGCGGGAGGAGGGTATATCAACAAATTCGCCCTGGCCCAGCGAAAGGCTTGGATTCTCATAGAGGTTCATGTCGTTGATGCTGTCCGCATCTTCGCAATCGAAGACGAAAGACATGGCTGGCCCCGGCTTGACCAAATCACCCCATTTCTTCATGGCAATGCACCAATCGAAAGCTTTCTCCCCGGCGCCCATGGCTGAATCCAGGGAGTAGCTGCGGACGCGCGCTTGCCAACCTGCAGCGCGCTGCACGGGACTGAGATAAATGTCGGCGGGACATTTGAAAATCTTCCAAACACTGGCGATGTAGGGTCCCATCTCGGCCCTCTTCGGGTTGATCAGCAAATCAACGTTGGTGTTGTCCGGCTGGAGGCTCCAGTCCATTACCCCTTGACAGTAACTCTCGGGCTCTGTGTAGTCAGAACCGGAATCATTATTATCGTCATTGTTGTTAGCCAAACGGTCTTGATTGTCATGAGCGTAACTAATCCATGCTATCGTGAGTTGGCGGGTGTTGCTCAGGCACTGGGTTGTTAGGGCTCGGGCTCTTGCCCCGGCCAAAGCGGGCAACAACATGGCAGCCAAAATGGCGATAATAGCGATCACCACCAACAATTCAATTAACGTGAAACCGCTAACGACGCGAAATTGTCTATTCATAATCACAAAAAATATCGTAATTATTCGGTTTTCCGGTAAAGAATGATAAGGGAACGGGAGGTCGGGAAGCAAGTCAAAATTTGGATAGGGCAGGGCACCTGCGAACCGAAAACCTCAAATGGCCACGGACAGAATGCGGGAACGCCGCGCTCTGGGAATTAGATTCCCCCTGTTCGGTTTTGCCACTGGCGGAGATTGATTATTAGAAGATGGAAGACTGGCGCTTATTGCAGGAGTACCTGGACCGCGGCTCGGTAGCCGCCTTCACGGCACTCATGGGCAGGCACCTGAACCTGGTGTACTCGGCCGCGCTAAGGCGGTTGAGCGACCCGGAGGCCGCCAGGGACGTGACCCAAGCGGTGTTCTGCCTGCTGGCCCAAAAGGCGCGCCGGATGAATCCGAGGACCGCCTTGGTGGGCTGGCTGTACCAGACCGCCTGCTTCAAGGCCGCGTGCTACGCGCGTGACGAGCGCCGCCGGCACAGGCGCGAACAGGAAGCCGCCGCTATGCACCACACCGATATTGACCGGGAAAACGCCTGGGAACACGTGGCGCCCCACTTGGACAAGGCCTTGTTATGGCAAGAGCGAAACTCCAGACGGCAATCGCAGCAGGCCTGCTCCTGCTCCTCGGGATCGGCACCGGCCTGTATCTCGTGAACCAAGACCAACGACACGCCCGGCAAGAGCATGGTTCGGTGCCTGCCAACGGCAACAAACCCACATCGGCCTCAAGAGCAGCCCCCCACATCGAGGCCGATCTGCCGAACGGGGCTTCTCCGGAGCCTGTCGGCGCCTCAAACCGGCTCCATCTCGTGATCGTGACACCGACACCGGCCGGCCCGTGCCCAACGTTCTCCTGGACTGCGAGTTTCGCGAAGGCGCCAGCACCACGACCAAGGCCCTTCAAGCCACGCGCTTCGGCCTGTGTGACATCGTTTACCTCCGATCCGGAGTTCCTCTTCAAGTTCGAGGCCGAAGGCTACGCGCCATTCGTCACCCGCACGGTCAAGGCCGATGAAAGCGGCGTGTCGTTCGACGTGCCGATGCGCGCTGCCACCGCAACGCAGGTGACAGTCCTGCTGCCCAGCGGGAAGCCGGCGGCTTTCGCCAGCGTCGGCCTGGTTTTCCCGGGCGCTTACCTGGCCCTGGTTCGAGGTGGAATCGCCGCTTCCAGATGGGGCTCGTCGAGCGGGGCGCTTCTTTTCACGGACGTCCAGGGGCAATTCCAGTTGCCGTCCGACGACACGATCACCCGCGTTTGGCGGCGTCAGTTACACCCTCACAATGCGTCTTGTCTGGCCTGAAGGGCTCGAGCAGCCGACAAACTCCCTGCTCATGGCTTTTGTTCACGTGCTCTCCTCGACAACCCCCTCTGACCGCGAGGTGTCCGCCGAGCCTTCACCCCATGTCCCGCCCAAATACCGGCTCCTGGAAGACGCTGACGGCAGCTTCGTCGCCGAGGATGTCGACGATGGCGACTATCTCCTGAGCGTCTGGTGCATCGTGCCACCTGTTTCAAACGGCCTTCCGCGGAGAGTGCTGGGCCGTGCCAAAATCCCCTTTGCTGTCCCTGCGGACCCGGCCACCGGTGTGAAGGACTTGGGCCAAGTCCAGCTTCAGCCGATCCTGTGAGCAAGCTCCGTGGGAGGAGGCTCCCACCTGGACGCGGCCTTTCTAGGGCTGTCCGGTTTGAACGCCGGCGGTTACTAATGGATGAGTGAACCGTTTGACGGACCAAGAGTTGTTGCGGGATTACGCCGAGCGCCGGTCGGAGGCAGCCTTCGCCGAACTGGTGAAGGAACAGTCGGCCGAGCACGACGGCAAGGAGGCCTCCCATCCTTCCCAACCGCAGCGCTGCGCCAAAACAAAAGGCTCGGCATCTCGCCGGGTTTGTTCCCGACGGGAGGCGTCAATCAGTCGATTGTGGACAACCTGCAAGAGCCATGCTTCGGGCTTGTCCGGGAGTCCATTCGTCGGCCAATTCTCCAGAGCGGCAACCAGCGCCTCGCTCAATGCATCCTGTGCGTCGGCAATGTCGCGCGTGCGCGAGGCGATGCAGGCGGCCAGCCGTCCATACGAATCACGCGCCACGGCTTCAATCGCATCATGCGTGGCGGATTCGCTCATCCTTGAAACTGACTTCGGTTGCGGCCTCGTTAGGCAGCACGATTATCAACTTCCCGCCTTGCTGACGCGAGCCTTTACCAACTTCCGCACAAGTGCTGCCGGCAGTGGGTGATCTGGTTGAAATCTAATCGTGCCTCTACCACTGGTGTCATATTTTTTCAGCACATCCGCGTGGTCTCCCACGACACCGTAAATAGAGCAATGATTCGCCGCTGCACCAAACCACACAAAACACTTCCCTTCGAGACGGAAGGCGGGCATATCGTAGCTGATACACTCCTCTGCTTTGGGCACCGCAGCTTGTATGATCTTACGCAATCTTTCGAGGGCGGCACGCTTTTCAGCACTCAAAGCCGCCAGGTATTTGTCAATGGACTCAGGTTTCGATTTCATAAAGCGCGCATGCTGCCTAACCAATTTGCTTCCTATGCACACTTTAAACCCTTAGCGATCCACGGAACGCCCTGACGCGATAGTAACAGGGCGCACTGTTCTGATACACGAAGACACGGCCGTAGCGGCGATCACCAAAGAGAGCGCCGCCGAGTTGTCTAATATCAGCAGGTGTTCTCACCCAACTCGACGTCTTCGTGTCGAACTCTCCAAGCTTCTGCAGCTCTCGATATTGTTCTTCCGTCAAAAGCTCGATGCCCATGGCCGCTGCCATATCCATAGCGCTATTTTTCGGTTTATGCTCTTTCCTGGAATCCAGCGCCTCACGGTCGTAGCAAACACTTGTGCGGCCTTTAGGACTTTCCGCTGAGCAATCAAAAAAGATGTATTCGTCCGTCTTTTTATCATGAGCAACGACATCCGGTTCGCCGCCGGTGCTTTCCATTTGGTTGAGTGACCACAGCTTTTCGGTTTTAGCTTGCAGCCTCGCTCTCACTTTGGCCCATTCGAGACCTTCATGGCGGTTCATGTTTTTCTCAAAGCGGGCTTCCAATGCCTCGAGTAGTTCTTCGCGTTGTTCTGGTCGCAATTCCTTTTTTGTTTTAATGCCTGTCATAGAGGTTGCCTTTGTTTCAAAGTTGGAATCATTTTCACGGCTCTGCGACAATGACGAACGAAAATACTTCGTTTCGACACACGAAACAACATGTTTGCGGAAGAATCTGCCCCTCGTATTCGCGCTTGGCAGTAATTGGTCGTCCGTGGAAATCCGGGCGACACCTGAAAAGAGGCTTGAAATCCGTCTTTGGATGGGGATGCTCAGGGCCAAGGCAGAATTATGAAAAGAAGAATCGGGCTGGTCATTTTCGCAAGTTTGGGGCTGGTAATCGCGAGCGGGGTTGAGGGCGCCGAACCGGCGCTGCGCGTCGTGAGGAGCGGCGCGTCCGGTGCGAGGCTGCTGCAGAATGGAGATTTCGAGCAGGCAGCAGGGGGCAAACTGGCCGGCTGGGCGGCGGCCCCTCAGGGCTATTCCATAGCGAGGGGAGAGGGACGCAACGGCTCGCAGGCCCTGCGATGCGAGAATCCAAGCGGGAGCGTTTGGGTCGGCGCCAGCCAGAGCCTCGAGTTGAATCGCGCCAGCGTGGCGCCGCTGGTGGTCCGGGGCTGGAGCAAGGCGGAGAACGTCAGCGGCGGCCCTGACAATGACTATTCGCTTTACGCAGATATCGTTTACACGGACGGCTCGACGCTCTGGGGTCAAACGGCCAATTTCCACGCCGGCACGCATGATTGGGAACAGCGCGAGATGATCATTCTACCGGAGAAGCCGGTCAAGGTGCTGACGCTGCATTGCCTGCTTCGCGGGCATTCGGGGAGGGCGTGGTTCGACGACGTTACGGTGGAGGAGATGAAGGCGGAGGAGGGAGCGGTGCTTTTCCAGGGCGTGGCGGTCTGGCCCGCGCAACGGCCCGGAAGACCGGCAGGCGCGGCGTCGGCCTTTGGCACCGGGGACGGTTTGGAGATGCGGTTGCGGGATGGGGCGGTCGCTTCGTTGCAGGCGGGCGGGCGGGAATTGGCCGGGACAGCGCCCTCGGGCTTTCTGGCGCGGGACGTGGCTGCAAATTCGGATTTCTATTCTTTGGCAGAGGGAGAATGTCCCGAACTTGGGCTGAAGCTCCGGAGCGCCTATCGGGCCGAGGCCGGCCATATCGTCGTCCAGGGGCGGATCGCGGACTTGCGCGGGACGGACCGGGCGATCACTTTGGTCTTCGCCCTGCCCGTGGATGCGGCCGGCTGGCATTGGGGAGACGACATCCGGCGGAACCGGCTCATCGGGGGACACGGCGAATTTGCATACGCGGTGGGGGTGCATGGCGGAGCCACGGGAACCGAGTCGCTTTATCCGCTGGGGGCGATCTACAACGAGCAGGCGGGGCTGGCGCTGGCCCTGGACATGGCCCAACCGGCCCAGTTCCGCCTCGGCTATCACGCGGGCACCCGCCAGCTCTATATCGCCTACGATTTCGGGTTGGCGCCCGAAACAGAGCGATTTCCGGGCGCTGCCGACTTCCGCTTCGTCCTCTTCCGCTTCGACCCCCGGTGGGGCTTCCGGGCCGCCTTCGAGAAGCTGATGAGGATTTTCCCCGACTACTTTTACGCGCGCACCCTCGAGCAGGGCCTTTGGATGCCTTTCACAGATGTCAGCAAGGTGCAGGATTGGCAGGACTTCGGTTTCAAATTCCACGAGGGGAACAATAATGTCGCCTGGGATGATGCGCACGGCATCTTGAGCTTCCACTATACCGAGCCGATGACGTGGTGGATGCGGCTGGGTGCGGATACGCCCCGGACGATGGCCGAGGCCGTGCGGACGCGCGACGAATTGGCCCGAAACGGGAAGGGTTCCGAGCGAGAGATGGCGTTGGCCAGCCGTGTCGCCGGGATGTGGGATGAGACGGGCCAGCCGTGCCTGCTCTTCCGCAATGAGCCTTGGTGCAACGGCGCGGTCTGGAGTCTCAATCCCAATCCGGCCCTCCCGACTTTCCCCGAGACTGCTGCCGCCTCGGAGCGCAAGGGCGGAGAACGGGGGCTGGAGCCGGCTGGATACAACGGGGGGACCGTCTGTTGGAACGAGTCAATCAAGCAGAGACTTTACGGTCCAGGGGCCCGGGGACAATTGGACGGCGAGTACCTGGATTCGCTGGAGGGATACGTCACTGCGGACCTTAATTTCCGCCGGGAGCATTTTCGCGATACGAGCGTGCCGCTGACGTTCTCGAGCGAGACCCGGAGGCCGGCGCTCTGCAAAGGGCTGGCGGTCTTCGAGTTCACGAAGTGGTTTTGCGACGATGTGCATCGGATGGGCAAGCTCACCTTCGGCAACGGCGTGCCGTATCGTTTCACGTTTCTTTGCCCGTGGCTGGACGTGCTGGGCACCGAAACCGACTGGCTTTACGAGGGCAAATACCGTCCGGCTTCGGACACGCAGATGAGCCTGTGGAGGACGATGGCGGGCCGGAAACCGTACCTGCTGTTGATGAACACGGACTACAACGCCTTCAGCACGGAATGGGTGGAACGTTATTTCCAGCGCAGCCTGTTTTACGGGATGTGGCCCGGCATGTTCAGCCACAACGCCGCCGACAATCCGTACTGGCAGAATCCCAAGTGGTACAACCGCGACCGGCCCCTGTTCAAAAAGTACCTGCCGTTGGTCCGATGCGTGGCCGAGGCCGGCTGGCAACCGGTGCCCCACGCCGCCTGCGATAATGACCGCATCTGGGTCGAGCGGTTTGGGCCGGATGCGGGAGGGGCGGTTTATTTGACCTTGTTCAATGACACTGCCGAGCGCCAAACAGGGGCGCTGCGCGCAGACGCTCCGGCGCTGCGTATGACCGGGCCGCTCGGCGCGCAGGAACTGGTCTCCGGGGCGTCCCTGGACAAAGCCACGGCGTGGCAGGTCAGCTTGGGACCGCAGGAAGCGCAGGTGATTCGGCTTACTCCCACTCGATAGTCCCGGGCGGCTTGCTGGTGATGTCGAAGCAGACACGGTTGACGCCTTTGACCTCGTTGATGATGCGGTTGGAGAGGCGTTCGAGCAGGTCGTAAGGCAGCCTGACCCAATCGGCAGTCATGCCGTCCTGGGATTCGACGGCGCGGATGGCAATGGTGTAGTCGTAAGTGCGCTCGTCGCCCATGACGCCCACGCTCCGCACGGGCAGGAGCACGGCAAAGCTCTGCCATATCTTGTAATACCAGCCGCTGTCTTTCATCTCGCGCACGACGATGCGGTCGGCATTGCGGAGGATGTTCAGACGCTGCGTGGTGACCTGGCCGAGGATGCGGACGGCCAGGCCGGGTCCCGGGAAGGGCTGGCGGAGCACGATCTCGCGCGGCAATCCCAGTTCCAGCCCCAACTCGCGCACCTCATCCTTGAAGAGGCATTTCAGCGGCTCGACCAGGCGGAGGCGCATCCGCTTGGGCAGGCCCCCGACGTTGTGATGGCTCTTGATCATCGCCGCGGGGTTGCCCCCGATCGGCACCGACTCGATGACGTCCGGGTAGAGCGTGCCCTGAGCCAGAAACTTCGCCTTGCCGACGCGCCGGGCGGCCGCCTCGAAGACCTCGATGAACGTTTTGCCGATGATCTTTCGCTTCCGCTCCGGCTCGGTGACGCCCTTGAGCCGGCCCAGGAACAGCCGCGAGGCATTCACGTAGCGGAGCTTGAGTCTGAAGTGCTGGCCGAAGACCTGCCGGACGACCTCGGCTTCCCGCCCGCGCAGCATGCCGTTGTTCACAAAGATGCAAGTGAGTTGGCCGCCGATGGCCCGGTGCAGCAGCGCCGCAGCCACGCTCGAATCCACTCCGCCGCTCAGCCCCAAAATCACCTTCTCGCGCCCCACCTGCTGCCGAATCGCCTCGACCGCCACGTCGATGTAATTGCGCATCGTCCAATTCTTGCCGCAGCCGCATATATTATGCACGAAGTTGGCAATGATCTCGCGCCCGTGGGGCGTGTGCGCCACTTCCGGATGGAACTGCAGGCCGAACATCTTGCGGTCGTGGTTTTCGATGGCCGCAAAATCCGAATTCTCCGTCACGGCCACGGACTTGAACCCGCCCGGAATCCTCGTGAGCTTGTCGCCGTGCGAGTTCCAGACCTGCAAGGTCTCGGGCAGGTTGGCAAAGAGGGGGCAGAAACTGTCCTTGACCCGCAGCGTGCCTTTGCCGTACTCGCGCTGGAGGCCCGGTTCGACCTTCCCGCCGAGAGAATGGGCCAGCACTTGGAGCCCGTAGCAGATGCCCAGCACCGGCAGGCCCAGATCGAAGAGCGCCGGGTCCGGCAGGGGCGCGTCTTTGGCATAGACGCTGGAGGGACTTCCGGAGAGGATGACGCCCCTGGGGGCCAGGGCGGCAATGTCCGCGGCCGGGGTGTCATAGCGCAAAATGACCGAATAGACATTGCACTCGCGAATGCGCCGCGCGATGACCTGGGTGTACTGGGAACCAAAATCCAGGATGACAATCTGCTCGGTCATGGGGCCGCCTGCGCCTCGAGTTTGGCCATGATCGCGGCGCGGATTTTTTCCTTGAGTTCCGGTTTTTCGGCGAGGGCCTTTTGGGCCGCGTCTTTGCCCTGGCCGATGAGTTCGCCCTCGAACTGGAGCCAGGCCCCTTTTTTGTCCACGACGCCTTGCTCGATGCCGACATCCAGGATGCTGCCCTCTTTGTTGATGCCCTGGTTGTAGAGGATGTCGAACTCCGCCTCGGCGAAGGGGGGAGCGACCTTGTTTTTGACGATCTTGACCTTGACGTGGTTGCCGATGGCATTGCCGGCGGCGTCCTTGATGGTGTCCTTGCGTCGGATGTCGATGCGGACGCTGGCGTAGAACTTGAGGGCCTTGCCGCCCGGGGTGGTCTCCGGGTTGCCGAACATGACGCCGACCTTCTCGCGCATCTGGTTGGTGAAAACGCAGGTTGTTTTGGCCTTGGCCAGCAAGGCAGTGAGCTTGCGCAGGGCCTGGCTCATGAGGCGCGCCTGCATGCCCATGGTCGCCATGCCCATCTCCCCCTCCAGTTCCGCCTTGGGAACCAGAGCAGCCACCGAATCGATGACGATGACGTCCAGGGCGTTGGTGCGCGCCAGCGTCTCGCAAATCGAAAGCGCCTCCTCCCCGCTGTCCGGCTGAGACACCAGCAGTTCGGCGAGGTTGACCCCCAACCGCTTGGCGTAGGCGGCGTCCAGGGCGTGCTCCGCATCAATGAACGCGGCCAGCCCGCCTGCCTTCTGGGCATTGGCGATGACATGCAGCATCAAGGTCGTCTTGCCGGAAGATTCCGGCCCGAAAATCTCGACCACCCGCCCGCGCGGCAAGCCGCCGACGCCCAGGGCCAGGTCCACGGCCAAGGCGCCCGTGGGGATGACCTGGATTCGCTTGAGGGCGCGCCCGTCCCCCAGCCGCATGATGCTCCCCTCGCCGTAGGTCCTGGTAATGCTTGAGATGGCCGCCTCGAGGTCCCGCTGGCGGGCCGCCGCCACTTTGGCGGCCTCGGCCGCTGCGGCATCGGCCGCGCGGTCTTTGGCATCGGCGGAGGCCTCTTTGGCCTCAATGGCCTTCTCGGGTTTTTCGGTTGTTTTGGCAGCCATAGTTGTTCCTTATATCTTCACCACGGCGCCGGTCCTGACGGATTGTTCTTCGGCCTCGCAGATTTCGAGCGCACTGAGTCCGTCCTGTCCGGTGACGATGGTTGGGCGTTTGCCTTCGTAAACACAGTTGACGATATAGCGGACTTCGAGGCCGTAGCCGTCCGGGTCGTCGTGCTTGAGGGTGCGCGGAGGCTGCCCGAGTTCGGTCACCTGGGTGGCCTCGGCTCCACGCGCCAGGTCGAAGTCCAGCGTCGCCCGTTCGCAGTAGAGGGTGTAAGCCATGTTGAAGCCTTTGGCCAGGAGCCAGCTACCCTCGGCGTAAACCCTTGGGCCGGCCGGGTAGTCATACTGTGTGACGACGTGATCGATAGAGCCGCCGGGGCGGGCCACGCCGGTGGAGAAGACGCTGGAGGGGCGGCCGAAAAGGAACTGGACGAAATCGGTGTCGTGAATATGCATGTCGAACAAGGCGCCGCCCAGGTCGAAGCCGCCGGCGTAGGTGCCTTGTTTGCTCCAGCCGGGCAGTTCGGAGAGGCGTCGGAACCGCGCCGCCAGGACCTGGCCGTAGGTCTGCTCCTGGGCCACTTGTTTGAGCCAGCTCCAGCCCGGCCAGAACCGCATGCACATGGCCGGCATAAAGAACCCGGGGGCCGATTCAGCCGTTTTGACTATCTGGCGGGCGACCGCCGAAGTCCGGGCCAGGGGTTTTTCGCACAGGACATGTTTGCCGGCCTTAAGGGCCGCAATGGCTTGCTCCGGGTGGAGCGGCGTGGGCGTGCATAGGTCCACCAACTCGACCTCTGGGTCGGCGAGCACCTCTTCCAGCCGCCGGTACACCTTCACGTGCGGCCCAAGGTCGATGTCGTCCGATTTCTTGACATTGCCGGCCACCCCCGCCAGGACTCCGTTGACCGGCAGGCGCACCGGGTCGCACACGGCCACGATTTGCGCACGCTCAACAGGCTGATAAGCGCGCAGGTGCGTCACGCCCATGAATCCCAGGCCGACTACGGCCACGTTGACTCTGTGATTTGAATTTGGGGAGTTTCTGTCTTTCATAAGTCTCTGTCAGCTCACGGACGCAACGCGTTTTCCACGACCGCCTTGGCCGTGCGGATGTCTTTGGCACGCTCGTTGCCGGCTTCGCGTTCAATCACACAATAACCCTCGAAATTCATCTCTCGCAGGGCTGCAAAGAACGCCGGCCAATCCACCTGGCCCGTGCCAACGGGCACCTCCTCGCCCCAGGTGCCGGGCGTCCGGGTCTGCCGGGCATCTTTGATATGGACCTGGCGCACCCAAGGCCCGAGCAGGCGCATGGCCTCGATGGGATTGCCTTTGTCATAAAGGATCATATTGGCCGGGTCGAAGTTGACGCCCAGGTTGGGCCGGTCCAGTTTCCGGAGCAGGCTGAGGAGGACGGGTGCGGTCTCCTGGCCCGTCTCCAGGCCCAGGACCATATCCCGTTCCTGAAACACGCCGGCCACGGTCCTCAAGCGTTCGAGCATTTTGGCAAAGCGGGGGTCCGATTCCTGGTGGGGCAAGAAGCCGGCATGGAAGGTCACCAGCTTCAGCCCCAGGTCTGCAGCCAACCCGGCCGCAAGCCGGATGTTCTTCAAATTCTCCGCCCACGTGGCATCGGGCGCGATGCCGCCCGTGCGCTGGATGCTCTCGAGGGTCGAGTAATCCTCCCCCGCGCATCCGAACATGCCCGAGATAATGCCGATGCCCTGCTCCCGGCAGACGGCGCCCGTGTTCCCCCAAACATCCGGACATTCGCGCAACGGGTCCAGCGCCAGTTGAATTCGCTGGACGCCAGTGGTTTGGAGTTTGGCGGCCAAATCCCGTGGATTGGCGGGTTGCAGCGACCAACTGCACACCGCCAGGCGCTCCGCTAATTGTCGATTGTTTGTGCCCATGATGCTTGATCGTTTCGTCTTTCCGCCACTATGTTCAAATACAAGCGCCCTGTGCAAGAGTGTTTTTGAGGCTGACCTCGGTGGATTTCACAGCGCATGTCCGAGAGGGGTTGTCCTGCCGCGGCCCTGGATTTGTCCGGAGTGAATAGGTTAGGCTCCTCTCCCGTCAAGTCTCCATACTCTTAATCTTATGAAAAACTTGCCCCTGTTTGTTTTGCTGGCCGGCTCGAGCCTCTGTCTCTTTGGAGTGGCATGCGCCCAGGAGCGGCCTGCCGCGATCATTCGTGCCGGGATGATCGGGTTGGATACTTCGCACGTGCCTGAATTTGCCCGGATTTTCAACCAGGCCAAGCCGGACAGCGAACTGGCCGGGATCAAGGTGGTGGCCGGTTATCCCGGCGGCACCGACCTTCCCGCCAGCCACAACCGGGTGGGGATGTTCACCGAGAGATTGCGCGGCATGGGCATCGAGATTGTCGATTCGATACCCAAGTTGCTCGAGAAGGTGGACGTGGTCCTCCTGGAGAGTGTCGATGGCCGGATTCATCTTAAGGAGGCGGTGCCGGTCATCCAGGCCGGCAAACCTCTGTTCATCGATAAGCCGGCGGCGGGTTCCCTCGCCGATACGATCGCGATTTACGAACTGGCCCGGCAGCGGCAGGTCACCTGTTTCTCGAGTTCGTCGCTGCGTTTCAGCCCGAGCGTGCAGGAGCTTAAGAATGACGCTGCCTTGGGCCAGATTGTCGGCGCCATCACCTGGGGTCCGTGCTCCTACCAGGAAGGGATTCCGGACATGTTCTACTACGGGATACACGGCATCGAGATGCTTTACGCCCTGATGGGCCCCGGCTGCCAATCCGTCGCCCGCATCCAGGCCGCGGATGCCGACGTCCTGACCGGTGTCTGGAAGGATGAGCGCGTGGGGACCTATCGCGGTCTGCGGCGAAACAAGGAAGAATTTGGCGCAGTCGCTTTCGGGACCAAGGGCATTGTGTTCGCAGGCAAATGGGATGGTTACGAGCAACTCTGCGTCGAGATCGGGCGGTTCTTCAAGACGCGCAAAGCGCCGGTTGCTCCCGAGGAAACCATCGAGTTGATGGCGTTCATGGAAGCGGCCGATGAGAGCAAGCGGCAGGGAGGGGCGCCGGTGGCTTTGAGGAGCGTCTTGGCCAAAGCGCGCGCCGCAGCCGCATCGAAAAACTGACCGAATCGCCCGGATCCGGCCTCCGCAGAACAATTGCTTGAACAAATGAGGGAGAACGGCATAATAGTAGTGGGTTAAGACCTATGAGTGTAACGGTTAACCTTGCTTCGGACGAACTGGCTCAAATCAAGCGCTTTACCGACCTCGAGAACGAGGACGAAGCCGTGGCGAAGGCAGTGCGGGAATTCCTGCGGGTCATCCAGCTCAGGGAATTGAAAGCGGCCTCTGGAAACGTGGATTATGAGGACGTTGGATCGCATATGGAAGGGCTCGAACTCCGCGAACGCCGCTTGAGTCAGTGAGCCCCGTGGATCTGGTCCTGATAGACACGGGCATTTGGTCGGCTTTTTTCTCGAAACCCTCGTCGCCCGAGAAACGCGCGCCGGACGTTCTCCTGGATGAGGACCGGGTTGCGCTGACGGCCGTTCGAGGCACGAGAGGTCCCCGGCAGAAAATGTTAGATTATTTCTTGCGTACTGTGTAAAAAACCAGTATCTGAATACAAATGCGTGCGGGGCTCACTGAGCGGCAAGATCGAATCTACCGGTTCCTGCTCGACCAGCGGGAACAGTGCGGGATCTGCCCCACGCAGGAGGAAATCCGCCAGCATTTCGGCTTCCGCAGCCAGAATTCAGCGCAGGAACACCTGCGGTTGCTGGAGCAAAAGGGATACATCAAGCGCAGCCCTCGCAAGGCACGTTCGATTCAACTGACCGGTCCGAGAGAAGGCACGGACCTTCATAAGGTTGTCTGCGTACCGCTCGTGGGTTGGATTCCCGCGGGAAATCCCGCCTTTGCTCTGGAGTGTCAGGAAGACGTTCTGCCGCTCCCCAGGCGGTTGTTTCGTGGGCGAGACCTTTTCGCTCTCCGAGTAAAAGGGGACAGCATGATCGGGGCAGGGATCCTCGATGGAGATATAGCCGTGCTCTCGGCGGGACAGGAGTGGAGCGACGGCGTGATCGCCGTAGTGGTCTTGGATGAGGAAGCAACCCTCAAGCGCCTATTCCGCGTGCCGCGCGGGGTGAGGTTGCATGCGGAGAATCCAGCCTACGTCGACCGCCTTATTTCAGAAAACTCGCCCCTCACTCTCCGGGTGGCTGGCGTGCTCGTTGGAACCGTTCGCAAATTCGAATAGCCGATGCCCGCACCACTATCAGAAGTCGACAATCGACTGGCCAGCAGGGTGCTCGCGTTCGGCTGCCCCGGCGTTGTCCCACTTCGCAGCGGGAAAGCTGAATCGCCGGCGCAGATCCCATACCTTGACCTGCTCTCCAGGCACGTTAGAGAAAGTGCGCCCCTGCTCCCTGATGCCGTTGGGGAATTCCAGGGGCGCCCGGTGATGTATTTTCTTGATGCCGGCAGCGGCGAACCGGATCCGAGCGAACGATTGGATCTTCAGCACCGGTTGGCCAATCGCGGTGACCATGCAGTGCTGGCCGTGGTGCGCCCCGGTGATCTGACGCTCTACCCGCTGAATCTGGATCGAAGAAGCCTCACTCAGCATGGCTTAGGCAAAGTCATCCAGGTGAGCGACACGAAAGCGCCTTTTCTTTTCCAATCTGTGGCTGCGGGAGACTTTGATCTGCCGGGCAGGTCGGAGGCAGCCGATCCGGTTTTCGTCGAAATAAAGGCTCTCCTGCAACGTGCCACTCAAGAACTTGTGGCTGGGTGTGGCCTCGATGGGCTGGAGGTTCTCTCCATGACTGGTCGGGCGCTGTTTCTGCGCTTCCTGATAGACCGTCGCATCGTGGAGAAGTCTGATTTGGAAGAAATCTGCCCTGCCGCGCTGAAGGGGGACGGGCCTCATGACTTAAAAGCTGTATTCTCCAACGCTGAGAGGGCCGCGCAAACGTCCGCCTGGCTTGATGAGACATTCAATGGTGACCTGCTGCCGCTGGTCAATACCCTGACGGTCGCGACCCCCCAAGGGGAACGCCGGAACGCCTATCAAACGGCTTACACGAAGGCCGGTACGGCGAGCCGAGGCTTGGTGTTTCGCCACCTCGAAGCGATCCTGCGCGGCTGGCATCAAGTGCAGGGAGTTACGCAGCCCCATCTGGCCATTGATTGGAACGATCTGAATTTCCGCCACATCGCCATTGGTGTGCTCAGCCAGGTGTATGAAGACTTCAGCCACCAAGTGGACCAGCAGGGTTCCCTGGACCGCAGCGTCCACTACACCCCACGTGCGCTCGCGAAGTTGCTGGTTGATCAGGCGCTGGGCGGCCTGGAATCACCGCATGAGGCCCGGATTCTGGATCCCGCCTGCGGTGCGGGTGTCTTCCTCGTCTTGGCACTGCGAGAACTAGTGCGCCTGCGCTGGCAGCACGATCAGCAGCATCTGGGCGAGAAAGCCAGGCGTCCGGGCAAACAAGTCATTCAGAGCATCCTGCACCGGCAGATTTGCGGCTTCGACGTCAGCGAATCGGCGTTGCGACTGGCCGCGCTGGGGCTTTACATAACGGTCATCGAATTGAACGAAATCACACGCCCGCCATCGGAGCACCGCGCTGGCAAAGCCCTACAGGATTTGGTTTTGTTCGACCAGCGAACCGAGGCCGAGAGGAAACAACGCGGCTTCGTGCCCGGCAGCCTGGGGGAAGCAGTCGACCGTGCGCGCTTCGATGGAACATTTGACGTAGTGGTGGGGAATCCTCCGTGGACGGCGTTGCATGGAGAAGCCAAAACCCAAGCTGATCGGGTTGCCACGAGCATCGCCCGCCGGGTCATGGAAAGCCGAGGCATCAGTGAACTGGCCAGGACGTACCAGAACCCTGGAGGAGTCCCCGATATTTCTTTTCTGTGGCGGGCTATGGAGTGGGCTAAGCCCGGTGGGATTATCGCGTTTGCTCTGGAAGCTCGGCTCATTCTCACGCAGTCTGCAACCGGCTCCAAAGCCAGAAACGCTCTATTCCAGGCTGTATCCGTAACGGGCATTCTCAACGGGTCAGATTTGGAGAAGACTCCCGTCTGGGAATGTATGGACCAACCGTGGATATTGCTCTGGGCGCGGAACGAAAAACCCGACCTCGAAGAACATGCATTCCATCTTCTCACCCCCGTGCGGGAAAACGAGCTGGCTCAAAAAGGAGAGTTTCGTCTCGACTACAGGTCCGCCTATCCGGTTCCGGTGAAGAAGGCTATCGAATACGGTTGGCTCTGCAAAGCGCTCGCAATTGGCACTACGCTGGACGTTCAAATAATGGAGAAGCTCGTGTCGGCTGCGATCGGGCAGTCGGTCGGAACGTTTTGGGAGCAGGGGAGGGTGCGGGGTGAATTGGACAGCGGTCAAGGCTTTGGGTTTAAATCTCAATCCGAAGAGCCTCCCGAGTGGCTTCTGAGTCTGCCGGTCTTCGTACCGTGCGACGACGGCTTGCTTTTCCAGGACTTGAAACAGCTTCGAACGTACAAAGCCACCTTCGGCGAAAAGAAGCTTGATCGCCCGAGAACACCCAATCTGTATGCTCATCCACTTGTCCTGGTTTCCAGAGCTCCAGGAGAAGACAGGGCCCACCGCAAGTCATTTCGGATATCAGCGTTTGACGTCTGTTTTGAGCAACCATTTTACGGATACTCGGCCGCAAAGCATCCGCATCCAAATCTTGTGGTTTCTCTCCTTCACGTATTTGCCCATAGCGATTTGTTTCACTACTTTTGCCTCATGCGGAGCGCTTACGTCGGCGCCAAACACCGAATTGTGACCAAGTCCGATATCGATGCCTTTCCCTTTCCTCTCCTCGAGGCTCTTTCACAGCAGGACCGCGCCACGGTGCTATCCCTTGCTCATGCTCTCGATGCTCCAGGCGAGAAGGATTGGACTGCGTTGGATGCTTTCGTGTGCAGACTTTTCGGGCTGACAAGGGCCGAGCAACAGGTCATCGAGGATACTGTGACTTTCAACGGTCCTTACAGTTCAGTGCGGGAGCCGGCGGCGTTGCCAACAAGACCTGAGGAAGCGAGAACGTTCGCGCAAACACTGGCGCAGTCACTCCAACCATTTTTCAAAGTAGCCAGGCAGAAAGTGAAAGCTCAGGTTGTGCCTCGGGTCGAGGGCGATTGGCGCCAACCGTGGCGTTTTGTGACGTTGTTGCTCGAGGATGACGATTG
>Ga0181524_10001817_pt1 | contig 23488 bp, 38 predicted proteins | sample PEATcosm2014_Bin_34_FD_119761 | JGI IMG/M metagenome (GOLD analysis project Ga0181524, IMG submission 119761) | Peatland microbial communities from MTU Mesocosm Facility, Houghton, MI, USA - PEATcosm2014_Bin05_60_metaG | ecosystem: Environmental > Terrestrial > Soil > Wetlands > Peat | place... | reverse complement strand
GTTGGCATGGAGCCCTCGCTGTTGGACGAGGGCCCATAGGCCGTTGGGATTGTCGGCGGACGCGCCCGCCATGATCGTCCACAGGTCGCTCATGATCCCGTGGAACGACTGCTCACGATCGCGTGGAATTGGCGCTCATGATCGCGTGGACTGAGCGCTCACGATCGTCTGGAATCGGCGCTCACGATGCCGTGGAATACGCAGGACGCGCGCGCCAAGGTGGAAAGCAATAGCCTCCAGGTCGATTTCCTTCGGTTCCGTGACGCCGAGGTCCTGCAAGAGGCGCTCGGCGCGCGTCAGTTGCGCCATCGTCAGCCGCCCGTCTTGTTTGCGGGGAGGGTAATCCCGAGTTCTTCGAGATCCTGCAACATTCCCAGCACGTCCTCGTCCGAAAGCTCACTCTCATTGCGCGCGGCAAGCGTAAGGGGGACGTCGGCAGGGCGGGACGCAAGCACACGCCGAAGACGTTCCCGCGCATCGGCCGTGCCGGTTACAGTCGGCACGACAGAGACTTGACGGGCCGCGGTGGCACCGGCTTTGGCACGGCGCATCTTGTCCTTGTTTGACAGAAGGACGCTCCTTTCGAACAATGCCTGCATGGCGTCGGCCGTCTTTGCCGGATCAGCTCCGGCCGCGGCCTCCTCTGCCAGAATTTCTTCATCCGACGCCGCGAGGATGTCCTCGACGAGCGCATCGACGAGCCGGCCGAGCGGTTGACGCTCCTTCTTGTTGGTGCCGGTCATGGTTTCCTCCCGTTTGGATAATGTCGGTCGATCGTTCGGCGAATACGTCTCCTTGTGCTCGCGTATTGCGTAGGGCTGAGGTCGGTCAGCGCTCGAAGTTCCTCCCCGTCATACCCCGCCATGATGCCGTCGATTACGTCGCGGGCGTTCGGGTCGTCGGGGAACAGGGCGAACAGCGCTTGGCGGATTCCCTCGTCATGCTCGGCGGTCATAATCCGATCCTCGACTCCGTCCGACGGTTCCGGCAATTCAATTACTGGGCCGTTTAGATCCCCTGGGGCTCCAATCGGAATAATCGTGGCCTGGTTCTCCTGCTTTTGCGCCTCGCCATTGGCGATGCTGCGCATGGCCTCGGCGAGAAACCGGACGATATCGACATGGTCCGGTTTATGGCGCTCCCCGGCGAGGGCGCGACAAAACGCCTCCTGAAGCAAGGCTTCAGGGTCGTCGCGATAGAGCCAGGCGTATTTCTCTGCGACCCGCCGCAGCCGAATGGATTGGGCGCGGGTCATCGCGCGGATTTCCGTGGCGATGTCCGCATAAGCTCGAACGGGCGCGTCAATCTTCAACGGCGTCCCCCCTTTCTCGATGACCAATGCGGCGTTGTGCGCCCGCCGCAGACAGAAGAAGCGAAAAAAATTCGGCCGCCTATGTCCGAGGTGGCGCGGCGCTCCCGCATAGGTTGGTGAGCGATAAGGTTGCTCATCAAGGAGATGTAATTATGCCTGATGTCCAGATAACGTGCATCACGAAACCGCATCCGCAAAGCCCGCACGAGCACATTACCGAGGTGGGCAATCCGCGCGCCGGCTGGAAATGGCCGCGCGAGCAAGTGGTCGCGAGCATCGAGGCGAAGAGCAACACGTTCTACGTTCTCGATCCCAGCACCGGGAAGCGGTCCGATGTCGGGGTCGTCCGCGCCAACGGGCATGCCCCGTATCTCAGGACGCATGCCGACGGCTACTGGAACGACAACCTGCTGTCCCTGAACCAGTGCCCCCTCTAATCCACGGCCGGGCCTATGGCTCGGCCATTTTGCAAGGAAGTTGCCTATGACCAAGTCGTGCAAGCCGGGCCTCGATAATCGGTGCCGGGACAAAAATGGCGAGATCCGCCACAAGAATGGATCAACCCGTGTCGGGACGCTCCGCGAGACTTACGGCGAGAATTTCGCCCCGGGCGTTCGCAGCGACATGAAGCTGGATACCCTGCTCGATCGCACCGGCGCGCCCTCCCTGAGGCAATACCTCAAGAAGCCGTAGTTCGCTCGCCGTACCGGCGCATAGTCACGATTACGCGGTCAAGCGATCCGGTTTGCGCCGGACTCATTCGATAATTAGTGCAACATAAAGGACGTTATGTTACACTAACCGGCATGAATCAGCCTTCCCAAAACCGGGCGCTTGTGAGCGCCGAATCCGGCGCGCTGACCGAGCTCGCGACGGCCGGAGTCGTGCCGCGGATCGTCGCCGACGCCGGCGACAAGGCTGCGCGCCGCTTCCTCGAATTCTTCGCCGCCACGATCCATAACCAGAACACGCGCGCGGCCTATTACCGGGCATGCTGCCGGTTCTTCGCCTGGTGCGATGCGCGCGGCCTCGGCGAGCTGGTGGCGATCGAGCCGATCCATGTCGCGGCCTACGTCAAGGCCATGGGCAAGGATTTTGAAAAGCCGACCGTGAAGCAGCACCTCGCCGCCATTCGCATGCTGTTCGACTGGCTGGTAACGGGCCAGGTCGTCGCGATCAATCCGGCGCACGCGGTGCGCGGCCCGAAGCACGTCATCAAGCGCGGCAAGACGCCGGTGCTGACGCCGGACGAAGCGCGCAAGCTTCTCGACAGCATCGACGTGTCGACGCTCGTTGGCCTGCGCGACCGCGCGCTGATCGGCCTTATGGTCTATTCCTTCGCGCGCGTTTCCGCGGCCGTCGGCATGCGGGTCGAGGATTATTACGGCCAGGGCAAGCGCTGGTGGGTGCGCCTCGAAGAGAAAGGCGGCAAGCGCCACGAAATGCCGGCGCATCACAATCTGGAAGCTTATCTCGACGCCTATATCGAGGGGGCCGGCCTGTCGGAGGCGAAAAAGGCCCCCCTCTTCCGCTCGGCCCGCGGACGCACCGGCGAGTTGACGGCAACCGCAATGAACCGGATCGACGCCTTTCGCATGATTCAGCGCCGCGCGCGCGACGCCGGCCTCAGCGCCGATATCTGTTGCCACACGTTCCGCGCCACGGGGATCACGGCCTATCTGGAAAACGGCGGCACGCTCGAAAATGCCCAGGCCATGGCCGCGCACGAAAGCCCGCGCACGACGAAGCTCTATGATCGCACCGGCGATGAGATTACACTCGATGAGGTCGAGAGGATCGCTATATGATCGAAAAACAGCCGACCATCATTCCTGCTTATGTTGACGAAGCAGGGTTCAGGGGTCGGGCGCGCGATCTCACGCCGGCGCGCGATCATGAGTTCGGGCTGATGTATGCGTTGGTCTTCACGCCCGCTACTCATGAGGAAGCGATTCAGTTCAACTGGTAGCGCCAAACCAGCCATCGTGTTAATCGGACGTGTCAAAATCACCCCTGCGCGCGGAGACTGTTTTGCGACCGAAGCTGGCAGCGACGGGCGAATTACCGGCTCGGAAAGTAGCGGGGCCGACACGTTCTGTTGAACAACCGGATGATGGCCTCCTATCCGCCAGATTGAAAAGATTGATTGATAACGCAACCTCCGCAAGAGGAATACTTGAACGTACTCGCGCGGAAAGAGATAAAATGATTTCCCGTGCCATCGCTATGGTACCGAACATTCACGACAATGCCATTCGCGCCGAAGCATTACACTATATAGCTAGGCGTATTCGTAGCCCGATTCGACATAAACTCCTTAGCGACGCTATAGACATCGTGAAGACACTTGACGATGATGTTCGTAAATCACAGATAATCGTCTCCATAGCCACGCAACGCGTGTCTGATAGTGATTTGCTGTCAGGACAGCTTGATAGCGCCGTATATACGATTGCATCCGCTGAGCTTAGGGCGAGTACGTTGCAAACTATTGTATCGTTGTATAAAAATATATTTCGGCAAGAAGAACATCAAAGATATGTTGACTTTTCTGACGAAGACCTTCACGAATCATCAAGCGTGTCGACTAATACTATTGATATAGACGCAACGTTAGAAGAAGAGTTGACGTTTCTCGAAATGAAATGGGGAAAAGAGGCTCTAAGAAGAGAATATATTCGGCGTGCGTCCGCCGATGTTGGTGCTCCTGATCAGGGCATGGGTGTTGGTGCCCAGGTGAAAGAGACCAAGGCCGAAACTACTGTGCCACATCCGCAGCTGAGCGATGCCGATCTCGCGGAATTCATGGCCTACGCAAAGGCCGATAAGAACCAGTGGATATCGAGATTGGGCGTCGCGCCGTCCGAACACATTGCAACGAAATTCACAAAGTGGCTCGGCAAGGGCCTCATGCGGGAGCACGTCGCCGAGGCCCAACCAAATCTCGCTATGGCGTACGCTCGGGAGATTGGTCGCCACCCTGATCGAAAGGTCGAGGGCCTTGGCGCTCGCCCAGCACAAAAGCTGCAACCCGGAGCGCCCCGTCCGCCGTCACGACGTCCAGTGGCAGAACTGTCGGAAACCGAACAAGCCGAAAGACGGCATCAAAAAAACGAACAGCAGCGACGTTGGAGAGCGAAACGCGCTGACCTGTCGTAAGTCTTTGTGTCATGTAGAGGCTCTACATTGACATGCGGCGCGGGTTGAGGTAGAGTCCTCGCACCGCAACGCTGTTCGCGGCAACTGCTGACTTTGTCCCCAACAAGCGATCTGCGCGCGATTCCGCGCCACGGGAAAGGTGTGTCCAATGAGCGCCTTGCCAAAGCTTTCGACGTTCGAACGCACAGATGCTGTCAGTGATAGCGACAAAAGCACCCTGTGGCGGTGCAACGACTGCGGGCGCTTTCGGGCGAGCCCGTATGCCCCGCCGCATCTGATGCGGTTGATCCCCTTCACGCTGTGTAGCTGCGGGGACGGATGCGTCGCGGATGAACATGAAACTGCGGCGGCAAGGGCAACTCTCGCCCTCACGATCGCAAAGCACCTCCTTTAGGTCCCTCCGCCAAGCGCAAGGAGCTCCTTCATGCGTGATTCCGGAATTGTCTCCATCAAGCCGCTCGCGATGCCCGCGGCAAAGATTGCGCCGGTCGCAATCGTCGTAACCGCAGCGCTCGCCGGGTATCTCGCTGCGCCCGTGGTCGCGAACTACGCCAAGTTCAGCCGGCCGCCAGCCGCGCCGATTGTGCGGAGGGACATTCCTGCGGCCACGCCCAGGCCCGTCGTTACGCCGAGCCCGGCTCCGGTTCCCCATGCGACAACGATCGCGCCGCCGCCGGCTCCGGTCGCTGCATCCACGCCGACGCCAACTGACGCCGCTGGGTCAGATGTGATCGCGAGGTTCAAGAAGACAGCGCTGGAGGGGCTCGAATCACAGGGCGTTCCTCCGGACCTCGCGAAGGCTGAGGTCGACGCGTTCGTGAATGCATCGCTGTCCATGCTGCACCCTGCAAGTACCAACCCCGCGCCCCCTGCGCCGGTCGTCGCGCCGGCGCAAAGGACCGCGCCCGAGCCGTCGGTGATCGTCGTGCGGTCCCTTCCCACGCCGGCGGAACCGAAAGCGACGGTTGCGCCACAGCCCGTCGAGCGTGTTGTGCCCGCCCCGGTAAGGACGCCCCCGGTCGTCGCGCCGGCGCAAAGGGCCGCGCCCCGATAGCGTCGGCCCCAGCGCGTGGTTTTGTTGGCCATCCGTTCATGGGCGCGCCGCGTCCACCGTTGGCGGGCATGGGTCTGCTGCGCGGCCTGATGAACAACTTTGGCGGCATGCGTAGCTTCGGCGGGTTTCCGGGTTTCCGCGGCGGCTTCATGCGCATGCGGCGCTTCTGAGAGGACACTGAAATGACGAACACAAACCAACTTGGGGCCGCGCGCCTGGATGGTCGCTACGCCCTTTCGCTCGGACTCGCGACGGCGGCGGGGGGAGCAGCTGGCCTGAGCTTCGGCCTGGCGCGGCGGCTCGGCGGCGGCAATCTCGCCTACTGGCAATCGGGTGCGGCGGTCGCCGCTCTCGTCGCGACGATCTTCACGATCGACGCAACGCGCAAATGGCTGCGCGCGCGTCGGCCGCCCCGGCAAGCGGAGCGCGCCATGCCGCGCACGGCGGGCGCTTTGCCCGCGCCGCCCGCGCTGCTGGCGCTGCCCGCTCCGGCAAAACCGGTTCAAGACAACGCAAGGGAGAAGGATATGCCGAGCGAATCGAAGGCAAACGCGGCGCGCGCCGCTGAACCAACCGGGAAAGTCGAAGGCGAACGCGCGCGCTTGCAAGCGGCCGGGTTCAGCGATGCCGAAATCTCGCAAATCCTCGTGGCGCGCGAAGTGGCGGGTGCGGGTCACGGGCTCGGCAACGGGATTCCGAGCGGCTTCCTCAACAATCTGGGCGCGGCAGCCGGCTACGTTCGCGCCTTCGTTCCGGGGCTGAAAGCTGATTTCGAATTACTGCTGAGCCGCACGGCCACGGCCGCCGCGCGCAGCGGCGCGGCCGTCAACCTGGCGCTCAAAGCCGTCGTGATCGGCGCCGTCGCCTATATCGGCGTGCTGGAATTCAGCCAACTGCAAAGCATGGTGGCGAAGGCCCGCGCCGACGCCTGTAGCGCGCGGATGAAGGCGCTGATCGACACGACGCCGATGAACCAACTGTACGAGGCGAGCGCGAAGCTCGCCAAGGACTGCGAGCTCAAATGAGACTCCCCGTCGATCCGCTCGGCCTCTTGCTGCTTGCGGCGCTCGGCGGCGGCGCGGTTGCCGCCGGGTTGCTTCTGGTTGACGGCTGGATTTTGAGCGCGAGCGGAGCGGGCTTGTTGCTTCTGGTCGGCGCGGCCTTTGTCGCGCACGGTCCTTCGCATCAAGGCGCGCGCTCGTCGATCAACACGCACGCGCACGGCGCGGCGCGCATCGCCAGCGAAGCCGAAGCGCGCGCCGCCGCGACGGGCTCAACCAGGTCGGCGGCGCTGCATAAGCAAACTTTCGAGGATTGACCGACATGAGCGCCGAAAGCACCGGTCTCGCGCTGGGCCGCCATTACGACGAGGCCACGGGCCGGATCGGCGACAAGCTTGTTTACGAAGGCGAGCGCCACATCCTGTTGTTTGGTCCGAACGGCTCCGGCAAGGGTACGCGCTGGTTGCTCCCCGCCCTGCTGTCGAATTCCGGAATTTCTCAGGTTGTGATTGATCCAAAGGGGGAGCTTTGCGCCGTGACCTCCGATTATCGTCGCAAGGTCGGCGATGTCGTGATCCTGAATCCGTTCGACGTCCTCGGCCTCGGCTCCGACGGCTTCAATCCGCTCGCGGCGCTCGATCCGGCGTCGCCGAACTTCTACGACGACGCCGCGGCGCTCGGCGAGGCGCTGATCAAGATCGAAGGCAACGACCCGCATTGGGGAGAGTCGGCGCAAGGCCTGCTCGTCGCGCTCATCATGTGGGAAAAGATGATCCGTGGCGACACGGCCAATCTCGAAAACGTCCGCACGATGCTCACCGAACCGGAGCGTTACGAGGCTTACAAGGACGCCGACGGCAAGAACCGCGAGCGCCTGATCGCCGGCTTGCGTTTCATCGCCGGCGAGATGACCGGCCACGGTCGCTATGAGGTGGCAAGCCTCGCCAGCCGCTTCACCGGGCAGTCGGGGGAGCTGTCGGGCATCCGTTCGGTTGGCGACACACAGACGCGCTGGATTCTTTCGGAGCCGATGCGCGGCGATCTTCGCAAGCCGGGCGTCGACTTCCGGCGACTGAAGGAGCGGCCGACCACGGTCTATGTGATCCTGCCCGCCGAACGCATGCGCACCCATAGCGTTTGGCTGCGTCTGGTGGTGGTGTCGGTTCTTCGCGCCCTGTATCGCCCCGGCGGATTGCGCACGCGTCTCTATATCGACGAAATGCCCGCGCTCGGCCACCTCGGGCCGCTCGAAGACGCTTTCGGCCTGGTGCGCGGGTACAGGGTCCAGATCGCCGGCATTTGCCAGGACCTCGCGCAACTCAAGGCGCTCTATCGCGAACGCTGGGAGTCGTTCATCGCCAATGCCGGCGTCGTGCAAGGCTTCACGCCAAACGATCTGACCACGGCGAAATGGATGTCCGAGCGCGCCGGCAAGACGACAGTCGTTGCGCCCTCGGCGAGCGAGCGCCGCGGCGGCCACAGCGGCGATCAAAGCGAAGGGACGAACTGGAACCAGGTCGGCCGCCCGCTCTACCTGCCGCAGGAACTCATGGGGTTCGCGGAAGGGTCCGGCCTTCTCTTCCTGTCGGGCATGGCGCACGGTGTCCGCTTCTTCGCCCCGCCTTACTGGAACATCGCCCAATGCGTCGAGCGCGCGAAGCCAAACCCGTATTACAGCGCGTGACCGCCGCCGGCGGCGGTCGTGTTGGGCGTTTCCGGCCTCCCGGGTTGCTGGTCCTGCTCGGCCTTCTCCGCCACATGCCGGCGGTTTGCGAGATTGCGCAGCGCGACGGTCTGCTCGTCGAGGATCGCGCGGATCGCGGCTATGATGGCCGCCGGCGTCGCGCCCCGCTTCGCCGCTTCGATGCGCGCCGCGTAATAGCCGAGGATCGCGCCGTGCTCGGTCGCGAAGGCTGCCGAGACGGCCGCTCGTAGCGAGCCGCTGAGCGAAACCGAAGCCTCGGCGTTTAAACCGGTTCGTCCTTCCGCTCGAACCGGTCGCACGCCACCATATCCGGCAACACCGGATCGCGGTCCAGAAGGCACACGATCAGATAGGCCCCGTGTTTCGACCGCCGGCACCATCCGGCCTCGCATTTCATGCAATGGCTCTGCGCAAATTCCGACGGCGCGCGCCACGGGGTCTGTTTGCTGGGTCTCGACACGAACATGCTGCCCTCCTGTTGTTTTTCTCGTTGGTTCGTAACGTCTGCGGGTCCTGGTCCTCGGGTCTTCCTCGATCCATCGTCGGAAGTCGCGCGATGGATCGCGGCATAAATTCAGGTAGTCGGCCGTAAGCGCCGCCGTGGTGACGGGCCGTCCTCCGCCATTCCCGCCCCGTCGCGAGGATTTCCGCGCGCGACGGGGTCGAGGCGCTTGGCGTTGCGCCAGACGGCGCGCCGCCGCCCGGAACGGCGGCGAAGGGGTAGCGTTCTGCCCGGCTCGCTCGGCCGCCCGGGGCTTCTTCTCCATATCCGACGTCGCCCCCGCGCCGGCCGGTCTATTCCCCCCGTTTTCGCTCTCGGCCGCCCTCGTGGCTGCGGTTGAGGTCGGCGTCGCGTTGCGTCTCGTCGGGAACCTCGCGATCGAAGTCGCGCAAATAGCTTTGCCGCCGCTGTGTCTTGGCTTCCTCGGCTTGATGAACGGATTCGTCGTGGTCCGGACGCGTCGCCGGTCCTCCGCGATCGAGCGGCTTGAAATCCTCGCCGGGCGCATAAGGGGCATGGGGTTCTTGGTCGTGCGGCTTCCTGGCTCCGCCGCCGCCGAACAAACCTTCGAACGCGCCCGCAAGGCCGTCGACGGTCTTGCCGACGCCCTTCGCAACGCCGTCTGCAACCTTCCCCGCGGCGCGGCCTGCCGTGGGGTTGGCGCGCCCGCCGAAGGCCGGGCGCTGCTTCTGCCGCGGCGAGGGCGTCGTCGCCGCCTTGAGCCTTCCCTGGGCCGCCAGTTCCCGATGGCGCTGCGCCTCGCGCTCGCGATCGGAAAGCCGCGCCAGTTGCACGGCCCTCGCGTCGGCGACATTGGCGAGCGTCTTCGGATCGACGTCGGCGAGCCGCGCGCGCACGTCGGCCGCCTTCGCGCCTTCGATGCGCCGCGAAAGGCTGTGAACGCCGCCAAACCGATCGACCGCGACAAAGTCGCGCCGGTCGCCGCGCGCGAGAATCCAGCCCTTGTCGGCGAGCGCCTGCTGGAATGCTTGCCCGTTGTCGGTCGAATTCCAGAGCTTCGTGAGCTGCTCGCGCGCCGCTTTCGGCTTGATCCCCGTGCGCGCCGCCTGCTGGTGCTCGTCGTGGCTCGGCGTCCGCGCGGGGCGTTCCTTGCCCTCGCGCTCGATATGCGCGCCCTGCACGCGCTCGTGCCCGAATTCCCGCTCCAGCTCGCGCGCCACAAGTTCGTGCTTGCGGTAGTTGTGACTGTCGGGAATGGCACGCATCGTCTCGGCGTTCACCCGCGCCCAAACCACGTGACAGTGCTCGCGGCCTTCCTTCTCATGCACGACGACGACGCGCGGCTGATTGTCGAGCCCGAGTTCCTTTTCCAGCCGGTCGATCGCCTGCGCCCGCTGCGCGTCCGTGAGCCGCTCGTCGGCCCTCGTATTGATCGACGCGTGGTAGAACGGTCTCTGGCACCGCGGGCAACCGGTCGCGACCGCCTCCATTTCCCGAAAGGCCTCGCGCATATTCTCGGCGGCGACGCCGCGAAGCTCCTTCACTTCCATGCGCTCGTTCGTGTCGGTGCGGGCCAGGTGATCCGCGACGCGCTTCGCGCCCGCAACCGATTTGCCCTTAATCACCACGGTCGAGCGCCCTCATCACTGCGGCCCGCATCGCCGCGATGTCGGCGCGCATCTCATGCAATTCGGGCGCGCCGGGCTTATCGCCGGTCGCGTTCACGCGGTGCGCGATCTGGTTGATGTTCCCGCCGAGCTTTCCGATTTCCCCAAGGAGGCGCGCGAGTAGCTCGCGCTCGACGGTTGGCTTTTTCACGGCGCGGGGGCCGGCGCTGCCCAGGACTGTCGCGCGCACGTAGGCCCCGAGGCTGAGCCCGGCCGCTTTGGCGCGCGCGTCGAGCTGCGCCAGCTCGGCCGTTGCGCATCGGATGCGGAGAACCTTGTCGAGCGGATTTGCCGCTCGCTTTCGTCCGCGCCAGGGCGCGCGCGGCGCTTCCGCCTCGGCGGGCGCGCCGGCCATTTCGGGTTGCCGAGCTGCGGTGTCGCTCAACGCCTCAGGCCTCCTTCGGCCGCCGGTCTCGGCGGCCATGCTTGCCCCTGCGGGACGCGGGGGCTTCGCCGCGGCGCGGCGAAATCGGGTTGGAAGGGCGCAGCCCTCCCCGGGGATCGAACGGGCGGGACGCCTTTCGCAAGCCAGCACGCGCTGGGAGCGCGGGCGGGTGATGGCCGGGAGGAAAGGCCCGAAGGGCTTTTCCGTAGGACATCACATGGCTTGCACAGCTCCATACTCAAGAGCCGTCTCTGAATCTTGCTACTGATTTGGCCGAAAGACCAAGCGAAAAATGCCGAAAGAGCCCCTGCCGTTCATTTTCGACAGAGGCTCCCCTTCAGCCTAAGAGATGATGAAGCCTCCACTGCCTCTCAAGAAAACGACGAACTCGCGGACATCCTCTTCGCTGACATCGTCACAGAAATTCGCCGCCTCTTTCACTCCGGCAATCCACGCTCGAAATCCATCCTTGCGATCGTCCGCCCTGCCCTCACGCCGATCTTTGTCCGGTCTGGACCGCAGCGCCAAGATATATCGCCGCACCGTTCCGTCCGCCAGCGCACGATCCAAGGCGTCCGCAAGCAGGATCGCTTGCCGTGCGTTAAGACCGTCCCCGTTGTTGCTGTGCCACTCTTCGCAAGGGCTGCACTCTTTCGGCGCAACCGAAATGCACAGGTCGGCCAGCGGTCCCCAGTACCAAATGTTTCGCCGAAAATATTCCCCCTCTGCGGTGCTGGGGTTTCTCCCGTAAACGTCAAATCCCATGGTTGTCTCCATGTTGCTTTTGTTATTCGACGGCACCACGCCGCCGCTTCTGGGTGCAGAGGGTCGACGGGCTTCGCGGCAGGCAAGATGAGAATTTTACGCAGAGCCCGCTAGGGTCGCGCGCCAGCGCGAGGCCTTGACGGCGCGCAGCCTGCGAAGCGCGGTCAAGGTCCGGCGCGGAAAATTGTCTTCTTGAGCGCGCGCACCCGTCCGGGTGCGCGCGCGTCCGGCCGCGATGCACGGCGATACTCTGCCGACTTTTTCCAGGCCTTCTTGCCGCCTGCCTCAACCTGTCGGAAGGGCGCGCCAGGCGCGCGCTCTTTGCGTTTATGGGCGGGGGTTTCGCACCCCCGCACCCCCGCGGGATATTTGTAGCAAGATGATGTTCGGGGCTAAGAATACCCCGCCGGAGCGACCCGGCGGGGATCGGCACGGCTCACGACGGATGCGGCCCCGTCGTCATATCGGCGTTCACCGCGAAATCCTGCTTGGTCGAGCGTTTCGGGCCGCCGCCTCCGCCGCCGGAGTCGCGTTCGCCCTCGAACACGATCTCCATGCCGGAGGTGATGGCGACGAACAGCGGCATGACGCCGATCTTGCCTTCGCCGACGTGCTCCATGAGCACGATGGCGACGCCGGCCTCGCCGTTGATCCGGCAACTGACGAGCGTCGGCTCGCCGTAGAGCTGCGTCGTCACCGCCTGGAAGGCGCGGACATGGCCGGGCGTGATGAAAGAGGCGCTCATGGGCTCACCTCCTCGATCTCGACGCCGTGAAGGCCGCTGTCCTCGAACGCGAACAGCTCATGCTCGCCGTTGCTGGCGAACAGTTCACGCGCCTCGGCCTCGGCGGCTTCAGCCGACGCGGCCTCGATGACGGCGCGATACGACAGCCATTCGATCGCGACGACCCGAAACCGCCGCAGGCGGTTGGGGGCGCTCATGGCGCACCCCCTTCCGACTGCGTCAGCCGGTCGATGATCCGACCGGCCGGAGCCGATATCCGGAAGTAAGCCGAGATCGGACCTTCGGCCTTGAAGTCGAGGTCGCGCTCGACCGGCAGGCCAAGCACGCCGCGAAATTCTTCGATCTCGGAAAGCCAGACCGTGCCATATTCGGCGAAGCCGAGGCTGAGATCGCACAGCGCCCAAAGCCGGTTCGGCTCCTCGGGGTCGATCTCGGTGACGAGCCAGGTCGCGCCCGCGTCAGGCGTGAACAGCTTCACCACGGGCCAGGGATCGTGGCTCGGATCGGCGAGCGTCGCTGCGCCGTTCGCGAGCAACTTGGCGCGTTGCGGCTCGGTGAAGAGCGGCATCGGCCGGCGGACAGGGGCGCTCATTGAGCGCCCCCTTCCTGACCTTCCTGCTCGTCGTCCGCCTTCGGCGTGCGCATGACGATTTCCGCGCCGTTCAGGGGCAGGTAGTCGAGCTTCAGGCCGAAGCCCTCCCCGTCGCTGTGCGCCCAGGCTGCGCCGATCGGCCGCCAGTAGTTTTTCCCGTTCCGCCTTTCGACCGCATAGAGCCGGTGCGTCGGTAGTTTGCCTGTCGTGACTTTCATGGTCTTCCCTTTCGCGTTGTGAAGCCCCCGGATGGGGCCTCGATGCGACCCGTCACGACACGGGGCCTCGCCAGCGGAGGGGTGAGGCGCGGAGGGGGATCACCCGCCTTGGCAGGGAGCGCAGCGACCGAAAGGCGGGGATACCGCGCCGAAGTCGTCAGACCTTGCCCCAGAGCGGCGGGGTGGGTCGTAGGGTTCGCTCGATCGAGGCACCCTTGAATTCCGGGGACGCTGCGAAAGGACAAAGGCCAAAAGGCCGACAGGCGAACCGGCGCTGTCCCGGCCTGCGGCCGAAACCTTCGGAACGGCTCTGGCGGCAATCGGCGGCCGGCGCTCCAGGATCGACGGGGAGAGGCCGACGCACTCGCCTCCCTGTTGTGCCCCAGACGGCCGCGAATTCCGCATCCTGCGCAAACGTCGGGCGACAAGAGAGGAAAGGCCGGGGAGCGCCAATGCGCCCCTGCCCGCGCCGATTGTGTTCGCACTCTGTTCCGGCTAGATCGCGCCATGCCACGCGCCGGCGCTATGACGCTCTCCGATGTCGAAAGCCCGTTCCTCTGGATCGCCTGCGAGCCCTGCGGCCGACGCGGCCGTTACCGCGTCGCCAAGCTGAGAGCGACCTACGGCGACGAAACCCTGCCTGCGCTCCTCGACAGGCTGACCGGCTGCGCGAAACACGGCCGCGCGAGCTTCTCCGATCATTGCAAGGCGCGTTACGTGACCGGGCCTAAAGCGTGAACGAATTCGGTTTACAGCCGCTCCCGGGCGGCGTTAGAATCGCGCCACGGTACAGGCTGGGAAGCCGATGACCGTGCAAGGTGATGGGGTCGGCCCGCTCCCTTTCGCGTCGGGTCGGCCTTGGATCGAGGGCTGATCTGCGCCCATGCGGGTCAGCCCTTTCCGCTTCAGGCGAGAGTGGCGAGGTAAGCGTCGCCCGCTTCCCTGGTCATCAGCGAGGGCACGATCGGCGGCGCGGGAAGGATGACCGGGTCCTTGTACGGATCGGCCGCGAATTCCTGGAAGCGAATGAACACCGGCGCGCCGAAACTCTCGCACGGCGACGGCGAAATCCTCAGCGCGTATTCCGCGACAAAACGGGCAGCTTGACCGACAACGCCGTCAGGATCGGCGGCCTCGTCGCCCGGCCAGCATTGGCGCGCGATCTGCTGCGCCGCTACGCCGCTTTCATCGTGAGTGACGCGATAGGCCAGGTTCGTCTCGCCGTGGCGGATCAAGGTTTCGCCGGAATCGGCGTAGCTCCAAGCGTCGAGATGCCATAGCGACGACAGCACGCAGAGTTCATGCCATTCCGGGTCGCAAGCCATTCCCGCTCGAAACGTCCGGCCGCGAAGCGCAAGGAACCCTGGCGCGTCCTCGGCCCGCCCGCCTCCGCTGATCGCCGCGCCGGCCAGGGCCGCGCTGCCTGCGAGAAACACGCGACGGGTGATCTCCATAGCGCCCCCTGCCCTGCGCGACGAACGGCGCGTCACTATGGCAGGCGCGGACTCCGGTGTGAATCCCTCGTGCGTGACGACGAGGGCCACGGGACGCGAGGCAATTACGTTTGCTCGATGTTCCGGATAGCCGCGGCGTATGTTGCCCGCCGCCTGTGTTGGCGACTCGAAATTGTCCTTGAATGAATTGGCGAATTTAGATATAATAGCCAAATTGGAGATTATGACAATGCAGGTCACCAAGGTATCCGCCAGCGAATTCCAGCAAGCCTTCGGGATGCTGAGCGATAAGGCGAGGCACGAACCCGTCATTATCACGAAGCACGGTCGTGACTCTCTCGTGGTCATGTCCGCCGAAGAATGGGCGCGTCTCAAGCGGCGTGATCGTCAAGTTGGCCTCACCGCGGAACTGCCGGAGGAATGGATCGAAGCCGTCCGCAACGCCAAGGTGCCGGACGAATTCGCCCACCTTGATGCTGAGCTGAAGTGATCGCCGGTGTCGCTGCCGAAACCGGTTGCCGGTCTCATCCTCCGTTACAGCTACCTCTGGTATCGCGAACATCTGGAAGGTCGTGACGAAGGCCAGAAGGATCGCCCCTGCGCCATTGTCGCCGCTCTGCGTGTCGACGACAACGGCGATACCCGCGTGCTCGTGCTGCCGATAACCCATACGCCGCCCGATCATCCTGCCTTGGCGGTCGAGATTCCGGCGGCCGTTAAAAAGCGCCTCCAGCTCGACGATGCGCGATCGTGGGTGGTTCTCTCCGAATGGAATGAATTCGTCTGGCCGGGTCCCGACCTGCGCCGGCTTCCGGGCGCAACTGACGCGTCCGTGGCCTATGGGATGCTGCCCCCTGCCCTGTTCTTGACAATCCGCGAGAAATTCTTGGCGATCGTCAACTCCGGTGCCGCGCGGCGCGTGCCGCGCACCTGAACGACCGTCTCGGCACGGCCAGCCTCCGTCGTGGCAGATTCTCCGCACGGCACAGCCTTGGAAGGTGAAGACCGTGCAAGGTGATCGGGCCGGCTCGCGGCCATGCGCGTCGCACCTTTCTTGGCTGTTGCCTTAATCCCGAACCTTCCGCCAACCCGATATCATTATGGTAGCCATAAGGTAGCTAAGTGATATCTAACAGATATCCACTAGCTATCCGATAGCTATTCGGTAGCCTTTTAGTATCCGATAGCTAGCTGTTAACAAATCGATATCTTTATGGTACTAGGAAGCTTCCTGATAGCTCTCTTTTCGAGAAAGGTTCGCCATGTCCGTCATCGCCGTCAGTTCGCCAAAGGGCGGAGCTGGAAAAACCACGACGGTCACCGTTCTCGCGACGATTCTCGCCGAACGCGGCGCGAAGGTCACTGTCATCGACGCCGACCCGAATAAGAATGTCGTTGATTGGGCGAAACTGCCTGGCAAGCCCGACAGCCTCACCGTGGTCGGCGAGGTTTCCGAAGAAACCATCGTCGATGAAATCGAAACCGCAGCCGCTGATTCTTCGTTCGTCATCGTTGACCTCGAAGGAACGGCAAGCCTCATGGTCAGCTACGCAATCTCGATGTCCGACTTCGTCGTGATTCCTGTGCAAGGATCGCAACTCGACGCCAAACAAGCCGCGCGCCAAATGAAGCTCATCAAGGCGCAAGAGCGGATCGCGGGCAGGGCAATACCGTTCGCGGTTCTCTTCACGCGCACAAATCCTGCGATCTTGCCGAAAACGCAGCGGTTCATCGAGGAGCGATTTGCCGAACTCACGGTGCCCGTGTTTGCGACCAAGCTCTTCGATCGCGAAGCGTTCCGGGCCATCTTTTCCTACGGCGGAACGATCCCCGGCCTAAAAAATAAGGGCGTTAGCAATGTACAGGCGGCGTTCTCGAACGCGCTCGAATTGACCTCTGAACTCGTCGAGCGTCTCCGCAACGGCAACAAAACGGTCGAAAAGGAGGTTGCATGATGGCCGACGCAAATCGCGCTGACCCCTTCGCCGGTGATCTTGATCTCTCCGATTTCAAGCCTACGGCCGTCAAAAAGCCGAAAATCGAAGCCGCGATCATCCGCGAAGTTTCCGAGGCCAATAACTTCCCGAGCAGGGCGGCGGCCAAACCCAAGGCCTCTCCGGAATCCGCGCCGGCGCAAAGGAGGCGACGCACCGGACGCAACGTCCAGTTCAACATCAAGGCAACCCCAGAAGCCATCGCGCGTTTCACGGCACTCGCCGACAAAAACGGTTGGGTCTTCGGCGAAGTGCTGGAACATGCCCTTGACGCTCTGGAAAAAGCGGGGGCCTAGCGTTAGCCGGGCTGTCGTCGCTTGCTGCGCCTTCGTCCTCAACGCTCTCGAGGCGAAAGGGCTCGACGTGCGCGCGGATGATCTCGTTGACCTCCGCAAAGACCGGCGGTAACTCCCGCACGTCGGCCGATTGGCATTTTCTGCCAATCTGTGATACAATCTCAGAAATTGCGGGGAATTCCATGCCGACACGCAACGTCGTCCTGACCGATCGCCAGGAGTCCCTCATCGAGGCCCTGGTGCAAAGCGGACGCTACCAAAACGCCAGCGAAGTCCTTCGCGAGGGCCTGCGCCTTGTCGAAAGCCGTGAAGTCGACCAAGCGGCCAAGCTCGACGCTTTGCGCGCCGCCATCGATCTCGGCGTTGCCGCCATTGACCGTGGCGACGCCAAAGAATTCCCGAACGCCTCGGCGCTCGTCGAGTATCTCAAGACTGTCGGCGCGAAAGCGCGCACTTCAGCCGCGGATCGGTCGTGACCGGCAAACCCTGGCGGGTGCTGCTCGGCGCTGAAGCCGAAAGGGATTTCGTCCGCATCCTCGCCTACACCCTCGAAATTTTCGGTCCTCGTCAGGCTGAGGTCTACGAAACCACGATCCTCGCCGCGATTGCCGTGCTCGATGACGGTCCCGACGTGCCCGGGAGCGCCGCGCGCGACGAACTGCGCCCCGGTTTTCGGTCCCTACACGTCGCTCGAAGCGGTCGCCGCGGCCGGCATGTGATCATGTACCGCGCAACCGCCGGCCACGTGATCCAGGTCGTCCGCATCCTCCACGACGCCATGGATTTCGCGCGGCACATTCCGCCCGGTCTCGACTGACAGGGCAGCGGGCCGCCGCCGGCGCGCCGCGTCACCGCCACGCCTCGCGAAAGGCCGGCCTCACCTCCCGATCGATGCGGTCGAGCCGCTCGTGCCGCAGTTTCCACAGGCTGCGGTCGAGCCTGAGCTCGCCGGTCTTGGCGCGTTTGATCATCGCCGCGAAATATCCTCCCGCGCCGCGGGTGAAGTGCGAACTCGGCTTCGTCGACACGACCGCCAGCGCGACCGCGGCAATCTTGCGGCCGACCGTCACGCAGGCCTCGCCCCAAAGCGCCTGGGAAACGCCGAGTTCATGGCGCAAACCCTCGCCGGCTGCGCTTACGACGTCGGCCCAATCCGGAAACTCGGCGGCTACGTGGTCCGCAAGCCGCGGGGCCAATCGAACCAATTCCGCCGCCTCGATGCTTTCGACCCGTTCGAAGGGCTTGAAGTTCGGATTTTCCTCGATTTCCCTGGTTGCCTCTGGGCTCGCTGTTGGGTTTTGAGGTCGATCCTCGCCGCGACTACTTTCATCGGCAGCAATTACTGTATCCGAAGGATAAAGAGCTGAGTTTGTAGATATAGTGAGGGGCCTGTCCACTGGCCCCTCGGGGTCTGTTTCCACAGCATGGGAGGCGTCGGCGGCCCATGCCTCCGCCTGGGCTTTCCGGCTTTCGAGGCCTCTGACGATCAAGAACAGGTCATCCGACGTCCGGACCTTGCGGATCGCGGCGACGAGGTCGGCCGTTTCGACGGCGAGCTGCGCCCAATCGCAGGGCAGGGGGCCGGCTTCGGCGAGCGTCGCGCCGATCTGCGCGATGGCGCGGCGGGCGCACGTGGCGCGCTTCTTCAGCGCCTGCATGCGCTCGCGCTCGGCGCGGGCCTCGGCCGCGAGCCGGATGAACTCCTCGGCGCGGAAGGCGAGGGGGCTCAAATCGAAGCCATAGGCTTCGATGATCCGGCCCTGGTCGTCGCGGCGGCCGTAGCGCTTGCCAGTCGGGCTGTCGCGCAAGACGAAAATGCCGGCCTCGAACAGCACGCGGTTGAGGGTCTTCACGGCGCTCGGCGTGAGGCCGAGAAACTCCCGCTGCCGCGCGGCCGAAGGCCAGGCGATCGGCCGGGAGCCTTCGCGCCAGTCCTGCGGCTGGGTCATTTTGACGAGCCAGGCGACAAGCTTGAAGGCCTGGGGCGGCAAGCCGAGATAGGGCTCCGCCTCCTGAAAGGCGGCGAGAAAGCGCAAGGGCCGGGCGGCCTCGGCCGCCACGCCCTGGAACTGGTCGGCCCGGTCGCGGATCGCGAGCATGGTGAGCGTCATGCGACGCGCGCCCTGGGCCGTCATTACTTGGGGTTCTGGTGACATAGTTCCTCCGTTCGGGTTGCGAACAACCCGCCGAAGGGCGAGACGATTTAGGCAAGACTCTCCCGCTGCCCAAAAAAGGCTTGCAACGATTCAGATTTTGGGGGAGTATCAGTGTTGTCCAGACAACTGATCTTCCCCCGCTTGCCGGGGACCGGCCCGCCTTCTAGGCGGGTTTCGTGTTTCTAGGGCCTAATTCTCCATGTGTTGCTGCGACTCGGCGCGAAGTTCACGCCGGGTTAACTGTGAATCCTGAACTGATTTGCTCGATTCGGGAAGGGCGTTGACGGAAACCGCGGAAAACAAGGGGTCTCGCACGATCGCGCCGGCTCCTCGACACGCCAACAGTGCGCACTTTTGCCGAATCACACGCGATATGCTTGAATGGCTGACCCGAGTTTCGTAGCCTTCGCACGATGAACATCAGCCCTTCACAGCATCGTATACGCTTCAACGTCCTGCTGACGCCCGACGACGCCGAACGTTTCAACGCCCATTGCGAGCGACACGGCTTCAAGAAATCGACGCTGATCGCCCGTTTGGTGCGCGATCATCTCGATCGCGAATACGGCAAGAAGCCGAAGAAGGCGCGCCGCAAGGCGACGGGAAAAGAACATGCCGCGTAGCAATACTCCCAGACGTCCGCGCGCGTGAGCGCACGAAAATTTTCACGGCGCGTCACGCGCCGTGCAACGATGCGAGCCCGTCGAGAAGGCTCGGCTCACGATAACGGCCCGCGGCGCTGCGTTCGGCGCGCGGACGGCAATCGTGGCGCAATTCGAACAGCGCCGGCTGCCTCTGGGCGTCGGCGCGCCAAGTCTCGATCTGCTGACGGCGCAAGGCGCACAAGCGCCGCCAGCTGAGCGCGTGACCATCAACGATGATGGTATCGGGCGCGGCCATTACATGGCCTCGGCGCGTTCGTGGCTCGCCTGAAACGCGGCGAGAAAGTTGACGGCCTGCGAGGCCTTCGAGGCGGCGGTGAAAATCGCTTTCTTGTCGGCCCTCAGCACGTGAAGCCAGCTGTCGAGGTATTGCGCATGATCGGCGCGCGGCGCGTCGGTGATGCCGAGATCGGCGCAAAGGAAGGCCGCGCCGAGTTCGGCGACAAGCTCTTCCATGGCGTAGGCCTTATCGCCGAAGCGCTTCCCGAATTGCCGGTTGCAGCGGCTTTCGATTCCGGTCCAGTGCGTGAGTTCGTGAAGCTTGGTCGCGTAATAGGCCTCGGCGGCGCTGCTGGTGGCGGTGCCGGTGAAGACATCGCGCGGGGGCATGTGGATGTTGTCGGTGCGCGGCACGTAACAGGCCCGGCTGCCGCCATGCACGATGTTCGCGCCGGTCGCGGCGATGAAAGCCTCGGCGGCCTCGATAGGCTCCACGGGGTTTGCCGGCGGCTCGGGCAGGGCAGGGGGGCTGTAGCCGTCGACTTGCTCGGCGGCGAAGACGGGCGTCGCGCGCGCCAAGAGTCGCCTCCCGTTTTCTTCCTCGTTCTCGTCGTCGCCCGCGACGGTGATCTCCTTGTAGAAAACGACGTAAGACGCCTTCTCGCCCTTCCGGACCTGCGCGCCGGCTTCGGCCCATTGCTTGTAGGTGCCCCAAAGTCCGGCCTGATATCCGGCCTCGTCGCCGGCGGCCCAAAGGGTCAGGACGTTGACGCCCTGATAAGCCTTCCTCGAAGCGACGTTCACGGGCCGCATGATCGAACCGGTGAACCGGTGCCAGGGCAGGCGGAATTCGCCCGCGCCGGCCTCGATCGCCGCGACGATCTGGTTGGTGATGTGCTGGTGAATGTCAAAGCGCTGCTCTTTCATGGTTGGCTCCCCGGTTGAAGGGCCGGGTTCAGGCCCCGTCCTGAACCCCTGCCCGTCGGCGAGACCGGGGAGGGGAGGGGGCAAGCGAAATCGATGCGGGTGGTGCGGGCGCAGCGCAGCGAGCCACGGCCGCGTCTATTTCGCTTGCGGGGAGAGAGGGGCAGCGCCCCTTGGCTTCCCCATGAATCCGGCCGGCAGGCCGGGGACAATGAGCGTCAGGGATGGAAGCCGAAGGCCGAAACCGCGCCGCGGGTTCGGTTCACGACAGCCCACCTCGTGCCTCTTCGCGCGGGAGTGCCCGACCGACCTTGACAGGACCGGCTATCGTTCACTTTATGTTCTTATGGTAATCGAAACCCTCAAGGACGATCTCTTGGCCGGATGGCGCGTGCATGCGCGCTGCATCGACGGCTAGGCCGGATTACAAGCGGTCAAAAGCCAAATGCTGCTACCAGGCCGAGCTGAGCCTTGAACCGCCGACGGTGATGGGAAGGGCAGGGTGTACGCCCCAAACTCAATTCCTTTGACTATCTACCACTCATTGAGCTATAGTTAGCTCCGGAGGGTCGTTTGACGCGGATATTTAAATTGAAGGGTTTTGCGCGGTTTCAGCGCAAGGAACGGCTCAGCGACGCGACGCTTTGTAAGGCGATCGGCAGCATCGAGGCGGGGCTGATCGACGCCGACCTCGGCGGTGGCTTGGTCAAGCAACGTCTGCCACGCGCAGGGCAGGGGAAGAGTGGCGGCTATCGAACGGTGATCGCGTTTCGGCGCGGCGATCGAGCGGTCTTTCTGTATGGCTTCGGCAAGAACGAGCGCAGCAACATCGACGCCGACGAACTGGATGAATTCAAGCAGCTGGCGCGAGCATTCTTAGGGCTGACGGCGCAGCAGATCGCCAAGCTGATCGCGGAGGAAGAATTGATGGAGGTGAAAGATGACGAAGGAGCTTGAGACCAAACCTCGCGGCAAATCGCGACTTCGCAGCGAGATCGTCGAGGCCATGCGCGGCTTGCATGGGGTCGGCGCGGTGAGCGACGTGGAGTTGGAAAAGACGACGCTTCGCATGCTCGGCAAGGACGCCTTGCCGAAGGTCGAGCCGATGTCCCCGGCGGAAATCGCGGCTGTGCGTGAACGCACCGGAATTAGCCAAGCGGTCCTCGCCGGCTTCATGAACGTGGCGGTGAACACGGTGAGCCAATGGGAGCGCGGCGAGCGCCAGCCGACCGGCGCGGCGCTGAAGCTGTTGAACGTCGTCAAGCACAACGGCCTCGCCGCGCTGCGGTAACGACATGGCCCCGACCAAGAGCTTCAAGGAACCGGTGCAACGTCGCGTGGCGAGCGACGCCGCCTTCGGCGATGCGCTGCTGCGCGAAGGGATCGACGCCATGCTCGCCGGCGACGTCGAAACCTGGAAGGCGATCGTGCGCGACTACATCAAGGCGACGGTCGGCTTCGAAAAGCTCGGCGAGGCGACCGACACGCCCGCCAAGAGCCTGATCCGCATGTTCCGCCCGCGCGGCAATCCGCAAGCGCGCAACCTTTTCGGCATCATCAGCTACCTCCAAAAGCAAGCCGGGATTGAGTTGCACGTCACGCCGCAGCCCGCGGTAACGGGTCTGGGGAAGACGGGCGAGCGACGGAGATGGTAGGAACGTCTCGTAAGAGGGGATAACCTGCACCCGGTCGCGTTGCGAGGGCTGACGATACCCTGTGGCTGGTGCATGGATGTCCGCTTGCACGCCGGCCTGGGATATTGACAAACAGGCCAAGTTCCTCTTTTGTTCTCGCGTACCAGGCGGCAAGGTGATGGTTGAGCGCACGTATGACAGCTTTAGCCGTGAGGAGCTGATTCGGCTGCTGCGCGACCGTGACCAGGACGAAGCCGGCGGCCTTCGTCTGCAATATGTCGGGCAGACACCGCCCTGGCGCATCGTCCGCCGCGTCCAGCCCCGGGTTCAGCGAATTTCCGAAAAACTGTGCTGCGGGCCGGAAGCGGACCGCACAAACATCATCCTGGAAGGCGAGAACCTTCAGGGCATGGTGTCGCTGTATAAATATCGCGGACAGGTAGATCTGATCCTCACCGACCCGCCCTACAACACCGGCGGCGATTTCCGGTACAATGACCGCTGGGATAAGGACCCTAACGACCCGGACCTCGGCGCGATTGTACCGGCGGAAGACGGCTCTCGCCACAGCAAGTGGCTGCGGTTCATGGCCCCGCGCCTCTGGATGATGAAAGAGATGCTACGGCCCGGCGGGATACTCGCGATCTGCATCGACCACCGAGAGGTATTCCGGCTCGGGATGCTGCTCGATGAGCTGTTCCACGAGTCTAACCGGATCGGGATTATCAACTGGCAGAAATCCTACGCGCCGCGCAACGATCAAAAGCATCTGTCGACCGCGACGGAGTATGTGCTCGTCTACGCGAAGAATGTTGAACGAGCGAAAACGTCTCCGCTGCCCCGCACGGAGGAAATGAATGCACGTTATCTCTCGCCCGACGGCGACAACGAACTGTGGAAGCCCGGCGACCTGACGGCGCAAGGGGACACGACGCACCCGACCATGGTGTATGCAATCCAGTCATGTCTGGACGGCGCCCCTAGTCAAGGGTTTTCTTGAGGCATTGCGAACGTCTCGGGTGCGGTCATGTCTTCGGCCTGTTTTGCGGGAAGGTTGGCCCCGCTGGCCCTGATGATTCGTCC
>Ga0181524_10001815_pt1 | contig 23506 bp, 19 predicted proteins | sample PEATcosm2014_Bin_34_FD_119761 | JGI IMG/M metagenome (GOLD analysis project Ga0181524, IMG submission 119761) | Peatland microbial communities from MTU Mesocosm Facility, Houghton, MI, USA - PEATcosm2014_Bin05_60_metaG | ecosystem: Environmental > Terrestrial > Soil > Wetlands > Peat | place... | reverse complement strand
TTCCCGGCCGTGCACCGACGTTTTCAAACGCCTCCTCCTTCTCTGCTCTCATCTCCGGTCTCCTTTCGAAGACCGGACAGAATTTCCGGAATTCTTCCGGTCAGAATTTCCGGAACCGGCACTCCAGATGTCGAAGATCCTGACGCTAAGCCTCGACGCTGATCTCGTCGTCCTCTCGGCGTGCGAAACCGCTAAAGGGAAGATGCTTCTTGGAGAGGGTGTTGTGGGGCTGACGAGCGCGTTCTTGTACGCCGGCAGCCGTTCGGTTGTGGCGAGCCTGTGGACTGTCAACGACCAGTCCACCAGCCTCTTCATGGAGGCATTCTACCGAAATCTGAAGGAAGGCGTCAGCAAGGCGGAGGCGTTACGCAGGGCGAGAGTCCAGCTCATGCAAGCAAAGGGTGATGTTGGAGGGGTCACAATTGATTACGCAGCTCCCTACTTTTGCGCTCCGTTCATCCTGGTCGGGGGCAGAGGATAAAGGCAAAGGCCCATGGGGAGAGTCGGCGAATCGCCGGGACGCCTTTCTCGCGCGGCAAGACCAGAGCGGTCTCGAGATCGCGGTGCTGGTTCCGGAGAAGGAAGCGCCGGTAACTGTGAGTGATGATCGATGAGGAGACGGCGATGAGAAGCAAGGAGGAGCTGCTTCGGACCCTTGGCCACACCGGTTGGGATCGGCCAGAACACCAGCTCGCAAAGGCAGAGCTCGATGCCGTGATCGCTCAGGACTACCTGACGCTGCTCCAGAAGCTGAGGGAGAACGTCTACGAACTGTTTGCCAGCATGTCCAGCGAAGTAGTGAGGTTCCGAAACGTGGTAGGGCAAGCCGCTGACGATGCTGCAATCACGTCGCAGGTACTCGCGAGATGGAACAAGGTGCTCGCGTTCGCCACCGTCGCCCTTGTAGCTGCAACCGCCGCACTTGTGTGGGCCACGCTACGACTCGCCGGTTGTCCGCATTAGGTCACGGTCATCGAACCGATCTGGTTGAGGCGTCGCGGGGTCAAGTGTGGCAGGCTGAGGTGTCGCGGGGTCAAGTCTGGAAAGTACACTTTAGCGTGGACTGGCTTCCCTTTGCCAGTCCCCTTCGGTCAGTGATCGCTGGTCGGTCCGGGGCCAGCGGGCAGGGTCGGTGACGTGTGGCACCCCCACCAGCTTAATGGGAAGAATATTGGGTAGCGCACGAAGTCGCTCGGTCGTGAAGCGCTGTGCACGCTTCCGTCGGCCAAGTTACGCCGCCCGGCGGCGCCGCGCCGTGGGAGCGAAGCGAATCTCCACGCGCCGGCTGAGCGCGGCGGCAATCCGCCGCAGCATGGATAGTGAGTGCCCCTCGTAGTCGGCATCTTCGAGCCGGCAGATGGCAGACGGGCTCGTGCCGACGAGCTTGGCGAGCTGGCGCTGCGTGAGCCCTGCTCGGCGGGGATTAGGGCCAGGCACTGACCGTGGACTTTCGGCTGATTGCGCGCCGCGTTTCCGCGCAGTCGCGCGGGGCGACGACGTGTTCGCTCGATAAAGGCCATCCCTCGAGGCAGGGACAATTGCGTGGGAAGCCCAAAGCTGAACGGTCAAAGATCAAAGCCGAACTCCGGATCGCGTGCTCTGAAGCGGCTGAGCTGCACGTGGATGGCTCAGGAGCGCCAGATAGTTGGGCGTGAGCGGATTGCGCGCGGCCTCGACGCTGGCGAAGTGCACTCCTTCCCGGTGCACGGGGGCCGCTCACGACCCCCCTTACAGGAAGATGTGGACTTCTGTGCGCTGGGCTTACGGCAGAGCGAAACTCCCCCAAATGTGGTAGGCTTGGAGCGTCTGTGGGGACAACCGAGTGGGAGAGAAGATGCTGGAGTATAGCTACACGGTGAGAGCCGAATGGGACGCTGAATCCTCGACGTGGGTGGCCACCAGCGAAGACGTCCCCGGGTTGGTCACCGGAGCCGACACGCTAGAAGAGCTGGTTGAGAAGCTCCGCGTCTTGGTCCCGGAGATGCTCGAAGCCAACGGCGTGCTCCCGGCCGATGCCGCGGCGAAGGCCGGGGTCAAGGTTATTGCGGAGCGCGTCGAGCCCTCGCGAGCCGTTGCCTAGTGGCGAACTATACGCCCGAGCTGAAGCGGCTGTTACGCGAGGCCGGCGTCCGGCGCTTGATCAGTCGACCAACAGTCAGAACTCAGTACCGAGTACCACCCCACCGCGTACGATATGCCTGGTCGAGTAATTCGATCGGGTGCGCGACACGGGTGGACAACCCCGCTCGATGCAGGCCGGCCTGGATCTGCAGGATACACCCGGGATTGGCCACCGCGACGCAGGTGGCGCCGGTGGCGCGGATGTTCGCTACCTTGCGCTCGGCGAGACGGCGTGCCATCACCGTTTCGGTGAGATTGTAACTCCCGGCGCTGCCACAACACGTGTCGGCATCCGCCAGCTCCACCAGTTCGAGACCGGGTATCTGTCGGAGCAACTGTCGCGGGGCTTCACGCACGCCTTGCGCGTGCGCCAGATGGCACGCGTCGTGATAGGTGATGCGCGCCCGGATCGCTCCACTGGGCGGCACCAACGGCAGCGCGACGAGGAATTCGGTCACGTCGCGCACCTTGGCGCTGAAGACGCGAGCCCGTTCGGCGTAGGCCGCATCGTGCGCGAGCAAGTCGCCGTACTCTTTCATCGCGGCGCCACAGCCCGCGGCATTGACAATGATCGCATCGAGATCGGCGGGGAAGGCCGCGATATTGCGGCGCGCACACTCCAGCGCTTCCTGGCGCTTGCCCGAGTGCAGATACAGCGCGCCACAACACGCCTGCGCCGGCGGCGTTACCACGGTGCAGCCGTTTTGCGCCAGCACCCGCACCGTCGCGCGGTTGATGTGGGAGCACAGTACCTGCGCGACACACCCGGCGAGGAAACCGACCCGCTGCCGCTCGATGCCCTGCGCCACAACCACTTCCGGCAGCGGCGCCGATCCCTCCAGCTGCGGCAACATGTCAACGACGGGTGATACGCGTCGGAGCAGCCCGAGAATACCGACGCGCTCCAACACCAACAGCGGGCGCAGCGCTAGGCGCAAACGCTGCGGATGCGGGAAAATCCGCGTAATCAGCCCGCGCCGCCAACGATCGAACCGGGAGCGCGAGTGACGCTCTTCCACAAACCACCGCGCCGCCTCGATGAGATCGCCGTAGCGCACGCCCGACGGGCAGGCCGTCTCGCAGGCCCGGCACCCGAGGCACAAATCCAGATGGCGCGCGATGTCGGCCGTCATCACGACGGAGCCGTCCTCCAACGCCTTCATCAGATAGATCCGCCCGCGCGGCGAATCCATCTCGGTGCCGAGCTCGCGGTAGGTGGGGCAGGCACTCAGACACAGGCCGCAATGGACGCAGTCGAGAAACTTCTCGTACTCGACGAAACGTGGGGCGGCGGACGTTGTCACGGCGCTCATATGCCTCCGACGAAGCGACCCGGGCTGAGCCGGCCTTTGGGATCGAGCACCTTCTTGACGCCCCGCATCAATGAAATGCCCGGCACCTCAGCGTCCCAGGTGTCGAGACGCGCTCTGAGGTGCGCAGGCAGCACGTCAAAGATGGCCCACCCGTCTGCTTGTCGGGCCGCGGCGCGCAACCTTTGCGCGAATTGAACGACGGCGTCGTCGTCCGCCGCGCCGCAGCGGACGTAGGCGATGCCGCTCCCGACGTGAGAAAGGATGGCGCAGTTCATTTTCTTCGCGCCAGCTTCCGCTTCGATATCCGAGAGCACCGACGCAAGTTTCGAGGGCAGCAGGCTCAGCTTACAGCCGAGGAAGCCGTCACCCTGGCCCCTTCGACGGGGCTCAGAGCCTGCCCCGAGCGTGTCGAGGGGACAGGCCTCTCTTGAAAGGCGAGGGAGAAAGCCGGCGCCCGGAAAGTCGCGAAGGCGGCAATAGATCTGCGCGCCCTCAGTTTCGGCATAGGTCCGGACGCGTTGCTTTCCAGCGAGGTCCTGCAGCCGCTGGCTTTGGATGTTGATCTCTTCTTCACTCCCGCCGCAGCCGACGATCAGCAGCGGCTCATCGCCGAGGTCAAGTGCAGCGGCGGCTGTCTGGTTGAGCGCCTCGACGTACGACGGGGCCAGCGACGCTCCGAGGACTTCGAGCGCTAGGCTCGCGGCGATACCGGTCTCCCGCGTGGGCACCGCGAACAGCACCTCGCTTTCGGGACGCGGACGGAGCTTGAACGTCGCCTCCACCACCGTCCCCAGCGTTCCGAAAGAGCCCGTGAACAGCTTCATCAGGTCATAGCCGGCGACGTTCTTGACCACGCGTCCGCCGCCTTTGACTAACGTGCCGTCGGCCAGGACCACTTTGACCCCGATCAGCAGATCGCGGACCTTGCCCTGCGAGAGCCGCAATGGCCCCGACGCGTCGGTCGCGATTGCCGCGCCGACGGTGGTCTGCTCGGGCTGCGGCGGATCGAGCGGTAAATGCTGGCGAGCCGGCTCCAGCGCCCGGTTGACTTCGGCCAGGGTCGCGCCGGCTTCAACCGTAACGGTCATGTCGGCAGCCTCATGCGCCAGGAGGCGCGCCAGCCGCCGCGTCGAGAGCGCCACGTCGTAGCGCTGCGGCAGATTGCCGCAGCCGAGCTGCGTGCCATTGCCGACCGGCATCACGGCCAGGCTCGCTTGATCGGCCACCCTGAGGCAGCGGCTGAGGTCGTCGACCGTCTCCGGGAAGAGCACGCACTGCGGAATCATGCCGTCGACAGCGAACGCGCCCACCGCCTCGTCGCTGGTGGCGACGCCGTCCGCGGGGAGCACTTCGCTGAAAGGCGCTGTGATATTCATGCACTCACACCGCCGCCTGCCGCTGCGGGCGTTTCGTCTCCACGCATGCGCCGGGGGTCGGCAGGATCTTCCCGGGGTTGCAGCGCCCCGCGGGATCGAACACCTGGCGCAGCTGGCTCATCACCAGCAGATCGGCAGGCGAGAAGATGAGCGGCATCTGCGCGATTTTCTCGACCCCGATGCCGTGCTCTCCGGTGATGGTGCCGCCGAGCGCGACGCAGGCCTCCAGGATCTCGGCGCTGGCGGCGAGGACGCGGCGGACCTGGTCCGCATCACGCTCATCGTAGAGCAAGATCGGATGGATGTTGCCGTCGCCGGCATGAAACACGTTGCCGATGCGTAGCTGGTAACGCCGTCCGACCTCGGTGATCCGGCGCAGGATCTCCGGGACCTGGGTGCGCGGCACGACGCCGTCCTGCGTGCAGTAATTCGGCGCCAGGCGGCCGATCGCGCCGAAGGCGCGCTTGCGGCTCTTCCACAATGCCGCCCGCTCCGTCTCATCCTTGGCGACGCGCACGGTGCGCGCGCGTTGCGCCTGGCAGATCTCGAGCACGCGCTGCGCCTGGCGGTCGAGGCCGGCGGCGAGGCCGTCCAGCTCAATGATGAGTACGGCACCTGCATCAGTCGGAAAGCCGAAATGAAAAGCGGCCTCGACCGCCTGCACGATCAGCTGGTCCATCATTTCCAAGGCCGCAGGGATGATGCCGGCGGCGATGATGCCGGAGATGGTGGCGGTGGCGTCGTCGACCGACTCGAAAATGCCGAGCAAGGTCCTCCACGTCTCCGGTTGGCGGATGAGTCGCAGCGTGGCCGCGGTCACAACCCCGAAGGTACCTTCGGCCCCGACCACCACGCCGGTGAGATCGTAGCCGGGTACGTCTTCGACCGCGCCGCCGAGATGGACCAGCTCGCCGTCGGGCAGCACCAACTCGACGCCGAGGACATGGTTCGTGGTGACGCCGTACTTCAGCGTGTGCGGCCCGCCGGAGTTCTCCGCGACGTTGCCGCCGATGGTGCAGGCTTGCTGGCTCGACGGGTCCGGCGCGTAGGCCAGCCCGCGCTGCTGCACCGCGTTGGTCACCCACAAGTTGACGACGCCGGCCTCGACCGTGGCGCGCCGGTTGACGAGGTCGATATCGATGATGCGGTTCATCCGACTCGTGCCGATCATCACCGGGGCATCTACCGGCAGACACCCGCCGCTCAGGCCCGTGCCGGCGCCGCGTGGCACGAAGGCGATATTCTCACGGTGCAGCACGCGGACGATTTGCACCACCTCCTCGGCAGAAGCGGGCAGCACGACGACCTCAGGCACACTTTTCTCGAGCGTGTAGCCGTCGCATTCGTAAACTTTCAGCTCAGTCGGCCGGGCGATGACGGCGTCATCGCCGGCAATGGCGCGCAGCGCAGTGACGATGCGACCGTCGACCATCTTTGACAGCCTATCCAGCGCTGGCTAATAGCACAAGCGATGACCTCGCTCGCAACGCCCTTACAGCCGCCGTCGCGCGTGCTTCTCGGTCCCGGTCCCAGCAACGTGCACCCGTGTGTCTTGCGCGCCATGAGTACTCCGCTGGTCGGGCATTTGGATCCGGCATTCCTGCGCATCATGGATGAGACCAAGCGCCTGCTGCAGTTCGTGTTCCAAACGCGCAACGAACTCACCATCCCGATCTCCGGCACTGGCAGCGCCGGCATGGAAGCCTGCCTGGTAAACCTGCTCGAGCCCGGCGACGAAGCGGTGGTGGGTGTGAATGGCGTGTTCGGCACCCGCATGGCCGATATCGTCGAGCGCTGCGGCGCGACGCTGGTCCGCGTCGAGGCGCCGTGGGGGCGGGTGATCGATCCCGCCGATGTCGCGGCGGCGTTGCGGCGCTGCAAGCGGCCGAAGCTGGTCGCTGTCGTGCATGCCGAAACGTCGACTGGCGCGTGGCAGCCGCTCGAAGAAATCACGCCGCTGGTGCATGCCGCGGGGGCGCTGTTCGTCGTCGATACCGTGACCTCGCTGGGCGGCTGCCCGGTGCGGGTGGACGGATGGGGCATCGACGCCTGCTACAGCGGCACGCAGAAGTGCCTGAGCTGCCCGCCCGGCTTGTCGCCCATCACCTTCGGCCCGCGCGCGGTCGAGGCGCTGCACACGCGCAAGACAAAGGTACAGAGCTGGTATCTCGACCTGACGATGATCGAAAAGTACTGGGGCTCGGAACGCGTGTATCACCACACGGCGCCCATCACGATGAACTACGCCTTGCATGAGGCCCTGCAGCTCATCGAAGAAGAGGGGCTGGAGACACGTTGGCGCCGGCACGAGCGCAATCATCACGCGTTGAAGGCCGGGCTGGCGGCCATCGGCCTCGGGCTCGCCTCACAAGAGAACCATCAACTGTGGACCCTCAACAGCGTGCGTCTTCCCGACGGCGTCGATGATGCGCGGGTGCGTAACACGTTGCTGGACGAGTTCAGCATCGAGATCGGCGGCGGCCTCGGGCCGTTGAAAGGGCAGACGTGGCGCATCGGTCTGATGGGCGAATCGAGCACGGACGCCAATGTGTTGCTGCTCCTGAGCGCGCTGGAACGTGTGCTGCCGCGCTGCGGCTACAGCGTCAGCCCGGGCTCGGCGCTGGCGGCAGCGGAGCGAGTGTACGTAGGGTGACGTTGCGGAACAGGAACCCCTCGGAGCTTTATTCACTCAGATGGGACCGCTTGCCTCTTCCTCTTCCGGTGTAGGCTGGTTTCGCTGCTTGGCTTCGTCCTCCCACTGCTGGTAGCCCTTGCGATCCCAGCAGGCGATGACCGCGCCCAGCAACTCGGGTTCGGCGTTCGCGGCCTCTCGCCACATGAAGCGGATGGAGTAGATGCTGTTCTCATCTTTCCACCCATAGATTTCGTGCAGCCGCCCGGTCTTGTCGCGCTCGCGCAGGCCGCTCAGGCTGGGGCGTCCGTAGCGATCGATCAGCGTGTTCAGCGCGTCCCACATACTGGCCGGGGCCGGGCTCTCGTACGATACCGACACGACGCGGTCGTGCACCAGATAGAGCTGCAGGTTGTGGAACTCCTCGCTCGGCTGCTTTGTGCCGGTGCAGACTTGATAGCCGGCGCGGTTGGCGTGGCATATGAGCTTGCCGAGCTTGCCCTCGGCCTCCGTTGCGCTCATGCTGAGCGTGATGCCAGCCACGCTGCGCGGGAGAGCCTCATGCTGTGCGCTTGTCGGCGTAGCGGCCGCCGAGGACTCGGTGACGTGGTTGGCGGCCGCCGGCTGCTGCGAGGGTGATTCGGAACTGTGGCAGCCACAGCACCCCAGCAGGAGCAAGGTGCAAAGGGCCCCACGAGCACGATTCACGAACATGAACCACGATGTCATGGCCGCAGCCGCTCGAGCATGCGCGGGAAGGGGATGGTCTCGCGCACGTGGTGTAGGCCGCATACCCAGGCGACCAGCCGCTCGATGCCCATGCCGAAGCCGGCGTGTGGGACCGAGCCGTAACGGCGCAGATCGAGATACCATGCGAAGGCTTCCTGCGGCAGGTGGTGTGCTTCGATCTTGCGCTCCAGTCTCGCCAGGTCATCCTCGCGTTGGCCGCCGCCGATGATCTCGCCGTACCCTTCCGGCGCCAGCATGTCGACGCACAGCGCCAGGCGCGGGTCCTGTGGGTCGGCTTTCATGTAGAAGGCCTTGCATTCGACCGGATAGCGATGGACCAACACCGGCCGGTCGAAGGCGTTGGAGATGGCGGTCTCCTCATCGCCACCGAAGTCCGCGCCCCACTCGATGGTGAACGCCTGGGCGCGCAACCGCTCGACGGCCTCGGTGTAAGTGATGCGTGGGAACGGCTTCTGCACGCGTTCCAGCAGCGCCATGTCACGCTCGATGTGCTCCAGTTCGCGGCGCCGCTCGCGCAGCGTGCGCTGCACGACGTAGGCGACGAAGTCCTCGGCCAGGTCCATGTCGCCGGCCAAATCCATAAACGCCACCTCGGGCTCGATCATCCAAAACTCCGTCAGGTGGCGACGGGTCTTGGACTTCTCGGCGCGAAAGGTTGGGCCGAAGCAATACACTTTGCCGAAGGCGAACGCCCCGGCCTCGGCGTACAGCTGCCCGCTTTGCGTGAGGTACGCTTGCTCGCCGAAGTAGTCGGTGACGAACAGGGTCGTCGTGCCTTCACAGGCGGCCGGCGTGAAGATCGGCGCGTCGATGAGCGTGAAGCCTTTGCCGTCGAAATAGTCGCGACACGATCGAATGATGGTGCTGCGCACGCGCAGGATCGCATGCTGCCGTGACGACCGCAGCCACAGGTGGCGGTGGTCCAACAAAAAAGCGACGCCGTGTCCCTTTGGCGTGATCGGGTACGGATCCGCCACTTGGATGAGCTGGAGATCTTTGACGCTCAGCTCGTACCCGAGCGGCGCGCGGCTGTCGGCACGCACGGTACCGCGTATGATCAGCGACGATTCCTGCGTGATGTGATCCGCCAGCATGAACTGCTCCGGGGGCACGTCCTTCTCGAAAACCACGCACTGCAGGACGCCGGTGCCGTCACGGATCTGCAGGAAATGCAGCTTGCCGCTCGAGCGTTTATTGTACAACCACCCCTGGAGGGTAATTTCCTCTCCTTCGTGCTGGGCGATGTCCTCTATGTACACCGACGTCATGGCAAACCACCGCAGACGAACCGTAACAGCCCACGCCGAGATTACACGAGTCGCGGGGGTGCGCCAACCGAGGCGGAAGGGGAGCACCGAGCCGCCGACAAGGGTGCCGCGACACGTTGCCCAGGGTACCTCCTAGGTCGCGACAAACGATCTCTTCCGTGATAATGCGTGGCGGCGGTGAGCGAGCTTGCTGGCTTCTCACGGAAAGGAAATGGATATGATGTTGAAAGATAAGGTAGCGGTGGTGACCGGCGCCGGTGGCGGCATCGGGCGCGGCATCGCGCTGTTGCTCGGCAAAGAAGGCGCGAAGGTGGTTGTCAACGATATCGGCACCAGCGCCACGGGCGAGGGCCGGGACACCACGCCGGCAGACAAAGTGGTCGCCGAGATTGCGGCGGCGGGCGGCACCGCTGCGAGCAACTATGACTCGGTCGCCAGCCTCGCCGGGGGAGAGAAGATCATCGGCACCGCACTGGAGAAGTTCGGCCGCATTGACATCGTCGTCAACAACGCCGGCATCCTGCGCGACCGCATGCTCTTCAACATGAGCGAAGACGATTGGGACGCGGTGATAGCCGTGCACCTTAAAGGTACCTTCTCGTGCACGCGCGCGGCGATAACGCACATGCGTCAGCAGAAAAGCGGCCGCATCATCAACATAACGTCGACCTCGGGGTTGATCGGCAACTACGGCCAAGCGAACTATGCCGCGGCCAAGATGGGCATTGTCGGCCTAACCAAGGTTACCGCGCTCGACATGGCACGCTCCAACGTCACCGCCAACTGCATCGCGCCCTTCGCCTGGACACGCATGATCGGTTCCATCCCCACCGAAACCGAGGCCCAGAAGGCGCGGGTCGAGAAGATCAAGAAAATGGACCCGGGGATGATTGCGCCGCTGGTCGCTTTCCTGGCGAGTGATGCCGCGCAGGAAGTCAACGGACAGATCTTCTTGGTGCGCGGCAAAGAAATCATGCTCTTCTCGCAGCCGCGGCCTATCCGCCAGATTGTGGACATGGAGGGCTGGACCGCCGAGAAGGTGGCTGCGGTTATACCGCAGGCGTTCAAGAACTCCTTCTACAAGCTCGATGTGAGCGCGGACGTCTTCCCATACGATCCGTTCGTCTGATCGGCTGGGCCTGAAGCACGGGGCACTCCGTTGAGTGCCCCGATGCGCTGCGTCCGCCTCTGCCGACTAACGCCTCTGCTTACTCCTCCTCCCGCGTGAGCACACGGTCATGTTGGAAGTGTGCGTCAGTGGAGCTGAAACGGATTGAGCACGTCGGCACCGGAGCGTTCGACATCGGCTCGCGCCGTCGATTTCGATTGCACAGCCGAGTCGACCGTGCTCACCTGAAACCCTCTTCCTCGAGGCGTGCCCACGGAGCTGATGCGTACGATGCAACCCCATGCCTTCTCTGGCGTCCCCACCGTGGTTGGGAGCTTCCCGCACCTCGATGCCGAAGCGACGGTGGCGGCTATCCTGCGTCGCCTTCCCGACATGCCCGCCTGGCCGCAGCTGCCGGCGCGAGACTTCCGCGAGAGCATGTACGTGCAGTACTCGGAGGGGCTCCCGGGCGCGGTGATCGACGCCGAGCGCCAGCGCATTTTCTTCCGCATGGATGACGCGTTCACCGAACGGCTCGAAGGCTTCTACCAGGCGGTGGTCGAGGGCGACGTGGCGCGCTTCGCCATCAGCCGCGACCACGCGCTCGGCCTGCACCTGTTCCTCGACGCCGTGCCTCGCCTCGGCGAGCGCCGGCCCGCGTGGGTCAAAGGGCAGGTGACCGGACCGTTCAGCTTCGCCATGACCGTGACCGATGAGGGCAAGCGGGCCCTCGCCTACACACCGGAGCTGTATGAGGTGGCGGTGCAGGGCATGACGATGAAGGCGCGGTGGATGGCGCGAGCCCTGCGCCAGGCCGCCGACGGCGTGCTCGTCGTTCTGGACGAGCCCTATCTCTGCTCCTTCGGTTCCGCCTTCGTCAACGTGTCGCGGGAGGATGTGATGGCCGCGCTCAACGGCGCCGCGGACGCAGTCCACGCCGAGGGCGCACTGTGCGGCCTGCACTGCTGCGGCAACACCGATTGGTCGCTGGTGCTGCAGACCGACGTCGATGTCGTCAACTTCGACGCGCACGAGTACTTCCAGGGGCTGTCGCTCTACCCCACCGATCTCAGCGCCTTCCTCGAGCGTGGAGGCGTGCTGAGCTGGGGCATCGTACCGGCCTCGGGTGCGGCCGCCGCGATCGGCGCGGCGGCGCTCCGGCGCGAGCTCGACACGCACATCGCCGATCTCGTGCGCAAGGGCCTGGACCGCGAGCGTCTCGTCCGCCAGTTGCTGCTTACGCCGTCGTGCGGCATGGGAACCCGCAGTGTCGCCCAGGCCGACCAGGTGCTTGACGTGCTCGCCGAACTCGCCGCTTCGTGGCGGCCCGAGGGGGCCGCATGATCGTCGCGGTCGTCGGCAAAGGCGGTGTGGGCAAGACCACGGTCGCCGCGCTGCTGCTCAGGCGCCTGCTCGAGTCGGTCGAGATCCCGGTTCTCGCCATCGACGCCGACCCGTCGAGCTGCCTGGGCACAGCGCTGGGGATCCGGGTCGAACGCACGTTGGCCCAAGAGCGTGAGGCGCTGCGCGACGGTGCCGGGCGGCCGGCGTCGATGTCCCAGGCCGAGTGGCTGGGGTTGAAAACCGAGGAGGTTCTCGTCGAACGCACCGGATTTGACCTGCTCACCATGGGCCGGCCCGAGGGCCCGGGCTGCTATTGCTTCGTCAACAATGTCATCCGCGGTAACCTCGACCGCCTCGGCCGCGCCTACCGCCACGTACTTCTCGACTGTGAAGCCGGCCTCGAGCACCTATCGCGTCGCACCGCCGGGCGTCCGGACATGCTCGTGTGTGTCGTGAGCCGCGCACGGATGTCGGCCGAGACCATCCAGCGATCGCTCGGCCTCTGCATCGAGCTGCACGGCGCACTGCCGCAGCGCGTCGACCTCATTCTCAACGGGTTCGAGCCGGAAGAGCCGTGGGCGGTGGAGCTGGCGCAGCTCGCGGCGGGGAACCTCGCCACCTTCGGCCGCGTGCTCGCCATCCCGTCTGATCCGCACGTCGCGGAGCAGGAGCGCGCGAGCCGGTCGCTGCTCGATCTCGACGCCGCAACGCCGGCGGTCCGCGCGCTCGCCGCCTGGGAGGCTGCATGAAGGTGGCGGTCACGGGCAAGGGCGGCGTGGGCAAGACCACGGTCGCAGCCTCGCTGGCGCGCGCCCTGCGCGACTTCGGCCACGAGGTGGTGGCGGTGGACGCCGACCCGGACGCGAACCTGGCCGGCACCCTCGGTTACCGCGGCCCGGACATCACGCCGCTGGTCAAGCTCAAGGCGCTCATTCAGGAACGGGTCGGCGGTGGTGACGGCTGGGGCGGCTTCCTGCGCATGAACCCGCGCGTCGATGACATCCCGCAGGAGTTCGGTATCGTCATCGACGGCATCCGCGTGCTCGTCATGGGCACCATCGACTGCGGGCGCCGCGGCTGCGCCTGCCCGGAGAACGTGCTCCTGCGCGAAGTACTGAACCATCTGATCCTCGGCGCCCAACAGGACGTCATCGTCGACATGGAAGCCGGCGTCGAGCACCTGGGCCGCGGTACCGCCGAGGGCGTAGACCTGATGTTGGTGGTGGTCGAGCCGGGTTGGGCCAGCCTACAGACCGCGGGGCGCGTGGCTGCCTTGGCGGCGGACCTCGGCATCAAACGCATCGGTGCCGTGGCCAACCGGGTTGCCTCCGAAGCCGACCTGGCGTTCGTGCGCACACACCTGTCGAGCCCGCCGCTCCTTGGCATGCTGCCGGCGGATCCGGAGCTGGAGCGCGAGGCACGCGAGGGCAGCTACACGAAAGACCGACCCTTCCATCGCGAGATGGCTCGCATTGCTGCTATGCTGAGTGTTCCTGTTCGGGACCATTAGCAAGTGTGTGAGACGAGAAGCCTATGAGTGAAAACGACCGCACCGTCGACCCCGCAGCACAGGAAGTGCTCCGCAGTGCTGGCGCGCGGGGTGTGGCCACCGCCTGGGATCGCTATGACCGCCTGCAGCCCTTGTGCGGCTTCGGCGATCTCGGTCTCTGCTGCCACGTCTGCTACATGGGACCGTGCCGCATCGATCCCTTCGGCGACGGGGCGCAGCTCGGCGCCTGCGGCGCTGACGCGCACCTCATCGTCGCGCGCAACCTGGCGCGCGCGGTGGCGGCCGGCGCCGCCGCCCACACAGACCACGGCCGCGAGGTGGTTCAGGTCCTGATGCACGCGGCGAAGTCCGGGGCCGCATCCGGCTACTCCATCGCCAACGAAGAGCGGCTCCGGGCGGTGGCGGCGGAGTGGAAGGTCGAGGTGGACGGGCGGCCGCTGCGGGAGGTGGCGCTGGAGGTGGCGCATGCCATGGCGGCGCAGTTCGGCGCGCAGGAGGGGCCGCTGGTACCTGCTCTGCGCGCGCCCGAGGTCCAGCGCGCTCGCTGGGCGAAGCTCGGTGTCATGCCGCGCGGCATCGACCGCGAGGTCGTCGAGCTCATGCACCGGACCCACCACGGCGTGGAGGCGGACCCTATCGCTTTGCTGCGCGCCGCCATGCGCGCCGCCCTCAGCGACGGCTGGGGTGGCTCGATGATCGCCACCGACGTGCAGGACATACTTTTCGGCGGTCCGCAGGCGATCCGTTCGCGAGCCAACCTCGGCGTGCTCGAGGAGCAGCAGGTCAACATCCTGTGTCACGGCCACGAGCCGGTCCTTTCCGAAATGATCGTCGCCGCGAGCCGCGACGAGGATCTGCGGGCGCTGGCGCGCGCTGCCGGCGCGACCGGTATCAACGTCGCCGGCATCTGCTGTACCGCCAACGAGATCCTCATGCGCCAAGGCATGCCGGTGGCGGGCAACTACCTGCACCAGGAGCTGGCGCTTCTGACCGGCGCCGTCGACGTCATGGTCGTCGACGTGCAATGCGTGATGCCGTCGCTGCCGCAGGTGGCGTCCTGCCACCACACGAAAATCGTCACCACCTCGCCCAAGGCCGACATCCCGGGAGCGGAGCGGATCGAGTTTGATCCGCCACGGGCCCGCGAGGTCGCGCGCGCCATCGTGCGGCGTGCCATCGAAGCTTTCGGTCACCGCGACCCAGCACGGGTCAACGTGCCGCGGGAACGCACCGACCTGGTTGCCGGCTTCACTAACGAGAACCTGCCGCGCTACCTCGGCGGCCGGCTGCGCTCGGGCTATCGGCCGCTCAACGATGCCGTCGCTGCGGGCCGCGTGCGTGGCGTCGTCGGCGTGGTGGGCTGCAACACCGTACGTTACGCGCAGGACCGGCACCACCTTGCGCTCGTGCGCGCTTTGCTCCAACGCGACGTGCTCGTCGTGCAGACGGGCTGCAGCGCCATCGCTTCGGCCAAAGCCGGGCTGCTCCGTTCCGAGGCGGCGCTCGAGCACGCCGGGCCCGGTCTGCGCGAGGTGTGCGAAGCTGTGGGCATCCCACCAGTGCTGCACCTCGGGAGCTGCGTCGACAACTCACGCATCCTCAACGTGTGCGTCGCGCTCTGCGCTGAGGGTGGCATCGGCCAGGATCTTTCCGAGCTGCCCATCGCCGCGGCCGCACCCGAGGCGATGAGCGAGAAGGCAATAACCATAGGCCTGTACGCTGTGGCTTCGGGCATATTCACCGCGTTCATGCCCCCGCCGCATCTCGCCGGCAGCCGCGTCGTGCGCCAGTACCTCGAGGAGGAGGTCGAGCGCGACACCGGCGGCAGATTCCTGTTCACCGACGACGTAGAGCACGCGACTCGAGCCATCGTTGAGGTACTCGACCGCAAGCGCGTGGCGCTCAAACTGGCGCCCATGATGCACGGCGAGGGTGCTGTGCCTAGAGTGGTGGCGCCGCGAACCTTCGAGATTTACGACGCGCCCAAGGGGGTCGTGGCGCTGGGGTGCGGCAAGGCGCAAGAGCGCAGCCAGTCGCGGCCGCCGACGGAGTAACATGCGCCGGCTGACTTTCGAGCGCGGTCGTTGCCTCGCCTGCCGCAGCTGCGAGATTGCCTGCGCCGTGGCGCACTCGCAGGCCGGCACCCTGGAGGGAGCCTTGGGCGAGACGCCCGTGCCGCGGCGGCGCGTCGTAGTCGCCACCGGCCGGGCAGGCGTCGAAGCACTGCGCTGCGAGCAGTGCGACGAGCCGCTCTGCGTCTACGCATGCAAGAGCGGCGCGCTGGCGCGTGACCCCATGAGCGGGATCATTGCGCTCGACGAAGATCGATGTGTGGGCTGCGCCATGTGCCTCATGGTCTGCCCGTTCGGCTTGCGCCTCGATCCAGAGCGGGACCGCGTTGTGCGCTGCGACGTTTGCGCCGGCCGCGACGTGCCGGCGTGCGTCGTCGCCTGTCCGACCCGGGCGCTCGGCGTGGCCAAAGAGGCGGTGGTCCGCGCGGTCAGCAGCTTCACCGGGCGCCTTGTGGTCGTCGGCTCTTCGGCGGCCGGCATCGCCGCATGCGAGGCGGCGCGCGAGTTCGCGCCCGGCTGCTCGATCACGATGGTCACGGCCGACGCGGTGCCGCAGTACTCTCGTCCCCTCCTGGCCTACGCGCTCGCCGGCCGTCTCGCTCGCGAGGAGTTGGGGTGGCGCGCGGTAGAGTACATCGAGGAAGAAATCGGGATCGAGATCGTGCGCGGTACACGGGTCGCGTCAGTGCGGCCTGACGCTCGCGTACTCGTTCTCGCTGACGGTCGCGAGATCGGCTACGACGCCCTGGTCATCGCCACCGGCGCCCGCGGCAAGCGGCTGCGCGTGCCTGGCGCCGACCTCCCGGGTGTCTTCACGCTTCGTGACATCGAGGACCTCGACCGCATCGAGGAGCTGGCCCGACCCGGTAGCCGCGCCGTGGTCCTCGGCGGCGGCAACGTGGGCTTGCAAACCTGCGAGGCGCTGCTCGAGCGCGGCCTCGAGGTCACCGTCGTCTATCGCTCGTCGCACCTTCTGTCACAGATGGTGGACGCAGAGGCGGGCCGGCGCGTCGGCGCGCTGTTCGTGGGGCATCGGCTGGCGCTGCGCCCCGGCCGTGACGCGGTCGACATCCACGGCGACGGGCGAGTGACCGCGGTAAAGCTTGACGATGGCGAGGAGCTGCTGGCCGACATCGTGGTTGTGGGCAAGGGCATCTCGCCCAATGTCGAGTGGCTTGCAGGAAGCGGCATCGAGGTACGGCGCGGGGTCGTGGTCGACCGCCGCGGCCGTACCAACGTGGCTGGCGTGTTCGCCGCTGGCGACTGCGCCGAAGCCGTCGACCCTCTCACGGGCGAGTCGAGCGTCAGCGGCATCTGGCCGGTGGCGTATGAGATGGGTCGCGTCGCAGGCGCAGCGGCCGTCGGCATCGCGCGCGAGTCGGCCGGCGCCTTGCGCCTGAACGCTTCGCGCTTCTTCGGCCAGACGATCGTGTCGATCGGCGAGGTGCGGCCCGAGCGGCTCCCCGGGGCGCGCGCCGAGGTCCTGGCCAGCAGCAAAGACGTCTACCGCAAGCTCGTGTACAGGGACGATCGCCTCGTGGGCGCGCTTCTCTACGGCGACATCTCTCGCGCCGGTCAGTTTTACCGTCAGTATCGGGAGGCCGCGTGCCAACCGCCGGGGTCGCAGATGCCTCCTGCCCATGAACCGATCGGCAAGGGTTCCCCTCCTTACCAAGGAGGGATCTTCAGGGGAGGTTGAAGTGCCGCGTGGGAAACCCCCGGTGGTCCCCCTTGGTAAGGGGGACGGTTTATGGTCGCAGTGAAAACCTATGTCTAGGATCATTGCTACCGCCGCCATCCGAGGGGCGCACGCCTGCGTGCAGCGCGCGGAAACGATGCTGCGAGAGGCGACCGCGCGCCAGGGCCGCGAGGCCGCGGTCGGTTTCGAGAACACGGCCTACGCGTTGCCTGTGATCCTGGCGCTCACCGGGGAGCGCGTCGAGAAGGTCGGCGATCTCGAGCCGGTGCTTGAAACCGCGCGTGCGTGGCTGCCGCAGGTGCCGACCGAGAAGCTGTGGCTGCCTTACCTTGGCGACGCCCTCGACGCCGGCGCCGCCACGCTCATCGCCCAGGAAGCCGCGGAAGCGCTGAAGCCCTTGCTCGGCACGCCGCTCAAGGCTGATTTCTGGCTCGGTCCCACCTCGGACGCGATCCTGCGCGAGCAGGGGATCAAGCTCGTCGACGGCCGCATGCCCGGGTTCGCTGCGTGCGTCGGCGCCTTGCCCGACGACGAAACCGCAGAGCGGATCGCCCGCGACCTGCAGGAACGCAACATCCTCGTCTTCATGGGCTCTGCCACAAACGGTGACAGCATGGCGGCGCAGCTGAACCGCCGCGGCATCGAGATGAGCTGGGACACCTTCCTCGTCCCCTACGGACCCGACACCTCGTCGATCGTGCACGCGCTGGGCTTCGCCTGCCGTGCCGCCATGACCTTCGGCGGCCTCAAGCCGGGCGGCGCCCGGGAGGCGCGGGAGATCTTGCTCTACAACAAGCGGCGGGTCTTCGCCTTCGTGCTCGCCCTCGGCGAGGTGGACGACGAGAAGTACGCGACGGCGGCCGGCGCCATCAACTTCGGCTTCCCGATCATCGCCGACACCGACATCCCCCAGATCCTGCCCTCGGGCATCTGCACCTACGAGCATGTCGTCTCCAACGTCAGCAACCGCGACATGGCGGCGCGCGCGGTGGAGGTGCGCGGAGTCAAGATCCACACCGTCGAGATCCCCATCCCGGTGCGCCACGGCCCCGCCTTCGAAGGCGAGCGGGTGCGCAAAGAGGAACTCGCCGTCGAGTTCGGCGGCAAGTACACCCGGGCCTTCGAGTACCTGGTGAGCCGGCCGATGGAGAAGGTGCAGGACGGCCTCATCCGCGTCGTGGGCTCCGAGATCACCGACGTGCCCGACGCGGCGCAGCTTCCGCTGGCGATCTTCGTCGAGGTGGCCGGCCGCAAGCTGCAGCCGGACTTCGAGTCGATCCTGGAGCGGCACATCCACTCGTTCCTCTCCGAGCCCATGGGGGTGATGCACCTCGGGCAGCGCGACTCGGTGTGGCTGCGCATTTCGACGAAGACGCGCGACGCCGGCTTCAAGATCGCGCACCTGGGAACCGTCTTGCTGCACAAGCTCAAGAACGACTTTTCGGCGATCGTCGACAAAGTGCAGGTGACGCTCTTCACTGAGGCGGAGCCGGTGGAGGCGCTCTACCCCGAGGCGCTCGCTGCGTACCGGCAGCGCGACCAGCGCGTTGGCGCGCTCACGGACGAGAGCGTGGACATCTTCTACTCCTGCGCGCTATGCCAGAGCTATGCGCCCACGCATCTGTGCATCATCACGCCCGAGCGCCTGGGGTTGTGTGGCGCCTATAACTGGTTCGACGGCAAGGCCGCCTACGAGATCAACCCCCACGGCGGCAACCAACCGGTGCGCAAGGGCGACGTCGTGGATCCGGTCCTGGGGCAATGGAAGGGCGTCAACGATTTCGTGAACCGTTACTCGAACGGCGCGTTCTCCGAGTTCTCAGCCTACTCGATGATGCAGAACCCCATGACCTCGTGCGGCTGCTTCGAGTGCGTCGCCTGCGTGCTGCCTGGGACCGGCGGCATCATGATCGTCGACCGCGACTACCAGGGCATGACGCCCGTGGGGATGACCTTCTCCAGCCTGGCCGAGATCACCGGCGGTGGACAGCAGACACCGGGCTTCATCGGCATCGGCACGCTCTACATCCTGTCCAAGAAGTTCATCAGCGCCGACGGGGGTCTGCAACGTGTGGTGTGGACTACGACGCGCATCAAAGAGTGGCTGGGCGAGCGCCTGCAGCAACGCTGCGTCGAGATCGGGCAGCCGGACCTGCTGGCCAAGATCGCCGACGAGACGGTCTGCACCGAGCTCGAACCGCTCATCGAGCACCTGATGGCGGTCGAGCACCCCGCGCTCGCCCTGGGCGAGATGATGTAACGCATCTTGAGAGAAGGCATGGCGCTCAATCTCAAACCGAAGACCTGGCCCGGGGGCGTGCGCGAGGTCGTGCTCGGTGCCGGCAGCCGGAAACCCATCACGGTGGGTGGCGGCAAGGGTCTCCCGCTGCACACCTTCGAGGCAACCTTCCCGTGGCGGCCTGTGCTGGCCTTGGAGGTGACCGACATCAACCCTCGCACCTGGGTGGGCGCGGTGCGGGCGCCCTGGGAAGGAGTGCTAGGTCAGCCCGCGGCTGCAGCGCAGCGCGCGGTTACCGACTTCGGCGCGGACCTGGTGATGCTCCATCTCGTCGGAACGCATCCCGACCGTGGTGATCGCACAGCGGAAGAAGCGGTGGCGGACGTGCGCGGTGTGCTCGACGTGGTGTCGTGCCCACTCATCGTCAAGGGACCCGGCGCCGGCGCGAAGCAGAACGACATCCTGTCACGGGTGGCGGAGGCAGCGAGCGGTGAGGGTCTCACACTCCACTCGGCGTGTCAGGAGGACTACAAGACCTTGGCCGCGGTGGCGGTCGCCTACGGTCAGGTGCTCGTCGCGGAGAGTCCCATCGACATCAACATCGCCAAGCAGCTCAACATCCTGCTCAGCGAGGCGAGCGTCGACATCGGTCGTGTGCTCATCGATCCGCTCACCGGGGCTCTGGGCTACGGGCTCGAATACACGTACTCGGTGATGGAGCGCATGCGGCTGGCGGCGCTCGGGGGAGAGCCGATGCTGTCGTGCCCGGTTGTCTGCCTCGTCGGCGAAGAGGTGTGGAAGACGAAGGAGGCGAAGACTCCGGCAGCCAAGGAGCCGGCCTGGGGGCCGGAGGCAGAGCGCGGCATCAATTGGGAAGTTGCCACGGCGCTGCCGCTGCTACTGGCGGGCGCGGACGTCCTGGTCCTGCGCCATCCCCAGGCACTCAAGCGCGTACGGCGGCAGATCGACGCGTGGTTCAACGGGGCCGGAGGGTAACGATGGCTCTCACGGGACTGCAGATCTTCAAGCTCCTGCCCAACACCAATTGCAAGAAGTGCGGCTACCCAACTTGTCTCGCTTTCGCCATGAAGTTGGCCGCAGGCAAAGAGGCGCTCGACAAATGCGCCGACGCCACGGCCGAGGCGCGGGCCGCGCTCGGCGCGGCGTCGGCGCCCCCCATTTCCCGTGTGGTCATCGGCAGCGGGCCGCGTGCTATCACTGTGGGTGAGGAGACGGTTTTCTTTCGGCACGAGAAGACGTTCGTCCGGCGGCCGGGGCTGTTCCGTGCCCTCGACCCGCGTGGCCTGTCCGCGGCCGACTTGGCGGCGCGGCTCGATGAGTGGGCGCAGGTACGGCATGAGCGCGCGGGCGAGGTGTTCCAGATCGACGGCGTGGCCTTGACTGAGAGCAACGGCGTCGACGTGTGCGCGTCCGCGGCGGCAGCTGCAACGCAGCGTGGCTTGCCCGTGGCGCTGCTGGCCGCGACGCCCGAGGGAGCATCCGCTGCCGCCGCGCCCATCAAGCAGCACCGCCCGCTGCTGGTGCCGCCGTCCGGGGCGGCCATGGCGCCGTACGTCGGCGTGGCCGCGCCGCTGGGCGTGCCGCTCGTCGTGTCGGCCGCAGATCTGGACGCCCTAGCCGGTGTTGCTGCCGACGCCGTCAAGACCGGTGTCACGGACGTTCTGTTGGAGGCGCCGGGGACCAATCTGCGCGACGCACACCGAAGCTTGAGCCTGATTCGCCGCGGCGCCCTCGACCGCATCCATCCCGGGCTCGGCCACCCCGTTTTTTTGCGCGTCGGGCCGGGTGAGCTGGAGAAGGCGGTCCTCGGGATCACGAAGTTCACCTCGGTCATCACCATAAGTGATGCCGGCAGCGAGGCCTGGCTGCCGCTCTGGACGTTGCGGCAGAACATCTACACCGACCCGCAGAAGCCACTGCAGATGGAGCCGGCCGTCTACCCCGTCGGCGAGCCCGACGCGCGGTCGCCGCTGCTGGTCACCACGAACTTCTCGCTGACCTACTTTATCGTCTCGACAGAGCTCGACGCCGCCGGCGTGCCCAGCCACTTGGCGGTCGTCGACACCGAGGGGATGAGCGTGCTCACTGCCTGGTCGGCCGGCAAGTTCTCCGGCGAGCGCGTGGCCAAGGCGTTGCGCGAGATGGGCGCGACTGAGCGCGTGACCCACAAGACCGTTATCATCCCCGGCTACGCCGCCGTCATCTCAGGCGAGTTGGAGGACGCGCTCGGGGACGGCTGGCGCGTGCTCACCGGCCCGCAGGAGGCCTCGGACATCGCGTTCTTCTTCCGTGATGTCTGGGCTTCGGCAGTTTGCGCCTCCTGAGGCGTCGGCCCGTGATCCGGCACCCGGTCACGTTCTCGCGTGGATAGATGCACGGCGAGGGTGCTGTCTCCGGAGCGGTAGCGCCGCGAACATTCGAGGTTTACGACACCCCCAAGGGAGTCGTGGCGTTGGGGTGCGGCAAGTGGATAGTCCCTACAAGCGGGGTAATTGTCATAGGGGGTAATTGTCATAGGAGCTGCTGTCAGACGTTCCCGCCATCGCGGATCTGCCCCGGAAAATTCCGGACGCCCTATATACGGCGGTTGCCGTTGCCGAGTCGGTCACCGACGTGGCGCACCCCTGCCTTGTCCGGTGCATTTGTGCTATTGAGCATCGAAGTGGAAGCCGATATGGACGTGCGCGGCGAGGTGAGCGTGGCGGGCAACTATCCGCCGGTGACCGAGCAACTACTCGGCGAGATCGTGCGACGGATCTTGGTGGTGGGCGCGCCGCACAAGATCATCTTGTTCGGGTCGCGCGCCGTCGGCCGCGCACGCCCGGACAGCGACCTCGATGTGCTGATTGTTGAAGAGTCGACGCTGCCGCGCTACCAGCGCGCGGCACGTTATCGGCGCGTGCTCTGCGGGCTGTTCCCGGCCAAGGACATCGTGGTGTGGACGCCGGCGGAGATCGAGGAGTGGCGATGCGTGCCCCACGCGTTTATCACCACCATCCTGGCCACGGGCAAAGTCCTGTATGAAGGATAACGCCGCCTTGGCCCGCGGGTGGATGCGCAAGGGCGATAGTGACCTCGCCGACGCCCGCCGCACGGTCGGCAGCGACGGTCCCTACGACACCGCGTGCTTCCATGCCCAGCAGGCGATGGAGAAGTACCTCAAGGCGCTGCTCGCGTGGCATGGGCGGCCTATTGTGCGGACGCACGACTTGGAAGAGCTGCAACGCCTGTGCGTCCCGCTGCTGCCGCTCAGCGAATTCGCCACGTTGGACCTGACCGAGTTGTCCGGCTATGCGGTCGAACTGCGCTACGATGCCGACTTCTGGCCGGAACGGGATACGGCCTCGGAAGCCGTAGCGCTTGCTGAAAAAGTCCGAGCACTGATCGTCCGCTTCCTGCCAGGAGAAGCCCAGCATTGACACCGCCTCCGTCACCGCGGCGGTTGAGACGACCAACTCGAATGGACCAGCTCATGGCGCAATAGGTCACGCTCGGCGACGAACCGGCTGGCCTCCGGCAGGACCGTGAAGTCGTCGGCGATCTCCTCCGCGGTGTGACGCACGCCGGCGCACGCCTCACCACACCACCACACACTCAACCGGCAAGGGCGACCCTATCCGCACTGCGGCCCAGCTGATTGACGAACTCTCGGCCGCCAGCATTCTGGGGTGGCTGCGCGGTGGATAGGCCATATTAACGGCCTAACTGTCATAAGACGTACTATCAGACGTGCCCGTCATCCCGGATCTGCCCCGGAAAATTCCGGACGCCCTATATACGGCGCACATAACCGGCCTGTCAAGCGCCGGCCGAAGGCTTGTTGTTGGCACTTACACAAGTCCGGGTCATTAGCAGTTATAGATGTCCGCTCGGTTAGACGGAGATCTTCCTGCGATTCTTCTTAGTGTTTTTATTTAGGGTTCTTAAGGTGCGTACTTCGGACGGTGGACGATGGCTGAAGCTGGTGTCCACATGGTGGACGGCGGGATAGGCAGCGGTGCCGTGCGTGGCAGGGTGCCGCGGTTTGGCTGTGTCCCCGTCCACATTGTGGAC
>Ga0181524_10001811_pt1 | contig 23541 bp, 22 predicted proteins | sample PEATcosm2014_Bin_34_FD_119761 | JGI IMG/M metagenome (GOLD analysis project Ga0181524, IMG submission 119761) | Peatland microbial communities from MTU Mesocosm Facility, Houghton, MI, USA - PEATcosm2014_Bin05_60_metaG | ecosystem: Environmental > Terrestrial > Soil > Wetlands > Peat | place... | reverse complement strand
CGCGCCGCGAGCGCCGCTCCGAACAGGATCGAGAACGGACCGCGCATGGACTGGACGATATTCCCGAACACCGCCCCGAGCAGCCTGAAACAGATGAACAGAAAGATCATCGCCGCGAACCAGGTCAGCGCCACCGGCAGCGCGTCCTTCCACTTCTGAAGCGTCCGGTCCTCCGGCGCGCCCGCGCCCGTGAGCACCGCGCCGATACCGCCGCAGATGATGTACGCCAGGCATGCGGCCAGCAGGATGCCCCTGAGTTCGTGGTGGGGCGCGAGGACTTTCGTCATCGCCACGATGCTCAGGTCGGAGAACGCGTAGGCCACGCACGCGCCGCCGATGGCCAGGAGGCCGTGCCGCGGGATGCCGCCGCCGGAGTAGTTCAGCCCCACCGCCGCCGCGAGACTGATGCCCACGGCCAGCCACTGCAGCGGCGTGATCTGTTCCGAGAACAGGAAGACCGCCGTGAAGGACAGGATCAGGAGTTTAAGCCCGAGCAGCGGCGACACGCGCGAGGCGTCGGTGAACCTCACCGCGCGGAACAGGAAGGCCTGGCCGGTGAGGTAGAAGACCACCGACCCGGCCAGCGGCCACGCGTACACGCGGACGTTCCAGATCTGCGGGCTGTAGCAGAACGGCAGCAACGCCACGGCCAGCACGCCCATCTGCACGTGCGAGAGCGCAAACAGCACGCTCGAACGGTTCATCTGCCGCGTCACGAACCGCCGCGAGAACAGGTAGCACAGCGACTGGCACATCGCCGCGGCGAGTCCGAGAACCACGCCTTCGATAATCATCGTTCCGATTCACCATCGAGGAATCCCGCCGGGAAGCGGCGGCGATTATACTCCCGGCGATGGAATTCGGCCAGCCGGTTCTCCATGGACACCCTATGCCTGTTGTGCTAGAATCCCGGTCTGACTCGGCCCCGATATTCCGTATTAGAAACAGGAGAGAGAACATGGGCATGATGCGGAGATTTCTCGCCGGCGGAGTCGTCCTCGCGCTGGCTGGCCCGGCCTGGGCGAGCGGACCGATCGAGATCACCGATGCCAAGGACAAGCAGATCGTGGAGAGTTTCCTGAAGCATGTGGACAATGTCCCCAACCAGATCACCGCCGACGCCTGCAAGAAGAAGGCCGCCGATGAGCCGGAAGGCTTTACGTGGGAGATCAACCCGGTCGCCGCGATGCCGCTGACCGCGTATGAGATGACCGGCGATGTGAAGTACCTCGACATGTTCGTGCAGGTGTTCGACACCATGCGCTCGGCGATGACGACCGGGCCCGGCGGCTATCTGGACTGGTATGGCAAGCCGCTGCCGCTTTTCCAGGACCCGGCCCACCCCGATTTGAAGGTGCCGGTGATGATCACCGGCTACTCCACCAGCGCGATGATAGCGCATTTTGTGGAACTCGTGCGGGCGGAGCCGGCCCTCAAGGCCAAGTTCGGCGGCAAGGCCGCGCAGTATCTCGATCTGGCCGAACACCAGCTCATCCGCAAGTGGGAGACCGGCGGCCCGTTCGGCCTCGCTCAGGGCCGCCCTGAGGAAGATCGAATGGGCGGCAATTTCGTGGATCTCGGCCACACCGGCGCGATCTTCCGAACCGAAACCGGCCTGGTCGAAGTGAAGTCCTCTCTGACTCAGCCGCACAACAAGCACTCCATCATCATCAACGCGTACCTGCAGCTCTATCGTGTCACCGGCAACGACGATTACATGAAGAAGGCGATCCTGATCGGCACGCGCTACAAGCACTCGCTGCACCTGAATAACGGCCATTACGAATGGAATTACTGGGACCCGGCCGGCGCGTGGGATGTGAAGCCGGGCAGCTCTAACGAATGGAAAGAGTGGATCGGCCCCGAACACACAGGCGGCTACTACAACTCGACGCTGTCGCAGGCGGTGCGGCTGTACGAGTTCGGCGTGGTCTTCGACAAGACGGACATGGAACGGTTCGTGAAGACGCAAGTCACGGAGTGCTGGAACGGGAGCATGGACAATCCGCAGTGGGCGCGCGTGGATGGCACTCGGCCGGAGCGGTACACGAATGGCGAGTACATGTGCGCGGGACTGGCGGCGTTCAATGACAAGGTCGCCGAGTTCTGTTACGGTCCGCGCGGCCAGTCGGAGCGGCTCAAAGGACTGGAGCACAACTGGCAGGGCGGGCCGGTGGCGCGCGGCTGGATCGCGGGCAAGTACATCGAATTGCCGCGCATGAAGGGCGGCGTGCAGGCGGATATCGAGTTCGGCCAGAAGTTCCTGTCGAAGCCGGAGAACCGGGCGTGGTACGACGCGCTTGCGTTCACCGTCGAGCCGCCCGGATATGTCGCGCCGCAGACTCCGTCCGAAATGAAGAACATGCCGAAGTAGGAAATCAGCGGCCGGAAACGTTGGTGCGCCCGAGATGGACGAGTTCATCGGCGAAGCGGTCGAGGTGGAACGTTCGCCGGACTCGCCGCGGCCGGTGCGGTTCCGCTGGCGCGGCGAAACCCGCGAGGTGGCCGAGGTGCTCCGAGAGTGGGTGGACGCCGGCCACGGCGACCTGCCGCCGCACAGCCGCCGCTGGTACAACCGCAGGCACCGGCGCGGCTTCGAGGTCCGCGACGCGAAGGGCGAGCGCTTCATCCTGTACCTGGACTACAGCCACCGCGAGCGCCCAACCTGGTTCCTGGCGCGGAAGATCGTGGAATCCTAGTTCGGCGCCCCGGAAACAACTTAAATAACGCGCGGTCATTCCGAGCGGAGCCCTTCGGCCGTGAGCTCAGGGCCGAACGGCGAGGAATCTCATAGGCCTCGCGTCGGCAACGGTTCAAGGTGTGAGGTGCTTCGCTGCGCTCAGCATGACGCAGGCTGAACTTATGTAAGTTATTTCCGGAACGCCATACCAGCCGGCGCTCATGCGCCTCCGGCGATCTCGGCCACGGCCTTCGCGTCGAGCCGCTTCACGGTTTCCACCAGCAGCGTGACGGTGTGGTCGTAATCGTCGGCGTTCAGGATTCCGGCGTGGCAGTGGATGTAGCGGACCGGCACGCCGATGAAGAGCGCCGGCACGCCGCGGGCGTGCAGGTGGATCGGCCGGCCGTCGGTCGCTCCGCCCTCCATCAGGCTGAACTGGTACGGGATCTTCTTCTTCTCGGCGACGCTCACGACGAAATCGCGGAGCCGCCGATGGGCGATCATGCCGCCGTCGAGCACGTAGATCAGCGGCCCGCCGCCGAGTGTGGCCTGCGCCTCTTCCGGTTTCATTCCCGGCATGTCGCCGGCGATGCCCGACTCGACCACGATGCAGATGTCCGGGTTGACCACCTCCGCGCAGGTCTTGGCGCCGCGCGTGCCGACCTCTTCCTGCACGGTGCCGACGCCGTAGACGGTGTTCGGATGATCCTGGCCTTGCAGCGCCTTGAGCAGGTCCACGAACAGGCCGCAGCCGACGCGGTCGTCCCACGCCTTGGCGACGAGCAGCTTTTTGTTCTTCAGCGTGCCGAACGGCGAATCGGGCGCAATCGGGTCGCCGACGCGGATTCCCAGTTTCTCCGTCACTTCCTTCTTGTCCTTCGCGCCGACGTCAATGAACATCTCGTCCTTCTTGATCAGCTTGGTGCGCTCCTCCGGCGTCATGAGGTGCGGCGGCTTCGAGCCGACGAGCCCGGGCACGTCGCCCCAGCTCCCGCGGATCACCACGCGCTGCGAGAGGACCACCTGGTCCGGCCAGCCGCCCAGCGGCGCGAACTTGATGAAGCCTTCGGCGGTGATCATCTTCACCATGAACCCGATCTCGTCCATGTGGCCCGGGACCATGATCCGCGGCGCCGGCTTCGTGCCCTCTTTCTTGCAGACGATGCTGCCGAGGCGGTCGTACTCAATGCGCGTCCGCGGAGGCAGGTGCTTCTTGATGACGGACTGGATCTCCTCCTCGAAGCCCGGCACTCCATGCGCTTCGGTCAGCTCCTTCAGCATCGCCAGCGTGGCTTTGTTCATCGTGCGCCTCCACAGGGGTCAGGACGGTCAATGATGATGAAGAAGCGCTTCATCATGCTCGTTCGCGCTTCTTCGATTCCCGTCACTTCGCGGCTCTGCGCAGCTTTCGCCTAAGCGCGTGCAGCAGCGGCCGGAGTTCCGCCAGCTTCTTGGCGTCATGCGCCGCCACGGCGGCGTCGCGCTGCTTCTTCAGATCGCGGATCTGCGCTTTGACCTTCGACTTGTCGGCGAGCTTGGCGACGTGCTGAGCGTGCCCTTCGATGTTCAACGCTTTGCACAAGGCCGGCAGCAGGTGGTCCTTGTGCATCGTCATGAAGCCCTGCAGCACCTCGTTCTGGATATCCTTGGCGATGTCACGAAGCTGAGCGACCGTCATGCCTTTGAGCTCCTCGAACGTATGCGCCATGAAGTTTCTCCTTTCACCCTGAAACCGTCCCTGTCCGCGCAGTGTGGCGATTATACCCAAGACGGCCGCGCGCAGCCAGCGTTCGGACTAGTTTGCGCGATTCCCGATCTGGACTTTCTGGCCGAGGAGCTTGGGCTGCATGTTCAGCAGATACGCGTCCAGCACCGCCCTCACGCGCGCGAACTGTTCCCGGCAAAGACTCATGAAGCCATGGAACCCGCCGGGCATCTGCGCGTTGAACCCGATCGCGTCCAGGCCATGGCGATTCGCGATGAAGATCGCGCGCTCGTTGTGGAACTTCTGCGAGATGATCGTCAGGTCCGACTGCCCGAAGACCTCTCGTGCGCGGACGACCGAGTCCAACGTCCGCAGGCCGGCGAAGTCGCAATAGATTTTCCCGGCCGGCACGCCGGCCGCGATCAGGGCCTGCTGCATATCGGCCGCCTCAGTGCACCCGTCCGAGAGATTGTCGCCGCTCACGAGCAGGTAGTCCACTTTCCCGGCCTGAAAGAGCTTCGCCGCCGCTTCGATGCGATACCCGAAGAACAAGTTCCGCCGCCCGTGCGAGACGATCCTGGGGCAGCCGAGGACCAGCCCCACGCGCCGATGCGGCATGGCCTCCGGATCGTCATAGGTCCGGCCGCCGGCCGAGAATATTACGCAGGCCGACGCGCCGGCGATCGCCAGCAGGCAGAGGACTGCGCCGATGGCCGCCAGCCGCGCGGCTTTCCGCCAGAGACTCTTTGGTTTGCCCTGCGCGGTTTTTCCGGCCATAGGCACGTTCACCATTGACCGCGGATGAACATAACAGGCGACACAAGCGATCCAAAGGGTTGTACGTTCCGCAAGCTTCGGTGTCAAGAGAGCCTTCTTCGCCCTCTCGGCAGTCAGGGCGCGCTTCAGCGATCCAAATTGACTTCGCAAAGGCTCACCGTTACACTGATGTGCCGCGGTCTTAAGAGAGTCCGCCTTCTGAGCGGCGCCACTTTTCCCCGGAGGAAACAGCGATAGTGGAGAAGAGAAACTTCCTCTGGCTGCTGATCGTCATAGCCCTCATGGGGTTCCTCTTCCAGGCGTTCGCAACGCAGCGCGGCATCGGGGTGTCCAACGACTCGGTAGGTTTCATTTGGGCAGCGCGCAATCTCGACAGAGGCCACGGCATCGTCTGGGAGGACGGCCGCGGCGCATTCACGCCGGTCGTCTTGTGGCCGCCGCTCTACCCGTCGCTGCTGGCCGCGATCGGGCTCTCAGGGGTGGACCCGTTGGACGCGGCGCGATGGCTGAACGGCGTGTGGTTCGCGGGAATCATCCTTGTAGCAGGCGCGACTTTGTATGCGTATAGCGCCCGGAACGCATGGTTGGCCGGGTTCGGCGCGGTGTTGATCCTCGTCTCGCCGGTCATGATTCAAATCCACGCCATGGCGTGGAGCGACCCGCAGGCGCTCTTCTTCGGGTTTCTCGGAATCTACCTGCTGGCGCGATACCTCGATAATTCCAAGCGGCCTTATCTGCTGGCCTCGGCGGTGTCCGTGGGGCTGGCTTTTCTGAGCCGTTATCTCGGCGCGGCGTTCATCGGGGCGGCGTGTCTGGGACTTTGCTTCCTCGGCCCAGGGCGCTGGGCGCGCAGGATCTCCGACGCGGTTCTGTTCGGAGTCATCAGTTGCCTGGGCACGGCGCTGTGGCTGGTCAGGAATGTGCACGCGGGCGGCAGCTCAACCGGACGGGCGGTCTCCGTCCATCCCGTGACCGAAAAACCGTTCGGGCCGATCCTGTACGTCCTCTCGCGATGGCTTGTTCCCGATTCCCGGCCGGAGCTGACCCTCTGGCACAATCCGGTCCGCATGGCGAACCTACTGCTCGTGGCGGCCGGCCTGGCGCTGGCCTGCTTCCTGGCGTTGAGGCGAAAGACCGTCAGCGTCCCGGAGGAGAACGCCCCAGGCCGCCTGCGCTTTCTGCCGCACCTGTTGATCGGTTACGTGATCTGCTACGGCCTGGTCCTGGCCGTGTCGCTTTCATTTCTCGATGCCTCGACGGTGCCGGACAGCCGCATCCTGTCCCCGCTGTACGCGGCGTTCCTTTTGCTCTCGCTGTGCGCAATGAACTGGCTGCTGCCCGCGTTGAAAGGCCGGAAGGCTCTCGCGACGGCCGTCGTGTTAATGTGTGTCGCGTTCGGCCTTTTCTATTCGATCAGCGCCCTGCGGTGGGCCGGCCGGGCAGCGCGGCAGGGCGAAGGCTTCCAGAGCCGAGCCTGGCAAACGTCGGAGATCATCGGCGAAATCAAAAAGCTCCCGCCGGAGGCGGCGATCTACACCAACAACCCTTTGCCCGTCTACATCGTCGCGGGCAGGGTGTCGTGCAAAGTCCCCGACAAGTTTAACCTCATCACGATGAAACCCAACGAGCGCTATTCCGCCGAGATCGCAGAAATGTCGGAGCGGCTGGAAAAGCACGGCGGCGTCTTCGCGTATTTCAAAGGGGAGGATTTGGCCTCTCACCCTTCCGAGGACGAGATCAAGGCGGCATTGCCCGGGGCGCTCGTCTTGCAAGAGCCGGACGGTCGAATCTACCGGCTGGAGAGTCGCCTGGGAGAAGCGCGAACGACGAGGGACGAATAAGGAAGGGAAAACGGCCGGCGCTGGCGTCCTCTGCCTACTCTTTTCTCCAATACCTGTCGACCTGTTCTTTAGAAACAGCCAGGAAGGTGCGGGTATGGTGTTCGTCGTTTTGATCCGCGGGAAATTTCTCCGGGTCAGGCTTTGGCAAGCCTTCAAATGAATCTGCGACATAGACTTTGCGATCTTTAGTGCCATGGGTGGCTAAAACGGCGCGCATGAAAATGCATGCTCCGCCTCTCCACACTCCCGTTTTAATAAGGTCGCCTTCTATGCCCTCGCAGATTGCGGTGTCAACGCAGAAGTGAAGGTTGTTGAGACGCTTGAGGCCGATCATCGTATCGGCATATCCGGGCCAAAGCCGCCCTTCTTCCCTTTTCTCCAGGGACCAGGGCGTTCGTTTAACGAGCTGAAAATGTTTCAGCCTGAGAATCCGGGAAATGACCGATACGGCCCATCGTCTTACAAGAGGCCGCTTGTAGTTGAACCGCTCGACTGGAATGGGCGGTTCCGGCCACAGAGCAAAACATAGCGTCTTCTTGAGCAGGTCCAGGTAACGTTCTTCGGGGCGTTCCTTCCACAGGCATCCTTTCCTGGAGCGCGGGCCGCTGACGCCGTTGACCGGGCATGCTAACCTCTCCGTCCCGCGCATGTACTCTACTATTGCCGGTCCGAAAATGCCACGCGCGGTCAGTGGTCACGAGGTCCCGTTCCGGCGCAGAGGATTTTCGATATTTCCAGGAGGAACGCGCGCCGGGCGGCGTCGTAGCCGCGATCGTTCGGGTCCTCGAAGACGGGACTGAACCAGTAATGCGGGTCGTCCGCGCGGTAGGTGGAACGCCAGAACTGCGCGCAGGTGATGCCGTGCCCCATGAAAAGCGCGTGCAGGTCCACGAGGTGGACGTTGCTGTGCCGCGCGGCTGTGCGGGCGATCACGGCGTTGTACTCGGCGAGCACTTTCAGGCCGTCCGGCCACGAAGGCAGCAGGACGATGTGCGCCGTGCCGGCCCCGTCGGTCGGGTCGTAAATGTTCCCGAGGAAGATTTCGCAGCCGCCGGGGAATTTCCCCGTGACGGCGGTGAGCATGTCGTCGAGGCGACGCTCATAGTTGGCGATCCAGGGCTTCGCCTGCGCCAGGGTGGCGCCATACATGGCGCATTCCGCCGGCGGAGACCGGCCGTAGTCCTTGATGATGTCGTTGCCGCCGCTGGTCATCACGACGATGCCGAATCGCTCCGGCGGCTCGACGGGCAGTTTCTCCACCTGCCATTTCATGTGCTGGAGAGAGGTCGTGCCGGAGAGGGCGCGGTTGTCCTTCGCGAGTCCGGGGATCACGGCGGACAACGATATCCCGCGCATGTCGTCGAATTCGTCCGGCGGGTTCGCGAAGAGCCGGTCGAAGTAGCTCTTGCCCGGCGAGGCGCCGTAGCCTTCCGTGACGCTGTCGCCCAGTCCGAGCAGGAGCGTCGGGCGGCGCATCCAGGTTCGGTCGAAGTCGGCGCGCCGAACCGCCGGCCCGGCCGGCCCTCCGCCGACGGGACGGCGCAGGTAGAAGAGGTAGAGCGCGAGTGCACAGAACAGGAATACGCCCCAGAACGCAATCCGCAGGCGCAGCCGCCGGTGTTTCTTGCGCTGGAGCGCCGGACCGCGCAGGGCAGGTGTCGCGGACGCTTCCATGGACTCGACCTCATTTCGATGAGACCGCAACGTCCGGAGGCCGCAGATGGTGATTATGCACAGAAAGGTGGCGGGCGGCAAGGTGAGCGGAGTTTGATGCCTCGCTGCGCCCTCCGTTCGCCTTATCCGTCCGCCACAGCCTGCTCGATGCAACGTTCACTGCACGCTGCTGCGGTTTACCGGCCATGTCCTCCTCCATGACCACCGAACCCGCCTCCTCCGAAGCCGCCGCCATGAGAGAACCCGCTGCCACTGAACCTCATTCCTCCGCTGCGGAAAGATCCTGAGCTCCTGTAAGTCGGAGCCGATGTGTTGAAGTGCGACGGCGTTGATCCGCTGCGGAAGGTCGGCGAGGAGAAAGTGCGTTCTGATGTCGCCGGGTCTTGTCTGGCCGCCCCATCGAATTGCCTGGCCGATGCGCCATCCGAACGCCATACGCCGTTTCCGTTCCAGATGACGCCGGAACCCTGGCGATCGAACCGGCCGCCGAATCCCTCGTGGTGCCTGTTAAAGCCAAAGCCCTGCCCGAAATCCGTGAACCCAACGAACCCGAAGCCGAAGTCGGGACACCAGGAGTACGGATAATCCTCCGTATAGCAGTAAGGCTCGGTCGGATAGTACGACGGCCAGTAGTAGGGCGCCTCCGCGCCGTATTCGTAAGGCGGGAGGTCCATTAGCGTCGCAGGCTGAGAGTAAATATCTGAAAGCATAATGGACCCCTGGCTGCCTTCGTCGTACGGATTTGAGGCTCCCGGCGGAACCCAATTCGGAGCTTCCGGGTAGAGCGCGGCGATGCTGACCACTTTCGTGAGGTCCACGATGACCGTCCCGACTTCAGTGGTGGCTTGCAGGGCGCTGTTTTCGGGTTTGTACTGCACCCGCAGGGCGATGGACTTCGTGCGGATCTCCGCCCATCCGCCGGTCGAGTCGAAATCGGCCGAGACGAAGTCTGTGGATGGCAAGGTCAACTGCCCGTACTGGGTGGCAATATTCAAGGTGAACGACACCGCGCCGTTCAGGGTGCTTCCGTCCGAAAGCAGAATCCTGAAGCCTTGGACGCCGGGCTGAGTCGCCGCTGCCGCTGTGCTTGACGCTGCCGTCAGCGGAAGGACGAGCAGCGCTAGTGCAATTGGTAAGATCAGTTTATTGTATCGCATGGTTTCACCCTCCCATGCTGCACGTTTCCCTCAACGCTCGCTTCTATAATAATTATACCACCTTATCGGCAAGCGCGCGGCCAATTCCTCCTCTGGCCGAAAGGCCTAAGTGTCGGCATATGCTGAAGATACGTCAGCTACGCGCCTCCTGCCTAAGCCGTCGCGCCGCTCCTTCATCTCCTTGACAAACCCGGCACGAGCAATCACAATGAGTATTGACCGAACCACCTTCATTTGCAGGGTTCACGAGGGAGGCTGAAATGGCGGAGCCAACGGCTGTGCCGGAGGATCGGCGCTACACCAAGGACCACGAATGGGTGCGCCTTGAGGGCGACCTTGCGGTGGTCGGCATCACCGATTACGCCCAACACGCGCTGGGGGAAATCACGTACGTTGAACCGCCGCCGGTGGACAAAGCTCTCAAGCAGTTCGCCGAGGCAGGGGCGGTGGAATCCGCCAAGGCGGCCTCCGACCTCTTCTCGCCGCTTTCCGGCGTCGTGGCCGAGGTCAACCCGGCGCTGGAGATCGAACCGGAGAAGGTCAACTCCGATCCCTACGGAGAAGGCTGGATGTTCAAGCTCAAAGGCGCGCCCGCCGGCGAGTTGGGCAATCTCCTCACGGCGCAGCAGTACCGGAAGCTGATCGAGGAACCGCAGCAATGAGCTTTGTGCCGAACACCGATGCGCAGCGCGCCGAGATGCTCGCCGCGATCGGGAAGTCCATGGAGGACCTCTTCAGCGGCATTCCGCCGGAACTCCGCGCGCGGTCGTTCGATCTCCCGCCGGGCCGGTCGGAACTGGAGGTCCGGCAGGTGCTCGGAAAGCTCGCCGCCAAAAACCACTATCAGCTCGTCTCCTTCCTCGGCGGAGGGTTCTACGATCACTTCGTCCCGGCCGCGGTGGACAGCATCCTCAGCCGCGGCGAGTTCTTCAGCGCCTACACGCCATACCAGCCGGAAGCCTCGCAAGGCACGCTCCAGGCCATCTACGAATTCCAGACGGCCGTGAGCCGCCTGACCGGAATGGAGGCGGCGAACGCGTCGCTCTACGATGGCGGCACGGCGCTCTACGAGGCGACGATGATGGCCCTGCGCGTGACCGGGCGGCGGAAGATCATCCTCGACGAAGCCGTCAACCCGATCTACCGCAAAATGCTGCGCTCGTACACCACGAACCTCGAGATCGAATTCCGCGAGTTCCCCAGCCGCGACGGCCGCAGCGACCGCGAGCGGATCGCGGAACACCTCGACGACAAGACCGCCGGCGTCATCGTGCAGAACCCGACCTTCTTCGGCTGCGTGGACGATTACTCCGACATCGCGCGGATGGCGCACAAGGCCGGCGCGCTGATGATCGTCTCGTGTTATCCGCTCTCGCTCGGCATCCTCAAGACGCCCGGCGAGATGGACGCCGACATCGCCACGGCCGAGGGCCAGAGCCTGGGGCTTCCGCTCTCGTTCGGCGGGCCGTATCTCGGACTGCTGGCGACGCGGCGCCGGTTCGTGCGCAAGATGCCCGGACGCCTGGTCGGGCGTACGGTGGACAGGAAGGGCCGGCCGGGCTTCGTGCTGACGCTCCAGGCGCGCGAACAGCACGTGCGCCGGGCCAAGGCCACCAGCAACATCTGCACCAACGAATCGCTCTGCGCGCTGGGCGCGCTCGTCTACCTGACGCTGCTCGGCAAAGACGGCCTCATGGAAGCGGCGCAACTGTGCGCGGCCAAGGCGGCTTACGCGCGCCAGCGGCTCCTCGCGATCCCCGGCGTCACCGCGCGGTTCGCCGCGCCGATCTTCAATGAATTCGTCGTGGACCTGCCGCTGCCGGCGGTGCACGTGATCAGCGACCTGATCGAGCACGGCTTCGCCGCCGGATTCCCGCTCAGCCGCTACTATCGCGGCATGGACAACGCCATGCTGATCGCCGTGACGGAGAACCGCACGCGAGAGGAGATCGGCATGCTCGCCGAGACGCTGGAGGGCCTGCTGTGAAGTGTCCTGTAAATAACGGACATAAGTGTAACCCATGTCATGCTGAGCGCAGCGAAGCATCTCATACGCAGCGGGTGATCAGCGCGCCGCGTGTGAGATTCCTCGCTGCGCTCGGAATGACCGCGCATTATTGAAATCTTTTCTGGGATGCCATGCTGTGAAGTTGATCTTCGAGAAGAGCGTCGCGGGCCGCCGAGGCGTGCGCCTTCCGAAATCCGACGTGCCGGAAGCGCCCGCGCTCGCGCCGGGGTTGCGCCGCGCCGCGCCCGCCGAACTGCCGGAGGTCTCGGAGCTCGACGCCGTCCGGCATTTCACGCGCCTGTCGCAACTCAACTTCAGCGTGGACACTCATTTCTATCCGCTCGGCTCGTGCACGATGAAGTATAACCCGAAGCTCTGCGAGCAGGTCGCGCGGCTCGAGGGCTTTACCGGCCTGCATCCGCTCCTGCCGCAACTGCGCGGCGGCGGCCTGCTCACGCAGGGCGCGCTGGCGGTGCTCTTCGAGTGCGAACAACTGCTCTGCCGCATCACCGGCATGGCGCGCTTCACCCTGCAGCCGCTGGCCGGCGCGCACGGCGAGCTGACCGGCATCATGATCATGGCCGCCTTCCATCGCGCCCGCGGAAAGAAGAGGAGCAAAGTGCTCGTGCCGGACTCCTCGCACGGGACGAACCCGGCGAGCGCGGCGATCGCCGGCTATCAGGTCGTCTCGGTCCCGTCGGACCGCAGAGGCCGCGTGGACCTGGCCGCGCTCAAGCAACTGCTCGACGACGAAACGGCCGGCCTGATGATGACCTGCCCGAACACCCTCGGCCTCTTCGAGGAGCAGGTCGGCGAGATCGCGCGTTGCGTGCACGAGGCCGGCGGGCTGATGTACTACGACGGCGCGAACCTCAATGCGATCGTCGGCAAATGCCGGCCGGGCGACCTGGGGTTCGACATCGTCCACCTGAACCTGCACAAGACCTTCGCCACGCCGCACGGCTCGGGCGGGCCGGGCGCGGGGCCGGTCGGCGTGACGGCGGCGCTGGAGAAATTCCTGCCGATCTCGCTCGTCGTCAAACGCGAGGACGGCACCTTCTCGCTCGATTACGACCGGCCGGATTCCATCGGCTACATCGCGCCGTTCTACGGGAACTTCGGCGTCATCCTGCGCGCGTACGCGTACATCCTCTCCCTCGGCCGCGAAGGGCTGATCGAGGTTGCTGAGAACGCGGTGCTGAACGCGAACTACCTCATGTCGCGGCTGCAGGGCCATTACGGAGCGCCGTACGAAGGGGCGTGCATGCACGAGTTCGTGCTCTCCGCGGCGGCGCAACTGAGGGACTCCGGCTGCGGCGCGAACGACATCGCGAAGGCGCTGATTGACCGCGGCTTCCATCCGCCGACGATGTACTTCCCGATCACCGTCAAAGAGGCGATGATGATCGAGCCGACGGAGACCGAATCGCGCGAGACGCTCGACGCGTTCGCCGACGCGATGATCGAGATCGCACGCCTGATTCGGGACGATCCCCAGGCGATCAAAGACGCGCCCGTAACCACCGCACTCTCGCGCCTCGACATCACAAAGGCGGAACGCGACATGGACCTCGGCGCATAGAGGGAACGGTCGGCCAGGACGGCCTGTCTTGCCACGGATTTCACCGATGACCGCGGATTACCGGCAACGGCGGGAAGCGAAACGGGTTGAGTGCGGTCAGGATCGGGAACAGCGTGGTTCGGATTGATTGGAGCGCGTTTGTTTCTGCGAGACGGATTCGATAAGGACCGTAATTTACGACTTGTCCGAAGCAGGCGAATTTCCGAATGGCGAACGCAACCGGATGAAGTTTTCCCCGAACCGCGATCCTATTGTACTTGCGATTGGGGCAGATTCCTTTCCTGGAGCGCCCTTTGCATGTTCCGGCGCGGCTCCTCATAATCCGGCCTTATCTCTGACGCCCGTGTAAACTGGGCGATGGCTTCCGCGAGGTTGCCCTGTCCTTCCAGAGCCACGCCGAGGTTGTTGTGCATCTCGGCATTATCCGGGTCCAGTCGAACCGCCTCGGACAAATGAGCGACGGCTTCGGTGAGGTTGCCCTGCGCTGCCAGAGCCACGCCGAGGTTCTTGTGCGCCTCCGCATCTTTCGGGTCCAGTCGAATCGCCTCGGACAGGATAGCGATGGCTTCCGCGAGCTTGCCTTGTCGGGTCAAGGCCAAGCCGAGATTGCTGCGCACGCCCGCCAGGCCTGGATCCAGCCGAAGAGCCTCGGACAAATGAGCGACGGCTTCCACGAGCTGGCCTTGTTCTGCCAGGGCGGAGCCGAGGTTGTTTTGTGACTCCGCATCGTTGGGGTTCAGTCGAACCGCCTCGGATAAATGGGCGAAGGCTCCCGCGGCGTTCCGCTGCCCCGCCAGAATCACGCCGAGTCCGGTATGCGCCTTGAAGTTCTTCGGGTTGATCTCCAAAGCCTTCCGGAGCGCCTGCGCTGCGCGGTCGGGATCTTCGCTTCTGCTGAATTGATATGCCGCTCTGGTGAATGAGACATCATCAACGAATTGCTCGTGGATCTTAGCGATAGCGCCGGGCTTCACGTTGACAAATTCCGGTATATTGGCGGCTCTGTCCGGCCCGGTCAAGCGGTCAAGCAGAACAGCCGGGGTGTCGTTTCCTTCCGCATCAATGTGGGTCAGAAAAAGCTGGGTGTAGGGGCCGTTCGCCTTGGAAGAAAAGACCAGCCATTTGCCGTTGGGCGACCAACTATGCCAGGAGTTCATGATCGGCGTGTTACATCGCATCTCTCGGGCCTTGCCTCCTTCGGCCGGCATGATGTAAAGCCGGCTGTCCGGCTGGAGCAGCATGAAGCTCTTGGCCTTGCAAAACACGATCCATTTTCCGTCGGGGGAATATTTTGCGAAGTAATTGCTCATGCCGTTGTTGGAGGCTCCTTCCAACGGCACGGCCACGCCTCCCTTGCCGCCATTGAATGGGATCTTGTACAGGTCGAAAAGGAAGGTCTTCCCGTCCTTGAGGAATTCAGAGCATTCTTCTTGCGTCAGCAGAACCTTATCGCCGACGTTTCTCAGAGTGTACGCCTTGCTCCGAGCAAAGACAATCTCCTTCCCATCCGGGCTCCAGGCCGGGTTGCTCTGCACGAAGTTTTTGTCATCGGCGCCCGGCAACGCGGAAAAAGTTCCCGTGTCCCTCTGGTAAACAGCCAGGATGCCTTTCAGGGGGAAAAAGAGCTGGCTGAATGCGAGGTCCGGCTTCGGGACGAAGACCGAGCGGTCCTTCACCGTGCTCACCGCATACTTGCCGTCCGGAGAAATCTGGGAAAGCAGGCCGAAAGTCGGCTCCTTGTCTTCCCTATGATAATCAGTCCACGTTATGATCTTGCTCTTGGGAAGAACCATTTTCTCTTCAACCCGCGTAATCACATACGAACCCTTGTCATTGGCATAGTCCACGTCCATGCCGAGAGTGCCGCCGTCGGCGGTGAAGGAGTGACAGTTCCCGCAGACGGGCAAACCCGTCAACACGATCGGCGGCGGAGTCTTCGAAGCAATGGTCCCGAACCGCCACTGGATCAGCGAGGGATCCTTGACGGCGTCAACGAAGGGCAGGTTGACTTCGCGGTAGAACAGGGGCGCGCCGACCTCGTCTTTAGATGTGCGGATTGTGGTCGCCGCCGATGAAAGGATTTTTTTCGGGGCTGCGTGATTGACGCCGACAATGGTAACCCTGGCATCCCTTTCCAGCGAGCGGCGCTTGATCGTCTCCCATCGCTCATCGGAAGGCGTCCATTCCGCCGTTCGCGTGAGGAAATTCAGGTTCCCCTCATTATCTTCGAATCGCAAGCTGACGAGCCAGGCGTCCGACCCTGCGTTGCTGTCCTTCCATCGAAATGTCGGAGCTGCGATCTCCGGCGGGAACAGAGTCCCGTTCAGAGGGTACCCCAGGCTCAATTCGGCGTATTTGCCTGTCTCATCGTAGGTCGCCAGAATTTCATCGGCTTGCAGGGGGCGCTTTCGGAAGGATGCCAGCACGACCGCCAGAATGCAGACGGCTGCAAGGCCGGCTCCTAAGATCTTATAAATAAAGGACTTAGACATATGTTCCCCGGAAAATGCCTGATTCGACGATTACGCGACGCGTACCACATTGTAACCCCCAAGATCACTCAGGTCAAGATGCCGTTTAAGAAGAATATGGCCGGCGCCTCTGTCCACGTCGGGTGCCAGGTGAAAAAGTAAGAATCGAATATGCCATCGGCCGTCTGGCCGGCGACGCCGTGTGGCATAGTGAAATGCCGGCTGGTATACTGGGCCGCGCCCGTGGGATGGCTCCTCGCAACGGAGTCCTTGTGAAGGTCGTCGCCCCATGATGCGTAGCGCGCTCATTGCCGCACTTTGTATGTCGAGCATCCTGACTGCTCGGGCGGAAGACGTGCCGGCGGGCGATCCGCGGATCGCCACTGGATCCTGGGCGGCGACGCTCAACGAGCATCCGCGGCTGTTCGGCTCGAAGGAGTGCCTGAAAGAGCTTGCCGCGAAGAAGCCGCGCGAATATCAAGGCGTCAAACGGCTGTCCATGCAATCGAAGGACCTCGTGGCGGCCGGCGTGGTCAACGCGGTGGAGGGCATCGCCGCCGATGCGGCGCAGGGATATGTCGCCGCCGCGATGAAGCAGGTCGAGCGGGGCGCGACCAATACGCACCAGGATACGTGGATCGCGCTGACCGACGTCGCGTTGACGTACGACTTGTTCTATGACCGCATCGTTCCGGCCGACCGGGAGAAGATGATCGGCTGGTTCAACGCCCACATCGGCGCGTACACCGACGATGAGAACGCGTTCCACAACTCGACCTTGTCCAAGATCCTCTGCTACCTCCGCATTGCTTACGCGACGTGGGGCGAGAATCCGCGCGCGAAGGAGTTCCGCGACTACGCGCTGACGAAATTGTACGAGGGCAAAGTGCTGCCCGTGCTGAAGGAGTTCGGGTCCGGCGGCGGCTTCACCGAATGCGGCTGGTATGCCCGGCATTCGCTGTGGCACCTGACGCAGGCGCTGGAGCTGGCGCGGCGGTTCGAGAACTACGACGGTTTCGCGCCGGCCGCGCCGTTCTTCTACCAGCGCATGGCGTATGAGCTTTACGACGGCTATCCGGGACTCTGGATCTACGGCTGCGAGCAGTATCCGGTGGAGGGCGACGGGTCGAACATCTACGGCAGCCACACGGAGTATCCGCGCGAGATGCGCACGCTGCTGGCGCAGTACTTCCGCGGGTCGCCGCTGGCCGGTTACGTGGCCGCGAAGCGCCGGCCGGCCTCCAATCCGCAGGTCGCGACGATGGACTTCCTTTATGAAGAACCGCCGGACCCGCCGCGCGCGTTGCAGGAACTGCCGCTGGCGCACCTGGCCGAGGGCATCGGCAAGGTCTACGCGCGCAGCGACTGGACCGACAGCGCGTCGTGGCTGCGCTTCGAGTGCGGAGATTACTGGACCGCGCACCAGCACTTCGAGGTGGGGAACTTCGAGATCTACCGTTACGCGCCGTTGGCCGCGGAAAGCGGCGAGTACCAGGAATGGGGCGACGCGCACGCGATGAACTGGCTGATCCGCACCGTGGCGAACAACTGTATCCTGGTTTACCAGCCCGGCGAGAAGTGGACGAACATGCGCGACGGCGGCCGCATGGACTACGCCAACGACGGCGGGCAGGCGAAGAAGTGGGATTGGCCGGTGGACACGCTTCATCAGTGGCTGGCCAGGCGCGAGCAGTTCACCCGCGGCAAGATCGTGGCGTACGAGAACCAGCCGGCGTGGCTGTACGTCGCTGGAGACTGCACGCCCGCTTATTCCCCGGAGAAGCTGGCGCTGTGGATGCGGCAGATCGTGTTCCTGCGGCCCGGCACGTTCGTGATCTTCGACCGCGTGGTCAGCCGGAAACCCGAATTTGAAAAGACCTGGCTGCTGCATTGCAGAAACGAGCCTGGGATTGACGGCGCGCAAGCCGTCATCCGCAACGGCAAGGGCGAACTGGTCATGCGGACGCTGCTGCCCGAAGCCGCGACGCTCCGCAAGGTGGAAGGCTATACCTATCGCGGGCAGACGTTCGAGGCGCCCAAAGGCCCGCTGAACGCCGCGGCCAACCGCTGGCGCGTCGAGGTGACGCCGGCCAAACCGGCCGAGGAGGACCTGTTCCTGCACGTCCTCTTCACCGACGGCGCGCAACCAGTCGAACTCGTGCGCGACGCAGACAAAGTGGGCGTCAAGATCGGCGGCGATCAAGTCCTCTTCAGCGGCAAGCAGGGCGGCGAGCTATCCATCGGCGGAGAGCGCCGCGAGCTTCCGCAGCGCGTGGTCAAGGGAAATTGGGAGTAAGCGCATAGCGCCGGCTATGCGGCGCCGGCGCCCGGAATGCCCGATTGTCGGGCTTGCCTCATGGCTGGCGTGATGGTAATCTCAGGCTGTAATTACAGTGATTACAGAGATCAGGAACTGAACCATGCGAAGCACGATGACCATCAGCATTCCGAAATCGGTCCGGGCGGAGATTGACCGCGTTTCGAAGGCGGAAGGTGTGTCGCGGAGCGACATCGTGCGCGAGTCCATCCGCGACTACCTTTTCGTCAGAAAGTTTCGCGGGCTGCGCAAAAGGACAAGATAAGCCTGGACACAGCGACGATCGCCAAGATGAGCACCCCTTTGAATTGGGTCAAGTAGATGTGAACAGTCGCCCATTATGATGAGGGAAGAACGACGAGTGCCCCAATAGTCTAACACCTTGACAAGCGATCCGAGGGAGGGCATTATGCGAAAAAGACCTCAGGCCATCGGAAAGGCTGCCAGATACGAGTATGGGGGAAGAACCGAACAGACAAAGGCGGCGTTTAAACGTCGAGCCGATGCGCGGGCACTCGCCGAAAAAGAACGTTGGCGCGGAGCGATGTACCTCGGCGGCTACGCCGTCGAATGCCGTCTAAAAGCCAAATTGATGGAGATGTTTAACGCCAGAACATTGGATCATCTGGGGAAAATCCTGACCAGAAGAACCGGCCAAAAGGTTGAACTAGCCACTCACAGCATCGAGTATCTTTTCGGTTTCACCGGTGCCCGCAACCGACTTTCGAGCCATGGCAACGAGCGCGTTCTAAAGGCTTACCGCTGCTGCAACACTTGGACAACTTCCTGGCGATACAGACCCGACGATGGAAAAAGTGACGAGTGTGAACAATTCCTTGATGCAGTTGACCTCTTTGACAGGTTCATCGAATCAAGTATTTAAAGATTAGGGAAGGAGCGGGATTATGCCAGTGAAAACGAAAGCAGCGAAAAAGGCCGACCGCGCGCTCATGAATAAAATTAAAGCAAACCTGCGCCGTTACTTCCCGCAGGACACGGTGGACGTGTCGCCCGGGTACCACGACAACGTCCACGTGCTCGTCGTTTCGCGGAAATTCGACCGAATGAGCGAGAAGCGGAAACAGGACTATTTGTGGGACTTGATCAATAGCGGCGATCTCACGGACGAGGAAAAGACTAGAATCAGCCTGATTTTGCCGCTCAGCCCGGCGGAAGTGAAGTAGGCCAGGATGACCAGTTTTCCCTTTGCCGAAACTCCAGACGACGCAAATTCAGATATTCTCCGCATCGCCGAGGCCGAACGCGCGCGGCAGTGGCGGCGGCTCATTATGATTCCTTCCGAGAGCATCTGCCATCCGGCCGCGGCGGAGGTGCTCAATGGGGAACTCGGGCACATCTACGCCGAAGGGCTGCCGCAGCCGCCGCTGTGCCACGACCCGCGCGGCGCGGCCGGCGATGAGGCGCTCTTCCAAGCCTGGCAGACGCGGCTGGCGGACCGGCGCTATTACAAGGGGACCGTAAACGCGAACCGCGTGGAGCTGATCGCGCATCGCGCCATCGCGCAGGTCTTCGCGGCGCTGGACGGAAGCCCGAGCGCGGAAGAAATCCACGTCAACGTCCAGCCGCTCTCCGGCGCGGCGGCGAACCAGGCGGTGTACGAGGCGCTCCTGCAGCCGGGCGAGCGCGTGATGGGGCTCGACCTTTCGCACGGCGGCCACCTGACGCACGGCTCGGTCTTCAATTTCTCCGGGAAGCGATACGAGGTCCACTCGTACGGCATCGAGGAGAGCACGCGGCGGCTCGACTACGCGCGAATCCGCGAGCGGGCGCGCGAATCCAAGCCGCGCATCATCATCGGCGGCGCGTCGGCGTATCCATGGGATTTCGACTGGGCGGCGCTGCGCGAGATCGCCGACGAGGTCGGCGCGTATCTCCTGGCCGACATCGCGCACCTGGCCGGCATGGTCGCCGCCGGCATTCTCAACAATCCGCTGCCGCACGCGCACGCGATCACGTTCACCACGCACAAGACGCTCTGCGGCCCGCGCGGGGCGGTGGTGATGACGACGCTCCCTGAGATCGCGAAGCGGCTGGACACCGCGGTTTTTCCGGGCCTCCAGGGCGGGCCGCACGTGAACAGCATCGCGGCCATCGGCCGGCTCTTCGAGCTGATCCTGGAGGACCGCGAGGGGTTCATCCGTTTCCAGCGGAGCGTCGTGGAGAACACGAGTTTCTTCGCGCGCTGCCTGGTGGAAGAGGGGTTCGCGCTCGAGTACGCCGGCACGAATACACACATGGCGCTGGTGGACCTGAAGAAGTTTCCGGTACAGGGCGAAACGTTCCTCGACGGCGAGATCGCGTCGCGCCTGCTGGAGATCGCGGGGATCGTGTGCAACAAGAACGTGATTCCCGGCGACTGCGACGCCGCGCACGCCAGCGGCCTGCGGTTCGGGCTGCCGTGGCTGACGCAGCGCGGCGTCACGCGCGAGCAACTCCGCGAGATCGCGCGGCTCGTCAAGTTCACGCTCGAACGGGTGAGGACGTGCACGATCTGGTCGCCGTCGGGCGAGAAGAAATGCCGCGGGCGCGTGCCGCAGGGCCTGCTTCGGGCGGCGGCGGAAAAAACGCTCGCCATCGCCGACGCGCTGCCGTATCCGCCTCAGACGCCGCGCCGGGCCTCAGAGCCGGTGCGCTCGACGGTCGGAAATCGCACGGCGCTGCTCCTGCGCGGCGACAAGGTGCGCCTGGCGCTCGACCAGATGCTGACGGCTCGCCTGCCTGTGGACGGATCTCCCGTGCGGGCGGAGATGCTCGATTCGGACGGGCGCGAGCTGGCCGATGTCATCGCGCAGGAACTCGAGCCGGCCTGCCCTGAGCGACAGTCGAAGGGCCATCCCTTCGACTATGCTCAGGGCAAGCAAGAACGCTGGCTGCTCCTGCCCGCGAAGGACCGCGCCGGCGTCGTGCGCCGCTGGATCGAGGACCTCTCGGACGGATACCTGATGTTCGACGAGGGGGATCTCCAGAAGAAAATTGACGGGCCGATTGCAGTGGAGGAATTCGACGTCTCGCAATTGCCGCATGAATTTCTGCTGCGCCTGCAGACGCACTCGGGCGACTCGGCCGCCGACGCGACCAAGCCGTGGTTCATCGGACAGAGAAAACTTTACGCGGCCCTGAAGCCGCCGCCCAAGGAGAAATATCAATACGTTCCCGCGGAACCGCCGATGCGGAAGACCGTGCTGAACGCGATCCATCATCAATTGTCGGCGAAGATGGCGGCGTTCGCCGGATGGGAGATGCCGATCCAGTATCCGAGCGGAATCCTCGCCGAGCATCGCGCGGTGCGGACGGCGGCGGGGCTGTTCGATGTCTCGCACATGAGCGCGTTCGAGGTCGGCGGGCCGCACGCGCTGGGATTCCTCGAACTGCTGCTGGCGAACCGCGCGTCGCGGCTCGAATCGGGCGAGGCGCAGTATTCGTCGGCGCTTTATCCGGACGGGACGCACATTGACGACCTCTACGTCCATCGCCTCGACCGCGAGCGCTTCATGCTGGTGGTGAACGCGGCGAACGCGGAGCGCGTCATGGACTGGGCCGCGGCGGTCAACTCGCGGCGCTTCGCCATTGACGAGGAGATGCCGGCGAAGGAGATTGACGCGCCCGTCCGGCTGCGCGACCTGCGGCATGCCGATGATGAGAGCCTGGTCGGCCTGGCGTTCCAGGGGCCGGTGTCATCAGCGGTGCTTCAAAAGCTGGCCGACAAACCGTCCGAGCGCGGCCTGCTGGAGCGGCTGGTTCCGAACGCGATCGCGACCGTGCGGCTGGCGGGGCTCAAGGCGTTGGTCGCGCGGACCGGATACACCGGCGAGAAGACGGGATTCGAGATCTACGTCCATCCCATGGATGCGGAGAAATTCTGGAACGCGCTGCTGACAGTGGGGCGGCCGCTGGGCGTTCTGCCCGCCGGACTGGGCGCGCGGGACTCGACGCGCGTCGAGGCGGGCTTTCCGCTTTTCGGCCATGAGATCGAAGGCGAACTCGGAGTTTCCATGACCGAGGCCGGATACGGTTTCGTGGCGCGGTTCCACCAGCCGTTCTTCATCGGGCGAGCGCCGTACATGGAGCGCACGCGGCGCTCGCGGCGGCACATCCTGCGCCTCCGCGGGCAGGGGCGCAAGACGCTTCGCGCCGGCCACGCGATCCTCGACGAGTCCGGCAGGGCGGCCGGGCGCGTCACGAGCTTCGCTTACGTGCACGAGGACATGACCTTCATCGTCCTCGCCTGCGTGGAGGAATCCTTCCAGCCGGCGCCCGGCAGCCTTGTGCGCGGCGCGCGGGCCGCGGCGGGAGAACCGTCGAGCCGGCCGGACGAGCGCAGCCTGGTCGAGCTGACGGCGCTGACCCGCTTCCCGGACGACGATGAGCGGACCGCGTGGCCGGCCCGGTACGCGAAGCCGGCGCCGAAACCGGTAGCGAAATGATACGGAACGTGGTACTATTCGGGTGAAAAGAGGCCGGGGCCTCTTGGGCGTCAACGGGTGGCAAGTTCAGGGGAAAGGAGCGTCGCATGGCTGACTTGAAAGGCACGAAGACGGAGAAAAACCTGCGCGAGGCGTTCGCCGGAGAGTCGCAAGCCAGGAACAAGTACACCTACTTCGCCTCCATGGCCAAGAAGGAAGGTTACGAGCAGGTCGCGGCGGTCTTCCTGGAGACGGCGGACAACGAGAAGGAGCACGCGAAGCTGCACTTGCAGGCGCTGCACGGCATCGGCGACACGATCGCGAACCTGAAAGCCGCGGCCTCCGGCGAGGGCGAAGAGACGAAGTCCATGTATCCGCGCATGGCCAAGGAAGCCCGCGACGAAGGGTTCGAGGAGATCGCCAAGGTCTTCGAGGGCATCGGCGCGATCGAGAAGGCGCACCAGCAGCGGTACGAGTTCCTCCTGAAGTCCATCCAGGACGGCGGCGTCTTCAAGAAGGGCAAGCCCGTGGCGTGGCGGTGCCGGAACTGCGGCCACATCCACACCGGCCTCGAAGCGCCCGAGCGCTGCCCGGTCTGCAAGCATCCGCGGGCGTACTTCGAGGTGATGGCCGAACTCCGCTGATGCGCGCAGGACAGGTAAAGCTCGCCACGAAGAGCACGAAGGCCGCGAAGGACGGATTGGAAGGCGTGGATTCCCTTCGCTGTGCTTCGTGCTCTTCGTGTGCTTCGCGGTGAAATCTATTGTGACAGCGGAGCGACCATGCTTGGCACGGTGAAGAGCGCCGGGCTCTACGGCATCGAGGCGTATCCGGTCGAGGTCGAAGTCAACATCAACAAGAGCGACTTCGGACACGTCGCCCTGGTCGGCCTGCCGGACGCGGCG
>Ga0181524_10001800_pt1 | contig 23627 bp, 23 predicted proteins | sample PEATcosm2014_Bin_34_FD_119761 | JGI IMG/M metagenome (GOLD analysis project Ga0181524, IMG submission 119761) | Peatland microbial communities from MTU Mesocosm Facility, Houghton, MI, USA - PEATcosm2014_Bin05_60_metaG | ecosystem: Environmental > Terrestrial > Soil > Wetlands > Peat | place... | reverse complement strand
GAGCTGCTTGAACTGCTGGGGCGCCTGCGGCAGCGCGTAGAACTTGCCGGGATGGATGCGCGAGGGCACCAGGAAGTCGCGCGCGCCTTCCGGGCTCGACGCGGTCAGGATCGGCGTCTGGAATTCGAAGAAGCCCTGCCCCTTCATGCGCGCGCGCAAGGAATCGACGATGCGCCCGCGCAGCATGATGTTGGCGTGCAGCTTCTCGCGCCTCAGATCGAGAAAGCGATATTTCAGCCTGGTGTCCTCAGGGTACGGCTGATCGCCGAAGACCGGCATCGGCAGTTCGCCGGCGGGGCCGAGCACCTCGATCTCGCGCACGTAGACCTCGACGTAGCCGGTCGGCATATCCGGGTTCTCGGTGCCCGCCGGGCGCTTGCGCACGTTTCCGTCGACGCGGACGACGAATTCCGAGCGCAGCTTCTCCGCCTGGCCGAACGCCGGCGAATCGGGATCGACGACGCATTGCGTCAGGCCGTAATGGTCGCGCAGATCGATGAACAGAACGCCGCCGTGGTCGCGGATGCGGTGGCACCAGCCGGATAGACGGACCGTCCGGCCCTCCTCGGCGAGGCCGAGGGCGCCGCAGGTGTGCGTGCGGTAACGATGCATGGCTTCCACTTCTCTCTTTAATGTCCGGACAAGGCGAGCTTGCGCGGTGCGTAGCGGAAAAAGCGAGGCGGGGAAAGCGAGGGACGGGAAAGTCGCTTCGGAAGAAGCGGAATCATGGTAGTTTTTCGCGCCGCCGCGCATGGTGGCCAGCCCCGAGCGAAAGGAGCCGCCGGTGTTCCCGTCCCCTCTCGTCGAACGCGCCGCGGCGCTCGAAGCGCTCTGCGGGGCTCTCGGTCTCAAAGTCGCGGCCGCCGAATCCTGCACCGGCGGGCTCATTTGCGCGCTTCTGACGGAAATACCGGGGTCCTCGGCGGTTCTCGAGCGCGGCTTCGTGGTCTATTCCAACGAGGCCAAGCAGGACATGCTGGGCGTATCCGAAGAGGTGCTAGCCGCCCACGGCGCGGTCAGCGAGGCGACCGCGCGCGCGATGGCGCTGGGCGCCCTGGCCCATTCCAGCGCCGACGTCGCGGTGAGCGTCACCGGAATCGCCGGCCCGGACGGCGGCACGGCGGAGAAGCCCGTCGGGCTCGTCCATTTCGCCCTGGCGCGTCGAGGCCGACCAACATTCGCCTTCGAGCGGCGCTTCGGCGCGCTGTCGCGATCAGCGATCCGCTTGGCCTCGGTCGAGACCGCGCTCGAACTGATCGAGGCCGCGATCGCCGTCGATCAGCCGAGCTTGTGGCCGTAGACCTTGTCGGCGCGCGCTTCGAAGGCGGCGGAGAACTTGTGGAACGCCACGTCGAACATCGATCCCATCAGCGCGCCGAGCACGCGGCTGCGAAACTCGTAGGCGATGAAGAATCCGACGGTCGAGAAGCCCGGCTGGGGGTCGTCGCGGAAACTCCAGATGTTCTCGAGGCGGCTGAACGGCCCGTCGATGTATTCGACGAGAAGCTTGAGGCGCGGCCGATCGAGCGTGACCCGGCTGGTGAATTTTTCGTAAATGGCGCGATAGCCGACTTCCATGTCGGCGATCAGGACCTCGCGGCCTTGCTCGTCCTCGATGCGGCGGCGCACGCGCAAGGCTTGGCACAGCGGCACGAACTCGGGATAGCGCTCGACGTCGGCGACGAGCTCGAACATGTCCTGGGCGGAATGGCGCACGCGCCGCTCATTGCGAAACGACGGCATGGACGCTCAACTCGCCCAGTAGACGCCGGCGTCGAGGACCGCGAAGATCGCCGCCGCGACCAGCGTCGTCCACAGCGCCGTGCGCAGGACGCGCGGCGCGAGCGGCGCGCCGCGATCCAGGCCCGGCGGCGCGTCGTCGATTTCGGCGGCTTCGCGCGGGCGGACGACGAACGGCAGCACCGCGAACAACGCCACCCACCAAATGGTGAAGAAGGTCGCGATCGCCAGCGGCGTCGACATCAACGCGCTCCCAGCCTCGATCGGCCGCGCCCGAGCCTCATGCTATTTCGGCGGTTCCTGCGCCGGCGCCTGCGGCGCGCCGCCGGACTGGTTTTGCATCTGCTTGAGCTGGTCGAGCAGGCTGCTCGGCGCCGTCTTCGGCGCGGTGGAGCTCGAAGACGCCGGCGCGGCGCTGTCGATGATCGAGCGCGGGGCGCGGCTCCAGCTCGCGATGATCGACATCAGGATCGCGGTGACGAAGAACAGCGTCCCCAGGATCGCGGTGGCGCGCGACAGCGCGTTCGCCTGCCCGCGCCCGGTCATGAAGCCGCCGCCGCCCCCCGCCCCCAGCACGCCGCCCTCCGAGCGCTGCAACAGCACGACGGCGACGAGGGCGATCACCACCAGGAGGTGAATGACGATCAGCACGGTTTGCATGGAGGGCATCCCAAGGGGGCCGCGCGGGGACGCGAGCGGCGAAGACTGACGAATTGGCGCGCTCCTAGCACGACGCACGAGGCGCGTCCACGTTCGCGAGGCCGGCGGCGGCGGCTCGGCGTTTTCGACGACGAGCGGCGGGGCTGCTGGTCGCGAGGCGGGAAGAACGCAAGCCGAACCGCAGCGAATTGGCCGGGGCTCGCTGGCGCCGTGTGACGGGAGGACGAGATGAAACGGTCAGCGATGACCTTCGCGTCGGCGGCGGCCTTCGCCGCGATCGTGCTGGCGACGAACGGCCCAGCCGACGCCGCGGTCAATTACAATTCGAGCAAGTCGAACTCGGGAAATCTGTCTTTCCATCCCAAGGGCGCCAAGCACAAGACGCCGCATATGGCGATGAAGAATTCCGGCGTTCCGAAAAACACGCTGCGCAAAGTCAACAACACCACAACCCGTTCGAACACCCAGCACAATTAGCGGCTGGCGCTCGCCGAGCCGCCGCCTCGGGCGCGTCGGTCGAGGCGCAGGGCTCGCCCTTCAGGCGTAGGTCGCTCCGATCGCCAGGAAATCCGAGGCTTTCAGGCTGGCGCCGCCGACCAGTGCGCCGTCGACGTTGGGCAGCCCGAGCAATTCGCGCGCGTTGGCGGGCTTCACCGAGCCGCCGTAGAGAATGCGCATCTTCCCGCCCGCTTCGCCGTAGATCTCGGCGAGCAGCGCGCGGATCGCGCCGTGCATCTCGGCGACGTCGGCGGGCGTCGGCGTGAGGCCGGTGCCGATCGCCCAGACCGGCTCGTAGGCGACGACGAGGTCGGCGGGCGTCGCCTTGGCGGGCAACGATCCCCGGAGCTGGCCGCTCACCACCGCGATCGCGCGGCCCGCTTCGCGCTCGGCGCGCGTTTCGCCGACGCAGAGGATCGCGGTCAGCCCGGACCTGTGGGCCGCCTCGGCCTTGGCGCGCACCGCCGCGTCGCTCTCGCCGTGGCCGGCGCGACGCTCGGAATGTCCGACGATGACGTAGAGCGCGCCGGAATCCTCGAGCATCGGCGCGGAAATGTCGCCGGTGTACGCGCCGCCGTCGATCGCGCAGCAATCCTGCGCGCCGAGAGTCATCGCCCCGCCCGCGAGGATTTTCGCCGCGGCCGAGAGCAGCGTCGCCGGCGGACAGACCGCGACCTCGGCGGCGCCGGCCTCGCCCGCGTCGACCGACCGGCGCATCGCCGCGATCTCGCTTAGGGACGCGCCGAGGCCGTTCATCTTCCAGTTGCCCGCCACGAGCGGACGCACGCCAGGGGTCATGAATAGCCTCTCGGGGAAAAGACGCGTTGCGAAGGCCCGCCGATTATCATCCCCGGCCCGCCTATGCAAAGCCTTCGGCGGGGGTTAGATAGGGCCGAACGCGGCGCCGAACGGGCCTTGCGGACCCGCAGGCGGGCCGGCGACGGAAAGGGATCAGTCAAGGCCATGCTCGATGGAATGCGGAAGGCGACGCAAGGCTGGATCGGCCGGATCGTCATGACGATCTTGTTCGGCTTCCTCATCATCAGTTTCGTCGTCTGGGGCATCGGCGACATGTTTCGCGGCGCGGTCTCCAACAAGCTGGCCCAGGTCGGCGGCGCCGTGATCACCGCTGAACAGTTCCAGAGCGCGTTGCAGAATTTGATGTTTCAGTATCAGACTCGAACCCGCAACGGCATGACCAACGCGCAGGCCCGCGCGCTCGGCCTCGACAACGAAGTGCTGCAACGCCTGATCGCCGAGGCCGCGCTCGATCAGCGCGCCGCGTCGCTGGGCCTGGCGATTTCCGACGACGCGATCGCCGCGGCCGTGCGCGCCGATCCGAACCTGCAGGACGCCTCGGGCCAGTTCAGCCGCGCGCGCTTCGACGCCGCCTTGCGTGAATCCGGCCTCAGCGAGCGCGGCTTCTTCGCCAAGCAGAGCGAGGCCTATCTGCGCCTGCAGATCGAACTCGCGTTGGCCGACGGCCTCGAGGCGCCGAGGTCTCTCGTCGACGCTCTGGCGCGGGTCGGCGCGCAGACGCGCGCGATCGACTATCTCGTCCTGCCGCCGTCCGCGGCGGGCGAAATCCCGGCGCCCTCGACGGCCGCCTTGACGAGCTATTTCGAGGATCGCAAGGCGAGCTACCGGGCGCCCGAAAATCGCGGCTTCACCATGCTCCTGGCTACGCCGAGCGAGCTCGCCAAGCCCGCGGAGGTGTCGGACGAGGACGCCAAGGCGCTCTACGACAAGGTCCGCGACGCCCGCTTCGCCGTCGCCGAAAAGCGCAAATTGCAGCAGATCGTCTTCCCCAACGAGGCGGAAGCGGACGCGGCCGAAGCCAAGCTCAAGGCCGGCGCCGGTTTCGACGACATCGCCAAGGAGCGCGGCCTCAAGGCGTCGGACGTCGACATCGGCGAGACGACCAAGGCCGGCAGTTTCGATCAGGCGGTCGCCGAAGCCGCCTTCGCCCTGCCCGAGGGCGGGGTCAGCGACGTCGTCAAGGGTCGCTTCGGACCCGTCATCGTGAAAGTCGTCGCGATCACGCCGGGGAACGTGAAGACCTTCGCCGAGGTCGAGGACTCCCTCAAGAAGGAGATCGCAGTCGACCGGGCCTCCGGCGAAGTGCAGGCCTTGCACGACAAGATCGAGGATGCGCGCGCCAACGGCAAAACCCTGATTGAAGCGGCCAAGGCCGTCGGCATGGAGACGCGCACGATAGCGGCGGTGGACGCGCAAGGTCTCGATCCGAGCGGCGCCGCGGTCGACCTGCCGGAAAAGGCGTTGCTGCTCCGCTCGGTCTTCGCCTCCGACGTCGGCGTCGACGATGCGGCGCTGCAGACCAAGGATCGCGGCTATCTCTGGTTCTCGGTCGTCAAGGTCGACGCGGCGCGCGATCGCACGTTCGAGGAAGTCAAGGACGTCGTCGAGAAGCAATGGCGCGCCGACGAAGTCACGCGCGCCCTCGGCGCCAAGGCGCTGGACATGGTCAAGGAGCTCGACGCGGGCGCGACCCTCGCCAGCCTGGCCCAGAACGCCGGCCTCGAGATGAAGTCGGCGGCGGACATTCATCGCAGCGGCGGCGGCGAGCTCGCCCAGAGCGTCGTCGCCGCGGTCTTCGCCACGTCGCCGGTGAGCGCCGGATCAGCGGCGACGCCCGAGGGGCGCGTGGTGTTCAAGATCACGGCCGACGCGACGCCGCCGACCGACGCCGCCTCCCCGGCCGTCAAGGCGGGCGCGGCGCGGCTCGCCGAGGCTCTGCGGTCTGGCCTCGTCGCGCAATACGTCAGCGCGCTCGAGCGCGAGCTCGGGGTGACGGTCCACGACGACGTCCTCCAGGCCGCCCAGGGCGGTTGAGGATGTCGACGGTGAGCGCGCAGGGCTTCGACGATTTCGCGCGCCGTTACGCGAGCGGGCGGGCCGGCGTCGTGCAGACCACGCTGGTGGCGGACCTGGAAACGCCGGTGTCGGCCTATCTCAAGCTGGCGGCCGGGCGTTCGGGCAACATGTTCCTGCTCGAGTCGGTCGAGGGCGGCGCCCAGCGCGGGCGCTACTCGATGATCGGGCTCGACCCCGACGTCGTCTGGCGCTCGAACGGCGAAGGGTCCGAGATCAACCGGCGCGCCTTGACCGAGCCCGAGGCGTTCGTCCCCTGCCGCGGCAAGCCGCTGGAGGCGCTGCGCGCTCTTCTGGCGGAATCGCAGATCGATCTGCCGCCGGGCTTGCCGCCGATGTCGGCGGGCGTGTTCGGCTATCTCGGCTACGACATGGTGCGCCAGATGGAGCGCCTGGCGCCCGCCAAGCCCGACCCGATCGGCGTGCCCGAGGCGGTCTTCATCCGACCGACCGTCATGGTGGTGTTCGACAGCGTGCGCGACGAAATGGCGGTGGTGACGCCGGTGCGCCCGGCGCCCGGCGTCTCGGCGCGCGCGGCCTACGAGGGCGCGCAGGCGCGCCTCGACGCGGTGGTGGCGGCGCTCGAAGGGCCGCTCGATCACGTGAGCCCGGCGGTCGATCCGACGCTGCTGGCGAGCGAAGCCGTCTCCAACACCAGCGAGGCGGAATTCTTAGAGATGGTCGCCAAGGCGAAGGACTATATCGTCGCCGGCGACGCGTTCCAGATCGTGCTGTCGCAGCGCTTCACCAGCCGTTTCGACCTCCCCGCCTTCTCGCTCTATCGCGCGCTGAGGCGCGTCAATCCCTCGCCCTATCTCTGCTTTCTCGATTTCGGCAGCTTCCAGATCGTCGTCTCCAGCCCGGAAATCTTGGTGCGGGTGCGCGCCGGCAAGGTCGTCATCCGCCCGATCGCCGGCACGCGCTGGCGCGGCGAGACGCCGGCCGAGGACGCAAGACTCGCCGCCGAGTTGCTCGCCGATCCCAAGGAGCGCGCCGAACATCTGATGCTGCTCGACTTAGGGCGCAACGACGTCGGCCGCGTCGCCCGGATCGGCACGGTCAAGGTGACCGACAGCTTCTTCATCGAGCGCTACAGCCACGTCATGCACATCGTCTCCAACGTCGAGGGCGAGCTGCGCCCCGAACTCGACAACGTCGCCGCGCTCGCCGCCGGCTTTCCCGCCGGCACCGTCTCCGGCGCGCCGAAAGTGCGGGCGATGGAGATCATCGACGAACTGGAGAAGGAAAAGCGCGGCATCTACGCCGGCTGCATCGGCTATTTCGGCGCCGGCGGCGAAATGGACACCTGCATCGTCTTGCGCGCCTCGGTGGTCAAGGACGGCCTGATGCACGTCCAGGCCGGCGCCGGCGTCGTCTACGACTCCGACCCGGCCTACGAGAACCGCGAATGCGCCAACAAGGCGAAGGCGCTGTTTCGCGCGGCGGAAGAAGCGGTGCGGTTCGCGACGCGGGCCAAGAGGGGGCAGTAGCGGCGGGGGGCGCGGCCAAGCGGCTGGTGCGATTTCCGCCGAAGCGGGCGCCGGAGTTACGGAGTTACGGTGCCAGTGCACTTAACTTAGCGGGGTTACGGGGGTTACGGCGCCAGTGCACTTAACTTAGCGGTCCATCGCAGCCGCGCCCGATCGAGCGCCACGCTTCCCCGTCGCCGTCACGGCGCTTGATCGCCCCGCGCCGCTGACGATGCGTGAGGGCGGCTCCAATCATCACTTCGGCTTCCACTCCCTCGCCATCCGCTGCGCCTCGGCAATCTGCGACGGCGTCATCTCGGCGGCCAGCGCGTCGCGGTTCTTGGTTCCCCGCGTGCGGATATCGGAATCCGTCGCGCGCGAAGCCAAGTCGAACCACATACACGCCTGCGCATAGTCTTGCGGCGCGCCTCGACCTTCTCGGTAGATGAAGCCGAGGCCGAGCTGCGCGCCGGCATGCCCTTGCTCGGCGGCCTTGCGGGTCCACATGGCGGCCCGAGCGAAGTCCTGCGGCACGCCCAGACCTTCGCGGTACATGAGGCCGAGGCTGAATTCTGCGGTTGCGTTCCCCTGGTCGGCGGCCTTGCGGCGCCACGCGGCGGCTTGCGTGTAGTCTTGCGGCGCGCCGTAGCCGTTGGCGTACATCCATCCGAGGTCGGTCTGCGCGCCGGCCTCGCCCTGTTCGGCCAAGGGGCGCAGGAGCCGCATCGCCGTCGCGTAGTCGCCGCGCCGATACGCGGCTCGACCGTCTTCGAGCGGCCCCGCCGCCGCGCCGCCAAAAACGGCGAGCGCGAGAAGGCCGCCGACGAAGAGAGGTCTGTTCGGTCGATTCACCGCGCGCGCCTCGCAGACGACAAACGCGGCGCCAACAGACGCCTGCCGCCGCGAGCCGTCAATCGCCGCAACGACCCAAAGCGCGACGCCGGCGTGAAGCGCGCCCCGAAAGCGAGACGCGCTGAAGAGGCGACGCGGCCTTCCCAGGAGGGAACGCGTCGGATCGACCGCAGCGTGCGTTTTCGACGGACTTCAAGGCTCGGATCGTTCAGCGGATCGCGGCCGGCGGCTCGGTTTGTCGCGTCGTGCCCCCGCGATCCGCCGACGCCAATATTGCCTTTCGGAAAAACGGAAGGCGTGCTATTCTTGTGTATGTGTTCGTCGCCAAACCGCCTTGCCGGCGTGGTGCGGCGCATGGTTTCGACGGGAGCGCGGCGCAGGAATTTGCAGGAAGACGAAAATTTCCTTTTCCCGCCTGCAAGCCTTTGATTTCCCACAAAATGGACGAAGGAATCTTTGGAAATGTTTGGAGAAAGAGGCCGCAAATTTGGAAATGTTTGGCTCGGGCTTGCAAAGGCTTGCAGGGGCCCGAGGTCCGGCGAAGGAGACGGCGCGCCCTGTCGAGCCCATGCCCTTTGAGATCATGATGGAGCCGCCGACGCTCCCGCGCCAGCCGAGGGAACGCGGCCGCGATTTGGCCGACGCCGGATAATTATTCTGGTTTCGGGGCCTTGGGGGCCGAGGAGGTCTGCCAGTGACTGAGAAGAAATGGCTATCGCGCCGGGTGGGCCGCCATCCGCTCCATCCCGAAACCTTGATGATGGGGTACGGCTACGATCCCTTCCTCTCGGAAAGATCGTTGAAGCCGCCGGTGTTCCACACCTCGACCTTCGTCTTCAAGTCGGCGCGGGACGGCAAGGAATTCTTCGAGCTGGCCTACGGCTTGCGGGAGAAACGGCCCAACGAAGAGCCCGGCCTCATCTACAGCAGGATCAACAATCCCGATCTCGAGATGTTGGAGGATCGTCTCACCATCTGGGACGAGGCCGAGGCGAGCCTCGTCTTCGCCTCGGGCATGGCGGCGATCTCGACGACCCTCTGGTCTTATGTCCGGCCTGGAACGGTGCTCTTGCATTCCGATCCGGTTTACGGCGGAACGGATTTCCTGCTGAAAAAAATACTGCCGCAATTCGGCGTCGCGTCGGTCGGGTTCGCCGCCGAGGGCGGCGTCGCGGCGCTGGCGGCCGCGGCCGAACGAGCCCAGTCGATCGGCCCCGTCGCCGTCCTCTACATCGAAACGCCGGCCAACCCGACCAATGGCCTCGTCGATCTCGCGGCGGCGCGCGAGATCGCCGACGCGATGCGCGATCGCCGGCCGGCGATCGTCGTCGACAACACGATGCTCGGCCCGCTCTATCAGACTCCCCTCGCCCACGGCGCGGATCTGGCGATCACGTCGCTGACCAAGTACGTCGGCGGCCATTCGGACCTGATCGCCGGAAGCTGCTCGGGCTCGCGCGCCAAGATCGATCCCGTCCGCGGGATGCGGACGATCCTGGGAACGATGTGCGATCCGCAAACGACGTGGATGCTGATGCGTTCGCTGGAGACGATGAAACTCAGAATGGACGCCGCGGTCGGCAACGCGCGCAAAGTGGCGGAATTCCTGCGCGGGCGCAAGCACGTCAAGTCAGTCTGGTATCTGGGATTTCTGCCGGAGAACCATCCGGACCGCGCCGTTTTCGAGCGCCAGTGCAAGAGCCCGGGATCGACGTTCAGCTTCGAGGTCGAAGGCGGCGAGGCCGAGGCTTTCGCCGTTCTGGATCGTCTCGAAGTCATCAAGCTGGCGGTTTCGCTGGGCGGCACGGAATCGCTGGCGAGCCATCCCGCCAGCATGACCCATTCGGACATTTCCGCCGACGAGCGAGCCCGCCTCGGCATCACGCCGAGCCTGATCCGCCTTTCCGTCGGGATCGAGAATCGCGACGACCTCATCGCCGATCTCGATCAGGCCCTCGCCGCGATCGCGTGACCCGCCCCGCCTTCACGACCCGCCGTAGCGCTTGGCGAAGCTCTCCAGATTGACCGCGACGCGCCGGTGCGTCCCCTCGCCGATCTTGCGCTCGCCGTCGTGCGCCTCGACGGCGAACAGCACGCTGCGGCCGTCGATCTCGACGACGCTCGAGGTGGCGACGACCGTGCGGCCGACCGCGGTCGGGGCGAGGTGGCGAATGTCGACCTCGCTGCCGACGGAGACCCAGCCGCGCGGCAGGTGCGGCCCAACCGCCGCTCCGCAAGCGATCTCCATGGCGTAGATCATCATCGGCGTGGCGTAGACGAGCGGCATCCCCTCGACGCGCGCGCCGACCGTCATGTCGCGGGTCACGACTTCCTCCATGCGGCCCGTCATGCCGATCCGAATTTTCTCCAACGGCTCCGTCATCGCTCATCCCCTCGGCGCGTTTGCTTCGCCACCATACACCAGATCGTCGTCGCCCATCGTTGCGCGCCGGCCGCGGTCCGCCGCGCCGCGCCCGCCGCCGCGCTCCTACAGCTCGAACGCCTCGCCGAGCGCGGGAATCTCGACGCGCGCCCCGCCGAGCTTGGCGGCGAAGCCTCGCATGACGTCTTCTTCGCCGTGCACGAGAAAGGTGCGGCCGGCTTTCGTCTTGGCGCGCCAGGCGATGAGCTCCGCCTGGTCCGCGTGGGCCGAAAAGCCGTTGATGGTGTGGATTTGCGCCCTGACCGAAATCGTCTCGCCGAAGATGGTCACCTCTTCGGCCCCGTCGATGATCTGGCGCGCCAGCGTGCCGGCGGCGGCGAAGCCGACGAAGACGACGCTCGATTCCGCGCGCCAGAGATTGTGCTTGAGGTGGTGGCGGATGCGCCCGCCCGCGCACATGCCGGAGCCCGCCATGATGACCGCGCCGCCGCCGATCCGGTTGAGCGCGATCGATTCCGAGGTTTCGCGGGTGAAGTGCAGGCCCGGCAGGCGAAAGGGGTCCTTGCCCTCGCGAAACAGCTCGGCGACGTCGGGCCCATAGCATTCGGGGTGGCGCTCGAAAATCTGCGTCGCCGAGATCGCCATCGGCGAATCGAGAAACACCTGCATCGCGGGCGGCAGCTTGCTCTCTTCCACCCCCTTGCGCAGATAGAAAAGCAGCTCCTGCGCCCGCTCCAGGGCGAAAGTCGGGATGACGACGTTGCCGCCGCGCCGGAGGGCGCCGGCGACCGCGCCGTAGAACTCGTCGACCGATCGCGGCGCCGACTTGTGCAGCCGATCGCCGTAGGTCGTCTCCATCACGACCACGTCCGCTTCGGGCGGATCGGCGGGATCGCCCAGCAACGGACGCCCGGCGTTGCCGAGATCGCCGGAGAACAGCGCGCGCCGCCGCCGCGCGCCCTCCTCGAGCTCGATGAGGACGCTCGCCGACCCCAGGATATGTCCGGCGTCGAGAAACGTCGCCGTGACCCCCGGGGCGACCTCGATCGCTTGGCCGTAGGCGGCGTTTCGTCCGAAACAGTCGAAGGCGTTCAACGCGTCGAGGATGGAATAGAGCGGTTCGCCGGCCGGGCTCGCGCCGTGGCGGCGCTGGGCTCTTCGCGATCGATGCCGCGCCTCCTCCTCTTGCAGATGCGCGGCGTCGAGCAGCACCAGCCGCGTCAGCTCGCGCGACGCCGCCGTGGCGACGATCTCGCCGCGGAACCCGCGTTTGAACAGCAGCGGGATGCGCCCGCAGTGATCGAGATGCGCGTGGGTCAGCAAGAGGACGTCGATCGACGCCGCATCGAAGCCGAAGGGGCCGGCGTTCTCCTCGTCGAGTTCGCGCCCGCCCTGATAGAGGCCGCAGTCGATCAGGATGCGGCGCCCGCCCGCCTCGACGAGATGGCACGACCCGGTCACGCCGCGGTCGGCGCCGTGGAACGACAGTTTCATTCGGGCTCCTTCGCGCATCGCGCCGCGTCGGCGCCATCCTATCACACGGCGCGGGCGCCGCCGCGAGGGGCCGCTCGCCTCGGCGGAGCAGCCCTCGAGAAGCGTAACGGCGTCGCTCCGCGATTGCCGCGCCGGCGGCGCCGGCTTTTTTGCGTTACGTCTAGCGACGTTCTTGCGCAGCGTGTTAGCCTCGCCGCGTAGTGAAAGTGTTGGAGGATAAAATGAAAGCAATTCGCATCGCCTTGACGATGGTCGGCGGTCTTTCCGCTCTTGCCGGCCTGGCCATCCTCGCCTCCACGCCCGCCGACGCCTGGTATTGCTCGGCGCGCGGCACGACCGGCGCGACCGGCTGGGGCACGTCGGGCAACCTCGCGACCGCTCGCGGCATAGCCTTGCGGGAATGCGCCGTGCGGACGCCGCGCGGCGCCACATGCCTCATCATGTATTGCAAGTAGGCGCGGCGACGAACTGTCGCCTGGGATCGCGACGTCGCCCCCGGCGCATCGCCGGGGGCTTTCTTCTTGGCGAGGTCGTTTTCCCCGTAACGGCGTCATGAGATTTTCGCCGACGTGATCGCGCCGACGGCGGGGCGGTGCCGCCGCGAGACCTTGACGGTTGCGTCGAGGCAAAAGCGTCGGCGCCCCGAACGCGGCGGAAGCGACGCTCCAGAACAAGATTTATTCACGCTTAACCATTCCGCTACGCTTGCGCCCTATCTTGACGGGCGATCCAGAGCGAGTGTGAAAAGTGTTCGTAACCAAGCCGGCCGCCGTCGTCGTCAGCGTCCCCACACGAGATCCCCGACCGGCGAGCCAGCGCGAAACGGCGCGGGTCGTGCCGCTGACCCCGCCGCGGCCGCGCGTGCTGTTCGTCACCTCGGAAATGAGCGATTTCGTGCAAGTGGGCGGCCTCGGCGCCGTCTCGGCTTCGCTGCCGCGCGCCCTGAAACGCTACGGCGACGTGCGCGTGATGCTGCCCGGCTACCGACAGGTGCTCGAGAAAGCGCGCGCCATGGACATCGTCGCGCATCTGCCGGGCCTGGGCGCCGTCCCTCCCTGCTCGATCGGCTCAACGCGGCTCGGCGACGGCCTGGTCGTCTATGTCGTGCTGTGCGAGGAGCTCTTCAGACGCGACGGCGGCCCTTACGCCGACGCGCGCGGCGCCGACTTTGCCGACAACGATCTGCGCTTCGCCCGCCTCAGCCTGGCGGCGGCGCAAATGGCCGAACGCGGCTGCGACGGCTGGAGGCCGGCCTGCCTGCACTTGAACGACTGGCAGACCGCCCTGGCGGCCGGCTATCTCGCCTGGAACGCCGTCGACGCGCCGGCGCTGCTGACGATCCACAATCTCGCCCATCAGGGAGTGTTCGAGGCCTCGCGCATGAGCGCCCTGGGCATCCCTCCCCACGCGTTCACGATGCAGGGCGTCGAGTTCTTCGGCCGCGTTTCCTTCCTTAAGGCCGGACTGAACTACGCCGCGCACGTCGCCACCGTCAGCGCGAGCTACGCCGAAGAGATCACCCGCCCGGAATTCGGCTGCGGGCTCGACGGCCTGCTGCTCGAGCGCGCCTCGCAGGGGCGCCTCACCGGCATCGTCAACGGCGTCGACGAATCATGGGACCCGCGGCAAGACCGCAAATGCCCCTATCTCTACGATCCGCAGCGCTGGAAAGGCCGCTACTCCGACTACGCGCGCGGCATGTTCGGGCTGTCGCTGGCGCGCGCGCCGCTGTTTTCGTTCGTCTCCAGGCTCGTCCATCAAAAGGGCGCCGATCTCGTGCTCCAGGCGAGCGAACGCATCGCCGAACTCGGCGGCCAGCTCGTCGTCATGGGGCGCGGCGAGGCGGCGATGGAGGCCGCCTTCGTCGCGCTCGGCAAACGCCGCCGCGACGCGGTCGGCGTCCGCATCGGCTTCGACGCGGAAGAGGCGCGCGCGCTGTTCGCCGGCAGCGATTTCGTTCTCATGCCGTCGCGCTTCGAACCTTGCGGCCTGAGCCAGATGTACGCCCAGCGCTACGGCGCGATCCCGATCGCTCACCGCACCGGCGGCCTCGGCGAAACGATCCACGACGGCAAGACCGGGCTGCTGTTCGACCGGCCCGAAATTGCGGACCTCGACGAGGCGATCCGTCGCGCCATCGACGCCTACGGCTCGAACCGGCGCCTGAGCGAAATGCGCCGCGCCGCCATGGCGCTCAAATTCGACTGGGACGATTCGGCGCGCCGCTACGGCGCGCTCTACCGCGCGCTGGAAAACTCGCGCGCCGGCGAGACGCAAGCGCGCGCGCCTCGATAGACGTCTGTCGCGAATACGCCGCCCAGCATGCGCTGATCTTGCCGGAGCTCGCCTACCGCGCGCGGTCCGCAAACATCGACCCCGGCGCGTTGCGATTCATCGGCGTCTGGTCGAGCGAAATCGGTTACAACGGCGTCGGTCGCCAGGCGATGGCGATCGTAACCACGGTGAGCGCCGATATGCGCGCCGAGGGCTACGTCCTGAACGGTCCCCCAAATGCGCACGTTTACGATCCGAGCGTCGGAGCTTCCACTCTTCCGTTCCACGCAGAGATCGACGGCGACGTTTTGACGGTGAAGCCGGAGAACGCGAAGATAACCTACGCGGCGAAATTGAATTTGCAGGCGGACGGGATAACGTTCGTTTCCGTTCGACCCGACGGCAAGCTGGCGACGGTCGTGTTGAAGCCGATCTGGCGTTTGGCCAACGGGGGTTGAACGCGCAAGCTTTCGTGTCGCTTGCGAACGATGGGAGTGTATGCGGCCCGGCTCTCGGGGGCGGCCGCTGCGGACATTTTGACGAGAGGGGAACTGCGACGCCAAGCCTAAACAGTTTCGCCTACGCCATTCTCGCCCTGGTCGCCGCGTGCTGCCTCGTCGGCGCGCCGGCGCAGGCTCAGGTGGTCGCCTTCGGCGCGAGCAACGTCGCGGGCCGCGGCGTATCTCTGGACGAAGCCTTTCCTGCTCAGCTCGAAGCGATGTTGCGGGCGAAGGGCTATGCGGTGAGCGTCGTCAACGCCGGCGTTTCGGGCGACGGAACCCAGCAGATGCTCGCTCGGATCGATTCCGCGATCCCGGCCGGCACGCGAGTCGTCATCCTCGATGTCGGCGGCGGTCTGTGGAACAACGCGCGGCTGCGTGTCGATCCTGCTCAAGGGCCCGCCGACATCGCGGTCATGAAGGCGAAGCTGACCGCGCGTCACATCAAGACCATCGACCTTCATTCCAATCAAGGCATGTCATGGCAGTATATTCAGCCCGATCGCATCCACCTGACGCCGGAAGGGCACCAACTCCTCGCCTCCCGGCTTCTGCCTTCGGTCATGGCCGCGCTCGGCCCGCGCCGATAGTCCGCGGCGGGAGTGATGGCGCGCCTGACGCAGATCCGGCGTGGCGGGCCGCCAGGGCCTGCGCCCGCGTGACGAACGCGAGGCGATCCTACGCGAAAGCCGTTTCTCGCCGAAAAATCTCCCCTGCGGCCTGGCGCGTCAGCGCGCAAAACCATCTCAGCGTCGGATCGTTCGCCCGCGCTGCGGCGCCGACCAGCGTCATCGGCAGCGCGACGTCGTCGAACGGCGGCGCGCGCAGTACGAGGTCGAACGGCGCCGCGAAGCGCCGCGCCAGGGTCGCCGAAACGGTCGTGACCATGTCGGTGGCGGCGACGCTCGCCAGCGCGGCGATGAAATGGGGCGTCGTCAGCGCGATGCGCCGGCTCACCCCCGCCGCGGCGAGCCGCGCGTCGATGTCCGACTCGCCGTCGCCGAGCAAGGCCACCGTGACGTGGTCGAACCGGCCGTAGTCGGCGAGCGTCCAGGCGGCGACGGCGGCGGGGTGGCCGCGCCGCATGACCAGCGCGAGGCGATCGAGGCCGATCGCTTCGCTCCACGCGCCCGGCGGCAACGGCGTCGAAGCGAGCGCGAACGCCAGATCGAGCGAGCCCTCCTCCATCCGGCGGCGAACGTCGGGGCCGTAAGGCTCGATGACGAGATCGACGCCCGGCGCGACGCGCGCCAGCCGCGCCATGATCGCAGGAACGAGCAGCAGCGTCTGGACGTCCGAGGCGGCGACGCGGATCGTGCGGCGCAGGTCGGCCGGTTCGAAGGATTGCGCGCGAAAGAGGCCGCGCGCCGCCTCGAGCGCGGCGCCGAGGCGCGGCGCGAGTTCTTGCGCGCGCGACGTCGGGGCCAGTCCGCTGGCGCTGCGCACCAGCAGCGGATCCCGAGAATCTGCCGCAGCCGCGCCAGCGCGCGGCTCATCGCGGGCTGGCTGAGGCCGACGTCGGCCGCCGCGCGCGTGACGTTGCGCCGCCGCAGCAGCGCTTCGAGCGCCGGCAACAGGTTGAGGTTGACCGTCGATAAATTCGTTTCACGCATGGCGATCATATAAACTATGCATTTCCGTCATAGGCAACCCCGGCTTATGCTGTTCGCTGTATTGGAAGAGGATCGGCGATGAGCGAAGAGATCGGGATTTTCGGTTTCGGCGCCGTGGGGGCGGCGACGGCGGCGCTGCTCAGCGGGCGCGGCGACGCCGTATGCGTCGCCCAGCGCGCCGCGCCGCGAGACCTCCCCGCGGGCGCCTCGTTTCGCCGCTGCGACTCGCTCGACGCCGACTCGGTGCGCGGCGCGGTCGCCGGGCTGCGGCAGGTGGTGCTGGCGATCGGCCTTCCCTATGTCGGAGCGCTGTGGCGCGAGGCTTGGCCGCGGGCGATGACGAATTTCGTCGAAGGCTGCGCGGCGACCGGCGCGCGCGTGGTCTTCGTCGACAATCTCTACATGTACGGGCCGCAGACGCGCCCGCTCGTCGAGACGATGGCGCTGACCGACTTCGGGATCAAGCCGGCCGCGCGCGCCGCGGCGACGCGCGTCTGGATGGCGGCGAGCGAAAAGGGCCGGCTGCGCGTCGCGGCGCTGCGCGCCCCCGATTTCTACGGGCCCGGCGCCGCGCAGGCGCATCTGGGCGAGACGGCGTTCGGCGCCCTGGCGAGGGGCAAGGCCGCCAACGTGATCGGCTCGCCCGACACGCCGCACGACTTCGCCTATGTCCCGGATTTCGCGCGCGCCGTCGTCACCCTCCTCGACGCGTCCGACGACGCGTTCGGCCAGGCCTGGCACGTCCCCTGCGCGCCGACGCGAGCCCCTCGCGAAATCCTGGCGCTCGGCGCGGCGGCGCTGGGCGTCAAGCCGCGCGTCTCCGGCCTGCCGATCTGGGCGCTCGCGCCGCTCGGACTGTTCGTTCCGGCGCTAGGCGAAATGCGCGAAATGCGGTTCCAGTGGGACCGGCCCTATCGCGTCGATTCGAGCCGCTTCGCCGCGCGCTTCTGGGGCGACGCGACGCCCTTCGAGGTCGGCGCGCCGGCGACGGCGCAATGGTTCCGCGATCGGGCCGGGGCGCGCTAAGAGGGGCGAGAGTCCGGGCGGGTTTGTAGACGCGGTCGTCGACCGCGTCCGCCGCGAAGCGCCTTGTTCCCGAGAATCGCGGCGGCGGAGGCAGGCGCGGTCGGCGCCCGCGCCTACAGGGCGCCCTGCCATATGCCCCTCTTGCCGGCGGTCATTTCTCGGGCAACGTCCGGACGAAGGCGAACGCGGCGTCCAGCAGCTTGGCGCGCAAGGCTTCGTCGCCGAACGCCCGCGGCCCGGCCCGCACCCAGCCGCGCATGCGTCGGCCGCGCGAGACCATCGGGGCGACGTCGGGCGTCGCCAGCGCCCAACCGTCCTCTCCCGCGCCCAGCCTGACGAGCATCCCGTCGTCGCGAGCGCCGCACAGAAGATGGCCGTCGAACAGCCAGGCTCGTCCGCCGAACATCGGCTTTTCCGTCAAGCCCCGCTCGGAGCCGAGCCACTCTCTGAGCAGTTCCTCGAGCCCCTCGTCGCGCGCCATGTTTCCCGCCCCGCGTCGCTTCCTTCATAGCGCGTTCTATCGCCGGCGCGCTATGATGCGCCGCACCCTCGTTCGCGTCCCTCGTCGCCAAGCGCCATGACCGCCTCTCTGACCGTTCGCTCGATCGAAAGCATCGCCGAGGTTCCCGCAGCGGCATGGGACGCCTGCGCCAATCCGCCCGCCGCGGGCGAGGCGACGGTCGACGGCGAGCGGTTCAATCCCTTCATCGCGCACGCGTTTCTCCTGGCGCTGGAGCAGTCGCGCTCGGTGGGCGGGCGTTCCGGCTGGGGACCCGCGCACGTGCTGGTCGAAGAGACGGGCGGGCGCCTCGTCGCGGCGGCGCCGACCTATCTGAAGTCGCACAGCCAGGGCGAATACGTTTTCGACCACGGCTGGGCGGACGCCTACCAGCGGGCGGGCGGGCGCTATTACCCCAAGCTGCAGGTCGCCGTTCCCTTCACCCCGGTGACGGGGCGGCGGCTGCTTGTCGCGCCCGAGGCGCCGAGCGGCGCGCGCGCGGCGCTGATCGCGGGCTTGCGCGCGCTGCGCGAGGCCGCCGGCGCCTCGTCGATTCACGTCACCTTCCCCGATCGCCCCGACATGGAGACTCTCGAGCGCGCCGGTTTCGTGTCGCGCACCGGCGAGCAGTTTCACTTCATCAACGAGGGCTATCGCGATTTCGACGATTTTCTCGCCGCCCTCGCCTCGCGCAAGCGCAAGGCGATCAAGCGCGAGCGCCGCGAGGCCCTCGGCGACGATGTCGTTGTCGAACTGCTTGCAGGAAACGACATACAATCAGAGCATTGGGACTCGTTCTTCACGTTTTACATGGATACGGGGTCGCGCAAGTGGGGCCGCCCCTACCTGTCCCGGGAATTCTTCGATCGCGTCGGCGCGGCGATGGCCTCGCGCATCCTGCTGGTGATGGCCAAGCGCGCCGGGCGCTGGGTCGCGGGCGCGATCAACTTCATCGGCGACGACGCGCTCTACGGGCGCAACTGGGGCGCGATCGAGGAGCGGCCGTTCCTGCACTTCGAAATCTGCTATTACCAGGCGATCGAATTCGCGATAAGGCGCGGCCTGAAGCGCGTCGAGGCGGGCGCGCAGGGAGAGCACAAATTGGCGCGCGGCTATCGTCCGGTCCCAACCTTTTCCGCCCACGAATTCGCCGACCGGCGCTTTCAGCGGGCGGTGGCGGACTACCTGACGCGCGAGCGCGCCGCCGTCGACGATACGATCGCCGACTACGCCGAACACCTTCCCTTCCGGCGGGAGACTTGACCCCCGCCGAGCCGATTGCCCCGGAGAGCCCATGACCCAGCCTTACGACACGAACAACATTTTCGCCAAGATCCTGCGCGGCGAGGCGCCGTGCGTGCGCGTCGCCGAGGACGAAGTCTCGCTTTGCTTCATGGACATCATGCCGCGCGCCGACGGGCACACGCTGATCGTGCCCAAGACGCCGGCGCGCAATCTGCTCGACATCGCGCCCGCGGAGCTTGCGCGCTTCATGCCGTCGGTGCAGCGCCTCGCGCGCGCCGTCAAGGCGGGCATGGCGGCCGACGGCGTCGTCGTGCAGCAGTTCAACGAAAGCGCCGGCGGACAGCTGGTGTTCCATCTGCATTTTCACGTGCTGCCGCGCTGGAGCGGCGTCGCGCTGCGCGCGCCCGGCGGCCCGATCCTGCCCGCCGAACAGCTCGAGGTCCACGCCGCCAAGATCCGCGCCGCGATGAAGGCTTGAGCGGCGCGCGACCGTCGCGCGGCGGGATGACAATCTGCACGGATTGAATTAGCGAAGGAAGCGCCGCGCCCAGCGCCGAGCCGCCCATGCCGTCGAGCCATCTGCAATATCTTCCCGGCCCGATCCTGCTCTATCTGCTGCTCGGCGGGGTCATCCTCGCCCTGTTGCTGCTGCTCGAAATCGGGCTGTTGAACCGAGCCTACCGCCGCCTCGGGCTGGAGCCGCGCGTCGCGATGCTCGTGCTGCTCGCTTCGCTGATCGGCGGCTACCTCAACGTCCCCGTCGCGCGGCTCCCCGAGGCGCGCGTCGTGGCGAGGGTCTTCGTCGACGCGTTCGGCGTGCCCTATTACGTCCCGCAGGTGGTCGACTGGCCGGGCGTCATCGTCGCCGTCAACGTCGGCGGCGCGCTGATCCCGCTCCTGTTGTCGCTCTATCTCGTCGGCCGCTACGGCATCCTTTTTCCGAGCGTGATCGCCACGGCGGTCGTGGCGCTCGTCGTCCATCAGTTGGCGACGCCGATCCCCGGGGTCGGCATTTCCGTTCCCCTCTTCGCCCCGCCGATCGCGGCGGCGCTGACGGCGCTCGCGCTGTCGCGCCGTTACGCGGCGCAACTCGCCTATATCGGCGGCAGCCTCGGGGTGCTGTTCGGCGCCGACCTTTCCAACCTCGACAAGGTCCAGGCGCTGGGCGCGCCGGTCGCTTCGATCGGCGGCGCGGGAACCTTCGACGCCGTGTTCCTGACCGGCGTCGTGGCGGTGCTGCTGTCGGGGTGGGGCGAGCGGCCGGGGTGAGGCGCGGCGGCTTTGCCCGAGCCCGGCCGCCGGCTCGGCGAGGACGCCTCGTCCAAGGATTTCGCCAAACTTTTCCAAATTGAGGGCCGTTTTCTGCAAGGATTTCCAAAGAATTCTTTGGAAACCTTTGGGCGAATTGTGGAATATCAGGGCTTTACGGGGGCGTCCAAACCGAAATCGTCGTTTTGCATTTTTTTGGCCGCTCGACCTTCGTGAAGGCGTCGATGAAGAATTAACCAACATGCAGCGTAGCATGAATTCTGATTATCGGAAAGCATTTGCCATAAGCGCGTCGCCGCACCGCTCGGTTGGCGTCGTGGCGGATCGTGGGACTGGACCGCTCGGCCGCATTGGCGACGCCATCTGGAAATCGGCGCCGCCATGCGCGGAGTTCATGCTTCTCGACGCGACGGCGTAGGCGGGTAATGGGCAGGCTTGACGTAACGCGGCTTACGCGACTTCGCCAGTCGTGCGTGGCCCAGCCGCCTTGATGAAATCGCTCAGCGACATCCCACTCTTATCGAAGTCCGTCAGGAAGATGACCTTTCCTCCCTGCTCGTAGGCGGCGTTGATCGGCCCGGCCTTGGCGTCGAGCGACAGAACGGCTGAGTGCAGCGCACGTGCCGCCAGCGAGATATCGGCCTCGCCCGGATACAATTTTGTTGGGCGCTTCTTGTTGGTTTTCAGCGCCGATCTCTGTTCGGTGATGAACGCCATTTCTTCTCGACTTGCCCAACGACCTACGTTGAACCCCCCAACTCTTTGCTCATCGGGAGGAAGGCTGGAGTCATAGAAACCAAAGATCGAGTCGGTCTGAATGCTGCACTTCGCAATGGTTGCATCGATGAACGCCTTCAGCTCCGCCTTTTCCGGTGGAATGGGTGGTATCTCAAATTCCGCTTCGCGAGTGAGCCAAATGCGAAACTCGTCGCGGGGTAGTTCGACAGCCAGATCGAGCCTACGCTCGAAAAGGAAGTTCCAGACATTGTTGTCGACATAAACGTCGATTGCCATTGACCGAGTCCCCTCTGAATCAGCGCCAATTTGTATGCGACTATCTGCCGTCGACCGGCCCAACATCTTCCCGGTCCGCCCTGCCTGATCCGTGCTCGGCGTCAATGTCGCGCCCGCTTCGCGGGTTGCTCGCTGCGCTCGCAAACATTGACCCCTGCGCGCGGCTCAGGCTCTTGGTTTCCATGGTCTTTGCTGCGCGAAGTCGGCCCTGCGGGCCGGCTTCGCGCAGCAAAGACCATGGAAGCAAAACGCCGCATCGGAGCGGCGCGGTCACCGCGTAGCGGGCGAAGCGGAGCGGAGCAGCCGCGCAACGGCTTGACGGCGACGGGCCGATGTGGCCGCCGGCTCGTCGGTATCGGGAAACGAGGCGCTCCGCCATCGAAGCCGTCGCGCTCCCGCGCGACTCCCCTCATCCGTCGCGCTTCGCGCGCCACCTTCCCCCGCGAGGGGGGAAGGGTTCGCTCTCACGTCGTCTGCGGTTCGCTCGGCGAGACTTCGCCGGGCGCGTCCGGCGCCTCGTCGTCGTCCGGCGCGCCCGCGCCGTCGGCGCGCTTGCGCGCCCTGCCCTTGCGCGTTTCGGGCTCGCCTTCGGCGCGCTTGCGCCCGGCGACGATCAGGTCGCGCTCGAGGCGCGGCTGCGCCGGCCCCTCGGGATAGACGAAGCCGAGCTTCTTGACGCCGGAGTCGTCGGCGGTGACGACGACGCGCACCACCCCGCCGTTCTTCAGCTTGCCGAACAGCACTTCGTCGGCGAGCGGCGTCTTGATCTGGCTCTGGATGACGCGCGCCATCGGCCGCGCCCCCATCGCCTCGTCATAGCCGTTCTTGACCAGCCAGGCGCGCGCTTCGTCGGTAAGCTCGATGGTGACGTTGCGGTCGGCGAGCTGCGCTTCGAGCTGCATGACGAACTTGTCGACGACCTTCGCGATCACCGACTCGGGCAAGCGCGCGAACGGCACGATCGCGTCGAGGCGATTGCGGAATTCGGGCGAGAACAGCCGGTTGATCGCTTCGGTGTCGTCGCCTTCGCGCTTGGCGTGGTGGAAGCCGAACGCCTCCTTGGCCAGGTCCTGCGCGCCGGCGTTGGTGGTCATGATCAGGATGACGTTGCGGAAGTCGATCTGCTTGCCCGCGTGGTCGGTCAGCTTGCCGTGATCCATCACCTGCAGCAGGATGTTGAAGAGATCGGGATGGGCCTTTTCGATCTCGTCGAGCAGCAGGACGGAATGCGGGTGCTGGTCGATCGCGTCGGTCAGCAGGCCGCCCTGGTCGAAGCCGACATAGCCGGGCGGCGCGCCGATCAGCCGCGAAACCGTGTGGCGCTCCATATATTCGGACATGTCGAAACGGATCAGTTCGAGGCCCAGGCTCGAGGCGAGTTGGCGCGCCGCTTCGGTCTTGCCGACCCCGGTCGGGCCGGAAAAGAGATAGCTGCCGATCGGCTTCTCGGGATCGCGCAGTCCCGCGCGCGCGAGTTTGATCGCCGAGGCGAGCGCGCCCAGCGCCTCGTCCTGGCCGTAGACGACGCGCTTCAGGGTCTCGTCGAGATGCTGGAGCACTTCCGCGTCGTCCTTGGAGACGGACTTGGGCGGAATGCGCGCCATCGAGGCGATCGTCGCCTCGATCTCCTTGATGCCAATTATTTTCTTGCGCTTGGCCTCGGGGACCAGCATCTGCGAGGCGCCGGTTTCGTCGATGACGTCGATCGCCTTGTCCGGCAATTTGCGGTCGTGGATGTAGCGCGCCGACAATTCGACCGCCGCCTTGACCGCCTCCTGGGTGTAGCGGACCTTGTGGAACTCCTCGAAATAGGGCTTGAGGCCCTTGAGGATCTCCACCGCGTCGGCGACGCTCGGCTCCTTGACGTCGATCTTCTGGAACCGGCGCACCAGCGCGCGATCCTTTTCGAAATACTGGCGATATTCCTTGTAGGTGGTCGAGCCGATGCAGCGCAGCGAGCCTTGAGCGAGCGCCGGCTTGAGCAGATTGGAAGCGTCCATGGCGCCCCCAGAAGTGGCGCCGGCGCCGATCACCGTGTGGATCTCGTCGATGAAGAGGATCGCGTCCTTGTGCTGTTCGATCTCCTTCATCACCTGCTTCAGGCGTTCCTCGAAATCGCCGCGATAGCGCGTGCCGGCGAGCAGCGCGCCCATGTCGAGCGCGAACACCGTCGCCCCCGCGAGCACTTCGGGAACCTCT